>MWWG01000082.1_pt1 | contig 14146 bp, 5 predicted proteins | sample 1047331 | NCBI WGS metagenome assembly MWWG01 (sample SAMN06349968, study PRJNA376086) | soil metagenome | isolation source: MG6-4 sample Antarctic (ecotone) soil | place: Antarctica | collected 2015-01-13 | reverse complement strand
CTACCGGCAGCGCGAAACGCCCAACGCCGACACCGAGCGCAAGCCCCTTAATCGGGAATACATCAACACGGCCGAGCGCAATTATTGGGAGCTGGCCACCGAATGCATTCAGGAGGCCGGGGCCAACGTCCGGCATGATTCGGTGCGCGGGGTGGAGGTGCTGCTAACGGCTAGCCCGGAGGCGTTCAAGCGCCAGGCCGATGGCACCCCGAACGACTGGCACGGCAGCCAGTGGGCCGAGGCCAATATTGCATTTTTGAAAGCCAAGTTCGGGGAACAAAACGTGGTGAGCTGCACGCTTCACCAAGACGAGCTGACCCCCCACTTTCATGCCGTGGTGGTGCCCATCACCCCGGACGGGCGGCTATCGGCCAAAGACCTATTCAACCCCAAGACCCTACGCGCACTCCAAACCGAGTACGCCGCGGCCATGAAGCCGTTTGGGATGGAGCGAGGGGTCGAGCACAGCCGGGCCAAGCACGAGGTCATGCGGCACGTGTACGGGGCGCAGGAACGGAGCCGGGGCGAGCTGGCCGAGCTGACCAGACCGGAGCCAACCACGCGGTTGAGTATCGAGGGGCCGAGCGGGCTAGACCTGGTAAACCTGGCCAGGTGGCGGGCCGAGCAGGAGGCCCGGCTGAACGCGGAACTGAGCCGGCAGCTCGTCGCGGCCAACGAACGGGCCAACAAGGCGGCCAGTATCGCGCAGGACAGGGCCGGGGCCAAAGACCGGGAAAAGACCCTATCGCGGCAGTTGGCGAGCGTAGAGGGCACGAAAACGAGCCAAATCCAGGTGCGAAAAGACGTGGAGGGGGGCTTTACCCGTGCTGTGGTGCAGGTTGCCCAGGGCGAGAGGTTGCCGGCGAACGTGCTGGCTTACGCGCACCAGGTGCGTACCGGCATCCAGACCGAGGCCGAAAAACACCTCCAACAAGCTCTAAAGGCCCCCATTCGCCAAATTGGCGACCTGACCGCGCAGCTCAAAAAGCTCCCAGGGTACGTCTACCAGGAAGACCCGACCACTAAGCAGGGTCAGCTACGCCACACGGCCACCGGCAGCCGGTTCGAGCTGGCCGAGCTGAAGCCCGGCGGGGTGCCGATGAAGGAAGCTTACGACCAGGCCGTGCAGCGCACCGCGCAGCGCGAGCAGATGCAGAGTAAAGGGCAAAGCCAAGGGGGAGGAATGAGCATGAGGTAGGACTACTCTAATGGGCCGTTCAACGACTTTCAAAATGGCTGCTTTTCGCTTCGCTTGAAGCAGCCATTTTGAAGAGTTAAGAGCAGAATTGCGTAACTCATTGACTGGTCGGAAGGTCGTGTTTTAATAAATGCAAATCCCATTTTAGGTACCCCCGCTTTTCATTGTAGAAAATGGCACGAAACCTAAAACAAATCATTTTAGGTTTGTTAAACAATTTGTTGTAGTTTTGAAGGGTAATTCTACAACAAGACCGTTTAGTTTACCCCCAGTTAGATACAATCATGGCCCATTCCAGCACTGACCTTGAAGAGCAAGCGCCCGACCCTCACAAGTGGTATAAAAAGCTCACAGATTACCCCTCTAACCGCGAAAACCCGTTTTTGGAGCAGGTAGTAGCGGAGATGAAGGTTTCCGTTAAGCGTCAAGCTATTAGACCTAAAAACCGTGGGGGTGAAGCTCATCTAATGCTCGTTGATGGAATGGGTACAGAGCACGGTGAAGCGGCGTTTGTACGCCAAGTTGAGGTTGATGAGGAAGAATTTACCAAGCTATTCCGCAAAGGAGTAGCCCAAGTAAGTGGATTAAGTACAAGAGGCACAAAGGTTTGGCTTTATATATGCGACCAGCTTAAACCAGGTGCAACGAGCGTTCACTTTATGCATTCACAGTGTTTAGAGCACACTGGATACAAGACAAGGGGCAACATTTTAAGTGGTTTAGCTGAACTGTTAGAGGCATCTATTATCGCTCGTAGTCAAGAATCTAGCCTCTACTTTATAAATCCGGCTATTATGTTTAATGGCAATCGAATAACCTTCGCTAAGTCATACATCAAGAAGCAGATAGCCAAAAAATTACCTACTCAGCTTGAATTGGAGTTGAACCCTTACCTCTCGCTTGAAGAACTTAAACAGGTAGCCCATAAAAACGGGCTTTAAATCAAGGAACAAAAGGGGAAAAATACCCTAAGAGCCAATACCCCAACCGGGGGTAATGATGCGGATGGACTATTTTAGCGGGCTTTATCAATCCTGCCCGCTGTGCCCATTCTCTACGCTGAAATACAAGTATTGGGGCGCCAGGTGCCGTGCGCGCGGGTTTCGTTCTCATTCCATCAGGCCATTGACGATAAGGGCCGCCCCAGCTCTAGCGTGCGAGTCGAGCTGCTCAAAGTGATCCTCGTTGGCGAACCGGCCGGCTGGGGGATATGGGAAGAACTCAAGTTTGACAGTTTCCGCCGCGTGAGCGGCCGGATGCTGTTTTTTGAAAGCGAGGGGCAAACGGCCCGCCGCTACACGTTCTATGACGCAGCGTTGGTCTGGTTGGAATTCCGCTACGATGGGAAGGGCACGGCCGGCCAGCAAGCCGCCACGCAAGTCGAGCTGCACTTCTCGCCGGCCACGGTGGAGGTGGACGGCCAGCGCATCGAGGCCCACAGCATCATTCCCTGGGAAACGGACCCGCAAACCAGTTTTCGGGCCCTAACCAAGCCCCCCGACCCCCAACCTTCGGCCCACCTGGCGGCGCTGCTGGCCACGGTCAAGCTGAAGGCGGAAGAAGTAGGGGCCGGCCTGCTCAAAAAGGTCATTACCCCGGCCGGTGAGGTGGCGACCGAATTCCTGGGCGTGGGCCTGGCTGCCATTGCGCGCACGGCCTCGCTCACGGTAGGTTTCTTGCTCACCCCCACCAACAGCCGCGATGACCCCGGCTACGCCTCCGAATGGGAGATGTACCGCCGCAACCACCACCACGGCACCCCTCTTACCCCTGCTCAGCTCCGCCTGGCCCAACTTGAACGGTTGTATGAGCAAGGGGCACTGACCGCAGATGAAGAAGCCGAGTTGATTGTTCTGCTGGCCAAGGTTAAAGGTATCCACGTTCAACGGCTTGCAGACCTGCCCGGACCGAAAACCAACGGGAGAGTGGCGATTCCCATTTTTACCCCACTCCTACCAGGTGAAGGCAATGTTGGAAGTTATAAAGAACTGAGCGATGCAGGCGGAATAGGCGATGATGTTACAGCCCACCATGTGCCCTCGGATGCCTTCATAAAACAGCACGGAATTGCGACAAACGACGGAGTTTGTATCAACATGGAACAGCCCCGGCGGGGCGGTCGGCATCGGAAAACAAAGACATGCGGCGGAAACATGACCCCTGCCGAACGCGAGGCTTACTACAAAATGTCTCCAAAGGAGGCCCTAGAGTACGATATTCAGGACGTGCGGCGGATATTCAGAGAAGAAGGCAAACTCACCCCTGAGATAGAGCAGAAAATTCAAGAGGTAGTCAAGCAAAACAAGGCTAAATTTCCGCACCTGTACAACTGACAACACAGCTTTAAATTTTTGTAAAGTATTTACCATATGGAACTTACCACAGAATTGGCACTACAGCAGTTACGAGATAACCGCTTAATGAGCGATAATGAGCAGCTTGCCATTTTTGAAGAAGCTTCCTATCACCTCGGTGGTGATGAAGATGTCGCCAACATTCCTGCCCTTTGCCAAGGGTTTGATGATAATACCGAGCACCGGGAGGTAACGTCTGGTCTCATCCCCATTATTGAGGGATATGACAGCTTTAGCAGTCGGGAGGAACAACTAAAATACTTCATCCAGGGCGCTCCTGTGATGCTTCCTCATGCAGCCGATTGGCTCAGAACTATGCTTGTCCGTATTCTAAATGATACCGACTCTAGGCTTTTGTTCAGCCAACTACTAGCTAGCAGCAGCTCTAGTTCTAAAGAACCTATCCGAGCCATGCTGCAAAAAATTTCTGCTGACGACCCAGACAAATTCGCGGCAAAAGTGAGTGAAGTAGTGTAGCTTCTGGTAACTTGCGCCCGCTGTTTGAAGCGTAACCGGCTCTGCGGAGGCGCAACCGGCCAGGAATAGAATAGCCCCCAGACGCGCCGGCCGGCGTTGCAGGTTTCGCCCTCTGCTGGCCCAGCTCTAATACCACTCAGCGTTGCAGGTTCGCCCTCTGCTGAGTGGTTTTTTGGTTTTCAGGCATAGACCCCGCCGCGCTGTTTGGGGCAGTGGGGAAGCAAGAGAACAAACAGCGCGGAGGGGCCTATGCCTGAAAACCTATTCTCTAGACTGCGGCTGTTAACTATGCTAATTCGTTAACTTTCGCTGTAAATGAAGAACGGCCCGTCTGCTAACGGACCGTTCAACACTGGGGGTCACGTCAGCTCAGCACTTGGTGCTAGCTGGTGGTAGCGCTGGTTCTTAGGACAGAAATCCGGAGAACAAGCCAAGGATGGATATAAGGGAGAACTTCAATTTGAAGCTGCGTGCACCCTTTCCGTCACTGGTGATTTCTAGTTCCATGTTTCGATGGTGGAAGTTAGAGTGAGTGCTTTTGCAGTAGACCTTCGGCTAAGGCCCGTGTTCGTGCACGGGCCTTTTGCGTGAAGCCGCGCAGTGCTAGCATATCGCTGCGCGAGAAAAACCCTCAGCCTTCCAAAAAATAATCGCTGGCGGGTAAAGTAAAAAATTGAGTAGCCTTGAATTGCCAGAAAATGCGTTTCTGAGCTGTTGAAGCAACTTTAATCTTTTGCTCTGCCCAAATAAACCGCTCTAGGGTAGCCGCCCGGAAATCGACCCCCATCCATTCAAGCGAAAGGGTGTTATCATTTTGTTACCAACTGCTAACACAAAGAAACGAAGTGATTACAAGCCATTTTCGTGATGCCAACACATAATGGTGAATCAGTTGCTTTCTTCCAGCAGTTGTACTTTTGCTATATGACCGCGCAATGCCAAAAGTGTGGAAGGGACTACGAGCCGAAGCGTCGTGGGGGTAAGTTTTGCTCTACGTCTTGCCGGGTGGTGCAGCACCAGCTCGTGAGGAAGGGGGAGGCTTGGCCGACCCCCGCGAGCGGAGAAGAACGGTATTTGGCGTCGAAGCTGGTGTCGGTCGGTCGGCGACAGACACGCTCGCCCAGGTCAAGGGGCTGTCGGCTGCGGCGGAACTGGCCGAGTTGCGCCGGTTAGTGGAGGGGTGGGCCGGGGTAGCAAACAACTCCATTATCGAACGCATCCAGTACAACGAGCAGCAGGAAGCAAAGGCCCAGGCTGCCCGGTTTAAACGCTTTAGGCCCACGACAAGCGTAAACACTAAGCGTAAGTCTAATCCGTTAGCGTAAGCAATTAGCGTAAGTAATTTTCTCTCAGCTGCTCGTTAACGTAAGCAATAAGCGTAAACAAGGGGCCCAAAACCGCGCGAGAAAAACAACGGTATAACCCACTATACCGGGCTGCGCCCAGTGTGGGGCTTGCAGCCGGCCCTACGCAGTATCTAACCCCTTTCCCCACCGCCCCATGCCCTATGCCATTTGTCGAGTAGCCAAGATTAAGACCGCCCAGGCGGGCGCGGCCAAGACCGCCCACAACTACCGGCAGCGCGAAACGCCCAACGCCGACACCGAGCGCAAGCCCCTCAATCAGGAATACATCAACACGGCCGAGCGCAATTATTGGGAGCTGGCCACCGAACGCATCCAGGAGGCCGGGGCCAAAGTCCGGCATGATTCGGTGCGCGGGGTGGAGGTGCTGCTAACGGCCAGCCCGGAGGCGTTCCCGCGCCAGGCCGATGGTACCCCAAACGACTGGCACGGCAGCCAGTGGGCCGAGGCCAATATTGCATTTTTGAAAGCCAAGTTCGGGGAGCAAAACGTGGTGAGCTGCACGCTTCACCAGGACGAACTGACCCCTCACTTTCATGCCGTGGTCGTGCCCATTACCCCGGACGGGCGGCTATCGGCCAAAGACCTGTTCAACCCCAAGACCCTACGCGCACTCCAAACCGAGTACGCTGAGGCCATGAAGCCGTTTGGGATGGAGCGGGGGGTCGAGCACAGTCGGGCCCAGCATGAGGTCATGCGCCATGTGTACGGGGCGCAGGAGCGGAGCCGGGGCGAGCTGGCCGAACTAACCCGGCCGGGGCCGACCGCGCGGCTGAGCATCGAGGGGCCGAGCGGGCTGGACCTGGTAAACCTGGCTAGGTGGCGGGCCGAGCAGGAGGCCAGACTGAACGCGGAACTGAGCCGGCAGCTCGTCGCGGCCAACGAGCGGGCCAACAAGGCGGCCAGCATCGCCCAGGACAGCGCTGGGGCCAAAGACCGGGAAAAGACCCTATCGCGGCAGTTGGCGAGCGTAGAGGGCACGAAAACGAGCCAAATCCAAGTGCGGAAAGACGTAGAGGGGGGCTTTACCCGTGCTGTGGTACAGGTTGCCCAGGGTGAGAGGTTGCCGGCGAACGTGCTGGCCTACGCGCACCAGGTGCGTACCGGCATCCAGACCGAGGCCGAAAAACACGTCCAACAAGCCCTAAAGGCCCCCATTCGCCAAATTGGCGACCTAACCGCGCAGCTCAAAAAGCTCCCAGGGTACGCCTACCAGGAAGACCCGACCACCAAGCAGGGCCAGCTACGCCACACGGCCACCGGCAGCCGGTTTGAGCTGGCCGAGCTGAAGCCCGGCGGGGTGCCGATGAAGGAGGCATACGACCAGGCCGTGCAGCGCACCGCGCAGCGCGACCAGACGCAGAGTAAGGGGCAAAGCCAAGGGGGAGGAATGAGCATGAGGTAGGACTACTCTAACGGGCCGTTCAATGACTTTCAAAATGGCTGCTTTTCGCTTCGCTTGAAGCAGCCATTTTGAAGAGTTAAGAGCGGGATTGCGTAACTCATTGACTGGTCGGAAGGTCCCATTTTAATAAATGCAAATTCCATTTTAGGTACCCCCACTTTTTATTGTAGAAAATGATACGAAACCTACAACAAATCATTTTAGGTTTGTTAAACAATTTGTTGTAGTTTTGAAGGGTAATTCTACAACAAGACCATTTAGTTTACCCCCATTTAGATACAATCATGGCCCATTCCAGCACTGACCTTGAAGAACAGGCACCCGACCCTCACAAGTGGTACAAAAAGCTCACAGATTATCCCTCTAACCGCGAAAATCCGTTTTTAGAGCAGGTAGTGGCGGAGATGAAGGTTTCTGTCAAGCGTCAAGCTATTAGACCTAAAAACCGTGGGGGTGAAGCTCATCTAATGCTCGTTGATGGGATGGGTACGGAGCACGGTGAAGCGGCGTTTGTACGCCAAGTTGAGGTTGATGAAGAAGAATTCACCAAGCTGTTCCGCAAGGGAGTAGCCCAAGTAAGTGGATTAAGTACGAGAGGCACAAAGGTTTGGCTTTATATATGCGACCAGCTTAAACCAGGTGCAACGAGCGTCCACTTCATGCATTCAAAGTGTTTAGAGCACACTGGATACAAGACCAGGGGCAACATTTTAAGTGGTTTAGCTGAACTTTTAGAAGCATCTATTATCGCTCGCAGTCAAGAATCTAGTCTCTACTTTATAAATCCAGCTATTATGTTTAATGGCAATAGAATAACCTTTGCTAAGTCATATATTAAGAAGCAGATAATCAAAAAACTACCTAGTCAGCTTGAACTAGAATTGAATCCTTACCTCTCGTTTGAAGAACTTAAGCAGGTAGCCCATAAAAACGGCCTTTGAATCGAAGAACAAAAGGGAAAAAGTACCAAAGGGCTGTCCCAACCGGGGGTAGTGGTGTGGATGGACTATTTTAGCGGGATTTACCAGTCCTGCTCGCTGTGCCCATTCTCTACGCTGAAATACAAGTATTGGGCCGCCAGGTGCCGTGTGCGCGGGTTTCGTTCTCGTTCCGACAGGCCATTGACGATAAGGGCCGCCCCAGTTCGACCGTGCAGGTCGAACGGCTCAAGGTGGTTCTGGTGGGTGAACCGGCCGGCTGGGGGATATGGGAAGAACTCAAGTTTGACAGTTTCCGCCGCGTGAGCGGCCGAATGCTGTTTTTTGAAAGCGAGGGGCAAACGGCCCGCCGCTACACATTCTATGACGCGGCGTTGGTCTGGTTGGAATTCCGCTACGATGGGAAGGGCACGGCCGGCAAGGAAGCCGCCACGCAAGTTGAGTTGCACTTCTCGCCGGCCACGGTGGAGGTGGACGGCCAGCGCATCGAGGCCCACAGCATCATTCCCTGGGAAACGGACCCACAAACGAGTTTTCGGGCTCTGACCAAGCCCCCCGACCCCCAGCCTTCAGCCCACCTGGCGGCGCTGCTGGCCACGGTCAAGCTGAAGGCCGAAGAAATAGGGGCCGGCCTGCTCAAAAAGGTCATTACCCCGGCCGGCGAGGTGGCTACCGAATTCCTGGGCGTGGGCCTGGCTGCCATTGCGCGCACGGCCTCGCTCACGGTAGGTTTCTTGCTCACCCCCACCAACAGCCGCGATGACCCCGGCTACGCCTCCGAATGGGAGATGTACCGCCGCAACCACCACCACGGTACCCCACTTACCCCCGCTCAACTTCGCCTCGCCCAACTCGAACGGTTGTATGAGCAAGGGGCACTGACCGCAGATGAAGAAGCCGAGTTGATTGTTCTGCTGGCCAAGGTTAAAGGCATTCACGTCCAACGGCTTGCAGACCTGCCCGGACCGAAAACCAACGGGAGAGTGGCGATTCCCATTTTTACCCCACTCCTGCCAGGTGAAGGCAATGTTGGAAGTTATAAAGAACTGAGCGATGCCGGCGGAATAGGCGATGATGTTACAGCCCACCATGTGCCCTCAGATGCCTTCATAAAACAGCACGGAATTGCGACAAACGACGGAGTTTGTATCAACATGGAACAGCCCCGGCGGGGCGGTCGGCATCGGAAAACAAAGACATGCGGCGGAAACATGACCCCTACCGAACGCGAAGCTTACTACAAAATGTCTCCAAAGGAGGCCCTAGAGTACGATATTCAGGACGTGCGGCGGATATTCAGAGAAGAAGGCAAACTCACCCCTGAGATAGAGCAGAAAATTCAAGAGGTAGTTAAGCAAAACAAGGCTAAATTTCCACACCTGTACAACTGACAACACAGCTTTAAATTTTTGTAAAGTATTTACCATATGGAACTTACTACAGAGTTGGCACTACAGCAGTTACGAGATAACCGCTTAATGAGCGATAATGAGCAGCTTGCCATTTTTGAAGAAGCTTCCTATCACCTCGGTGGTGATGAAAATGTCGCCAACATTCCTGCCCTTTGCCAAGGGTTTGATGATAATACCGAGCACCGGGAGGTAACGTCTGGTCTCATCCCCATTATTGAGGGATATGACAGCTTTAGCAGTCGGGAGGAACAACTAAAATACTTCATCCAGGGCGCTCCTGTGATGCTTCCTCATGCAGCCGATTGGCTCAGAACTATGCTTGTCCGTATTCTAAATGATACCGACTCTAGGCTTTTGTTCAGCCAACTACTAGCTAGCAGCAGCTCTAGTTCTAAAGAACCTATCCGAGCCATGCTGCAAAAAATTTCTGCTGACGACCCAGACAAATTCGCGGCAAAAGTGAGTGAAGTAGTGTAGCTTCTGGTAACTTGCGCCCGCTGTTTGAAGCGTAACCGGCTCTGCGGAGGCGCAACCGGCCAGGAATAGAATAGCCCCCAGACGCGCCGGCCGGCGTTGCAGGTTTCGCCCTCTGCTGGCCCAGCTCTAATACCACTCAGCGTTGCAGGTTCGCCCTCTGCTGAGTGGTTTTTTGGTTTTCAGGCATAGACCCCGCCGCGCTGTTTGGGGCAGTGGGGAAGCAAGAGAACAAACAGCGCGGAGGGGCCTATGCCTGAAAACCTATTCTCTAGACTGCGGCTGTTAACTATGCTAATTCGTTAACTTTCGCTGTAAATGAAGAACGGCCCGTCTGCTAACGGACCGTTCAACACTGGGGGTCACGTCAGCTCAGCACTTGGTGCTAGCTGGTGGTAGCGCTGGTTCTTAGGACAGAAATCCGGAGAACAAGCCAAGGATGGATATAAGGGAGAACTTCAATTTGAAGCTGCGTGCACCCTTTCCGTCACTGGTGATTTCTAGTTCCATGTTTCGATGGTGGAAGTTAGAGTGAGTGCTTTTGCAGTAGACCTTCGGCTAAGGCCCGTGTTCGTGCACGGGCCTTTTGCGTGAAGCCGCGCAGTGCTAGCATATCGCTGCGCGAGAAAAACCCTCAGCCTTCCAAAAAATAATCGCTGGCGGGTAAAGTAAAAAATTGAGTAGCCTTGAATTGCCAGAAAATGCGTTTCTGAGCTGTTGAAGCAACTTTAATCTTTTGCTCTGCCCAAATAAACCGCTCTAGGGTAGCCGCCCGGAAATCGACCCCCATCCATTCAAGCGAAAGGGTGTTATCATTTTGTTACCAACTGCTAACACAAAGAAACGAAGTGATTACAAGCCATTTTCGTGATGCCAACACATAATGGTGAATCAGTTGCTTTCTTCCAGCAGTTGTACTTTTGCTATATGACCGCGCAATGCCAAAAGTGTGGAAGGGACTACGAGCCGAAGCGTCGTGGGGGTAAGTTTTGCTCTACGTCTTGCCGGGTGGTGCAGCACCAGCTCGTGAGGAAGGGGGAGGCTTGGCCGACCCCCGCGAGCGGAGAAGAACGGTATTTGGCGTCGAAGCTGGTGTCGGTCGGTCGGCGACAGACACGCTCGCCCAGGTCAAGGGGCTGTCGGCTGCGGCGGAACTGGCCGAGTTGCGCCGGTTAGTGGAGGGGTGGGCCGGGGTAGCAAACAACTCCATTATCGAACGCATCCAGTACAACGAGCAGCAGGAAGCAAAGGCCCAGGCTGCCCGGTTTAAACGCTTTAGGCCCACGACAAGCGTAAACACTAAGCGTAAGTCTAATCCGTTAGCGTAAGCAATTAGCGTAAGTAATTTTCTCTCAGCTGCTCGTTAACGTAAGCAATAAGCGTAAACAAGGGGCCCAAAACCGCGCGAGAAAAACAACGGTATAACCCACTATACCGGGCTGCGCCCAGTGTGGGGCTTGCAGCCGGCCCTACGCAGTATCTAACCCCTTTCCCCACCGCCCCATGCCCTATGCCATTTGTCGAGTAGCCAAGATTAAGACCGCCCAGGCGGGCGCGGCCAAGACCGCCCACAACTACCGGCAGCGCGAAACGCCCAACGCCGACACCGAGCGCAAGCCCCTCAATCAGGAATACATCAACACGGCCGAGCGCAATTATTGGGAGCTGGCCACCGAACGCATCCAGGAGGCCGGGGCCAAAGTCCGGCATGATTCGGTGCGCGGGGTGGAGGTGCTGCTAACGGCCAGCCCGGAGGCGTTCCCGCGCCAGGCCGATGGTACCCCAAACGACTGGCACGGCAGCCAGTGGGCCGAGGCCAATATTGCATTTTTGAAAGCCAAGTTCGGGGAGCAAAACGTGGTGAGCTGCACGCTTCACCAGGACGAACTGACCCCTCACTTTCATGCCGTGGTCGTGCCCATTACCCCGGACGGGCGGCTATCGGCCAAAGACCTGTTCAACCCCAAGACCCTACGCGCACTCCAAACCGAGTACGCTGAGGCCATGAAGCCGTTTGGGATGGAGCGGGGGGTCGAGCACAGTCGGGCCCAGCATGAGGTCATGCGCCATGTGTACGGGGCGCAGGAGCGGAGCCGGGGCGAGCTGGCCGAACTAACCCGGCCGGGGCCGACCGCGCGGCTGAGCATCGAGGGGCCGAGCGGGCTGGACCTGGTAAACCTGGCTAGGTGGCGGGCCGAGCAGGAGGCCAGACTGAACGCGGAACTGAGCCGGCAGCTCGTCGCGGCCAACGAGCGGGCCAACAAGGCGGCCAGCATCGCCCAGGACAGCGCTGGGGCCAAAGACCGGGAAAAGACCCTATCGCGGCAGTTGGCGAGCGTAGAGGGCACGAAAACGAGCCAAATCCAAGTGCGGAAAGACGTAGAGGGGGGCTTTACCCGTGCTGTGGTACAGGTTGCCCAGGGTGAGAGGTTGCCGGCGAACGTGCTGGCCTACGCGCACCAGGTGCGTACCGGCATCCAGACCGAGGCCGAAAAACACGTCCAACAAGCCCTAAAGGCCCCCATTCGCCAAATTGGCGACCTAACCGCGCAGCTCAAAAAGCTCCCAGGGTACGCCTACCAGGAAGACCCGACCACCAAGCAGGGCCAGCTACGCCACACGGCCACCGGCAGCCGGTTTGAGCTGGCCGAGCTGAAGCCCGGCGGGGTGCCGATGAAGGAGGCATACGACCAGGCCGTGCAGCGCACCGCGCAGCGCGACCAGACGCAGAGTAAGGGGCAAAGCCAAGGGGGAGGAATGAGCATGAGGTAGGACTACTCTAACGGGCCGTTCAATGACTTTCAAAATGGCTGCTTTTCGCTTCGCTTGAAGCAGCCATTTTGAAGAGTTAAGAGCGGGATTGCGTAACTCATTGACTGGTCGGAAGGTCCCATTTTAATAAATGCAAATTCCATTTTAGGTACCCCCACTTTTTATTGTAGAAAATGATACGAAACCTACAACAAATCATTTTAGGTTTGTTAAACAATTTGTTGTAGTTTTGAAGGGTAATTCTACAACAAGACCATTTAGTTTACCCCCATTTAGATACAATCATGGCCCATTCCAGCACTGACCTTGAAGAACAGGCACCCGACCCTCACAAGTGGTACAAAAAGCTCACAGATTATCCCTCTAACCGCGAAAATCCGTTTTTAGAGCAGGTAGTGGCGGAGATGAAGGTTTCTGTCAAGCGTCAAGCTATTAGACCTAAAAACCGTGGGGGTGAAGCTCATCTAATGCTCGTTGATGGGATGGGTACGGAGCACGGTGAAGCGGCGTTTGTACGCCAAGTTGAGGTTGATGAAGAAGAATTCACCAAGCTGTTCCGCAAGGGAGTAGCCCAAGTAAGTGGATTAAGTACGAGAGGCACAAAGGTTTGGCTTTATATATGCGACCAGCTTAAACCAGGTGCAACGAGCGTCCACTTCATGCATTCAAAGTGTTTAGAGCACACTGGATACAAGACCAGGGGCAACATTTTAAGTGGTTTAGCTGAACTTTTAGAAGCATCTATTATCGCTCGCAGTCAAGAATCTAGTCTCTACTTTATAAATCCAGCTATTATGTTTAATGGCAATAGAATAACCTTTGCTAAGTCATATATTAAGAAGCAGATAATCAAAAAACTACCTAGTCAGCTTGAACTAGAATTGAATCCTTACCTCTCGTTTGAAGAACTTAAGCAGGTAGCCCATAAAAACGGCCTTTGAATCGAAGAACAAAAGGGAAAAAGTACCAAAGGGCTGTCCCAACCGGGGGTAGTGGTGTGGATGGACTATTTTAGCGGGATTTACCAGTCCTGCTCGCTGTGCCCATTCTCTACGCTGAAATACAAGTATTGGGCCGCCAGGTGCCGTGTGCGCGGGTTTCGTTCTCGTTCCGACAGGCCATTGACGATAAGGGCCGCCCCAGTTCGACCGTGCAGGTCGAACGGCTCAAGGTGGTTCTGGTGGGTGAACCGGCCGGCTGGGGGATATGGGAAGAACTCAAGTTTGACAGTTTCCGCCGCGTGAGCGGCCGAATGCTGTTTTTTGAAAGCGAGGGGCAAACGGCCCGCCGCTACACATTCTATGACGCGGCGTTGGTCTGGTTGGAATTCCGCTACGATGGGAAGGGCACGGCCGGCAAGGAAGCCGCCACGCAAGTTGAGTTGCACTTCTCGCCGGCCACGGTGGAGGTGGACGGCCAGCGCATCGAGGCCCACAGCATCATTCCCTGGGAAACGGACCCACAAACGAGTTTTCGGGCTCTGACCAAGCCCCCCGACCCCCAGCCTTCAGCCCACCTGGCGGCGCTGCTGGCCACGGTCAAGCTGAAGGCCGAAGAAATAGGGGCCGGCCTGCTCAAAAAGGTCATTACCCCGGCCGGCGAGGTGGCTACCGAATTCCTGGGCGTGGGCCTGGCTGCCATTGCGCGCACGGCCTCGCTCACGGTAGGTTTCTTGCTCACCCCCACCAACAGCCGCGATGACCCCGGCTACGCCTCCGAATGGGAGATGTACCGCCGCAACCACCACCACGG
>MWWG01000081.1_pt1 | contig 14181 bp, 19 predicted proteins | sample 1047331 | NCBI WGS metagenome assembly MWWG01 (sample SAMN06349968, study PRJNA376086) | soil metagenome | isolation source: MG6-4 sample Antarctic (ecotone) soil | place: Antarctica | collected 2015-01-13 | reverse complement strand
GAAGTCATCTGTGCGACATCGGTTTTGATAATCGGAATCTGAACTTTCAGCAAAATATTTGAGGGACGCTGAACGACTACTTCGCCGTCCGCCGTTTTATATTTTTCCGCAATGCCGAGTTCGGCGTAGGAATTGTCTTCAAACTTCAAATCCATCTTCGCCCGCATCGAATTAACTTTAGCGAAACGATTGATTTGTTCAAGTAATTGTGATTGCGGAGCGTCTTCCGTCTTGAGCAAAGTTACCGATTTTTCTTTAGTTTTCGGACTAAAGACACCGCAACTGCTCGAAAACGCGACGAATAAAAAAAGGAGAATTAAAGATAATTGCCAAAAGGGGGTTGGTCTGAACATTTGTTTCTGATGTTCGATATGAAATGCTTGTTGTCTTGAAAATACTCTCACAAAAACCTTGATAAATGATGCTGAATAATATCAAAACCTGAATAATAACACGCCGAGAGCGTTTGTCCTAACAATCAAAAGGGACGGAAGGTGATAAGCATCTTGCTCGCCGTTTTGAGAAATATGAAAACGCTCGAAGATTTGCTGAATTTCACTGTTTAAAATAAATTTGGGAAAATGCGGATTCAAAAAGATTTTGCTACAATTTTGCATTTATATTCAAACTTTAAAACAGAAAAAATAAATACGAAAACTATAAGATGGAACAGGTAAATATAGAAATTATCGGCAGCAGTTTATAATTACTTATGTCAAAGGTTGGGAAAATTGAAATGCAGACCTTTCAGGTAGGTCTGGCGCGAACATTAATTTTCCAGAATTGTGTCAGCTTTTGAACAAATTTGGTTTTAATGAACGAGTAAAAAGCAGTCATCATATTTTTACGAAAGACGGAATTGAAGAAATCATCAACATCCAACCAATCAGATCGAAAGCGAAAGCATATCAAGTCAACCAAGTGCGAAATTTGATTTTGAAATATAAACTTGGAGCAAGGAATGAGTAAATACGAAATTATTATTTATTGGAGCGAGGAAGACAAGGCCTTTATTGCCGAAGTTCCCGAACTCGCAGGCTGTATGGCTGACGGCGAAACTTATCAGGAAGCGTTGGCAAACGCGGAAATTATTATTCAGGAATGGATTGAAACGGCGGAAGATTTAGGAAGACAAATTCCCGAACCGAAAGGCAGATTAGTTTTTGCATAAAAAATTTGTGAAATACGAGCCAATCAAAAAGTACAGCAAAGTAGACATTGAAAAAGCCGTTGCTGGTAATAATGCGGACGAGCTATTACTTATGGTTTTGTCCGTTGCTTTATATTCTGACGATTTTGAGTATGCCGAAAACTTTTACGTTCAATTATCAATTCATGAACACTTCAACGTGCGCGGAAATGCTATTCAAGGTCTTGGACACATCGCTCGAATTCACGGAAAATTGAACGAAAATAAAGTTAAACCAATAATTGAAAGTGCTTCGAAGGACAAAAATAAAATTGTTCGCAGTAATGCAATTGACGCAAAGGATACAAAACAATTTTTGAATTGGAATTTTAGCAAATAAAAATGGAACAAGTAAATATCGGAATCATCGGCGGCAGCGGTTTATACCAGATGCCTGAACTCAAAAACATCAGAGAAATCGAAGTTGGCACGCCGTTCGGCAAGCCGTCGGATGCTTTTATCGTCGGTGAATTGGAAAATGTGAAAGTCGCGTTTTTGCCCAGACACGGGCGCGGACACAAATTAACGCCGACCGAACTTCCCTTTCGCGCCAATATCTACGCGATGAAACTTTTGGGCGTGGATTATATTTTGTCGGTTTCGGCGGTCGGAAGTTTGCAGAAACAATACGCGCCGACGGATTTTTGCATTCCCGATCAGTTTTTTGACCGCACCCGCGCCCGCGCTGAAGAATCAACATTTTTTGGCAACGGAATTGTCGGACACATCACTTTTTCGCATCCGGTTTGCGCGGAACTCGGCGATATTTTGGAAGCGTCGTGCCGCAGCGTAGAAAATTTGAAAGTTCATCGCGGCGGAACTTATCTTTGTATGGAAGGTCCGGCGTTTTCGACCAAAGCCGAATCAAATGTCTATCGCTCGTGGGGAATGGACATTATCGGGATGACAAATTTGCAGGAAGCAAAACTTGCCCGCGAAGCCGAAATCGCTTATGCAACTCTGGCGTTAGTTACCGATTATGATTGCTGGCACGAAGAACACGACGCGGTTTCGATTGATATGGTCGTCGAGTATCTGCACAAAAATGTGCGAAACGCGCAACTTGTTTTGAAAGAAGCCGTAAAAAGAGTTGCGACGAAAGGAACGCCGAATCCATTTGCAGGCGCAACGAGAAACGCGATTTTTACCCAGCCCGAACATTGGAGTGCAGAAACCGCCAAAAAACTTGAGGCGATTATCGGAAAATACGCGGCGAAATAGTCGGCGGGAAAACTTTTTACAGTTTCCAGACATCTTTACAAGCGTTATGAAAAGAAATTTTTTAGTTTTGGCATTTGCATTTTTCAGTTTATTCGTCTTCGGCAATACGGCTTTTGCGCAAAAGCAAATCGAGCCGCAAATTCAGCGCGACCCGATTTTGGAAGCCGATGCGAGCCACAATTTAGAAGTCGCTCAGCAATACTTCAAAACGAAAAAGGCTTACAAAGCCGTCTTGATGCGCTTTGAAGAAACCTTCGCCGCTTATCCTGAATTTTCAAAAATGGACGAGTTTCTTTATCTGGCGGGAATGAGCAGTTTTTACCTTTCGGAAAATAAAGGCAAGCAAAAAATTGATACGAAATCTGAAGATGAAAAGAAAAAATTTGCGCCCGAAAAATTGCGCGAAGACGCGGCGGCATATCTCGTGCAGATTGTCGAAAAATATCCGCAAAGCGCATTTAAGGCAGAAGCTGAAAAGACTTTAAAAACGCTCGAAGCGAAGAAATGAACTTAAATCAAGTTACCGTTTTTTCAAACGATGTCGCCGCGTCAGTTGAATTTTACAAAAAATTTGGACTGATGCTGATTGTTGATTCAGTTCCGCGTTATGCGCGTTTTGAGTGTCCCGACGGCGATTCGACCTTTTCCGTTCATCACACCGAAAAACCGATTGCGTCCGAAACAATCATTTATTTTGAATGTGAAAATTTGGACGCGAAGGCAGAAGAGTTAAAACAAGCAGGTTTGCAATTTGAATTCGAACCGACAGACCAAACCTGGCTGTGGCGCGAAAGCTATCTCAAAGACCCAAGCGGAAATCGAATTTGTCTTTATTTTGCGGGCGAAAATCGCCAAAATCCGCCGTGGCGCATTTGAAAAAATTCTAAAACCTCAATAAAAATATATTCAAGCCAAAATCAACACGATTTATCCGAATTTTTATCTGTGTGCATCTCTGTGTTAATCTGTGGTTTAAAATTTCTTATCTCTATCCAAAACTTATATCAAAGGAAAATTAACGAAATATGTCTTTAACAGTTGTAGGTTCGGTGGCGTTTGACGCGGTGGAAACGCCCTTCGGCAAGCGCGACAAAATGCTCGGCGGTGCGGGAACGCATTTTGCGCTGTCGGCAAGTTTTTTTACAAACGTGCGCGTCATCGGCGTGGTTGGCAATGATTTTACTAACGCTGAATGGGCGGTTTTCAAGCGTCATAAAATTAATACTGATGACATCGAAGTCGTCAAAGATGGTAAAACCTTTTTTTGGAGCGGGCGCTACGATTATGATTTGAATACGGCGCACACGCTAGAGACGCAGCTTAATGTGTTTGAAACTTTTCAGCCGAAACCTTCGGAAAAATCAAAAAACTCGCGTTTGCTTTTTTTGGCGAATATCTTGCCGATGCTGCAAAAAGAAGTGCGCGAGCAATGCCAAGATGCTGAATTCGTCGCAATGGATACGATGAATTTTTGGATTGATTCGATGAAAGATGCGGTTATAGATACATTAAAAGTCGTAGATTGCGTCATCATCAACGATGCCGAAGCTAGACAATTAGCCGATGAACCGAACATTCACAAAGCCGCGAAAAAATTAATGGAAACGGGTGATTTGCGGGCGTTGGTTATCAAACGCGGCGAATACGGCGCGGCACTTTTCACACGGGAAAATTATTTTGCGATTCCTGCCTTTCCGCTCGAATCGGTTTTTGATCCGACCGGCGCGGGCGACACTTTCGCCGGCGGCTTTATGGGTTATCTCGCCAGCCAAGTCGAAATTACCGAAGATTCGTTGAGACGAGCGATGGTTTATGGAACCGTGATGGCTTCGTTCAATGTCGAAGAATTTGGAACGGAACGAATTGACCAACTGACGCAAGAGGAAATCAATGAGCGTTTCAGGCTGTTCAAACGAATCACGCATTTTGAGGAGATTCCGTTTGAACGCGCAACGTCGGCAAGCTGATACAAGTGAATAGTGAATAGTGAATAGTGAATAGAATTTTCGCTGGTATTAGGCTAATCTATTTACTATTCACTTTTCACTGTTCGCTATTCACTATTTAAAACTATGCTCGAAAACAAAGTCGGAATGATTTTTGGCGTCGCCAATCAGCGTTCAATCGCGTGGGCGTGCGCTCAAGCCTGTGTGGAAAAAGGCGCGAGACTCGCATTTACTTATCAAGGTGAGCGGTTGAAAGAAAACGTCGAGAAATTAACCGCCAATTTGGACGGCGCACTTGTCGTTCCGTGCGATGTGACGAATCAAGCTGAAGTTGACGCGGCTTTTCAAACAGTTGAAAAGCAATTCGGCAAACTCGATTTTCTGATTCATTCAATTGCATTCGCGCCGAAAGAAGCGCTCGAAGGCGAATTTTTGATGACTTCGCGTGAAGCGTTCGTGACGGCGCTTGAAATCAGCGCGTTTTCCCTGCCGCAACTCGCACGCGCCGCCGCGCCGTTAATGAAGGACGGCGGCAGTATTGTTACGATGACTTATTATGGCGCGGAAAAGGTCGTGCAAAACTATAACGTGATGGGCGTGGCAAAATCCGCGCTCGAAGCAAGCGTCAGATATTTGGCGGAAGATTTGGGCAAGCAAAACATCCGCGTCAATGCCGTCAGCGCGGGACCGATTAACACTTTATCAGCTCGCGGAGTGAAAAATATGGGCGCGATGCTCAGGCATATCGCCGAAAAATCTCCCTTAAGAAGAAACGTCGAAGCCCGCGAAGTCGGCAACACCGCTCTCTTTTTAGTCAGCGATTTATCATCGGCAATCACAGGCGAAACAATCTATGTTGACTGCGGATTTAATATCATCGGAATCTAACGATTTTGGATTTTAGATTTTGGATTTTGGATTGAATTAGAATGTTAATAATTAAAATTGATTAAGGTTAAATTCTATAACAGTTCAATTATCCAAAAATTAGCACTCCGTTTATTCTCTTCTAATCCAAAATCCAAAATCTAAAATCCAAAATTGAAATGGCACAACTGAAAACGAACAAAGCTAAACGTAAAACTAAAAAAATCAAAACGACCGAACAAATCAAGTTAATTGAACCTGAAACGATTGCCGAAGCAAAGGCATTAGAAAAAAATTCTTATTGGCAAACTACCGAAGATGAAATTCTTCTGCGCTCGCCCGAACCGGACGACATTTTTAAAAGTTCAGATTCGTGGCGTGTTTTTAGAATTTTGGGTGAGTTTGTCGGCGGCTTTGACAGTTTGGCGACAATCACGCACGGCGTTTCGGTGTTCGGTTCGGCGCGAACCGGCCAGGGCAGCGAATATTACCGGGCGGCGGTGGAAACTGGCAAACTGTTAGCCGAAGCCGGTTTTGAAATTATCACCGGCGGCGGACCCGGCATTATGGAAGCGGCAAATCGCGGGGCGTTTGAGGCGGGGAAGATTTCCGTCGGCTGCAATATCGAATTACCGTTCGAGCAGGCTGCCAATCGGTATCAAAACAAATCTCTGACATTCAAATATTTCTTTGTCCGTAAGACGATGTTCATCAAATACAGCAATGCATATGTTATTTTCCCCGGCGGTTTCGGCACGCTTGACGAGCTTTTCGAGGCGTTGACCTTGATTCAAACTAGAAAGATTCGCAACTTTCCCGTTGTGTTGTTTGGTTCGTCTTACTGGAAAGGTCTTCTCGCGTGGCTAACTTCGACGATGCTTAACGAAAAAAATATTAACCCGGAAGATTTGGGTTTGATACACTTGACCGATTCACCCAAAGATACTGTTGATTTTATCGTGAAATGCTGTGGATTTGACAAGAAATAATGTTTTATTGCAAATAATTCCTCATCCAAGCCAAATAATTTTCCGCCACATCGCTTGCCTTTAGAGCAATTATTTCCGGCACGTCGTAGCTGTGATTAGCTTGGATAAACTCTTTCAATTCTGTAAAATTCACGGACAAAGTTTTGATTAAAAGCAAATGTTCGGAATCAACTTGGATTTCATTTTCCCAAACGTAAAAAGATTTCATTGGTGGGAGAACTTGAACACAGGCGGCAAGTTTTGCTTCGATGATTTTTCTGGCTAAAGCGTCTGCTTCTTCGATGTTCGGAGTTGTCATTAAAACAACAATTGCTTCGGATTTCATACCTTGTTTTTAACGTTTTTCCGTGCCATATTCATCAAATCCTCCGGCATCCATTTATCAAGATTCTTCGCTTCGGCTTCGGCGATGCCTTTGTGCCGATTGCGCCATTCTTTTTCCGGCGCATCTTCGCGCATAGATTCCTTCGGAAAATTCTCGACCTGTTCAAGACTAATAATGATGCCGTGCGCGATTTCCGCCCAATCTTCGGTTTGAATTCCGCGCAGAACAATTGGAAGTCCAGCCGTCCAATCTTCTTCCGGCGCGATGTTGTCGTATTCGGGAATAGTCAAAAATGCGGGCAAAGGAAACGGTTTGCCGCTGAATTCGCTGACGATTTGCGATTTCACGTCTTTATAAGATGAGTTTGGGCTTGCTTTTCTCATTTCCAAAGCGCGGCGAAAAATGTCTGACACGGTTGTTTGTTCTGCCATTGAATTTTTTAAGAATTACTTTTTGATATTTATATTTTCTATCAATAAATTACATGGTTTGATTTTTTAACGCAAAGGCGCAAAGGCGTAAGGGTGCAAAGCGTTTTTAGAATTTTATACTTTGCGCCTTCGCACCCTTGTGCCTTTGCGTTAAAATTTGAAACTATGCGAAAATTTATTCATCAACTTCATCTATGGCTCGGTTTGCTCGTTTCGATTCCTGTTTTGGCGTGGGCGTTAAGCGGTTTTTTGTATGCTTTGCCGAACACGGTTGAGGGTAACAAGGTTGATACGATTGACCAATCACGAGTGAAAGTCGCTCCCGTTGATGCGATTCAAAAAGCGCACGGTTTGGCGGGCAAAACTTTGCCGACGACCGCTTTGACTTTGTTAATGCGCAACGGCAAACCGTATTATCAAGCCGTCGGCGGAATGGGAATGGATTCGATTCTGGTTAATGCGGAAACCGGCGAGGTTTTAATAACGCCGCCGCCGTCGCTCGCTACGCGCTTTTTCCGACAGGCGCATTTTTATTACTTTGCAGGTTCGTGGCAAGTTGCGCTTTTAATTATCTTTTCGCTCCTAACCAGCCTTTCCGCACTGACGGGAATTTACTTAAATTGCATTTACTGGTTTGGGAAGAGAAATGAAATCCAATTAAATGCTGATTAACCCTATCTTTGCTAACTTTGCGTAACCCTTTGCGCTCTTTGCGTTACAAAATTTTAGTATTGCAACCTTACGTGAAGATTTCGCAAAGAACCCAAAGGACTTTTTTGTAATTGTCTTCGGGCAATTTTTTCTTGTCATTCGGCATCTGAAAAGTTAGTCTTTCAATAAAAGGAATAAAAATTATGAAAACATTTTTAGCTTTAGCAATTATGTTATTCGCTGTGACGTTTGCATCGGCGCAGACTGAGCAGGCACCGCTTCAGGAAAAGGAAATCAAATACAAAGATTGGACTTATAAATCAATCCGCGACGATAAACCGGTAAATCTGCGCGAGTTTGCCAATAAGAAAAAACTCGTAATGGTTGTCTATTTCGCGCCGTGGTGTCCGAATTGGAAACACGAAGCACCGTTTGCCCAGAAACTTTACGAGAAATACAAGGCAAATGGTTTCGACGTTATCGGTGTTGGCGAATACGACACGGTTGATGCGATGAAAACCAATCTCGACACCTTTAAAATCACTTTTCCCATCGTTTATGAATCGGATTCAAAAGAAGCGAGACAGAAAACTTTGCACTACGATTATCGCAACGCAGTCGGCGACACGCGCGGTTGGGGTTCACCCTGGAACATCTTTCTTGAGCCGTCGAAACTCACGAAAAAAGGCGACGTTTTAACGGAAAAAACTTTTGTCGTCAACGGTGAATTAATTGAAGCCGAAGCCGAAAAATTCGTGCGTGAAAAACTAGGTCTGCCTGCCGAAGAAAAGAAAGCCGATAAAGCGGCAAGCAAAATCGTCGAAGCCTGCGAGCCGGAAAAGAAAACAATGAGTTTTATAAAACCTCAACTGTAAAGATAATGTATTGTAAAATCTCGCTCACAATTTTATTTATTATTTTTTCCTCAATTGCCTTCGCGCAATCGGGGCGCATCAAACCGTCTGAAACGCCGACTCCGACGCCGCGCCCGCGCATTATTTATCTGCCGACTGAAACCGTTTCCGAAACTCCGAAACCAAAAAATACACCGACTCCAACCCCGAAAATTGACGAAGACGACGGCGATATAATCCGCGTTGAATCCGCGCTCGTGCCGATTCCCGTTTCCGTGATTGACCAGACAGGCAAAGCAGTAACGAATCTCAAATTGGAAGATTTTGAACTTTTCATTGACGGCAAGGCGGCGGAAATCAGCGACCTTTCTCGCTCGGAGCTGCCCGTGCGCCTTGCTTTGCTTTTCGATAACAGTTCGAGCGTAACGGTGGCGCGTGAGTTTGAAAAAAAAGCCGCCGTCAGATTTTTCAAGCGCGTCATTCGTCCCGAAAAAGATTTAGCCGCGATTTATTCAGTTTCGACCGTTTCGCGCCTTGAACAGCCTTTGACGAAAAACATTTCGCTGCTGACGAGCGCAATCGAAAACTTTCCGCAGCCGGAAGGCGCGACCGCGCTGCTCGACGCGATTATCAAAGCGGCGAATCATCTGGGAGAAGTTGAAGGTCGGCGCGTTATCGTGATTGTTTCCGACGGCGACGATACGATTTCCGACTTGACTTTTGAAGAAACCGTCCGCGCCGTGCAAGCTGCGAATTGCCAAATTTACGTTGTTAAAACAACCGAATTCGAGAATTTCAAACGCACTGGCGGGCGCGGCGGCAACGCCAACATTCGCGCATTGGCGGCAGAGCGTCGAATGCAGGAAATAGCAATGCAGACGGGCGGCGCGGTTTATTCGCCGATTGACGAGCGCGAACTTGACCAGGCTTTTAATCAAATCTCCTCCGAGCTTTCGCAAGCCTATATTTTGGATTACTACCCGGAAGCCGATTCAAAAATTCGCAATGAATTTCGCATAATTTCTCTTAAAGTTAAAGGGCGTGAAAATTTGACGGTCAGAACCAGAAAAGGTTATTACGTGTCGAAGCCTTGAATGAAAAAGCGAAAAGTTCTACAAAAGATTTTGAATAATCCGAACAACGTCCGGTTTCTTGAAGTAAGAAGTTTGGTTGAGGCGTTCGGTTTCAAACTTTCGAGAATTTCAGGCGGTCATCACATTTTTACACATCCCGAAATGAGGGAAATCGTTAATTTGCAAAACGTCAATGGACAAGCTAAATCTTATCAGGTAAAACAGTTTTTAAAATTAGTTGAAAGATACGATTTGGAGTTAAAAGAAAAATGAAACGCGATTACCATATCAATATTTTTTACAGCGAGGACGATGGCGGCTATATCGCCGACATTCCCGATTTAGAGTTTTGCTCGGCTTTCGGCGAAACACCTTCCGAAGCATTGAAGGAAGTCGAAACGGCGAAACGAGCGTGGCTTGAATCCGCTTTAGCGGAGGGCAAACCAATTCCCGAACCGAAATATCGTCCGGTTATTTATCAATCCTTGGTAGCATAAATCTATGCTTGAAGAATATTTAAATCAATTTCTCCAACATCTGCGCTACGAGCGCAACGTCAGCCAACACACTCTGCGGAATTATTCGAGCGATTTGGAGCAGTTTCACGACCACATCGCGCCGCCGAAACCTATTGGCACGCGCGAGCAAATCCTTGTCAAAGACATTGACCATTTAACAATCCGTGAATGGATGGCGAATCTGCACGGATTGAACAAAAAGAAAACTTCGATTGCCCGCAAACTCGCTTCCCTTCGTACGTTTTTTCAATTTCTCGTCCGCGAAGGCATTCTCGATAATAATCCCGCCAAACTCGTCGCCACGCCTAAAATCGAACGCAAACTTCCCACTCATCTTTCGATGGAAGATGCGGTTAGATTTATCGAAACGCCTGATTTGGAAACTGATTTGGGCAAGCGCGACCGTGCGATTTTAGAATTTCTTTACGCGACGGGAATGCGCGTCGGCGAACTCGTCAATTTAAATTTAAAAGATATTGACTTCCGCGAAAAACTGGTTCGCGTCACCGGCAAAAGAAAAAAGCAGCGCATCTTACCGTTCGGCGAGCCTTCTCTGCAAGCCTTGATGTTTTATCTGAACGAAGCGCGAGCCGATTTTCTCGCCAATTGTCCGACTGCCGAACGCGACGATCAAGCCGTTTTTCTCAACTATCAAGGCACGCGCATCACGACTCGGTCGGTCGGTCGAATGGTTGATAAATATATTAAACTTTGCACCGACATTCACCGCGACATTTCGCCGCATTCTCTGCGACATTCTTTTGCGACCCATCTGCTCGATTCCGGAGCTGATTTGCGCGACATCCAAGAATTATTAGGACACGCGCGGCTTTCGACGACGCAGATTTACACGCACGTTTCGATGGAAAAATTGATTGAAGTGTATGACCGAGCGCATCCGAAAGCGTAAAATAAAAATTTATGAAAGCAATCCTTGTTTCCAAAATCTTTTTTCTGTTTATCTGCTTATGCGCCTTCGCTTCAGCAATCCACGCGCAGGAGGAAAAACCGCGAGTTGTAGAGATTGCACGGGTCGGTGAAAAATCGGATGAAACGGAAATTCATAAATTAACCAAAGTTTTGGGTGAATTTATCAGCCGTTTAGAGAAAGAACCGGCAACTACCAAAGGGTTTATAAATGTTCCGGTGAATACTAAATTAGGCAAGAAGATTAAATTATTTGTGGCAGATGCCGAGATGGAAAGCCGCGTCAGGTATTTGAGTGATTCAAAAAACCCGAACTATAATCATACTTATGTAATTAATCTTCTTCTTGTTCCGCAAGGCGCGGAAATTCCCAAAATCTATACTCTCGGACCGTGCATTTGCCCAACTTTGGACATTATTGCACCTGAGATTGTAACCAATCAAAAATCCATTTTAACTTTCGAGGCAAAAGCGGGAGACGATGATATTGACGGACTTTCATACAATTGGTATGTTTCAGCGGGAAAAATCATCGAAGGACAAGGAACGCCGACCATCAAAGTTGACGCGGAAGGCGCGAAGGAAATAACGGCGACCGTCTACATCGGCGGGTTCTGCGAAACGTGCGCACGCAGGGTTTCGTCTACAACCGAGATTAAAGATAATTAGAATCAACCAAAAAGTAAAAAGGCAAAAGTAAGGACGATTCCTTGCTTTTGCCTTTTTACTTTTGACTTTATTTTATTCCATCTCGCTTTCGTCAATATCGAAATTCGCGTAAATATTCTGCACGTCGTCGTTGTCGTCAACGGCTTCGTAAAGTTTGAGCATTTTCTTCGCGTCGTCGCCTTCGAGTTTGATGTAGTTTTGCGGAATCATCGAAATTTCCGACGCTTGCGGTTCGATGCCTGCTGCTTTTATCGCTTCGTCAACGGCTTCGTAATTTTCGGGCGCGGTGTAGATTTCAAAAACGTCGCCTTCGTCTTGCACGTCGTCCGCGCCGGCTTCGATGGCGATTTCAAATAGTTCGTCTTCCGATTTCGCCGCTTTGTCAACGATGACCAAACCTTTTTTATCGAACATCCACGCGACCGAGCCGGCTTCGCCCAAGTTACCGCCGTTTTTCGAGAGCAGATGGCGGAGTTCGGCAACCGTCCGATTGCGGTTGTCAGTCATCGTTTCGATTAAAATCGCCACGCCGCCGATGCCGTAGCCTTCGTATGTGATTTCCTCGTAATTTACGCCCTCGAGTTCGCCCGTGCCGCGTTTGATGGCGCGGTCAATCGTATCGTTCGGCATATTCTGCGCCTTCGCGTCGGTTACGGCTTTTCTAAGGCGTGCATTTGCGTCAATGTCGCCGCTGCCGCCCGTTCGCGCCGCAACCGTAATTTCTTTAATCAGTTTGGTGAAAGCCTTGCCGCGTTTCGCGTCCAACGCGCCTTTTTTGTGTTTAATAGTGTGCCACTTCGAATGTCCCGACATTTTTTAACCGCCTGTTTTTAGTTTGTTGAAAGAGTGATTCAGTTGGCAGTAGGCGGTCGGCAATAAGCAGCCAAAGCTTTTGCAGATTAGCGACCTTTTGTGCTAACTGCGAAATGCTGCTTACTGCCAACTTTTTATCCGTTTTTATTGGCGATAAATTATTCTTAAACGACCAATCCGTCGCGCATCTTGATGATTCGATTACAGTTTTCAGCGGCTTCCGGGTTGTGCGTAATCATAATGATCGTCTGATTAAATTTTTTATTCAGTTCGCGGAACATTTCAAGCACAATGCGCGAGTTTTCCGAATCTAGATTGCCGGTCGGTTCGTCGGCTAAAATAATTGCCGGATTATTGATAACCGCCCGCGCTAACGCGACTCGCTGTTGTTCGCCGCCGGAGAGTTCAAGCGGTTTATTATTGATTTTGTTTTCAAGTTTCAAAAGATTAAGAACTTCACGCCGTCGCTGTGCGCTTCCGCCGCCATTGCCCGCGTGGATTCGTTCCGCGAGGCGCAGATTGCCGTCGGCGGTTAAAGTCGGGAAAAGATTAAACCGCTGAAAGACAAAACCAATTTTGCGCCGCCGAATATCAGTTCGCACGGCATCGGAAATCTTCGATAAATCTTCGCCGTCAATAATAATTTTACCGCTCGTGGGCGAAAGAAGTCCGCCCAAAAGATGAAGCAGCGTTGATTTGCCGCAGCCGGATTGTCCCATAATAGCGACGAATTCACCCGGCTCGACTGCGATTGAAACACCGCGCAAAGCGTGGGTTTCCACCTTTCCGATTTTATAGATTTTCGATAGATTTTCGGTTTGAAGAATCGGTTTCATTCAAGAACTCGGTTATTTTTTGTCGGTTGCCGACCTTTGGGTTTGGACTTGCGATTTGCGGTTGGTAATTTCCAGAAGTTTTTTGTCCAAATCAACCTCCTCCAAATTCCAGCGATTTTCCAGCACGAAAACTTCCGCGTTATAAGTTTTGCCGATGGAAACGCTTTCGGGCGATTGATAAGTCAGACTCATTTTATATTTTTCCTTCGGGCGCGTAACTTCAATTCGCAACGGCAGATTGTTATATTCGCCCGTATCGGTTAGGTTTCCCGCTTTGCCGTATGTAATGTCCGATTCTATTTCCCCTTTGTCGTCAAAAATCTGCTGCCGCGCTAGGCGAACCTTGCCAACGCGGTCAAACCAGAAACGACGCGAAACGCTCAAACTGCCGTCCGGGTTTTTGCCAAGTTCATCAAGCAAATAATAACCGCGCAGAACAGTTCTTAAAGGTGATTTTTTCCCGACATCAAAATTTTCTTCCTGCTGCAGAATCGTGCTTTGAGCATACATAAAATTTGCCGCGTCAACGGGACGCATCAGCATCGCGTCGGTAAAATGCTGCGGACGCAGATTGGAAAAAGCATTAACATTTTGTTTTAGTTGCTTGACATTGCCATCAAAATCCATTTGGTTGACTTGCGCTTGCAAAGCAGAATAATCGGCGTTATTCGACCCGACGACAAACTTTTTATATTTACCGCTGCCGCCGTCTTCGAGAATTGCCACGCGAAATTTTTTGCCATCAGAAGTCATCTGTGCGACATCGGTTTTGATAATCGGAATCTGAACTTTCAGCAAAATATTTGAGGGACGCTGAACGACTACTTCGCCGTCCGCCGTTTTATATTTTTCCGCAATGCCGAGTTCGGCGT
>MWWG01000079.1_pt1 | contig 14334 bp, 11 predicted proteins | sample 1047331 | NCBI WGS metagenome assembly MWWG01 (sample SAMN06349968, study PRJNA376086) | soil metagenome | isolation source: MG6-4 sample Antarctic (ecotone) soil | place: Antarctica | collected 2015-01-13 | reverse complement strand
GAATTCCAGGGAGATAAGGCAGCTAAAATAAAAAGTGAATTAATTGATCTGCCAAAAAATGCAACTGCTGAAACAAGAAAGAGAAGAGACGAAGAAGAAATAACCTTTCGCAAGGAAGAAAAGAGAACGGTTAAAAAAGAAGAGCCTGTTATTGCACCGGCAGTTGAAGAACCGAAAGCTGTTGCAACTGAAATATCTTCAGTACAAGAACCAGAACTGGTTGTTGAGCCACCACAATCACCGTTTAAAGAAGAAAAAAATGAGATTGTAAATTTAGAAGTGCCCGAAATAGAAGGACCAAAGATTTTAGATAAGATTGACCTTTCTGCGATTGATTCTTCTACACGTCCAAAAAAAGCCACCCGTGCGGCGGGCGGAATCACAAAAAAAGCAAAGACAAAAGACCAGAAAACGGAGGCTAAAGTAGATGAGCAAAAGCCTGAAATAACTCCTCAACCTAAAGAAGAAGATCAACCGGCTGCTGAATTTAATCCGGATATAGAAACTGAAAAACAAATTGAGGAAGACCCGGATTTAATCATTGAAAATATCCAGGCAGACAAATTAGAAGGCCCTAAAGTCCTTGGTAAAATAGATTTGCCTGTCGATAATGAAACACGCCCCAAAATAGACGAACGACGCAAGCGCAAACGCATACCTATCGAAAAAAAAGAAGGAGGGCCTCCGCAAGGTTTTCAAAAAGGTTCGGGTGTTCAGCGTCAGCCCGGCCAACAAGGTCAAAACCGTTTTCAACCTACCAGGCCAGGAGCAGGACAAACATCAACAGGACAAGGAGGAGGCGGCAGATTTTCAGTTGGAAAGAGTACAGGGGGCAATCGTTTTGGTGGTCAACGTTCCGGCGGAACAAGAGAAGATAAACAAATTGACGAAAAAGAAATTCAACGCAAAATACAGGAGACGCAGGCAAAATTATCGGGTGGTGGCATCGGACGTGGAAAAAGCCTAAAAAAAATACGACGTGGTAAACGCCAGGAAATGGCAGATTCCATGGAAGGTTTGGAAGATACTAAACTACAGGTAACAGAATTTATTTCAGTAAGTGAATTAGCTAACCTGATGGATGTAAGTTTTGCTGAGGTTATTGGAAAATGTATGGGGCTGGGTATCATGGTGTCTATTAATCAGCGCCTCGATGCAGAAGTAATTGAGTTAGTGGCTTCTGAGTTTGGCTTTACAGTCGAATTCATCGACATGGAAAAACAAATGGAGATGGATGAAGAAGAAGAGGCAGACAACGAAGAAGACATGGTTTTCCGTTCACCAATTGTTACAATCATGGGGCACGTTGATCATGGTAAAACTTCTTTACTTGACTACATTCGCAGTGCAACTGTTGTAGCGGGAGAAGCGGGAGGAATTACACAGCATATCGGCGCTTACCAGGTAGAACTGCCAAATGAAAAAGAAATTACATTCCTTGATACTCCTGGCCACGAAGCGTTTACCGCTATGCGTGCACGTGGAGCCAAGGTAACAGATATTGCCGTCATCGTAATAGCAGCAGACGATGCCATCATGCCGCAAACACGTGAAGCCATCAGCCATGCACAGGCAGCCAATGTTCCCATGATCTTTGCGGTTAATAAAATAGACAAAGAAGGCTCGAATCCTCAAAAGATATATGAGCAATTAGCAGGTATGAATTTGCTTGTAGAATCCTGGGGCGGTAAATTTCAAAGCCAGGAACTTTCTGCCAAGCAAGGTTTAAATGTTGATCTGTTATTAGAAAAAATATTGCTGGAAGCTGAATTGCTTGACCTGAAAGCCAATCCTGATAGGGAAGCAACGGGCACTATCATAGAAGCCACATTAGATAAAGGACGCGGTTATGTAGCCACTATTCTTGTTCAGTCCGGAACGCTAAAACCAGGTGATCTTGTAGTAAGCGGGCAGTTTTATGGCCGTGTAAAAGCGATGATGAATGAGCGGAATAAAAAAGTTGCCGAAGCGCCTCCATCCACGCCGGTTTTAATTCTTGGCTTAAATGGTGCGCCACAGGCAGGTGAAACTTTTAAAGTGTATGAAGATGAATCAGAAGCAAAGGAAATAGCCAATCGTCGTGCACAGATCTTACGTGAACAGGGAATGCGGGCTAAGAAACACATAACCTTAGATGAAATTGGCCGTCGTTTGGCTCTTGGCAATTTTAAAGAATTAAAAGTGATTATTAAAGGTGATGTGGATGGTTCGGTAGAAGCCTTAAGCGATTCATTGCAAAAATTATCTACTCCTGAAATTTTAGTCAGTGTAATTCATAAAGGTGTTGGCCAGATCAATGAGAGTGATATTGTTTTGGCAGAAGCATCCGATGCCATCATTATTGGTTTTAATGTTCGCCCTTCTATGCAAGCCAATCGTTTAGCAGAAGGCGCCGGAATAGAAATAAAAACTTATTCTATTATTTACACAGCCATTGACGAGATCAAGAGCGCTATGGAAGGCATGTTGGAGCCGAAGATGCAGGAGAAGATTGTTGCCAATGTAGAAATAAAAGAAGTGTACAAGTTTGATAAAGCAACAGTTGCAGGTTGCCAGGTAATAGATGGTAAAATTAAACGTGATAATAAGATCCGTTTAATTCGCGATGGCATAGTTGTTTATCCAACGGCAGAAGGCGCCAATGCAGAACTAGGTTCTCTAAAACGTTTTAAAGATGATGTGAAAGAAGTATTGTCTGGCATGGAATGCGGATTGACCATTAAGAACTATAATGACATGAAAACCGGAGATGTAATTGAGGCTTACGAAATTGAAGAAGTTAAGCGAACGCTGTAAAACCTCACCCTGCCCTCTCCAACTACGCTAGAGACGGAGAAAACTTGCGGAAAGCTTGTTTATTAAGCCTTGAGTTTTTTATTCCCCTGCAGCTTTTAGCTTGCGGTCTGACCTTTGTTAATATTAAGTCGAGCTTGGGCTGAAAACTTTGTTAATCCCCCGTCTATAAAAGAAGATTTTTATTGGGAACACCTATTTTTGGTAACTATCATATCAATATGAAAAAGATTTCCATTCTTGTTTTAGCCATCATTGGTACTGTTTTATCTGCATCAGCACAACCTCAAAAAATTGTAGCCGATAAAATTGTAGGTATTGTGGGCGACCGTATTATTTTACAATCCGATATAAAAAATGCGCTGGCAGATATGTCTCGCCAGGGCGGTACTGTTCCGGCAGATGCAGAATGTGCTATAATGGAGCAGGCAATGGTTTCTAAACTATTAATGCTCCAGGCAGAAAAAGATTCGCTGCTTGTTACTGAAGAAGAAATTGAAGCAGAACTGGAGCAGCGTATCCGCTATTTTATCAATGCTTATGGCACACAGGAGCAATTGGAAACAGTTGCGGGAAAAACAATCTACCAGATAAAAGATGACGCCCGTGAATCGGTAAAAGAAAATAAGCTGGCACAGGCTATGCAACGGAAAATCGTTGACATGGTACGCATTACACCCACAGAAGTAAAAGCATATTTTGAACGCATACCAAAAGACAGCCTGCCTTTTTTTGAAACTGAATTAGAGATCGGGCAAATTGTGGTTTTTCCAAAAGCCTCTAAAGACCTGGAAAAATATGTAGTTGATGAAATGAATAATTACAGGCGCCAGTTAGAAATGAAGCTTGCAACTTTTGAGCAATTGGCAAAACAATTTTCTGAAGAACCCGGGGCAAAAGAATCCGGTGGGTTACTTCCTCAGCTTAACCGTACCGAAAAAATTTGGGATCCTACTTTTTTAGCAGCAGCCTTCCGGCTGAAAGAAGGTGAAATTTCTCCGGTAATTAAAACAAAATTTGGCCATCACATTATTTTAATGGTACAACGAAATGGTGATAATGCCACCGTTCGTCATATTCTGCGCAGGGCGCCTGTAACAGACGTTGAAATAGCACAAGGTGTTACAAAATTAGATTCTGTACGTGCCCGGTTAATTACCGGTATAATTGATTTTAATACCGCTGCCGGCAAATACAGCGAAGATGAAGCAGCTAAATTTTCAGGCCCTTATTTAACCGGGAGAAGTGGTGCAACCTATGTAACGATTGATGAATTGGATAAAGAGGTGGTTGCCATGCTGGATAAATTACGTATAGGTGAATACTCACAGCCAACTCTTTTTATAAACGAAAGAGGTGATAAAGGCGTTCGCATTTTATACCTTAAGTCCCGCACAGAACCGCACCGTATGAGCCTCCGCGATGATTATAATAAAATTGCACAAAGCGCACTGGAAGAGAAAAAATTTATTGCTTTAGAAAAATGGATGAAAAATCGGATTTCTTCCTATTATATTATGTTAGACCCATCGACAGCCAGTTGTGCGCAACTTCAAAAATGGATACCGGCCACTGCTGAAGTTCACAAACAAAGAAAGTTTTTTAATATTTCTTTTATAACAGCCAAGGTTTTATACAGCCCGAAAAAATATCTTTTAAAATCTTTCATTTTGTAAGTATTTAAATTATTTTTAAAGGCGTTCAATATTCTATACCCTAAAAACTAAACAGTGACTGATCTGTCATTTGCATTAAAACAGAACACTGCATATTTTTCTTCTCTGTTTTTTGATAACAATCCCCTACCATGTTTTATTGTTAATGCTGCTTCGTTGCAGATCATAAATGCTAACAAAGCATGTTGCAATTTTTATGGTTACGGCTCTATGGAGTTAACTGTTTTAAGTTTTTTGGATTTGGATATGACTCCGGATAAAATAAAATTATTCCAAAATTTTAAACGCCCTTCAATAGACCAGGTTTATAAAGAAGAAAGACAGCACCTTAAAAAGAATGGTGATGTTGTTGTTGTAGAAGTGTATGTTTCTTTTTTGAAAGTAGAATCAAAACCGGTTTACCAGATAGCCATTGTTGATATAACAGATAAAATACCCGCCCGGGAAATTTTTAACGGCAAACAAAAATAACTCAAAGCCTTAATGGGAACACAAACAGGTTTAACGGAAACAAAAAAAACGGAAAAGAATTTGCTGGAATCTGAAGCCAGGAAATCAGCCATACTTGATTCCTCACTGGATGCGATAATTACTATTGAAATAGTTGACAATGTTATAGAATGGAACCTGGCCGCAGAAAGGATTTTTGGTTACTCGAGAGAAGAAGCAATCGGCCAAAAAATGGCTAACCTAATAATTCCTGAACAATACCGCGAACATCATTTAAGAGGAATAGCCCATTTTTTAAAAACAAATGAAGGTCCTGTTTTAAGAAAACAAATTGAAATTCCAGCCATTCGTAAAGACGGTACGGAGTTTCCTTCAGAGCTTTATATATCTCCCCTAAATATTAATGGCCGGATTTTATTTACCGGCACATTAAGGGATATTACTGAATCTAAACAGGCAGAAAAAAATCTTAGCGAAAGTGAAAAACGTTTCCAGGATGTAGCCGACTCGGCGCCGGTGATGATCTGGATGTCTGATGAAAAAAATGAAACCGTATATGTAAATAAACCCTGGACAGACTTCACAGGCCTCGATGCAGAAATGCTGGCCGGTAAAACCTGGGCATCTATTGTACATCCCGATGATGTGCATAGGGCCACTGAGCAGTTCAAAAATTGTTTTAAATTGCTTGAGCCGGTAACAATGATTTATCGTTTAAAAAAGGAGTCAGGCGAATATCGCTGGGTGCTTGATACCGGCATACCACGTAAGCTAAATGACGATAGTTTTTTGGGATATATCGGTTCTGTAGTCGATATCAACGATCAAAAACTTAAAGAAGATCAACTGCAATACCAGGCCACTATTCTCGAAAATGTTTCTGACATTGTTGTAAGCAGTGAGTTAAATGGTACCATCAAATCATGGAATAAAGCCGCTGTAGAATTTTACGGAATTACTGAACAAGAGGCCGTGGCCAGGCTGGTTACAGAAATAGTACAATTGAATTATCAAACTACAACAAGAGAAAAAGCAATTGACCAACTCTTTAGTAATGGCATTTGGAAAGGAGAAGTTGCGTATAAAAATAAACAAGGAGAAATAAAATATTTATTGAATACTATTTCGCTTGTAATAAATAAAAATGGCGAAAAGATGGGCGTGCTAACAGTAGGAAGAGATATAACTGAAAGAAAACATGCCGAGGAAAAACTAATCCAAAGCGAGCAATTCCACCGGGCCCTTATTGCTGATTCATCCAATGCTACCTTGCTTATGGACGCAGAAGGTAAAATCACTTTCGCATCCGAAGCTGTAAAAAGATTGTTGGGTTACGAATTGACAGACGTTGTTGGAAAAAATGCTTTTGAATTTGTAAACCCTGAAGACATAGATTGGGCCATGCATTCGTTTGAAAGAGAAGTGGAAGAAAACCCGGAAGTCAAATCAATAATTGTTCGCCTGAAAAAGAAGGACAACGTATGGATATGGTGTATGGTAAGAGGTCACAACATGCTTAACAATCCGTATATAAAAAGCATTGTAGTTTACTTCCACGACGATACGCAACGCAAAAAAGCAAACGATGCGTTGAAAGAAAGTGAAAAGAGATTTCGAAACCTTATAAGTGATTTGAAGATTGGTGTGGTGCTGCATAATAAAAACGCAGAAACTGTAATGTGCAATAATGCAATGGCTGAAATATTGCAAACTACAGAAGAAAATTTAATTGGTAAATCCATTTTTAATATTGCCTCAGATGTTACAAGGGAAGATGGCCGTCATTTTCTTATGGAGGAAAGGCCATTATACGTTGCTTTGAAAACTAAGTTGCCTACAAAAGATGTTGTAATGGGCGTGTACTGTCCTAAAATAAAAAATAGGGTGTGGGTTATGATAAGTTGTGTGCCTGTTTTAGACGACAATCTTGAAATATTACACGTTGTAAGTTCTGTTTACGATATAACAGAAAGAAAGCAGTTAGAACAGTCTCTCCTCGCTGAACAAATTAATCATCAAAAACAATTAACGCAAGCAACCATAGACGTGCAGGAAGAAGAACGCAAAGAGATTGGTAAAGAATTGCATGATAATGTTGGCCAGTTGCTCGCTACTTCAAAGCTCTATCTTGAACTGGCAAAATCCACAGCAGATAATGTGACTGAAGAAATGATCAGCCTTTCTTTAAAAAGTGTGGCTGACGTTATTAATGAAGTGCGGCACATTTCTCATTCATTGATACCTCCCACCTTAGGCGACCTTGGATTAATTGATTCTATCACTGATCTTACTGAAACGTTTACCCGCACCCAACCCCTGGAAATACAATTCGAACATCCTTTTTTTGATGAAGACCTTTTACCCGAAAATCAAAAGCTAATGCTTTTCAGGATCATACAAGAGCAGTTAAATAACATTGTAAAACATGCAAATGCAACGCTGGTTTTTATTACTTTAAGAAATATAAGGCCACTACTATTATTGGAAATACAAGACGATGGAAAAGGATTTGATGCAAAAAAGATTCGCAGAGGGCTTGGGCTTGCTAATATAAAAAACAGGGCAGAATTATTTGGAGGTAAAATGGAAATCATTTCAGATTCGGGCAAAGGATGTACAATTAAAGTAATGGTCCCCCACATTTTGCAATAGCCTGCCTCTTATGCTTTTTTATTGATTTAGCTAAATGCCTTTAGGCTAACTTAGCGGCTTCCTTAGCAACAATGAGTGATGCCATTAAACACGAATGCGGGTTAGCTTTTATCAGGCTCCGCAAACCTTTCTCTCACTATCAGCAAAAGTATGGCTCTGTAATGTGGGGCCTTAACAAGCTTTACCTCTTAATGGAAAAGCAACATAACCGCGGGCAGGACGGCGCCGGTATTGCATCTGTTAAATTAAATGTAGAACCAGGCTATCCTTTTCTTTCCCGCGTCCGCAGTAATAATAACCAACCCATTGCAGATATTTTTAGGCAGGTTGGAGAAGAATTTACAGAGCTGCAAAAATTCAATACTGAAATAAGTCAATACCCTGGATTAATGAAAGGCCACCTCTCTTTTTTGGGAGAATTACTTTTAGGCCATTTACGATACGGCACGCAGGGAAAAAACGATGCAGAATTCTGTCATCCTTTTATTAAACGCCACACTATTCCTGCACGAAACCTTGCGTTGGCCGGTAATTTTAATTTAGTAAATACAGATGAACTTTTTGGGTTAGTAAATATCGATCCCGGTGAATTTCAAAAGCAAAGCGACCTGGCAGCTATGATGGAAGTCATCTATCATTTCTTAGTAAAAAATGATGAAAGCTTGCCTGGCACATTTGACATAGCAAAGGTTTTAAAAAAAGCGCTGCCACTTTTTGATGGTGGCTTTCATGTAGGCGGAATGACGGGAAATGGAACTGGTTTTGTTTTTCGTGATGCACATGGCATTCGACCCTCTTATTATTATTTAGATGAAGATGTAGTGGTGGCTGCATCAGAAAGGGCGGCCATTCGCACAGCCTTTAATGTAGGTGAAAACGAAGTGCAGGAGCTCATGCCGGGTCATGCTTTGATCGTAAAGCCTACAGGAGAAATAAGTATCGAACAGATCATTGAACCAAAAGAAAGAAAAGCCTGCTCTTTTGAACGAATTTATTTTTCCCGTGGCTCGGATGAAAAAATTTATAAAGAGCGAACTGCCTTAGGCTACAACTTAAGTCAACAGGTGCTCAATGCTATAGAATATGATTTAAAAAACAGCATCTTTTCTTTTATTCCTAATACCGCTGAAATTGCTTTTTACGGTTTGATAAAGGGTTGTGAGCACTATCTCAATAAAATTAAAATTGAGCGTATTCTTTCCTGGGGTGCGGAGGTGCAGCCCGAAAAATTGGAGGAGATGGTGAACAGGAAAATACGCATGGAGAAGGTTGCCATAAAAGATGTAAAGATGCGTACGTTCATCACCGGTGATGTGGGCCGCAGCGAAATGGTTCAGCACGTATATGATGTTACCTACGGCACTGTTAGAAAAGATGAAGACACCTTAATAGTCATCGATGATTCCATAGTAAGAGGCACTACACTTAAGGAAAGTATCATCAGGATGTTATCCCGCCTTCAGCCCAAACGCATTATTATTGTTTCGTCATCTCCGCAAATACGTTACCCCGATTGTTATGGCATTGATATGAGCAAGCTGGGTGATTTTATTGCTTTTAACGCAGCTATTGCATTGCTGAAAGAAAAAGGCATGGAAGCTAACCTTAAAGATTGGTATGAGCAGTGTAAAGAACTGCATCGTAACAATCAATTACATACCGTAAACGTGGTGAAGCAGGTATATAAAACTTTTACAAACCAGGAGATCACCAATAAAATTGCGCAACTCATTACACCACCTTGTTTGACTATACCCGTTGATGTTATTTATCAAACTATAGAATCACTGCACGAGGCTTGCCCAAATAATTTAGGCGACTGGTATTTTACCGGCAACTATCCCACGCCCGGCGGCAACCGTGTGGTAAACAAAGCCTTTATGAATTATATGGAAGGAAAGAATGCGAGGGGTTATTAGTAGCAGAGACATTTAAATTTAATTCAGTAACAAAAATCTAAAAATGAGGTAGTTATGAGCATTAGTCCTCACTTTAAAAAAACGTATTATTGTATAAACAAAAAAATGGGAGTAGTGGTAAGAATAAGAAAAAATGACAAGCCGGAAGATGCTTTTAAGGCACTGGGTGAGCTAAGAAAAAAGACCCGCCAAAAAAAAGGTAAAACTCTTGCTGATTTTTACGGTAAACTTTCGGATAGTTTCGGCGATGGACTTGCCTATCAAAAAAAGATAAGGAATGAATGGCAATAGATTTCTGGCTGATACAAACACCTTCATTTATCTTCTAAGCAAACATCCTTCGCTTCTACCACTTCTCGATAGTGAATGGGTGTTTTCATTTATTACGGAGATTGAATTATTGGGCAAACCTGCTATTTCCAAGCAAGAGATTGAAGAAATTAATAACTTACTATCAGCTTGCGTTAAATCATCTCACACAGACGCTATAAATAAAACTGCCATATTCTTAAAGCAACTTTATAATATTAAAATTCCGGATGCCTTAATTGCCGCCACGGCCATCGAACAAAAAATTCCGTTACTTACTTACGATAAAGATTTTATAAAAATTAAGGAGGTTGATTTAGTATTACTTGAGCCATAAATCTAAATTTCATGAAAACACTCATCATCATACGTCACGCAAAAAGCAGTTGGGCTAATATAGGCCAGGAAGATGCTGAACGACCTTTAAATGAAAGAGGTAAAAAAGATGCGCCGGAAATGGCAAAGCGTTTAAAAGACAGAGGTTTAAAAATTGATCTCTTTGTATCAAGCCCGGCAAAAAGAGCAAAAAGAACAGCTAACTATTTTGCAGAAGAATTCGATACAAAGAAGGATGATATTTTAATAATTAATGAATTGTACGGAGCAGGCGTACAAAACTTTTATAATGTAGTTCAATCATTAAAAGATAAATACAATACCGTTGCTCTTTTTTCACACAACCCCGGCATTACAGAATTTGTAAATACTCTCACAAATGAACATGTTGATAATATGCCCACCTGTGCTATATTTTCCGTTAATATTCATGCAGAGAAGTGGGCCGATATAAAAGACAGCAGCACAGCTTTTTTATTCTTTGATTATCCCAAGAGCAAACAGGATTAAAGCCTGTTTATACGCATTTGCACGTTCGCTGATTTTAAACTTATGCTGTTGATATTTTTGCCCGTAACATTCCACCCATTATTTAATTGCAGCAATTCAGTTGGAGGAGTTGTTAATTGCATATTCAACACGTCGCCGCCTACATTTTTTGCTACCTGCCATGTTCCTGTGTACTGAGTATTATTATCAGTGCAAACAACTTTACCGTTATTTTCAAAGACAAATTGATAGGCATTTACCTGGGCCGTTTTATCCTGGTCGGCATAATAATAATTAATGGACCAGTTGCCGCGTGTAATTATTTCTTGCGTTTCAGTAAGTCTGTCATTATCAGTTGTGCAATTGGTAAAGAAAAGAGAAGACAATAATAAGGCTGCTGTTAAAAAGGTTTTTGAGTTTTTCATAGTAAGGATTTGTAAAAACAAAATACAAAAAAATTTGTCAGGATGCAAATAGCCTGTACTCAACCACGAAAATGCAGTTTATTAATCAGATCGCCAATCGCATTTTCCAAAGCGTTATCTTTTTGAAGACTAAATTTATGATAATTGAATGCTTTTGCTAATTCTATTGCATTTTTTAATTTGAATTTAGATTGAGGAATGCAAAGAGCCATCCTGTTCTTCATTAAATGCGATGATAAATATTCCTGTTCCGGCTGGCCCGGCGTTGGAATTAATATGGTTTTTTTTTGCATGATCATCATGTCCATTACAGTGCTGTACCCACAACGGCTAATAATAAATTCCGATGATCTGACTGCTTCTTCCAATTGAGCAGCAGGCAAATGATTTGTGATGGAAATATTTGATGAAACACCTGGCACATCAACATTTCCGGGTAATCCCCTTACAAATAAAACGGGTTCTGTATAATTAGTTAATTGATCTAAGAGATCATTTTCTAAAATAGATCGTTGTGGTTCCGGCCCTGAAAGTATTATGAGTAAATACTTGTTCGAATCAGAATTTTGAGTTCGTTCAAACCTCGACAACGGCCCTATATATTTAAGTGGTATTGATGGTTTTTTTTCCGGATGTGAAAGATCACCCGCCAGGTTCTCTTCATCTTCTGCATCAGGCACCCAACATTGGTTAAATTCATTGATGTATTGATTGTGCAGGCGTTGCAGCATTTCATCAGCCATTTTCCCAAGCGAAGTTTTTACTAATAACTGGTGTGTAATAATTACAGAATGTACATCTGCATGATTTAAGCCATACCTGTTGTCGGATATCACAGCATGTAGCTGGTGTTCTTCAATCTTTTGTTGAAGCCACACCTGCTCCTCTTCTATGGCATTTAAAATTTTAGGGATTTGCAATAGTATTTTTCCTATGGACTGCCAAGCGGTTTTACCATAGTTTATTTTGTATCCTTTTAAGAACAGCATTTTAAGTTGTGGAAATTCTGTGCGTAAAAGATTAGCTGTTTTACCTTCTGCAGCCAATAATACTTCGCAATCTTTGCAAATTAATTGCCGGATAACAGGTATGCAACGGGTGGCATGGCCTAATCCCCAATCTAATGGTGCAATTAAGATATTTGGCTTGGTAAGTAAAAACTCGTGATTCATGTTAATTTTAAGAACGGCATACTAAAAGCCCCGTAAAATAGTTAATTTAGAAAGTCACTATGAAAAGAAATTTCTATATCACCCTGTTATTAATGTTGACAATTTTAGTTACCAGTTGTAGCAAAAATGTTTACTCCGGCTCTGGAAAAGGAAGTAACTGTGGCTGCCCCAGTAAAAAAGGTATGGTTGGTTATTAAATAATTATTTTAAAATGACAAACTGCAACCGTGAACTTTTAGTAATGCTAAAAACCAGTTCCTTTACGGATAAGGCATTTGAGCAACATGTGGAATGCCTGCATAATATTTTGATCCGGGTAGAGCGTAACGATGTGTTTTGTAAAGCGCATGAATTAGTTACCAGGGTCAGGATCACACAAAAAAGTAAGGCTATTTTAAAAGCCATTACGTATGCTCATTTAAAGCCTTTTTATTTTCTGCTTAATAAAAATTAATTATTGCACTTGTTGTAAAGCCTTGCGCAGCTTGCTGATCATTTCTTTAATTTCTTCTTTTTTACAAGTTCCTACACTTAAGCGATACCAGGTAGAATCTTTGGATGCGCCAAAAGCATAAAACGGAACAACAGCCAGGTTAGCCTCTTTCAATATAAAAGATGTAACATCAGATTGGTTTTCCAATACAGTTTCATTACGCAATTTTTTTCCTGCAAGGTCAATCTTTATCGTTAAATAAATAGCCGCTTCAGGCGACACCGCATCGATAGCTAAACCTTCCTTTTTTAAATTGATTAAGCCTTCATAAATGAGGTTAAGTCTTTCCTCAATTTCTTTTTTATAATGAGAGAGATATTGACGAATAGCCTCTGTTTGTAAAAGATAACGTGCCACTGCCTTCTGTTCGGCCATTGGCGCCCACGCTCCCACATGCGAAAGAATGGCTTTCATTTTATTGAGAATGTTAGCCGGTCCCATGCTCCACCCGACACGCACCCCTGTAGCTGCAAATATTTTACTTACCGCATCAATAAATACAGTGTATGGCCGCATGGCGGGGTTTAACGATACCGGGTTATAATGTTCAATGCTGCCGTAAGTTAACTGGCAATACATTTGGTCGAACATCAGGTACAATTTTTTTTTACTCTTCTCCCGGCTGGCATTTTCTTCCACTATCATATCGCAGATGGCCTGCAGGTCTTTTTTTCTGAAAGTAGTCCCGGTGGGGTTTTGCGGTGAGCACAGCGATAGAAAACTCGCTTCCTTTATATAGGGCCTAATCTCATCTGCCGTAGGCATAAAATTATTTTCAGCTTTCGCTTCAATAACAATATGTTCGCCATCTACAAAATGTGTATAATGATTATTATTCCATGATGGCACTGCGTAAATTATCTTATCTCCTTTATCGCATACAGCACGGAATAAAGCATATATCAACGGCCTTCCCCCCGATGCCACTAATATTTCATTTGCATCATAGTCTAAACCCTGGAATGTTGAAACAAAATGTTTGATGGATTGACGCAGATCAAGATTGCCTTCACCTAATGGATAATTAGTAAAATGCTGCCGGTATGCTTCTACAATTGCATCTTCAAGTTCCTGAGGAATAGGAAATATATGTGGATCAAAATCACCGACTGTAAAATTATAAATATGCTCACCCTGCCGGATGCGCTCACGGATTTCACCACCCAATTTTACGATCTCAGAACCTATTAATGTTTCAGAAAGATGCGAAAGTTTCATTACCAAAAAGTGATTTGCGCAAATGTAATGGGAATGATTTAGATATGATATTATTTATAGCAATGATCTTCACCCTATTTAAAACTGGCAATATCTTACCTGGTGATGCTCTTGCTCATGTTATAGAAAAATATATTTAAAATATTGTATGGAAATTTTATAGAGTGGCATCTTACTCTAAAACTACAGCGATGAAAAAAATTTTTATAATGGTAAGCATTTGTTTGTCTGCCGTTTTTGCCCAGGCGCAAAATAAAGAAAAAGAGATTCCGCCTTCACCACCACGTCCTCCTGCACATCCGTTATTTATTATACCTCCAACCCCTCCTAAGCCATCACATCCCTTATTATTAAAGAAACCGCCAGCTGTAAAAGATGTGAAAATTGCGAAACCTCCAGAGC
>MWWG01000078.1_pt1 | contig 14442 bp, 20 predicted proteins | sample 1047331 | NCBI WGS metagenome assembly MWWG01 (sample SAMN06349968, study PRJNA376086) | soil metagenome | isolation source: MG6-4 sample Antarctic (ecotone) soil | place: Antarctica | collected 2015-01-13 | reverse complement strand
GCGTAAAGTAGTGTCGCATCCATAAAAGCAAGGCAAGGCAAGTTTTCGATTGTTCGCAATGCCAGACGCTTCGATTCGTCTCCGCTTAACTCGCCGCTCTTCAATCGCCCGAGAAATGTTTTTGTTTGCCGGGCAACAAGTCGGCGAAATAATTCAAGTAACCCCATCTCGCTGCTAACATACAAGCACGGGTAAGCACAATCAGACGCGATTTGCAGAGCCATTGCAGTTTTTCCCGCTCCGGGCGCGGCTTGCAGAATATGCACGCCCGGAGCCAGATAACCGCCCAGCGCGGCATCGAGGCTGTGCAGACTGGTTATAGCGCCGCGCGGTTTACCGCTTTCTCGCGCACGTGCAGCAGCTTCGGCGTCGGCTACAAAATCGGCGAGCAGTCCGGCGAGTTGTGTAACGGGTGGTTTCGGTTGTTCTGTCATATGTTTAATTAACGCCAGCTCGGTATTGCTGCACTTTTAGAGACACCACCGCCCGTTGGGAAGGGGTTAGATGTTGCCTTATAACGTTACTTTTTATTGCCAGAATCTGTGCTTCAATTTCGCTATTAAAGTGCATCTCACGGGTCTTAAACGGCAGGTTATGCTTCTTAGCGATTGCATAACGTATGTGTCCGTCAATCAAAACACCACGCCAAACATATAGCGGCATTAGGATGCCGTGATCCAAAATATCTGCCTCTATTTCGGCAAATTCTCTTTCGGTTGGTCGTGGGAGCAGGCTTTCAAACTCGGGTGAGGTGACAAGTTCGTAAAACCCGTCTAAATCTTTTTTGGGCAACTTAGTTTCCCACTCATAAAACATCGCCCGGGTCTTTTCGCGCAACTCCTCTATGTCATTTATAGCGTCTTCAACTTGAGGCTTAAGACTGCTGTAATCCATATGGTTGCGGTTTGTTAATATAAATTCAGACGCAGCCTGTTCAGCGCTCGTTAATAGGCGAACAGCAACCCAGCGCATTTCAGCATCGTTAAAAAGAGGGTTGTTCAAATGCTGTTGGACTTCCCAAAGCGCCTTTATTGCGCTGTTGTAATCCGCTGAGTATTTCTTTAGAACAAACATAAACGCAGCATCATCTCTTAATGCCTGCTCACCACGCGGCGCGCCCGCTTCCTGAAAATATTTGGAAATCGTCTGTTCTATGTGTGCGGTTGTTACTTTGCCATCGGGAGCTGTTTCTTTAGCTTTTTGCCATATCTCACTTATCTCTTCAGCTTTTAGATTTGCTAAAGGTCGGAGATGTTTTTCAGGTATCTCCCCTACTGAACCCGGGTTCAGTAACCTCTCCGTTTGGTTTGCCGAATGAAGCTGCCATAAACGCCGTTGGCTTAACCCAAACTCAACGGCTAATGACTTGAGGCAATCCGTCCAACTTGTAAAACCCAGAGTCCGCCAAGCGCTGCGCCGATGTCCTTCATCTAATAGCACGCGCAATTGTTTTACGTGCGAAGCTACCTCTTGCTTCCAGTTTTGAGCTTCAGCAATTGTCATTTCACCGTTCTTTGCTAATTCTATCGCCATCTTTTTCTCCTTTGTTGCGCCTCGTTTACGACGCGGCGCGATATGTCTCGGTCATAAACTCGGTTTGTGCGTAATCACGCTACATCTTTAGTATGAAACAAGCGCAATGTTCCCGTAAGGGGACAATTTGCGCCTGCTTCTTATTAACTATTATTATTAAGGAAAGCTATTTGTTGGAAGTAAAGAGGTTGCGTGTCGCGTTCCGTAAGTTTTTCGTGGTATTCCGTAAGTTTTTCGTATTATTCCGTAAGTTTTTCGTATTATTCCGTAAGTTTTTCGTGAAAAAAGTTATTACGAAAAACTTACGGAGTTTTTGTTTTCGGTTTGGCATTTCTAAATCTTTTTCGTTTACTGTTGGCTGCTTTTGACAGCTCAACTGCGGCTCGCCTTTCGTCGCCGAAGGGTCGCATTTCAATATTTTTCCCGTAAAGCCAAGTATCTTGCCAGCCCTTACGCGGCAAATCTTTATCGTCAGGCGCTTTGTAATATCCAATAACGCCGCGTTTTTTAAGTTCGGTTACTGCTTCGTTCCAATATACTTGCGCCCGTTTCGGACGGTCGCTTTTTAGAATATCCATTATCGTAAATTTCGCCGGTCGAAACATATTCAACAGGTCAAAACGCGCGAGCGGTTTGTATATGACAGTTTCAACATTCTGCTCACCGATGCGTTTAGTTTCGCATCGTGTCGCATCTTCGCGCCATTTCTGAAAAGCCGCTAAGCCAATGCAAAGTGCGTATTCGCCGCGCGGCTGTCCGGTCGGCAGTCCGGCTAATTTTCTTATGTTGCCAAAATGCTGCAAAACTGCGTTATCGTTTTTATGGTCGGCAATCCATTTACTTGCGGTAATTGTCACGCGAAGAGGTATATCGCTGTCTTCAAGCCGTTCTTTATCTGTAATCGCAAAGTAGCTGCTGGAAGTGATTATTTTACCCTTCTCTTTCGTGATCGGGTCTTTATAAATGCCCGGTCGGGTCCCGTGAGATGTGAGGTTGGTAAAAACACAAAGCCAGTAATAAATTTGCTGTCGCATTTGATTTCTATCTTCTCGGTTTTTAGGCATCCATCCGATTTCACGAATAAGATCATCAAGTGAAAGAGTGGCGTGTTGATGTAATAAAACAGACTCCAACGCGAACTGAAACAGTAAGACGCCTTCAGGCGTGAGCTTGCGCAACTCTTCGCGCAAACTGTCGTAAGTTACAGGAGCTCCGAACCAATCGATGTCTTTTCCCGCAGTCAGCTTGGTTTCTATTGGCTGTCCTTCTATCGTATGTCCTAAAGCAACTTCGCCGGGTATCTCTTTCCAGTTTTGAAGTGTTGCGCCGTCAGTAATCGCCTGTCCTAAATTGCGGACCTCTTGGAATGTGTGTTGCCTCACTATAAAAGGTAATTTTGAGTTTTCACGTCTTGGCTCGTTTTGTTTTTCTCTTTTTCGCCGCTCGACTTCATCACGCAAAATGTCTCGGTAGCCTAAAAAATAACGGATAACATCTTCACTCTCTCCGAACGATTCATCAAATTCATCTAAACGCCGCGCAAGTACCGGGCTAACTTTTCTTGCCAATTCATCGTCGCGGTCGCCCAGCGTTTGCTCGTAAGGCTTTTCGTCCTTTGCAAGAAAATCGGCACGCTCTTTCGCCGAACCCGGTACAAGCTCATCGAATAAACTAACAATATCGTCGTACAACACACCTAAAACTGCTGACGCTTCGTCTGTGTGCGCTTTCGTTAGCGTGGGCGGTTCAGAGCCTTCCCGTATGTGAGGCAATTCATCGTATAAAAGTATCGTGCCATTTTCTATCTGTTTAATTAAACCGTCCAAGGATATTTCACCCTTCTTAAGTTTGTCTGCTAATTCAAATATTCGGCTTTTTTGCTTTACTTTTTTCATAATTTTAGTTGATTTTAACGTTATAAAACTATAACTGATTAAAGGTAAAACACAACAACGTTATAACGTTGTAAAGTTATAGCGCCAGAAAGTTATTTACCCGCTTCCATTAATTCGCTAATTGATTTTGCGCCGCGTGATTTGAACATCATATCAAGTCCTGCCATTAACAAATCGTGCTGTTTAACCCGCTCGTGGAAGGCGAGAACGCGGAGCTGCTCGTGAACCGCTTCCGGCAAATATAAAGTTTGTTTAATCATTCGCGGCTTATTGTCGCTCAAACGCTGTTTTTGCATTTCGCCTTGTTGCTCCGGCGTCGGCGTGTCCGATAATGAAAGCGCGTCAAGTGTTGTTCGTTTCTTCGGCATAAATTTATTTTAATTTCCTTTGAATCCATTTCCACAGCCTTTCGGTTTCTTCGGCGGCTTTGCCCTTCGGATCGAATTCAACGACGCCTAAGCCTAAGCCTAGCGCGTCCTGATAAGCGTTGCGGGTAACAACCGGGACCGAACAGACATCGCCAAGTTTAGCCAGAGCCGCGGCTGCTTCGCTGATGCGGAAAGAACGCGCCGGAGTCTGCGTTAATACAAACGCGAACGGCTTGCCCAAACGCTTAATGGTGGCAACCGTCGCCGGTGTCGCTTGAAGGTCCGTTGGCGACGGTCGGCACGGAATAATGCAGAAGTCTGATTTACCGATTGCGGACGCCTGCGCCGGTTCATCGCGTCCGGGCGTGTCAATAAAAACGAAATCGAATTGCTTTTTTGCAAGGTCAATTGCTTTTGGCAGTTCCGAAGCCGACACCCGGATAAGCTGCGGCTCGCTCGCTTCTCTTTCCTGAAACCAATTTTCAGCCGACGCTTGCGGGTCCATATCGAAGATGACAGCGCGGCGGTTGCGTCCGCTTGCGGCAACAATAGCGCAGTTAATGCAGAGCGTCGTTTTACCGCTCCCGCCCTTTTGAGTAACAAAGCTGATTACCTTCATAACGCTTTAGCGTTGCAACTTTATAACGTCATAACGCCGCAGCGTTATTTTGTGCGATTAAATCCTCTGCAAAATGCGAGCTATTGATTGTCTCGCCTCTTGCAGTAAATGAAAATCTTCATTCGTGCCGCCCTTGTCCGGGTGAAACCTCTTCGCCATTTCCTTGTAACCTAAATCAAATATTTTCTTGATAAGTTTTCGTTGATTTTCCCGCTCTTGGCGGCTTGCTACAATCTGCTCTTCTCTGCGTTTTTCAGCTTCTGACCACGCGGCTGGGTTAGGTTGCGGCTTAGTTTCAACCTTTGGCGGCTTACGTTTTAGCTTGAGATATTCATAGTATGTGAAACGTTCAACTAGTTGAACGTTTTTGACCTGTTCCGCATAATCCATATAATTCCAGGCGGTCACTTTGCTAATCTTAAATTCTTGTTTAACGAAATAAACCCAACTTCCTTTTCTTTCCGTGTTTGATTTCGCCTCTATTAGTTTTTCACCTATTGACAGATAATAAGGTGAGGCGGCTTCATTCGCTACCTCCGTCGCCTTTTCAAGGTCTTGTTTAATTAACGGCACAAGCACTTTTAACGGGCGTGCTACTGCTTGATTTTCCGCTTGTTGTTGTTTAGTTACTGCTGTCATTTTTCCTCCCGGATTGGCTTTTGCATATCCTCAATGTGCCGCTTCTCAAGCGCTTCCAAAACTAAATTCATATGCGCCGGAATTGGTAGTGAGCCAGTCTCGTATCGAGAAACCGTATTTGACGCCACGCCTACCTCCACAGCCAAATCAGCCTGAGTCATTCCTAATCTTCCGCGCCGTTTTTTCAATGTGTTCTTATCCATACAAAACAATATACCAAAGAATGAAATAAATTGCAAATAAACTTATCTTTTTCTACCGTTAGGATTGACAACTATATCTAAGGTATTGTAAACTTGTATTCAACTTAGGCAATTAAGTAATAAACAAAAGGAAGGATTAAACAATGACTAACGAAACGACAAACAACGAAACGATTACAGGCTTTTGCGATGTATGCGGAAAGCGTGAAACTGATAACGCCGAAACATTAAAAAGTGAAGGCTGGTATCTTGGACGCAACGAGCAGTTTTGCCCGGTGTGCAATGACTAATAACAAAAGGCTTAGGTTTGCGCTAACATTCCTAAGCCTCTCTTTCAAACCATTCGTGGTTTGATTTTCGACAAATGGAGAATATCATAATGAACAAACAAAAAACAGGCAGAATAAAAAACGAATTGCCGGAACTGCTCGAAGCAATTTGCGGGCATAAAGATTGCCCGGAATGGCTTTATGACGGCATTTGGGATTTGATAAACGATAAAGGCGGAGCGGTTCTTTATACGGCTAACCATTTTCGCGCCGCGCTCGAAGGCGTTGGAGTGTCGGAGCAATGGGAAAAAGAAAGAAGGCTCGGTATTGAACAATTTACGGAGGTAGAAAATGAACACGCAAACTAAACAATCTAAAAAACGTCTTGCCAATAAACAAATAATTAAAGAGTGGATTCTTGAACTGTGGGCATCTTTTAACAAGTCGGAAAAAGAAAAGCAGTGCGTTTTAGACACACTTGAAGAAGCAAAAACAGCACTTGCACACAGACCGCGAGCAGTCGAATACTTTGAAAATATTCGGCAAGCGTTTCTAAAAGCGGAGGTGAAAAAATAATGAAAAATTGTCCAACATGTAAAAAACGAAAAATTGCCAAAAATGACACGGTCTGCCGAACGTGCCGGGAATTTATTACCGAATACGTTGATACCGGATTGTTGCCGAATCCGGCTAATTTCGGCTCTTACGTGCCCATGGTTGCCGATGTCGCGCTGACGATGGAAAGGTTAGGCGTGCCGCAGGATAGAGCGGTAATTATTTTGGGCGGTAATCCGTAAAAAAGTTGAACAAAGGTGGTCCAATTGGACCACCTTCCATTTCTTTAACAAGTCGCCCGCGCGCGCGTAGGGCAAACTTTATCTTCAAGATATTTTTTTCTTTTTAAAAAAAGTCGCCCGCGCGCGCGTAGGGCAAACTAGAATGTGAAACGTTCGCCTATGCGAACGGTCAAGTCGCCCGCGCGCGCGTAGGGCAAACGTTCTCGCTTCTGTTGCACTTAAGTGCAACAAGAAGTCGCCCGCGCGCGCGTAGGATATAATGTTTTCTTCTGTGTCTTTTAAAAGACACAGATAAAGTCGCCTAAAGTCGCCCGCGCGCGCGTAGGATAAATGGAAAAGCCGCAGGCGTTAAAACTTCCGGCTTTTGGTAAAATAAAACAAAGGAGACGAATAATGATTGAACCTGAAAAAGAAACAATCCGAAACGAATATACAAATGATGAAACGTGGCAAGTTGCAGTAAGGATTAGCCAGATGACACAAAACTACCAAGAAAGCCCAGCGAATTGGCTAAAAATGGCGAAAGATTGCGATTGCAACGTTGAATTGTTTGCAAAAGAGATGAAGCGCGAAATTGAGAGTAATGTTCCTGAAATGGATAACATTTATGACGGTTTGCTTGCTGAGGCACTCGCTAAAGTTAATTGGTATGAGGTTGCTGACAGATTTATTAAAAGAAATGCGCGGTTTTTGAGTGATGCCCAAGATTCGGATGATGCTCAGGATTCGGATGATGTTTTAGATTTAGATATCTTGCAGTAATGCCCAACGCGCCTTTTGCGTAACCAAAGCCGTGAGCGTCAAAACTTGCGGCTTTCTTGTTGATATTTAACTAATAAAAAAACACGTCTAATTCGCCCAAAGCTTGCCATGATTAGTTTTCGAGTATATGCTGATACGGACTTTAGCCGGATAGGATTATAATTTTATAAAAGGAGACAAGAAAATGAAAGCAAAAATAGCAAATTCGAAGTGTCTGAATATTCTTGGAGATAACGATTTATTGTCAAATCGAGAAATCTTAACCGCGATGCTCAAGCAGTTCCGACAGAAATTGGGTTATTATTCAATCTTTGCGGCATTGCCTGCAATTTTGACCTCGTTCGCACAAGAGGCGCAGGCTGACGAAGCGAAAAAAACGGAAGTGAGCGTCGCCGGGGAAACCGCGAAACCACTTGTTGGACTGAACAACAGCCGCAGAACACCGGAATTTCTGCAACGCCAGAGCAACTTTGTCTTACCTCATCAAACGGGTAAATATAATAATATTATTTCCGCCCTTGCAGGCGGCGATGACTGTCCCGGCAACGCCATCCCAGCAGGAACTTATACTGCTGCTGCGCCTTTTACTGACTCCGGCGACACAACGGGCGCCAACAACACTGTTCGAGATGTCGGTGGTTATTACGGTTCTCCAGCCGAAGGAGCTGACCACATTTATTCGTTTACGCTGACTGGTCGCGGTCAAAATCCGCAGATACAGGTCTCTTCAACTTCCACCACTTACAGACCGATGATTTATATTTTGGATAGCAGAACCGGTGGAGGATGTCCTGCTGGAACGAATAATATTGCATCCACCAACTTGATTATGCTGTCGTTCTCCTCCCCTCAAGGCACTGCAACTCTTAACAGGGATCAGTTGAGTTTTCTTCCATTGAATGTTCCTCTTTACCTGTTTGTGGACTCACGGGACAGCGGGAACGGCTCCGGTCCCTATACGCTTCGAATGCAGGATGTAGGCATTGCGCCAGCGCCAGCGCCACCGACGAGAACAAGTTTTGACTTTGACGGCGACGGGCGTTCGGACATTTCTGTCTTTCGCCCCTCGAATGGAGTTTGGTATCTGAACCGCTCGACGCAAGGATTTTCCGCCGCGCCGTTCGGTCTCTCAAACGATAAACTTGTTCCCGCCGATTATGACGGAGACGGCAGAACCGATGTGGCAGTTTTCCGCGACGGAACGTGGTATCTGCAAAGAAGCCAGGCAGGATTAATCGGCGTTTCGTTCGGTACTGCCGAAGACATTCCTGTTCCTGCCGATTTTAATGGCGATGGTAAAGCCGAATTAATAGTCTTCCGTCCGTCAACGGGACTTTGGTTTGTTTATGATTTAATCAACAATCAGGTTAACGTGGTCACGTTTGGTCAGAACGGAGATAAGCCGGTCATCGGTGATTACGACGGCGACAGTAAGGCTGATATTGCAGTATTTCGTCCATCAAATGGAACGTGGTATTTGCAGAGAAGCCGAGATGGTATGACAGCACTAGCTTTCGGGCAAGCGGGAGATAAACCGGTTCCGGCTGATTATGACGGTGACGGCAAAACTGATGTTGCCGTCTTTCGTCCATCAAATGGAGTTTGGTATTTGCTTCAATCATCTGCTGGATTAAGGGGCATTGCTTTTGGATTTGGAACAGATTTACCTGTTCCGGCAGATTACGATGGAGACGGTAGAACAGATGTTGCCGTGTTCCGACCATCAAACGGCACGTGGTATATCCGGAGAAATCAATTTATCACAAGCTTTACAAGCGTTGCTTTTGGTGAGGCTACTGATAAGCCTGTTCCCAATGCTTTCGTGCCTTAAACTACTAGAACATTAAAATAGAAAAGCCGTGAGCGTCAAACTTGCGGCTTCTTTTAATTTTAAGGCATACCAATACAAGGCTTCGACAATAAAAACACCTCTACGCGCTTGCGGTTGTCGCGCTATACATTGAAAAGATATTTGCGGTCGAAGCGAAAGAAAGGCAAGGACAACGAAACGATCTTAACTTTAGGCAACTAATTGCCGAAAGTGAGCAAACAACATCCGCCGAAAAAGCCGCAATCATGCTGAAAACAAGCGAAACCTATGTCAAAGACGCAAAGAAACTCGAAAAAGACGCGCCGGATTTGCTCGAAAAAGTGCGAAGAGGTTTGTTTGTCGCCGCCCTTTTTAGTTTGCCGCTTGCCGCGCCTTTGCCGACGCTATCCGCCGCTGCGACGCTTCTTTATTTATTTTTGCCGTTAGCAAACTTTGGGCAAGTGCGACCGCCTCTTCGTATTCAACCGCCGGATGATTTATAAAACCCGTCGCTGCCATCGTCCGGGTTATTTGCGGAACTCCGGTGGCGGTTATCTCTTCCGGCGTCGGGTCCAAGTCAGCAAAAATGGACTGATACAAGCGTTGCTGAATGCAGTATTTTTCATTTTTCGCCACTAAAATTGTTGCGTATTTCTCGACAATTAAACCAAATTCCCTTCGGGCGCGTCGGTAGTCATCGACAAGCGGTGAAACTGCATTTGCGGATGATGCCATTTGCTTGAGAAGTTCGCCGCGCCGCTCTTCGGCTGATTGCCGCTCAAACGCGGATTTCAACCTTTGATAAAAAGCCCGTAAGTGTTCGATTGACTGTGAAACAAGCGTTAGTTTGCTTTGTTCGGCGTGAAGCTGATTAACATCAGACTTTCCGGCGACAAAGGCTTGCTGGGTTGCTTCAAAGGTTGCCGTTTGGTTGCTCCGCTCGTTTTCCAGTTCACGAATGCGTGAATCGGTTTGGTTTAACTCTGATTCGAGTTGTGCTGCGTTTTTATTCATTTTTTTTCTCCCTGTAATTTTTTGTTGATTTGTTCAAGCGGGTTGACTTCGTTTTTAATTTTGGCTAAAAACTCGTCGCTTTTTTGTTGTTGCTCAAGTCGTGCTTCCCGCTTTTTGACGGCATCGGCGCGAATCTTATCGAAAATGTTCGTAGCATTTTGTTCGTTTGTCATAATTTATTTGTCTCCTGTATTTTATTTTTTGGTTGTTTCAAATCTTTACAGATTCAAACTTTGAAATAATTCCCGCTCGCCGCTCGTTACCCGAAACGGCGGACGGTTTGCACACCATAGTGCGAGAGCGACCGCCAAAACTAGGTCGTCATGAGTGCCTTCACGCCACGCGCCGTAAATGTCGTTTGCCGCGTCCGTGATTTTCACTTGAAAGTTTTGCAATTCACGGGCAAGCGTTTCGGCTTCGGGTAGTTCCGAAGCAATCTTGAGTGTCCGGTTTTGCAAGCCAACTTGGACGACGCTCACGAGGTCGCGTTTCGGAACGCGGGTCATTCCAAACTCGCTTGAAACATTAGCTCCGCCGACAATTTGAATCGGCTTGAGTTCGGCGTGAATCTGTTCACGTTTGAACAGGTCAACCACCGGCGCACCGACTCCGGTTGCGTCAATTGCCAGCGTTGTTTTTCCTTTAGGGTAAAGAAACGGGTCGAGGTTGTTGACCATCTTCACGACATCGGCAACGATTGTCGGGTAAGCCGTGCGAAGCTGCCATCGCTGCAAATGAATACAGTTCAATGCCGTAATCTCACTTTTTCCGCCGTTCGTAATTATGCGAACGCATTCGACAACGGCTAAGGCTGAAAAATCTTTTGATTGTCCTAAATCCAATCCGATAGAAAGTGTTTTCTCGGTTGTTATTTCCGGTTCGGTTTCGTATCGTCTCATAAATTTATTTGCTCCTTTGAAAATAGCGGTGTAATGTCCGAACTGAGTGCCATTTGAATGTCGTCGTAGCTGAAAACTTGGGCATTGGTTTCAACAAACTCGCATTGATATTCCTGCTTAAACCAAAAATCACCAATCATTGCCCGTTCACGCATCAATTTTTGTTTTTACAAAAAACATATCACCGGGCTGCGCGGCTTTTTGCTATTTCCTGTTTTTCCCGTTCGGTAGCAACTGTTTGGTATGCCGATTGAATACTTAAGCCGAAGCGGACGGGTGGAAAATTCAGATGATTTTTTTCGAGCAGCAAGACAACATCGTTTGAAAGTCCGGGCGTTTGATTCGGCTCAAATTGCCCGCGAAGTTTCACATAGGCTTTACGTTTTTCGTGAAATTCGAACAACTTGTCGGTGAACTTTTCGGCAAGCCCGCCGATTACGTTGTCGAGTTCGCGCCGACAAGTGAGTGCTTCATCAAAAAGTTTTTTAGCTTCAAGCGCGGTTGCCCTTGCCGATTCAATCAAGTTTTGCAGGGCTTCGGCTTCGGTCATTTTATCAAAAGTCGTTTGGAGTTCATTTTGTTTTGCTTCTAAAGCCTTTATCGAACTGCTTAGAGTGTTGAGCCGGGCTTGTTCGACTTCCATTTCGCCAAGCGGTATTTTGCCATTAATAAAGCGGGCTTGAAGCGTTTGCAAATTGGTATTGATGCCGTCCCGCATCGTAATTAATTCCGACAGCCTTTCGGTTGTTTGGTCGAGTTCGGTTTTTATAGTTGATATTTTCATTGTTTTATTTCCTCTCTAAATTTTTCAATCACATTGTTATCCGTGCGATGAAATTCACTCTCAAGTCGCCTCTGTGTTTTGCTACGCTTTTCGCGAGTTTCCGCCTCTTTTTGGGCGCGGATTTTGTCGTAATACTCTTCGTTTTTCTGTATTTCATTCATATCTTTTGCTCCTTTTTGTCGTTAAATTTTACCAGTAAACTGGATAGCTCACTGACTCTAATACGGGGATTCCTCTAAAAATCGGTTGATTCGCCTTCCAGACGGCAAGCGCAACCGCCAGCACTAAATCGTCGTGAGTGCCTTCACGCCACGCGCCATACACGTCATTAGCCGCGTTCGTAATCTTGACGGTGAAGTTTTGCAATTCGCGGGAAAGCGTTTCGGCAAGGTCAAGTCTTTCTGCAATCTTCAGCATCCGGTTTTGTAAACCGACTTGCACGACACTCACTAAATCTCTTTTCGGGACGCGAAACATTCCGTTTTCCTCTGTTACGTTCGCACCGGCGACAATCTGAATCGGCACAAGTTCGGCATTAATCCGTTCACGCCGGAATAAATCAACCACCGGCGCGCCGACTCCGGTCGCGTCAACCGCTAGAACGGGTTTTCGGTCAGGGATGCGGCTAGGATCGAGAGCGTTAATCATTCGCACAACGTCGGCGACGATTGACGGGTAACTCGTTCTCAGCTGCCAGCGTTGCAAATGGATACAATTTAACTCCGTCAATACATCTTTCGTGTTCTCACAGTTGACCTCTTCGTCCGACGCTTTTGTGGTCGTAACGATGCGCACGGCTTCGATGATTGCTAAAGCACTAAAATCTTGCGATTGCCCCAGATCAAGACCGATAAAAAGGGTTTTCTCAGTGGTCGTAGTGGTTTGTGTTTCTGTTTCTCTGTCTTCTGGTTCGTAATGTATCATCACAGTTGATTGCTCCTTTCAAACAGCGGCTTGATACTCGGATCAAGTGCCGCTTGAATGTCGTCGTAACTGAAAACTTGGTCGCTCGTTTCGACAAATTCGCAGAAATACTCTTGCAGATACCACCAATCACCAATCATTGCCCGTTCACGTTCCAGCCATTCTTTATCAATGCGCGGGCATTGGTCGGCGGTTATTTTTACCTTTCGCCAGTCAACTCCGTCCGTCCATTCCGAATAAAAGAAGCCGCGCTTGCCGAACGGAGTTGAAAGAAGGACAATGCGCCCGCCGCTCACGGCAAGCATTGGTCGGACGCTCTGATAAAGCGCATCTTCGACGCGGCTTGCTTCGTCAATTATCAACAAACTGACCGCCGAAAAGCCTCTGATTGTCTGCTCCGAACCGGGCAAGCAAACGACACGCGAGCCGTTATCAAACTCAAGCCGCAGTGCCGATTCTTCAAGTATTTGCGCCTGTGTCGGTGATTCAATTTTGTTAAAAACATTTCTCAATTTTCTAAATAATTCCGTGCTTTGCCGCAGTGAAGGGCTAAGCAGAAGGACAAGCGAATCCGGCGTGTAGATGGCTGTATGAAGCCCTAAAACCGCACTGATAGTTGACTTACCGCTTTGCCGTGAGCAGTTCAAAATCATCTGTTTTGCGTCGGACAGGAGCAAGTCCGCCTGCCAATCGTCCGGCACAATACCGGCACGCCGCGCCATCAGCACGGCGTCGCCTTTCTCAAGTTCGAGGCGTTCTTTAATCGCCGCTCGCATCGCCTGATTCCAAAGCGGATTCTGCGATAAGTGGCTGTATTTGTCGGATAATGTCGCCGGTTGATAATCCATACTTTGCGGCTTCCGTCCGCCAATCATTGACTTGAAGATTTAAGTCGAGACGTTCAGAAAATAATTTGTGGTATTTGCCTAGAAGTTCTAATGACTTGATTTTGTCGCTGAGTTTGAGAGTCGCGGAAATTATCTCGCCTTCTTTGTCGTGCCGAATCTCAAGAAAGTTTTGCCAATCGGCTTTGGCAATCGCGGATAGTTCCGATAAAACTTCATTTGAAAGCATCACGGCTTCCTGCACACGCACGCCGATAAGCTCAGCAATCTTCGGGTTGCGCATCAATTCAAAGGCACGAGAAGACAAAGCGTTGTCGTCGCCTGAGTAACCAGCCATCCGCGCCGCTGTTCGGGCGTTCCCGTTCGCAGGTCCGATATATGCTTCAACAAAAAGTCGTTGTTTTTGAGTGAGTGTTTCGATTTTCATGCCGATTGTATAAAACTATTAAAACCGCTAATCAGTTTACCACGAAAGTATTAAAATCACTAGTAAATTTTTCGTGCTTTTTCGTGCTTTTTCGGCGAGCGCCAACCACAAGATATTGTGGCGAAGTGCTAAAACAACCCTTTGTAACATACCGTTTTTATTGAAACGCCGATTTTCATTGAAAATTAGCATTTACATAATGGCTATTATCGGACGCCAGCGACTATCTTCTGCCCTGCGTTAAAGTTTCGTAAGCTCGGTTAATTTCTATCATTTTCGCGCTGTCGCCTCGCATATCGGGGTGATAAATTCTTGCCAAAGTCTTGTATGCCGCTTTTATCAGTTCGGGCGGAGCTGACGGCAACAAGTGGAGCGTGGCAAATGGTGATCCGATGCTTTGCGCGGGCGGCTTTTGGGCGGGCTGTTCGTCGTCATATTCGGTTGAAACCGAATACACGCTCCGCAGCTCGCCGACCCATTCATCGAGGCATTCCCAATCTGTGATGATCCAAGTTTTCGCCGCCGGTTCGTAATTACGAAAGGCAACGGGAATAATTCCCTTTAATTCTGAAATTGCATATGTGAAGGCGTTTGTGTCGGCAGCGAAAATCTTCACTCCGCATCCGCCATCGGTGGTAGTGATTTTAATTTTAA
>MWWG01000077.1_pt1 | contig 14577 bp, 17 predicted proteins | sample 1047331 | NCBI WGS metagenome assembly MWWG01 (sample SAMN06349968, study PRJNA376086) | soil metagenome | isolation source: MG6-4 sample Antarctic (ecotone) soil | place: Antarctica | collected 2015-01-13 | reverse complement strand
CCCGATGCGTTCTACCAACTCAGACCGGGATAGTTTCCACTTCCCGGCTAGGGTATCCAAACCCGTAACAGCTTTAGGGGTGAGGGTCATGTTGACTCGCTTCTTTGCTTCTTCCCAAATGGGGGGGCCACCCGCAGGATTGTTAGAAACTTTTTTCGCCATACCTTGACTTATACACACAGGATAATGTTATCTTGTCTTGTGTGTATAGCACAAATGTCAGAAGCGGACGCCCAACCTTCTCACAGTTCAACGTCCGCTCTGGCTCCACTATCTCAATGGAGTCCTTTAATTATGCAGGATAATAGTCCGCGAACCGATTTAGGCTTAATGTTCTCTGTTATTGCCGTTGTGGTAGGGACTCTGGGCTACCACTTTGCCCAGGCACTAACCAGCAAAGACCAACAGATTAGAACGCTAGAGTCACAGGTTAGCAATCTGCAAGGTCAGCTAACTGGTTACTCGCAGGGGAGGCATTGATGCCAAGCAACCCCATTGATATCGCATTGGATAGTCTAACGTGGGTGGGCTGTGTAGCTTTCCCAGTTTCTCTAGCAACTGAATTATTCCAGAATCCCGCAGGTGCGTTTATCGCTGGCATTACTGGGGGCGTTAGTTTCCTCATATCTGTTGGAGTAGCCAAGTTTAAACCAGAGCTAAGGGCAATAATCGCCTATCGAATTGCCCTTGTAGTAACAGGGCTAGTACTGGGGGTGGTGGCATGAGTGCTTCACTTCATCCCCGCGATGTTTACTTCTGGATTCTCAACAACATTGATAGTGCGATCGCAGTTGGAGGTGCGATAGCTGGCTCATCCCTATTGCTGGTAGCTGGGGGCATCGACAAGACTAAGATGAAACCTATCTATTTCGCTGGAGGCGCAATCGTTGCCACTGCCGGGAAGCGGAGTAGGGCTATCTTCCGCAGAACCAAGCCAGTAATGACGATTATCCATGAGGAATCGACAACTGGTAATCAGCAATGGTTCCGCTCTCAATTCTCACCTGCTAAAGATGTCCAGATGGAAGCTACCCTGATTGAGCCAGACCCGATAGTTCAGACGGCTGATATCAACACCGCTGGCACTGCTACCCACCTGTTAATCACTGGCTCAACTGGTGAAGGGAAAAGTACGATCGCTCAATACTTGGCATCCCAGATGGGCGGGGCGGTAGTAGTTATCGACCCACACGCCACACCTACCGATTGGAGTGGTTTACCAGTCGTGGGTAAGGGGCGAGACTACGAAGCAATCGCATCCCTGATGACTTCCCAAATTGAAGAGATGAATCGCAGGTATTCACGCCGTGCTGCTGGTCAACCCTATGGTGAGAAGCTATCAATCATTTGTGATGAATATGCGGCTATCTGTCTGGAGCCAACAACCAAGAAAGTAGCACCTGGATGGTTTCAAACTCTGGCTACAGAAGCTAGAAAGGTTGAGATGCAACTAATCCTGCTTACTCAGTCTGACAGCGTGAAAACTTTGCAGCTAGAAGGTAAAGGTAATTTACGAGAGAACTTCAACCATTTGAGGCTGGGTAAGTTCGCCAGTAAACACGCCAAGAGCTTGAAGGATGAGGCGATAAGCCAGTGGCTCTCCCTCCAGGACAGACCTGCAATGCTGGATGACCTACCGCTGGCGATACCTAATTTACAGCTTCCCCCAAGCACTACCCAGTCAATTACCAGTAACAATCAGCTTCCACCTATGGAAACTAAGGAAGTGAAGCTAGAGCCATTACCTGACAAGGTTATTGAGCCTGTGGCTATCACTAACGACGATGCCGAGTATGCCCTGTTTCTTGCCTGTGACGAGCTATTGAAAGCGGGAAAGTCTAAGTCATTTGTCGTCGAGTCTGTCCTGGGCTGCAAGGGGCGCAAGTTCAAAGCTGGAATGAAGCGCCTAAACGATCTAATCGAGCGCTTTGACGAACAAACAGAACAAGAGGATTAAAAATCATGCTTGATATCAACGATGAACCACCCCAGTACCCGGTTGTTGCAGCATCAGGACAACCTCTTACTATGAGGCTGGCACTAGAGATGCTGATAGAACGACATGGCATTGCAGAGGTGATCGATAGGCTGGCAGATATCACAGACCATCGGGACTATAGCCCAGTTGCCATAAAGCTTGAAGAGGCAGTAGAGGCGGCATTGAAGCTGACGCAAGCACTAAAAATGTATCCAATAGGTGACATTTACCACATCTTGCATAAGCACTAATTGGAGCCATTGTTTATAGGTTCAAGCCATCTGTTGTGTTCCCTCAGATGACAGGTGGCAGAACTGCCCTCCCGTTTACCCTGTTACATCATCGGTTTTTCAGAAGATGTGGGGATTAAGCAGAGATTAGGAAGTTTTAAAACTGTCTTATATGTAGTACAAAATGCTCTCAAACTCAGTCCTACTAAATTGCTTACATTATTTTGTAGTATATGTAGCAATAATTCAGTTTTATTTAAGGAAATCTCAGTTTCTTGTAAGCATAGGTTCAGACGCAGCTCTAAGAAATTTTCGCTATAGACTGCTTAAGCACTCCCAAGGGTTAAAGAAGTTTTAGAGGAATCTCAAAATATGACTCAATTTGGTTTCTACAAAAGTTGTAGTATATTGTATAAAATTAGTAAAGTCGTGTAGTATATAGTTTTCAGCTAGAAATGGAAAAGCACTGAAATTTAATTTAATAATATTTGGCGCTTTACTGAGCTTTAGTAGTTGCCATTGATAGATAATTATGACTGCCAAGCGCAACAAATCTAACTTAACAGAAGAAAAAATGATTGTAGCGTTCTTAACTAAACAGCCACCTGAATCCTGGCTTTCCCAAGCGAAAACACCAGATCAGTTTTACCAGTGGGTGAAAACAAAGCAAGACACATGGCTGCTGGCTAATGCACTCCGTGCCCGATTTACAGGCGAGAACAATCCGCTTGAACCGTACTTACAATCGGGTTTTATAGACAATAGACTTTATGAGTCTATTTGGCTTAGAGTAGATTGGCTTGAGCAGCTTTGGGGGTTGACCCAGCTCGTGTTTAGCGATGTCAAGGCAGAAGTTGAAGAGGCAGGGATCGAATTTCCTTTTGACTCAGCACTCAGCTTGTTTAAGCAGCTTCTAAAAGAAACTGTTAATGAACGGCTACGCGACTGCCTTAAGTCTTATTATGAGTTTTCGCCGCAAAAACAAAAAAAATATCTTAAATCACTAAAATCGGCTCTTGTGGGGGGAGCTACCCCTATCCAGATGCGTAACGCACAGAGCAAGTTAAGGGTACTACCCCCTAAGTCACTTCATTGGTATGGCGTGGTTATAGGTGTTTGCCACCAAAACGCTACTAATCGTCGTCCTTCCCTCCAGGCAAAGTTTAACGCTACCCGCACAGCCTTTTTTTGCTACTTCGATTTTCTTATGGCTAAGTCTGGCAAGGCTCCTAGTTTTGCTTGGGCTGGAGGGGTGAAAATACCTGCAAAAGTTGGAGGCATTTATGCGCGCGATGCTTAACAAAAGTTCACAACTTAATCCAAATTGTTTTTAGCTTCCTTTAGCTATTACGCTGGAAGCAGCCTCAAATACAGGCTATTCACTTAAATAAAAAACTGAGGGAACCTTTGACGACAAGACCGTGACAGCTAGCTAGTACAAATATCGCTCGGACTGAAAACCCGAAACGCTGTGAAGTACCTGCCGAAAAAGGCATCATAAATCACCTTCATAGTACACATACCAGCAACGGATTAACAGTAGGTAATTACCTATTTATTGCCAGATACCCATCCCACCCCGTATGTAGCGATTCGTCAGGTTCGGGTAAGTAGCTAGTTAGTCATAGTCTTAAAAGTCAGAGGTCTGCCCTCCCCAGCCAAAAGGAGAACAGACCAGATAATGAAGAACCATACAATCAATGAGGCAGACCCTTCTGCTGCTACTCAGTATAACACCGATACCACTAAATCGTTTAATAACTGTCAAGCGATTAAGCAAGTACCGTGTCCCTCTTGCGGTAGTACCGCAACAAAACTGGGCGCAGGTAAAGACCCACACACCGCTTCACTATCGTGTGCTGGCTGCAATCGCTGGATTAAATGGATTGGTAAAGCAGAACTCACCAAGCTTACTAGAGGTGCAAAATGATTACTCCTCAGCGCCTCCAGGAATGGGAAGACAGCGGCGTTGACCGCAGCATCATTGACTTAAATGTGCGATCGCTAAAGGGCGATGAACCCTACAATCATCTTTTGCAAAACTTCGACAACCCCCGCACTCACAAAGACGCGCAGTGGCGTCACGTCAGGAAGCGTTATGGGCAGTGGGAATCAGGCGGATGGTGGTGTAATGGGTTAGATCCACTCAATGGCTGGCGACCAATGGACTGGGGCGGATACAAGCCAAATACCCCACGACGCACCAACGATGGCACGCTAATCAAATATGAACATCCTGTTCAAACCAAGACACGCGCTTTTTACCTACGGGTGACACGGGAAGTATGGCGACTGGTAGCTAAGCGAAGCGAAATTGAACTGCCTGACCTAAAGGCAATTCCAAACGAGGAAGTGTCAGCAGCATTTTGGCGCTGGGTAGTAGAAAAAAATATTTCCATAGCCATCACCGAAGGCGCTAAGAAGGCAGGGGCACTGCTATCTGCTGGTTATGCTGCGATCGCACTTCCAGGCATCACCAGCGGGTACAGAAACCCCCGCGACGAGAATGGGAAGCCATTGGGGAACCCTTTCCTGATTCCTGAGATTGAGTGTATTGCCACGCCCAAACGAACCATCTACATCTGCTTCGATCAGGATGTGAAGCAGAAGACGATCCGGGCTGTTAATGGTGCGATAGGGACTTTCGGTAAGCTTTTAGAGCAGCAAGATTGTGAGGTTAAAGTTGTGTCGTGGATGCAGCCCTATAAAGGCGTTGATGACCTCATTGCTGCCTGCGGATTGGACGCATTTGATACTACATATACTGCCGCAGTTAGCTTAGAGACTTGGAAAGCTCATCAATTTACACGGCTGACTTACCCCACCAATATCACTCTTAACCAGCGACGGATAGGAGAGCTATCTATTCCCGATGATGTCAAGTTAGTGGGCATCAAAGGTGCAAAGAGTGTAGGTAAGACGTGGACACTTGAGCGGGAAGTGGAGAAGGCGATCGCGGCTGGTAAATGGGTGTTAGTAGCTGGCCATCGTGTGCAGCTGGTAGAGGCTCTATGCAAGCGGTTTGGGATTAACTACGTCACAGACGTAAGAGACTCGGAAACAGGCAAGCTACTCGGTTTTGGGCTTTGTATTGATAGTTTGCACCCTGAGTCACAAGCGCGGTTCAGTGCGGAAAATTGGCATGATGGCATCGTCATTATTGATGAGGCAGAACAGGTTATCTGGCATGGACTTAATTCCAAAACTTGTCAGAGCGATCGTGTTCCCATTCTGCGGGAATTGAAGACACTACTAACCAATGTTTTGCAAGGCGGCGGTCGGGTTTACCTTAGTGACGCTGACTTGTCAGACCTAAGTATTAATTATGTGCGAGAGCTTTCTGAAACCAACATCCAGCCATTTATTGTGGTCAATGAGTGGAAACCATCGGGCGATGAATGCTGGGATATTACAACCTATGAGGGCAAGCACCCTGGAGAGTTAGTCGCGGCGCTAAGGAAGCATATTGAACAAGGTGGGAAGCCATTCGTTGTCTGTAGCGCGCAGAAGCTGAAAAGTAAGTGGAGTACGCAGAATCTAGAAACTTACTTCTTAGAAAAATTCCCAGCGTTACGAATATTAAGGATTGATAGCGAGTCAGTATCCGATCCAAGTCACCCCGCCTATGGCTGTATTGCCAATCTTAATGAGGTATTACGCGACTACGATATGGTGCTGGCTTCCCCAAGTATCGAAACGGGAGTAAGCATCGACATCAAAGGACACTTCACCTCTGTGTGGGGTATCGCCCAGGGTGTCCAGCCCGTTGATTCTGTACGGCAAGCACTAGCACGACTGCGGGAAGCTGTACCTCGGCACATTTGGGCTGTTGAGTACGGCATCGGCAGAATTGGCAACGGTAGCACCAGCGTTAAATCGTTGCTGGCTAGTCAATACAAACTCGTCAAAGCCAATATCCAATTACTTAAGGATGCCGACTTTGAAGACATTGACACCGATTTTCAGCCTGCATCACTACGGACGTGGGCGAAAATGGCCGCGCGAATCAACCTCGGCATGGGTGACTACAGGAAGTCGCTCGTTGAAGGTCTGAAGGCTGAAGGGCATCGCGTAGATGTGACTATTGAAAGCTTAATAAGTGAAGGTGCTGATGATACTGAAGTTGATGACGCTGATTTCTTTGACCGTGCTGAAGCGACAGAAGGCGGGGATATTTCGGACGCGATGGAAGAAATCAGGGATGAGAACCACTGGGCAGATGCCGAAGCCATAGAGGAATCACCGGAACTTACCCAGAACGAATATGAGGTATTGAAGGATAAAAAAGCCAAGACCAAAGCAGAGCGGCGACGTGAACGTAAACACGAATTAGAGCAACGCTATGCAGTCCCATGCACGGCGGATCTTGTTATTAAAGATGATGACGGGTGGTATTCCAAGCTGAGGCTTCATTATTACCTCACACTAGGACGGGACTATCTCAAGACCAGAGACACTTCATCGCTCAAGGCACAGCGCGACAAGGGGCAAGGCAGCATCTTTATCCCAGATGCCAACAGGAGTCAACTGAGCATGGCTGTGAAGGCACTAGGAGATTTAAAGCTTCTTGAGTTAATGAAATCACTCATCCAGGATGGTACTGAGGTTAGAAGCACCGACGAAGTATTAACTCGTATGACAGCGATCGCCAAAACTAACAAATGGGAAATCAAAACCGCGCTGAATATTTCCATCAACGAGAAAGACTCACCTGTAGCGATCGCGCAAAAACTTTTAGGTAAGGTAGGGCTTAACCTGGGGTATCTCAGGAGAGAAGGTAGCAGAGACAATCGGCAGCGGGTATATGGATACTTCAACCCTCTAGATGGTCGTGATGAAGTTTTCACCGCTTGGCTGCAACGGGATAGAGAAGCGCTCGAAAAAGCAGCATCGGTGTCCGCCTGCTCAGAATCGCTGAAACCCGCATTCGTGTCCACCCCCGGTAATAAAGATATTAATACACCGATGGTGGACACCAAACCAATGGACACATCCCCCAAATTTCAAAGTAGGGTTGGCGAGGTGGACACCGATGCTGAGGCTGTAGAGAACTGCCTCGACTGGCTCCTGAAGACTGAGAGCGCTGAGGATGCCCAGGATATATGGTCAGTGGTCGTTGCCTGTGGTCAAAAGGTTTTGGCTAGTGTCCGGGAGTTGCTTCCATCCTGGAAATGGGGTCAGTTGGCGCAGTGGGGGGTAGCGGTATGAGTATCCCCAATTCAGATCTAGAGGATGCAGCGTCGGTATTAAAAATCGCGGTCGAGACTGAGGATATAGATTTTCTCCAGAGATGTAGGCAAGTTTACGATCCGGATCTGCTTAAATTGGCTGCCAAACAATTGTCGCCAGAGCAATACAGCAAGCTAGCCACGCAGATTAAAAAACTAAATTCTCTCAGTCCCAAACCAGGCGATCGCGCTACACTAATTTCCCCAGAATCCCCTAGCAATGGACAGACGGTGAGGGTGCTAAGGGTTGCCAAAAATAAGGATTTTCTTGTGGTGAGATTTGAAGATCGAACGGAAGGCGTTTTCAGAAATCTTGAGCTACTCAAGATTGAGGCACTTATCGGGGGAGGGGAATGCCACTCTACCCTAAAGCGGTTAACCGTTTAATCAAGTAGTCGCAAGGATCATGTACGCTGTCGCAAAATGAACAAGGGTATAGTCTGAAATGATTAACCTAGATATCGAAAAATTAGCTGCAATCCAAGAAAAGAGAAGGGGTGCCTATATGGCTGGTTATGCGGCTTTTGAGAACAATCCAGGGCTTGCGTTTACTAAAGGCTGTAGCCTTTTCCTTCTTCTTGACGAGTCTCGCACCGATGCCATTGCTCAAGTGTTGTGGCTTCAGGGTTGGACAGATGCTAAAGGAGAGTTCAACCTTTGATTAGTTACCAGCAGTGTCACCTATAGGAGGCATTGCCGAAAATGTCCACTTTAGGCAGAGCTAGCTAGAATTGAGGTGTGAAAACCTTATCAGTAGGCTGGCGCTGGCGATAGTTTTTTCAACTTTTTAGGCAGAGTCAATGCCAGCCACCATGCAGAAACGTCCAGAGGTATTTACCGGAGCCGGTAAATACTGGTAAGCGAGTTACCATCTTGTCGGCTCCGGCAAGATGGTAAAAGAGTTATCATCTTCGAGGCTCCTCGAAGATGATTGGATTACTTCCCAGCTCCGGGAAGTAATGGAAAGCGAGGGCAGTTCGGAGAGAGCCAATGCCACCCATCAAACAAAAGCGTCCAGAGGGCGATCGCAAATACCTAACTTCTGATGAGATGGCAAGTTTACTCAAGGCTGTCAAGTCAGGACGATATCCCCATCGTGATTACTGCTTGCTGCTGATGATGTATCGCCACGGTCTACGGGTCGGTGAGGTAGTCAATCTGAAGTGGGCTGATATTGATTGGAAAACTGCCCATTTGTACGTTAGGCGGCTAAAGCAGGGCAATCCAGCTAATCACCCCATTGATAGGGATGCAGCAAGGGCATTAAAGCAACTACAGAAAGATTCTGATAGCCCTTGGATATTCATATCTGAGAGAAAGGCTCCACTGAGCGAACGCACTGTAAGAGACATAGTGGCACGGGCTGGAGAAGCAGCGGGGCTAGGTCATGTCCATCCGCATCAATTGCGCCATGCTTGCGGCTTTACCTTAGCAGCGCAGGGATGGGACACGCGGCGAATACAGGACTATCTAGGGCATCAGAACATACTGCACACTGTCCGCTATACGGAGTTAGCACCGGGGCGCTTTGACGGGATTAAGTGGTAAGCAGGCTTTTACTCACAAATGAGTAAAAGCCCAGGCAGAGCTAGCACCAGGAAGCTTTGACTATTTCTCACTCCACAGAATTATGGGGTGGGTTTTTGTAACCAATTGGCTACATTGTAGACGTTTGTATACAGATGTAGGCAGATAATGCGTCTGTGTACGAAACCAGGCTGTCTACTAAAGCAATTAACTACCTGTATACTACCGCAACGCTTACTGTATCAAGCATTTAGCGCACTTGTAAACAAATGTCGGCAAATGTGTTGACATCGCATTCAACGTATGCAAATATGTATTCAGGTGAGGACAAGCCTTACCCACTGAACCTCGACAATCCGCCATAAGAAACACCCTGAGTACCAGTCAGGGCGCGGACATATACAAACACTAGGAGTTTACAGCATGACTTTCACAACTACGACTGACAAGTGCTTTGGTTCCTTAGCAATCGGTGAGCGCTTCTATATGCCCGGTGGACGCAATCCATTGGAGTATTACAAAGTCTCAGATACCGAATGCGCTACACAGCCTACAAATTGGGCTATGCGGTTCAAGCTAACAACCTATACCGCAGTGTGGGCAATTGATTAGGGCATAGCACCAACAACAACTAACCAGTTCAAGGGGCGATCGCTTCCCGTCGAAAGTTGGCGATCGCCCCTCTTCAACCCCCAATCAAGGAGTCACTCCCATCATGCCACGTAAGAAAGTTGAAGATTTACCAGCGGTTGCTACAGATGCTTTTGATATGAAGGCTACGCTTCAGGAGTTTGTCTCTCTAAAGAAAGTAACGCCTGTTCTGAAGCAACTAAGGGATGAGGTAGAGAACGACTGTCAAATCCTCACAGACGATGCTGAAGACGCCCTATCGTGGGCTATTGAGTATCTAGAGGCGAAAGAGTCTGCAATGTTTAAGGACATCCTTGAGCATTGTGACGAAAACACCCGCGCTCTACTGTCCATAATCATCTAGCGAATAGAAGCCCTCAGCATCCGTTGGGGGCTTTTGTTTGCAATCTGCCAACAAATACTGCATACAGTGTTGACACTTTTAGCGGTGTTGCATACATTGTATGCAGTATTTCAATATCATTACTAGGAAATTAACACGATGGCTACCAGTAAGGCTTTAAGCTTCAGAGTGAGTGATGCGGCTGCAAATTGGCTTCAATCTCAGGCACTACCAGGGGATAGCGTACACACAACCGCTAAAAGGTTGATAGAGCAAATGGCTTCTGGGTTTGAACACACTGCCCCTAGCCCCGCTAATACTGTAAGCAATTCTGTCATCAGCATTCAAGAGATTGAAGAGATTGTAGACATCCGCGTACAGCAAAAAATAGAGGAACTAGAATCAGACCTTCACGCCCGGTTGGTTGACCAACTCAATGAACTACTCAACCAGAGATTAGCCCCACTTGAGCAGGAGAAAAATGCACTGCTGGGGGAGTCCGCAGCCTGAGAGAGGAGATTCAAACTCTCAGGCAAAAGTTAGATGATTCGGATAAAGCCTTTACTTCGATGGCTGCTGAGTTAGAAGCACAGGTGGAAGAATTGCGATCGCGCGTGGTCACACTTCAGCAGACATCTGACCAAAGCTATTCCTCAGAGGAGTATCAACGGCTGGCTGAAAAAATCCACGAATTAGAGGTGGAGCGTGGCGAACTACGGCAGCAACTTGCAGAACTACGGCAAGCAGCGGGTGAATCTTCCAGTACCTCATCAGAACTGCCAGACCCACTTGAACTGCTCAACCGATTGAGGGGTAAGTTTCCAAAAACTAAAATTAGTCGGGGTGAGGTAGTGGCTCTGATGGAGTGGCTCTTTTGATACGACGGATTGATGAGAGGCTGGTATTAAATCGCTCGGCAAGAACGCGATCGGGTAGCAGCCCTTTTAGTTCTGCAATCTTCTGCTTATCTGCGGCGTCGAGCTTGTTTTCTTGTCGCATCATCAATCAAGTTTACCAGCTACATAACCCGTTACAGGTTTTAGAGCATAACCCGTTACAGGTTTTAGAGCATAACCCGTTACAGGTTTTAGAGGGGAAAATACTTTCTTAGCAGCATCTAAATCACTAGCGCGATCGGGGCATAGAGATTTCAGCGACTCATACTTCCATCCCAGTTTGAATGCCTCGGCCACACCCACCTTGTCCATGTCTGCCAGTACCATGTTGATTACTGGGTCTTGGAGAATGTTTTGTTGCTGTTGTTGGGGGGTGGCTTTGAGGCGCTTTAGCTCACGCTCACATTGCAGGAAGTAAAGTCGTACCTCTTTGCCGCGTGATGTGTTTGCCATCATGCAGAATTGTTTGAAGCAGTCGGAGGTGAGCAGGATAGTCTGACGGTTGTGTCCACCCCTTCCGCTTTGCTCAACCTTTTGGTTAAGCAAAACATAATCTGTACCCAGCTTAAAGTCGGCTATTAGCCTATCCTTGCCCTTTTGCTTTGTGGAATACTGTACCCATCGCCAAGCATCCTCAAAGTTAATCGGGAACTCTTCATCAGACTCAGCCGCAGCTTTAACCCCAGCTTCCCAGTCAGTTTCAACTTCATCCACTTCTACTGGTCGTGCCTCTGCCTCATCCTCAAGAGGCTGCTCTTTCCATTGCAAAGTATTGTAGATATTCTCCAGCACTGCATCAGGTATGCCCCGCTGCTTCAGACACCGGAGATACAGCCGTGCGACCTCTGGGTATTCGGTGGTGATGTTCTTCGGATGGGACTTATCGATCAGACTTTCAACGGGTACACCCTTCTCAAACGCGATCGCTGATAAGTCCCGCCGCACTGATGCCAGAGCAAGGATATTGCTGGTGGTGTAAAGGTGCGATACTTTCTTGCTACCACAAGCACGGCGGCTGATTTCTGAAAGGTTGAAAATCATAGCTTTGTCCTATTTGAGTGAATTGGAAACTTGAGAGCCTGAACTACTATTCCGATACCTTTGGGAGAGCAACGGGATAGTGGTACATATGTATTAATACTTGGTTTAAAATTGTGATAAATAAAGCTAGCCAAAGCTAGTAGGAGTTAAGCCATGGCTGAAGGCGAATTTGGCGGCTCAGGAGTCCGTGAATTAGGTGGCGCAGTTCTTGCCCTTTTTGGTGCATTGGGCTGGGTATGGAATAGAGGCAGTGAATCAATCAGTGGTGCATGGGAGGAATATCAACGGAACAAGGAAATAGAGAATACTGTCCCAGTAGCGCAACCAGGGCTACAGGACGACCTACATGATTTAGAGCGCAATTTCAACTTACCTGACCAACCACCGCCTAAGAAGCGATTTTCACCAGCACCAGGGCTAAGACCAACACCAGGAAGACAAGCAGACCCAGTAAAGTTCCCCGACTTCACCCCAAACTATCAACCAACTTATGTAGCCGACCCACCACCAGTCCCAGTGGATATGCCCCAACGTAGGCTAAACCCTTCAGTTGATGCCACGCCTGGAGCGCCCCCGGCAGTAACAACGCCACAGGATAGACCCGTTCCAACTAGCACCGTTAAAACATCTATACCTGATATCCAATTCCCTGAGTTTGTCCCCCCGGTAATGTCTAAAGAGTCAATAATCCACAAGGTGTGTGTGTGGGTACACGACCCGGCAGAGTTAGACGCAATCCAGGAATCTGCCACCATCCGGCATATGGCAGGTCGCCACGGGTTAGTAGAGCAGGGTAGGGAAGATTATCAGCTAGAAGATAGGATGGCACTCGTATTCTCGTCAGCCGAGGACACTGATACTACAGCTAAGATAAATACCCAGGTAATCTATGGGCTTGATAGCATCAACAAATTACTACATAGCCCCGTAGTTGCTGCTAAGAGTGCCAAATTTCCTATACAAGTATCTATCCCCCCTGGCGTGGTGTACAGAACTTGCAATAAGACTGTTGTTACTCAACCCAGGGGTACACCCACCAAGCCGACAGATGATAACCCGTGTTGTCCACCTGCTGATAAGAGTGAATGTGCAGATACGGTTATCAATGAGTGCTTTGTACCAGTCCGTAACTTTAAGAACAACGACCCCGACGGCGTAGGGTACAACACCCAATTACAGCTACTATTCACTGATGATGACGGCAACATAGCTAAGCGGATTACAGTTCCCAACCCCAAGGATGAGGTGACGGCAGAACTCATCAACCTACTACTGGAACCACATCTAGAACAGAAGGGTATCTACTTCGGTCATGTCAAATGTGAGGTGGATATGTCGCCCTATGGTTACATCAGGTACTTTGCATTTGATGAAGATGAGGGGAAGAGTCTCATCTACTCACTAGCAGATTTATCTAAGGGCGCGATTGTCCCTAATAGCTTCAGATTCTCTAAGAGAAATAGGGATATCGCCGTGGGTCTGCATCTACCGTATAAGGCTATAAGCTTCGAGTTCCTACATGATGGAAGCGAACCCAGATGTCAGACTTTCTGGCTGCAATCAAAGGCAGTATAGGGACATCCCAGACTTCTTGCTCCTCAGTATTGAGGAGCAAGAAGGCAGACACTACATTTCGCCATATTCCCATGTGCTTGCCTCGCCGTCATCTGCACCCTGGCAAGACCCGCATAAATCGCCCTCTGAATCCCAGTACCCGCCCAACTCATAACCTAGAGGGCGATCGCACTCAGCGCAGGTTGCCTCTACATACTCTTCATCTGCAATCAATGCCTTGCTCCTTTTACAGCTTGTTCTCTAGCATTGTCTATAGGGCATCGGCTATGGCTGAACAAGTACAAGTGTACCAGCACGGCATACCTGATGCAGTGCTGGAGAATATCTACAATACATTGCCTTGGAACGAGCAGCCTCTTGAGGATGAGGCAGGGGCACGACCAGTAGAAGTGGATGAAGTCCAATCGCCCTGGGATAAAGCGGTTGAGGACTCTACAGCGCCAGAAGTAGATGAAGTCCAAACTGACTGGCGAGAGGGGGTTAAGCTTGCGGCTGAGTCAGGTGAGGAGTTCCCGATTGACTTTGAGGATGGAGCGCGATGGTTGGGGTATAGTACCAAGGGTCACGCGAAAACGCCTCTAATTTCAAACTTTGAGGAGAATGTAGACTTTTTACGCACATTCGTAAAAAGTACGGGTGGTCGTCCAGCAGAAGTAATCAAACTGACTGCCGACTGTTTCAAACAATTCTGCATGATGGCTGGCACTGCACGAGGCAAAGAAGTGCGAATCTACTTCCTAGAGTGTGAGCGTGAGCTAAAGCGCCTCAAAGTTACCCCCCAACAACAACAAAACATTCTCCAAGACCCAGTAATCAACATGGTACTGGCAGACATGGACAAGGTGGGTGTGGCCGAGGCATTCAAGCTGGGTTGGAAGTATGAATCACTGAGAAGCTGGGGGATAAATTAGGAATAATTCCTAATTTCAAGCCAACAGTCCTCTATGCCCCGATCGCTCAATTGTCGCGCTCTGGTGGTGAGGTAATTTCAATAATGCCCCGCCCGATGCGTTCTACCAACTCAGACCGGGATAGTTTCCACTTCCCGGCTAGGGTATCCAAACCCGTAACAGCTTTAGGGGTGAGGGTCATGTTGACTCGCTTCTTTGCTTCTTCCCAAATGGGGGGG
>MWWG01000076.1_pt1 | contig 14622 bp, 8 predicted proteins | sample 1047331 | NCBI WGS metagenome assembly MWWG01 (sample SAMN06349968, study PRJNA376086) | soil metagenome | isolation source: MG6-4 sample Antarctic (ecotone) soil | place: Antarctica | collected 2015-01-13 | reverse complement strand
CAAAACCTTAGCATATCTTAGCATTGTTCTTTCTTTGTTATTTCTTTGTTTTCCCTTTTTTATAGGTGTCTTATTTGTCTGATTTGGCGGCTGATAATCAGCGAGCAGATGCGCCGCGTTTCTCTGCTTTTTCGTTGCTTTCGCCTTAATTCTCCCTCGTCTCTCTCGTTATCCGCGCCCGGAACTGTCAGAAGGATTCGATTATGATGAAAATGGATTAGGCGTGTAACTACCTAATAACAACGACGCGACTGATAAAGAACATTATCAACAGCTATTTCCCTTTTCCGTATTGCTTCCGAGATCACAAAAACTATTGAACAAATCCCAATTTGATTTCCGCTTTGCTTGTTCGTTCGACGCGGAAATCAGTGGATAAGATGATACGTTGCGATTATCAGACGGCGCGTGATTAAGCCCAGCATCAGAGTTTGGTTTTTCTTTGGGCGGCGTGCGATTCACTGCGTCGGCTTCGAGCGGTGCGATTTGCTCGAAATATAAGTCTTGATACCGTTTGAACTTCCAATAATTATCGGTTTCCGGGTTGTAGCCGGGTCGCTTTTCTTTTTCACGCTGCTTTATTTCCTTGACCGCTTGCCATCCGTAATAAGATTGACCGCTCAAGTCGGTAAAAACCGAGTTCGGAAAGCGTTCGAGCAAGGCTTCCCGGCGTTTGGCGATGATTAAATCCTTGTTCACGTCCAGATACCGTTCCCACGTATCCCGCAACCCTTGCGAACACAGCCGAATCCCGTATGTTTTTAATGGCTCGTTTTCGCCGCGTAAGACATTATCAAACAAAGAGTTGTAGGAATTGCGCAAAGGTTTTTCCGTCTGCTTTGTTGGTGGGTTAACAAGGGAATCGAGCGCGTCAGAGTCCTTGTTCACGTATTTCCGAAATGCGCCGAAAGGATTTATTAATCTTTTGCCCTTAAAGACGTTTTCCGCTTCCAGAAGTAGTTCGGGCGGTAATTCCTTAAAAGATGCGCCCTTAGCCGTGTAACTCGCTGTTTTGGCTATTTCCCAAAATATGCCGTTTTTCGATGCGTCCAGGTCAAAGGCTTTTATCTGGTCAATCGGGACATTATCGAAGGTAAAACGGGCGCGGTGTGAATCGGTTTTGATGCGCAAGAATTTGCCGAAGATTTCCCGGTGCGCTTTTTTAAGACATTTAGTCCACGCCGAGACGATTTTGAGACTATTGCGCAGCGGGCGCGTTTCCTTTGCCGTTTTGCCGTTCCGGTGCATCCAGAGCAATTTGTTTTCGATCTGGGAAGTCTCGCCAGATGCGAACGGTTGATAGTTAATACAAAGCGCGTGGCAGTGGTAGTTAATGCCGTCGAGCATTAAATCAAATGCGCGGTTTAATTTCTCGCGCTCTGCTTTATTTCCGAGCGTCCATTCGGTTTTTGAGTAACCGGCATAAAAGAAATCTGCGAAAACTTTTGTTTGTAAAAACAATTCCCACGCTTTCGCCTGAAATCTGTCGTTGTCAGCAAATCCAATTCCTAACAGATTCGGAAAGGTCGGCGTTAAAAATGAAACGTCGAGATTGTGTTCTACGATGTCAGGTAAATGCCGCTCAAATGCTTCGTAAATCGTTTTACGATGCCGCCGTGCCGTTCTAGTCTGGTAATTGGTATCAAGGATTGAATTTGCTGAAATGAACGAATGAGGGCAATTAAAGGGGCGTCCCTTTTTATCTTTTAGGTTCGTCAGTTCGCCGCTTGCTTTTGGATAAGCCGACAATTTGAGCAGGTCGGCGGTAACTTCGGCGGCTGTATCTTTATGAGTTTTAGCGACTTTGCCCAAATCTTTGCCCGTCTGCTCGTTTTGGTTGGCTCGTCGGCGTGATTTCTCAAGTGCGGAAATTCGAGGTTTTTGTTGACTGTTGGCGAAAGTCATTTAAATAAAATGAAGGCTTTAACCCGTTCGCCTCAGGTTAAAGCCTTCCTTATTTTCGACGACGCGCACCGAAAACTGAAAAAACTTTTTAGCTCATTTAAATAATTATCTTTAAACGATAGTTATTTTTTCTTGCAAATTAAATTCAAATAAGCTATTTTTCAAAACTGCAACGGGCGAATACTGTTGCGTTTTGGTGAACAACTAAAAGAACGATTAGACGAGCTTACTTTTCGAGGGTGGCTCGTCTTTTCAATTGCCTAGCAATCGAAAACTGAAAGCAATATAACTGAATTCTAATGCATTGTGCAAGGTATAATTTTCACACACAAAAATTGAATCTGAGAATGTCAAAAATGCAACTAAAAAACTAAGAAAAACAAGCAAAATTAGGCTTAATTCTGTAAACTCTTGGCGAAATGAAGTAATTATTCCCAATCCTGTGATAATAGACCCTGTGATAATAAATCCTGTGATAATTAAGGTTATTTCCTTATTGTGAAAAAAAAGCAATTTATTTTTTCGCTTTGCTCTGACGATACCAAGATTCAAACTCTAAATAATCCGATTCACTAAAAAAACGCGCTGTTCGGTTGCCGCTCTGCTCTGATTTTAATTTTCCCGCTTTCACGTAATCTAGTATTCGCCTGTTACTCAAAATCTTCCCGGCAACCGGCTCAAGTCTTTTTGCGACTTGTTCGGTTGTCATACCTTTGCCAGATGTGCTTTCTTGAAACGTCGACGGCTCTGTGGCTGCTTTTTTCGCTATGCCCGGGACTGACGGGCGTTTTCCTTTTTGCGGCTCAACATAACCAAAAATGTCGTTTGGCGAAGTTTGTAGCGCATCGCACAATTTTTCTAATACTGAAAGTGAGATTGCTTCAACTTCGTCTCGATATAATCGCGCGGCTTGCGACGGTGACAAATCAGTTTTTTTTTGCAGTTGGTAAGCAGTCGTAATTCCAGCCGCTTTGGACAACTCGTTAATTTTGGTTTTCATTCGACTATTTCTTTCAACAGAAAGACTTTCTATCAATAGTTATACTATACGGTAGAAATACTGTCAAAGATAATTCCTTCCAAAAATAATACTAATAGTAGTATTATTCCTATTGACGGTAACATACTATCGGTAGTAAAATAATTACAGATTGAAACATTCAATCAAATTCACGAAAGGAAAGGTAAAAACAAATGTTCATTTTGAAAGGAATCAACCAATTAACAAACGCCATCGCAAAAGCTAAAAAGTTCGCCCGCGTGTCGAGTTCGGCAGCTTCGGACATTACCGAGTTAAAAACCTTAGTAAATCTTGACACCTCAAACTGATTTATTTTTCAGTTAATCAGTTTGAAAAAGAAGGTGTCGAATTTGTCGGTAGTGTCCTAATCCTGAGGTGTTATACTTAGTTTCTGTTGCAAAAACGACCCTTTTTAAGACAGTTCAAAGCAGAATTTAAGGAGAAGCGAAAATGTTGACTAAATTAGTAGGCGTTTTGATTATAAGTTCACTTCTATTCTTTGCCTTTCTTCTAACTGAACGAACTCGAGCAAATGCTGAGTTAAATTACGTGAAACTGGAAGTGAAAGGCAAACTTATTCAAGAAGACGCTGAATTTGCTGTCCAAACAAGTGATACTAACTTCCCCAATATGAAGCTTCTAGTTAAACTAGAACGCGGCGAGGACAAAAACCGCTTGCTTGATCGCTACCTTGATGACCTGAAAGGGAAAACAGTTGTAGCAAACGGTTTCTTGGATTGTCGGCGTGTAGGTAAGGAACAAGGAGTGATTTACCTTTACTTCTCAAGTGAGTCACAAATAAGTGCCACGAAAGACAATTAAAATTGTTTTTGTAAGTATCTCATTTGGTATTCGCTAATTGAAACAATCTCAAAAACGCTCGTTTATTGGAAACTTCTTAAATCTATTCAAGATTCTATTAGGCTTAGTAAAGTCGTGTTACAAAACTAATCTCAAAAACAAAATATCAAAACAAATGGTTTAACTTGAGTTTTGAAACACCATCAAAAACAACTATTCTCAATCACTTCAAAAACCAGCGTTTTTGATACTGTTTAATTCTTGATATTGATTACACAATTACATCATCAAATTTTAAGTTATCACTTTTACCAATCCAAATTACGTCTTCTTCAATGCCCCTAAACAAAACATAACAGGGTGACAAAGCTGTGATTTGCTCAACATACATATGCCTATGAATCTCTAAGTTCTTATAGGTTTGAAGGTCTTGTCCTATCACGAAAAAGGAAAAGGCTGGTTGTTCATACTCAAACCAAATCTCTAAAAATGTGTTTATAAAGTCATCATTATTTTCTTTTGTGTAGTACTTAAAAGAAATTGAAAATAAATTTTCAGCAATTATTAAATCTTTTAGTTCAGTGGAAATCGTAGAGATTTCAGCAATTGAAGATTGAACTGTATAAAATGGTCTTTCAATAGTGGCAATTACTAGAACAGTACTTCTCAGTATTCTATTTAGGATATCCCTGAGAATGTATTTACCTGAAAATGAATTTTCGATTCGAGCAATAGAACAGAGGTTTTCTTTATGGTAATGAATGTCTTTCATTATTTAGCATTTTGTCTCAAAAAGGGTCGTTTTTAAGACTCAAATGTTAAGTTTTGTTAAGTTCAAAACCTTAGCATATCTTAGCATTGTTCTTTCTTTGTTATTTCTTTGTTTTCCCTTTTTTATAGGTGTCTTATTTGTCTGATTTGGCGGCTGATAATCAGCGAGCAGATGCGCCGCGTTTCTCTGCTTTTTCGTTGCTTTCGCCTTAATTCTCCCTCGTCTCTCTCGTTATCCGCGCCCGGAACTGTCAGAAGGATTCGATTATGATGAAAATGGATTAGGCGTGTAACTACCTAATAACAACGACGCGACTGATAAAGAACATTATCAACAGCTATTTCCCTTTTCCGTATTGCTTCCGAGATCACAAAAACTATTGAACAAATCCCAATTTGATTTCCGCTTTGCTTGTTCGTTCGACGCGGAAATCAGTGGATAAGATGATACGTTGCGATTATCAGACGGCGCGTGATTAAGCCCAGCATCAGAGTTTGGTTTTTCTTTGGGCGGCGTGCGATTCACTGCGTCGGCTTCGAGCGGTGCGATTTGCTCGAAATATAAGTCTTGATACCGTTTGAACTTCCAATAATTATCGGTTTCCGGGTTGTAGCCGGGTCGCTTTTCTTTTTCACGCTGCTTTATTTCCTTGACCGCTTGCCATCCGTAATAAGATTGACCGCTCAAGTCGGTAAAAACCGAGTTCGGAAAGCGTTCGAGCAAGGCTTCCCGGCGTTTGGCGATGATTAAATCCTTGTTCACGTCCAGATACCGTTCCCACGTATCCCGCAACCCTTGCGAACACAGCCGAATCCCGTATGTTTTTAATGGCTCGTTTTCGCCGCGTAAGACATTATCAAACAAAGAGTTGTAGGAATTGCGCAAAGGTTTTTCCGTCTGCTTTGTTGGTGGGTTAACAAGGGAATCGAGCGCGTCAGAGTCCTTGTTCACGTATTTCCGAAATGCGCCGAAAGGATTTATTAATCTTTTGCCCTTAAAGACGTTTTCCGCTTCCAGAAGTAGTTCGGGCGGTAATTCCTTAAAAGATGCGCCCTTAGCCGTGTAACTCGCTGTTTTGGCTATTTCCCAAAATATGCCGTTTTTCGATGCGTCCAGGTCAAAGGCTTTTATCTGGTCAATCGGGACATTATCGAAGGTAAAACGGGCGCGGTGTGAATCGGTTTTGATGCGCAAGAATTTGCCGAAGATTTCCCGGTGCGCTTTTTTAAGACATTTAGTCCACGCCGAGACGATTTTGAGACTATTGCGCAGCGGGCGCGTTTCCTTTGCCGTTTTGCCGTTCCGGTGCATCCAGAGCAATTTGTTTTCGATCTGGGAAGTCTCGCCAGATGCGAACGGTTGATAGTTAATACAAAGCGCGTGGCAGTGGTAGTTAATGCCGTCGAGCATTAAATCAAATGCGCGGTTTAATTTCTCGCGCTCTGCTTTATTTCCGAGCGTCCATTCGGTTTTTGAGTAACCGGCATAAAAGAAATCTGCGAAAACTTTTGTTTGTAAAAACAATTCCCACGCTTTCGCCTGAAATCTGTCGTTGTCAGCAAATCCAATTCCTAACAGATTCGGAAAGGTCGGCGTTAAAAATGAAACGTCGAGATTGTGTTCTACGATGTCAGGTAAATGCCGCTCAAATGCTTCGTAAATCGTTTTACGATGCCGCCGTGCCGTTCTAGTCTGGTAATTGGTATCAAGGATTGAATTTGCTGAAATGAACGAATGAGGGCAATTAAAGGGGCGTCCCTTTTTATCTTTTAGGTTCGTCAGTTCGCCGCTTGCTTTTGGATAAGCCGACAATTTGAGCAGGTCGGCGGTAACTTCGGCGGCTGTATCTTTATGAGTTTTAGCGACTTTGCCCAAATCTTTGCCCGTCTGCTCGTTTTGGTTGGCTCGTCGGCGTGATTTCTCAAGTGCGGAAATTCGAGGTTTTTGTTGACTGTTGGCGAAAGTCATTTAAATAAAATGAAGGCTTTAACCCGTTCGCCTCAGGTTAAAGCCTTCCTTATTTTCGACGACGCGCACCGAAAACTGAAAAAACTTTTTAGCTCATTTAAATAATTATCTTTAAACGATAGTTATTTTTTCTTGCAAATTAAATTCAAATAAGCTATTTTTCAAAACTGCAACGGGCGAATACTGTTGCGTTTTGGTGAACAACTAAAAGAACGATTAGACGAGCTTACTTTTCGAGGGTGGCTCGTCTTTTCAATTGCCTAGCAATCGAAAACTGAAAGCAATATAACTGAATTCTAATGCATTGTGCAAGGTATAATTTTCACACACAAAAATTGAATCTGAGAATGTCAAAAATGCAACTAAAAAACTAAGAAAAACAAGCAAAATTAGGCTTAATTCTGTAAACTCTTGGCGAAATGAAGTAATTATTCCCAATCCTGTGATAATAGACCCTGTGATAATAAATCCTGTGATAATTAAGGTTATTTCCTTATTGTGAAAAAAAAGCAATTTATTTTTTCGCTTTGCTCTGACGATACCAAGATTCAAACTCTAAATAATCCGATTCACTAAAAAAACGCGCTGTTCGGTTGCCGCTCTGCTCTGATTTTAATTTTCCCGCTTTCACGTAATCTAGTATTCGCCTGTTACTCAAAATCTTCCCGGCAACCGGCTCAAGTCTTTTTGCGACTTGTTCGGTTGTCATACCTTTGCCAGATGTGCTTTCTTGAAACGTCGACGGCTCTGTGGCTGCTTTTTTCGCTATGCCCGGGACTGACGGGCGTTTTCCTTTTTGCGGCTCAACATAACCAAAAATGTCGTTTGGCGAAGTTTGTAGCGCATCGCACAATTTTTCTAATACTGAAAGTGAGATTGCTTCAACTTCGTCTCGATATAATCGCGCGGCTTGCGACGGTGACAAATCAGTTTTTTTTTGCAGTTGGTAAGCAGTCGTAATTCCAGCCGCTTTGGACAACTCGTTAATTTTGGTTTTCATTCGACTATTTCTTTCAACAGAAAGACTTTCTATCAATAGTTATACTATACGGTAGAAATACTGTCAAAGATAATTCCTTCCAAAAATAATACTAATAGTAGTATTATTCCTATTGACGGTAACATACTATCGGTAGTAAAATAATTACAGATTGAAACATTCAATCAAATTCACGAAAGGAAAGGTAAAAACAAATGTTCATTTTGAAAGGAATCAACCAATTAACAAACGCCATCGCAAAAGCTAAAAAGTTCGCCCGCGTGTCGAGTTCGGCAGCTTCGGACATTACCGAGTTAAAAACCTTAGTAAATCTTGACACCTCAAACTGATTTATTTTTCAGTTAATCAGTTTGAAAAAGAAGGTGTCGAATTTGTCGGTAGTGTCCTAATCCTGAGGTGTTATACTTAGTTTCTGTTGCAAAAACGACCGTTTTTGAGATAAATCACAAGTGTAGAATTTTACAAGATGCTGGATGCCGCAAAAACAGAATCATTACTTTCTAAGCTATGTATTGAGCTTGGATTTTGTTTGCCGCCAGAAAAGGAAAATCGTTTAATCGAAAATCCACCTAAGACAATTGATGATTTTACGGATGCTGTGTTTCGCGCAGAAGGATTAAATCCAGAATACGCAGAGCGCCATTTATACAGACAGGTTAGAAATAAAGTTGCTGAAGCATTCGAGAAGCACAGAAACGATGATTACCTTTGACTTGTCGCAAAAACGCTCGTTTGTCAGACTCAATTACGACCTTTCCAAAATCATCCAAAATCTAATGAAGTCATATTTCAAAACTTGTCTTAAAAACAAAATATCAAAATAATAAGTCTCGTTTAAGTTTTGAGATACCTTCGCAAATGGTCAGTTACTCTCACTTCAAAAACGAGCCTTTGTGAGACGCTTTCAAAACCACTAACTTTCAACTAAATTAGTAAACGAACTGTTTTGATTCGCTATCATAAAAAAATGCGCCGAATTAATTCTGGCGCATTCTCTCTTTAGTAAACAGAACTAATTAAAAATACCTCGGTATCGGTTTATCATCGCTCAAACCGAACTGCTCGGCACGAAAACCTTTCGTTGATTGTTGAATATACCAAACTCCATTTGACGGTCGCCAAACAGCAATGTCTGTTCGCCCATCGCCATCATAATCGCCTGGGACAGGCTTATCGTCAGACAGTCCGAACTGATAAGAGTTGAAAGACCCATCGCGGCTCGACAGCCAATACCAGTAACCGTTTGACGGTCGCCAAACAGCAACATCGGCTTTGCCGTCGCCGTCGTAATCTGCCGGGACGAGAACGTCATTAGCAAGTCCGAAAGACACAGTTTTGGTAACGCCGTTCGAGCTTTGCTCAATAGTCCAGAGACCGTCCGAATTGTAAGTTGCAATGTCGGCTTTTCCGTCGCCGTCGTAATCGGCTGAAACTATACCAGGAAATGTAAGGGGCAAACTTTTACTCATAAAACCATCTTTACCACTCAGTCTTACTTCCAAATAAAGTGCTTGTGTGCGAATTCCACCTCTTAGGGAATCGAAACCGACAACTACTCTGAAATTTGCAAAATCAGTTTTCCCGTCGCCATCATAATCTGCCGGAGGCAAAGGTCTCTGGGTAAAGTCAAAACCTTCATTATTCCCAAATCCTATTTCCATGAACGTATTATCCGAACTTCTGAGAATATACCAGTGATTGCCACCGCTACGTTCATAAATACCATTTCGCCAGACGGCAAAATCAGTTTTGCCGTCGCCGTCGTAATCGCCCGGCATCAGTGTATCAGTTGATAATCCCCAAGGAATAAATAAGTAGCCGCCGCTGCTTTTCGAGACGTACCAATAACTGTTTGATGGGCGAAAAACCGAGATGTCTGTTTTGCCGTCGCCGTCAAAATCTGCTACGGGATTTCGATTTGTTGCCGATACACTGACTGAGCCGAGAAGACTGAATATGATAATAGAAAACATTAACAGCAATCGGCTGATGTTAAATTTGTAAGGCTGATTGTTCATAAAGATAAGTTGCTCCTATATTCATATATACATTTAATAATAAGAGAAAGGCAATAAAATTTTTAATGAGCCCGGAGTTTCAGTCTTAATTTCAGTAAAGTACGCTTGAAAGGGAAACGAAGTTTTTATTGATTAAAAAAAGTCTGAAAAAGGGTCTGTTTCCGCATCTTTAATTGAAGCAGTAACATCTTAATTTAAGGACTTTACCTAGTGACCGCAATATCGCCGCTCAATCCGAACTGTACGGCGCGAAAGCCGTCTCTGGATTGCTGTATATACCAGACTTTGGTGCCGCTTTCTAACCTAGTTACGGCGAAATCGGTTTTCCCGTCGCCGTCGTAATCTGCCGGAACAAGCACATCGCCGCTTAGTCCGAATTGATAAGCGACAAACGATTTGTCTCCGCTGTTAATTCGGTACCAAACGCCGCTTGACGGTCGCCATACGGCGATGTCGGCTTTCCCGTCTCCATCATAATCTGCTGGAATGAATCCGTCAGTCGAAAGCCCGAAATATTCCACTCTCAATGTGCCGTTTGAACTTTGCAGGATATACCAGATTCCATTTCTGACAACAGCTAAATCGGTTTTTCCATCGCCGTCGTAATCTGCTTGAACTCTTTTGTCAGTGTTATATCCCCATTGGCGAGTGATGCCGGTGTTAGTCGAACTTTGCAGGATTTGGAAATCTCCAATTCCGCCAACTGCATCGCTCAAGGTGTAAACTGCCAAATCGGTTTTACCGTCCCCATCATAATCGGCAGCCACAGGGGTATTGCGCTGATAATTAGTGTCTCTTCCCCACTGCCGGGCATAAAAGGTGTTATCAGAACTTCGCAAGATATACCAATTGGTATCAACGCCTTCAGGTGGTGCGAGACCGGCGGGTTCTCTGTAAACCGCAATATCGGTTTTTCCGTCCCCATCGTAATCGCCCGGCACAGGAACGTCACCTGATTGTCCCCATTTAACGAATGAAAAACCGCCTGAGCTTTTCGAGATATACCAGTAATTATCTGTCAACCGATAAACCGCAATATCGGTTTTGCCGTCGCCGTCAAAATCGCCGACCGGATTCCGGGTGGTTGCCGTCGCGCTTCCGACGACGAGACAGCTGAATAAGATACCGGAAAACACTAATAACAAGCGGCGGCTGTTAAATTTGCGAGTTTGATTGTTCATAATATAAATCGCTCCTATTATTTATATATACCTAATAATTGGAGAAAGGCAATAAAATTTAAGCGGTAGCCGGTATTGGAACATCTCTAAAACCAGCGTTTTTGAAACTATTGATTAATAAAGCCAGTCAATCTTATTGACTTGGTTTGTCTGACTGTTCATTTGATTCTGGCGGTAGTTCCTTGTATTGCTCACCATACGATTCTGGCGGTAGTTCCTTGTACTGCCGTTCACCATAAAAAATCAAAGTAGCTTTCTCCATTAAGTAAAGACTCATCAAATAACTGCTAGTTAGTAGTACTGAAGATAGAATAAAAGCAGTAGCCAATTTTCTCTTAAATATTAATAAACCCAGTCCAACTACAAATAATAATAAACTTGCGAAACCTACAACAAACACACCGCTTATCCAATCCCATCCACCCATACAACCATAATATATATCGTTACAAACTAGAAGAGTGATTAAAAAGCCTGAACTGATTGAGGCAATCGCAGCAATTAAATGGTGTTTGTGTATGGAATGTTTGAGTTTGGAGTTCATTATTAGAGTTATACGGTATTACAAATATGTCTCAAAAAGGGTCGTTTTTAAGACTCAAATGTTAGGTTTTGTTAAGTGCAAAACCTTAGCATATCTTAGCATTGTTCTTTCTTTGTTATTTCTTTGTTTTCCCTTTTTTATAGGTGTCTTATTTGTCTGATTTGGCGGCTGATAATCAGCGAGCAGATGCGCCGCGTTTCTCTGCTTTTTCGTTGCTTTCGCCTTAATTCTCCCTCGTCTCTCTCGTTATCCGCGCCCGGAACTGTCAGAAGGATTCGATTATGATGAAAATGGATTAGGCGTGTAACTACCTAATAACAACGACGCGACTGATAAAGAACATTATCAACAGCTATTTCCCTTTTCCGTATTGCTTCCGAGATCACAAAAACTATTGAACAAATCCCAATTTGATTTCCGCTTTGCTTGTTCGTTCGACGCGGAAATCAGTGGATAAGATGATACGTTGCGATTATCAGACGGCGCGTGATTAAGCCCAGCATCAGAGTTTGGTTTTTCTTTGGGCGGCGTGCGATTCACTGCGTCGGCTTCGAGCGGTGCGATTTGCTCGAAATATAAGTCTTGATACCGTTTGAACTTCCAATAATTATCGGTTTCCGGGTTGTAGCCGGGTCGCTTTTCTTTTTCACGCTGCTTTATTTCCTTGACCGCTTGCCATCCGTAATAAGATTGACCGCTCAAGTCGGTAAAAACCGAGTTCGGAAAGCGTTCGAGCAAGGCTTCCCGGCGTTTGGCGATGATTAAATCCTTGTTCACGTCCAGATACCGTTCCCACGTATCCCGCAACCCTTGCGAACACAGCCGAATCCCGTATGTTTTTAATGGCTCGTTTTCGCCGCGTAAGACATTATCAAACAAAGAGTTGTAGGAATTGCGCAAAGGTTTTTCCGTCTGCTTTGTTGGTGGGTTAACAAGGGAATCGAGCGCGTCAGAGTCCTTGTTCACGTATTTCCGAAATGCGCCGAAAGGATTTATTAATCTTTTGCCCTTAAAGACGTTTTCCGCTTCCAGAAGTAGTTCGGGCGGTAATTCCTTAAAAGATGCGCCCTTAGCCGTGTAACTCGCTGTTTTGGCTATTTCCCAAAATATGCCGTTTTTCGATGCGTCCAGGTCAAAGGCTTTTATCTGGTCAATCGGGACATTATCGAAGGTAAAACGGGCGCGGTGTGAATCGGTTTTGATGCGCAAGAATTTGCCGAAGATTTCCCGGTGCGCTTTTTTAAGACATTTAGTCCACGCCGAGACGATTTTGAGACTATTGCGCAGCGGGCGCGTTTCCTTTGCCGTTTTGCCGTTCCGGTGCATCCAGAGCAATTTGTTTTCGATCTGGGAAGTCTCGCCAGATGCGAACGGTTGATAGTTAATACAAAGCGCGTGGCAGTGGTAGTTAATGCCGTCGAGCATTAAATCAAATGCGCGGTTTAATTTCTCGCGCTCTGCTTTATTTCCGAGCGTCCATTCGGTTTTTGAGTAACCGGCATAAAAGAAATCTGCGAAAACTTTTGTTTGTAAAAACAATTCCCACGCTTTCGCCTGAAATCTGTCGTTGTCAGCAAATCCAATTCCTAACAGATTCGGAAAGGTCGGCGTTAAAAATGAAACGTCGAGATTGTGTTCTACGATGTCAGGTAAATGCCGCTCAAATGCTTCGTAAATCGTTTTACGATGCCGCCGTGCCGTTCTAGTCTGGTAATTGGTATCAAGGATTGAATTTGCTGAAATGAACGAATGAGGGCAATTAAAGGGGCGTCCCTTTTTATCTTTTAGGTTCGTCAGTTCGCCGCTTGCTTTTGGATAAGCCGACAATTTGAGCAGGTCGGCGGTAACTTCGGCGGCTGTATCTTTATGAGTTTTAGCGACTTTGCCCAAATCTTTGCCCGTCTGCTCGTTTTGGTTGGCTCGTCGGCGTGATTTCTCAAGTGCGGAAATTCGAGGTTTTTGTTGACTGTTGGCGAAAGTCATTTAAATAAAATGAAGGCTTTAACCCGTTCGCCTCAGGTTAAAGCCTTCCTTATTTTCGACGACGCGCACCGAAAACTGAAAAAACTTTTTAGCTCATTTAAATAATTATCTTTAAACGATAGTTATTTTTTCTTGCAAATTAAATTCAAATAAGCTATTTTTCAAAACTGCAACGGGCGAATACTGTTGCGTTTTGGTGAACAACTAAAAGAACGATTAGACGAGCTTACTTTTCGAGGGTGGCTCGTCTTTTCAATTGCCTAGCAATCGAAAACTGAAAGCAATATAACTGAATTCTAATGCATTGTGCAAGGTATAATTTTCACACACAAAAATTGAATCTGAGAATGTCAAAAATGCAACTAAAAAACTAAGAAAAACAAGCAAAATTAGGCTTAATTCTGTAAACTCTTGGCGAAATGAAGTAATTATTCCCAATCCTGTGATAATAGACCCTGTGATAATAAATCCTGTGATAATTAAGGTTATTTCCTTATTGTGAAAAAAAAGCAATTTATTTTTTCGCTTTGCTCTGACGATACCAAGATTCAAACTCTAAATAATCCGATTCACTAAAAAAACGCGCTGTTCGGTTGCCGCTCTGCTCTGATTTTAATTTTCCCGCTTTCACGTAATCTAGTATTCGCCTGTTACTCAAAATCTTCCCGGCAACCGGCTCAAGTCTTTTTGCGACTTGTTCGGTTGTCATACCTTTGCCAGATGTGCTTTCTTGAAACGTCGACGGCTCTGTGGCTGCTTTTTTCGCTATGCCCGGGACTGACGGGCGTTTTCCTTTTTGCGGCTCAACATAACCAAAAATGTCGTTTGGCGAAGTTTGTAGCGCATCGCACAATTTTTCTAATACTGAAAGTGAGATTGCTTCAACTTCGTCTCGATATAATCGCGCGGCTTGCGACGGTGACAAATCAGTTTTTTTTTGCAGTTGGTAAGCAGTCGTAATTCCAGCCGCTTTGGACAACTCGTTAATTTTGGTTTTCATTCGACTATTTCTTTCAACAGAAAGACTTTCTATCAATAGTTATACTATACGGTAGAAATACTGTCAAAGATAATTCCTTCCAAAAATAATACTAATAGTAGTATTATTCCTATTGACGGTAACATACTATCGGTAGTAAAATAATTACAGATTGAAACATTCAATCAAATTCACGAAAGGAAAGGTAAAAACAAATGTTCATTTTGAAAGGAATCAACCAATTAACAAACGCCATCGCAAAAGCTAAAAAGTTCGCCCGCGTGTCGAGTTCGGCAGCTTCGGACATTACCGAGTTAAAAACCTTAGTAAATCTTGACACCTCAAACTGATTTATTTTTCAGTTAATCAGTTTGAAAAAGAAGGTGTCGAATTTGTCGGTAGTGTCCTAATCCTGAGGTGTTATACTTAGTTTCTGTTGCAAAAACGACC
>MWWG01000075.1_pt1 | contig 14685 bp, 21 predicted proteins | sample 1047331 | NCBI WGS metagenome assembly MWWG01 (sample SAMN06349968, study PRJNA376086) | soil metagenome | isolation source: MG6-4 sample Antarctic (ecotone) soil | place: Antarctica | collected 2015-01-13 | reverse complement strand
CATCATGTTATGTCCGCGTTGCAGTCTAAGCGCTCGAACCGTCAAAATCCGTTCTCGGCCATAAGAATTTCATTTGCTTCAGTTAAAAGAGTGAATCTTGTGGCGCACTGTTCCTACACGTAATTTTCTTGCGTGGTTTGACGCTCAATCGCCCGTCGAAAGTGAGGTTTTGGCTCGTCGCGCGCTCGGCTTCTCGCCAAAGGCGGAACAGCGTGGCATCGGGACAAAACCAGTGAATCTGGCGCCGGCGAGTTTCCGCGTGGGAGCGCAGACGAATCAAAGCGCGAAGTGCGTCATGGTGTTCCACCAGACCGGCGCGCATTCTGGGAGTGAGGTTGTCGGCATCGCATTCAAGCCGATTGCCCTCAGCGCGAAGCACCAAGCCGCGCCGCTTAAATTCGGTCAAGAGGTCGAGAGCTGTCATTTGCGGAGTGGCGGGTGATTCCGGCCACTCGAAGCGGGTTTGATTCATTTTTCTCCTGAGGTGTGAGGTGTTGGGTGTTGTTAGGTGTTTTATTCAAGACTTTTCCTGTTAAATTTCACAAGGTATATATAGAGAAAAACACCTAACAACACCTAACACCTCACACCTCACTTTCAACAGATCGGCACCCTACGCCTCGCCAGACTGCTTTCCCAGTCCCGGCTTGCAACGTCTTGATAAAGCCGCGTTCTTTCAACTGTTTTCCCATTGCGGTTTGAGTCATTTTCACTTCGCCGTTGTCGTCGGCCCAGACTGAATAGGCGGCGTAGAGATCGCTGCTTTTGGCTATCGCTGTCGGGGTGACAACACAACGCTCAGAGAAAAAAGCACCTAAACGGTCTTGTTCTTCCCGGTAACCTCTTGTCGCGTTCAAAATCTCGTCGGGTGTTCCCAGGCCATCGCGTTGCCAATCGAGACAACCTTGGACAGCCCATGCCAGAACACCCGGCATCTCGGCTCGTAATTTGTCAAAAAGCGCAGGGTCGGCTTGCAATTCGGGCGGGCCTTTTTCGCCCTTTTCGGCGTCCCAAAACTTCACATCGAATGGCACCAGTTGGACGCGGCGCCATATTGCGTGGTCAGTGCCTCGGATTTCCGGCTTGTGATTTGTGGCGAAAAAGAGTTGAAATTGTGGCGTGAAACTGAATTGGTTTTCGTATTTACGCTCGCCTGTCATTTCGTCGCCACCAGTGATTTGCTTTACGGTCGCTTCATCTAATCGGCGTCCTTCGTTGGCCTCGCTGCACGCGACAAACCTTTTCCCGGCCAATTCTGCAACATCAGACGGCATTCGATCTTCCCGCTTGGCGTAGATGGTTTTGGCTTCCATTGTGTGCCCATAATCGGCGAAGAGCGCGCGCAAAATCTTCAAAAGCAAACTCTTTCCATTGGAACCAGCGCCAAACAAAACGAGAAAAATCTGCTCGCGGGTTTCGCCGGTCAAGCTGTAGCCAATGACGCGCTGCATAAATCGAATGAGGTTTTGGCGTCCTTGGAAAATCTTGTGCAGAAATTCGAGAAAGAGCGGGCAAGTCGCGTGCGGGTCGAAATGAACCGGCGAAATCTTGGTCAAAAGGTCGGCACGATCGTGCGGTTTGAGTTGGCCAGTCTTTAAATTGAGAGTGCCATTTTGGACGTTAAAGAGCCATTTATTTTGGTCAACTTCACGGGTTTCAACGCTCATTCCGTCCTCGGTCGAGCCTAGGAACAGCATGGCGTTCAAACGCTCTTTGGCTTCGGATTTAATCGCCCATTTGAGCGTCGCGCCATAATCCTCGCCCTTGGCGGATTTAGCCTCTGCCGGGATTCTGCGGGCAGTCTCTTTGGCTAAAACGAAAATTGCGTTTCGCGTGTCCATTTCCCAACGCTGACCGCTCCACAAAAGCCATTTTTTCCACTCGATGCAATAAACGGCTTCGCTGTAATAGTGAAATGCCAAACGCTCCCCATTTCCGGCGTCGGTGAGCGCAAAAACTGGGTTTTCGAGTCGGTGAAGCACCTGAGCGGCACGCAATGCGACGCGTCGCGCGTCTTTAGTGGGCGGCTCCTTTGAAACGACGTTCTCGAAAATCTCACTGGTTTCTTTCGCAGTTTCGTTATCTAAACTGTTTTTTAGCAGAATCAAACTAGCACGCGCGCTATGGTTTTGGCCATGTTTCGCCTTGGTGTCGAGTGCGATTTTGACGGCGGCAAAAATCGCGGCGCCATGTGGGTCAGATATCGGTAGGTCTGGAAACCTCTCAATAACAGCTTGGGCGGCAGCTTCATCTCGCATAGCGAGAGTGAGAAGTATTGTGTGAGAAAGGCAATCCCAGTCTGTGCTTTGAGGCGTGTTTAGGCCGTTCCCGTTGGGAGGTGAGGATTTATTGGAGTGTGCCGCCATAGGATCATGGAGCAACGGAGACGCCGGGTTTGGGTTTGGATCGCTTTGAGGCGCCGACAGAGCCGCAACAGTCGAGGGCGCACGATCCACAGAAGATTTTACTTTGGCGCGCGGGTGGGCGCCATTTTGGTGAGCTTGCGCGACAGGAGCCGCGTCTTGAGATAAAATTGGTTTTAACATCGAATCGCCTTTCGATGTGCCCCGCCGCAAACGCTTTGCAGCACACGTCCCACAAGCTGGTAACTTGTGGGATTTCGTGTATCTGGGGCACGCTATTCCAACAACTGAAAAAAAAAGCGCCAACGCTCCCCGAAATTCGGGGTTAACGTTGGCGCTTCAAACCTTGTCCGCTTGCCAGACCGGAACATTGTCCCGGCTATGTAAAGCAAATTATAAAGCGCCAACAGCACTAGGTCAAATTTTCATCGCGCACCCTCCCCGAAAATCGAATCGACGAACCGCACGACATCGCTGCGCCGCATCTTCCAAGCTCGTCCCACTTTGCGCGCGACGAGCTTCTCCTCACCGATAGCGGCGCGCAGTCGCGCAGTCGAAAGCCCGGTGAGTGCGCTGGCTTCTTCGAGCGATAAAAGCAGTTTGTAAGCGACAGGCGACAAGTCGTTTTTGTCGCTGTCGCCTTTGTCGGCTGTCGCTCTAACGACAGCCTCTGTCGCTGCTGCTGTCGCAATCGAAACCAATTGGGCAAAGGCATCTTGGGAGCTGAAGCCCACAGGCACGATGGCACCTCTTGTGTCGTTTAAGTCGCTGTCGCCCTTGTCGGATGTCGCTTTTGTCGCTTCTTTTGCGGCGATAGGATGAGACACCACCCGCACCGCATCAAGGTCGCTCTCGGCGTAAAGCGGCACAGGTTTGCGGGCGCCTTGCTGATAGGTGACAGCCAATTTTCCAGCCTTCACCATGCGCTCGATGCTGCGTTCTGAGGTGCCCAGATACGTGGCGGCTTCTTCTTTGGTCAACATAAATAGTGGTTCGTCCTCCCCCTAAAGCGACAATAACGACACAGCGACAAATAACGACAGGTTGAGTGTCGGAGACTCAAGGTAAGTCATAATCTCCGATCCAACAGACACCCGGTAATTGATGAGCGCCCGGCTTGCCTTTGACGGGTGCATGAGCGGCAGCGGCAAACCTTTTGTCCGCCGTCCAAAACTGAAGTCCACGTGCTTCGGCCAATGCTGCATAAAGAGCATCGTAGACGCCCGGCTGCCCAAGTTTCTCGGCGACCTGGCGCGCCCTGATTCGTGCGGTTTGCAGTTCGAGTGCATCGCTCAGGAAACTCACCGGTAGCAGATCAACGGCACTGTAGGCTTCGGGCAACTTTTCTGCTGGAAACTTGTTGCGAAGCACCACCTGGCGTAAGACCGTGTCCATCTCGAAACCGAAGATGACCGGTGCCAACAATTGCACGCCTAAGCGATGACAGGCCAAAAAAAAGCGTTTAGCTCGCTCGTGTCGGTCCGCTTCTCCTATGACAAAATCAGCGGCCAGGCTCGCATCCACAATGGCTTGCAAGTGGCCTTCGAGGGCCGCATCTAAAGGGTCAATCGCCATAGATTTGCGCGGCCCTTGCCTCGCGTCCAGCATTAACCAGTTCGCCGCCGTTGCCGCCGCTGAACCCCTTCAAGTCAGTGCGTAACGATTCGATAGCCGAAAGATACGCGGGCACCTTTTCAATCTGCGTCTGGTAAGTGTTCGCCGCTTTCTCCACTGCCGCTTCCACAATGAAGCTGGACACGTCGGTCTGAGACTGCGCGGCCGCTCTCTCGATTTGCGCTTCGATTTCGGGTGAAATTTCTAAAGTGAGTGTCATGCTGCGACTTCCTTTTGCGCTTTGGCTTCGAGCGGCACGCGTGTGGGAAGAGCTGCTTTTTGTGCGACGGGCCAGAGCAACTCTGATATTTCGTCAACGCTCATTCCGCTGTCGAATGCCTCCATTATTTCGCCTTCCTTGCTCGCAATCTTTTTCTCCATTTCTGAAATCCAATGGCGACCTTCTTCTAAACAGTCGAACATCTGTCTTTCTTCAGCGATTGTCTTGAGCATGAAGCCGGATTCAAGGCTGCTGACGCCAATGCCATCGGGAACCCATTCTAAACCCCAATCTTGTGGTTTCCAGTCGTAGAGATCATTTGGCCGGTTGTGTCGGTCTAACGCCTCCTGAACATATTCGCTAAGTGTTTCATCTTCAAAGATGAACATCCTTTCACTTCTATCCTCGGCAAGAGCCTTTTCGTCGCGCGTGAATAAATAAACGATGCCACCAACTTGTGATGTTCTTTTGCTCATGATTTCTCCTTTAAATGATTTGGGCAGGTGGGTGAGGTGGCGGGCGAAGCTTTGCACGTTTCCTTAAAACTGCTGAGTTAACGCAGCAACCTCTCCCTCCCACCCACTCTTAGCTATTATTCTGTAGCTGTAACTCTTACTCTACCATCACGGTTTTTCCGTGATGGCACTCGGATTTTTCCGTGATGACATCAAGTAAAAACCATGATGGCCATCACGGTTTTTACTTGATGGAAAGTTCCTTGACTACGTCGTCCAAATCTTGTTTCGTCACACGTGCTGGTGATTTTGCCCGGCTATTTCTTTCGTCTCTTTTCAAGTCCAGGCTAATGCCACAGGCTCCTAACGCCTTCACTCTTTTCAGGTCAACACGAATATAAAGATTTCGGCTTCCCCGATGATACTCTTCAGCAATCAGTTTCAAATCGACCAGTTTTCCGCGCGCCCCTATTTGCTCTTCAACAGTGAGGCCGGTTTCGGCGAGAAGTCGACCTGAACGCGCGAAGAAATAACCTTCAGGTGCGTTGCCACTTCGCTGCTCCACGCATCCCAAAGCCTTCTGCAAATAAACCAATTGGCACAGCAAAAGAGCCGCTTTTACGTCGCCCAATGCCAACGCAAGTTGAGGCGAGTAACTGACAAGCGGCGTCAGGTCAGGACAAATGTCCAGAAGTGGAGATTTGCGGGCGCTCATCGGCTCAGATGCTCACGTCCGCACGTTTGGCGACCTTGGCAAACGCAATTTTTTGGGACACGCCACCCGGCAAGACTTGCCCTTGCTCGTAACGGCGAATGGTAGCGATAGAGCAACCCATTTCTCTCGCAAATTCCTCTTGAGTCATCGACAGCGATGATCGCACCCGGAATACGGCATCTGACTTCGTTTCTTCTTGAGCGCGGCCAGACGGACGCCCGCGCTTGGCTTTGTGAAGTGTTTCCATACCCTCAATTGTAGCAATAAAAATAATACGCCACAACACCCTTATTTCTCTTGTTTTTTATTTTACGAGTGTTATATTTAATATTAGTTCGGGAAAAGAAGGACGCGCCGCCCAGGTCTGGAAAATCAGAGCGACGCGCCCAGGTTGGAAAGCCCGACAAGGAGCAAACCAATGAAAGATTTAACACAGAGATACGGAGTGCGCCGCGTTGCTGAAATCGCGGCCAAAGTCGAAGCAGCGCGCGCTGCGCTGCCGCTGCCCGTTCAACCCTCGCCCGCCAAGATCGAAATCGCGCAAACCCTCGGTTTACTGGTCGCCTCGCAGATCGAAGCGCCCACGCCCTGCGCGTGTGGCGCTCGCGTCGTGTTCGGTCTGGTCGATGAGACGGGCCGGTCGCTGCCCAAATCCGCCGGTGGATTTTGCCGCGATTGCGCGCCCTGCCAGTTGCCAGAAGACGAGACACCCGAGACCGGAACGCCCGCACCTCTCGCCCTCATCGAAGCAGCGGCGTTCCGCGCCAAGATGAGCGGCTACCAGCTCGAGCGCGCCCGCTTGCGGCTGGAACTGGCCGGGCTGCACCTGTTCCAGCCCTCGGGTGCTGTGTGCGCTGACATCGCGCGTATCGAGGCCCGGCTTGCCGATTTGGACGACTTTCTCATCTGCGAGGAAGAGGTCGAGTTCGATTTCGGGTTCGAGAAAGAGCCGGAATTCGATGAATTCGACGCCGATTTGCCCGACGAGCTGGATGGCTCTTTTCCATTTCGCTTCGGTTTCGACGACCTGCCCCAGGCTTATTTCACGGCTCAGGAAGTCGCACGCCTCGCAGCGTGACGAAGAAGACCGGCTCTCGACTGAGAGGCGGTCTTCTTCCCACTTTCCCGGCGATTTGACGCGGTTTGCGCCGCTCGCGCCCACAAACCCACTCGCCCCGTAAAACGGGCCTAAACGCAAAAAAGCGCCCGCTGTTTCCGCAGGGGGCGCTCTCGGGTCGCAGAGCGCTGAAACGCTTTGCAGTCCGATGTAGCGAGTAGGAGCCTCGCCACAAAATGGAATCTAAAAACAAAACCTCAGACGGCGCCACGCGCGCCACAGTTCACCCGAATTTCTCTCCCGCTGACGTTGAGATCCTGACCGGCAACTGTGACGCGCCGCCCGCGCTGATCAAAGCCGCCTGCTGTCTGCTCCAGCTGGTCCAGGAGGAAGGCGGCAGTCGCGGACGCTTTCCCGACAGCGAAGGCGACTACTCCACAAGCGCAAACAGCACACGCGCGGCTTTTCGCGTGTGCCGCGCCGCGCTCGATTTTCTTGAAGCGGACTATGTGGCGCAGGAGGCCGAATTCCTCCACTTCCTGCGCGACCAAGTAGCGGCTTACGAAGCCATGCAAACCCCGGTGTCAGTGACACCGGCACCATCCAGCGCCGCGCGTGCCGTCTGGCGCATGGAGTGGCAGAGCGAACGCGACGAGTTGCAGGCCGATCTCGCGTTGCTCATCGAAGCGCGCCCCAGCACGAAAGTGTGCGCCGAAATCCAGCGTATCCAGCGCCGCCTTTCCGAGTTGCATCTCGCCTTAGGCAACGACACCACGCTTTGAAACCAGGGCGGGCGGGTGTGCTTTGTCTCGCGCCCCCGCCCGCTCACCCCACAAGGAAACCCCAATGATCAAAATAGAACTGACCGAAACCCAGGCCCGCGGATTCAATCTCGCCGGCACGGCACCCGACGACCACGACGCCATTGCAGGGCAAATAGAGCTTTTGCTCACTGTTGGCGGCATGGACCAACCAACGGCGGAATTTATGGCGGCCAAGCTCGCCAAGGGAGCGCGCGAGGCCCGGGCTATCATCCGCGAAGCGACGCGCTACGAAATCAAAGTCGTGACACCACCCAAACCTTCGACGCTGCTCAAGAAGCCGAAAAAGACGAAGTAGGGAAACGATGAACGAAAGCGGCGCACTTGAGAAGTGCGCCGCACAATTAAAGGAATCTATGGACAAGCCACCAACTATTCTTTCGACGCGCGCTTTCTTCCTGTCGTGTGGTGCAATACCTCTACTGGGACGCCACGATATTTTCTACACACCTTATCCGGGTGTCACAGATGATGCGCGCTTCGTGCGCGTATTTCGTGAAACATGGCGTGAGATTCCTCTGTGGGCACGGCGCGCTCTACTTGCGGAGTGGCGCACAAAGCCAATGCAACCGCCGATTGTTCAGGTCACTGAAGTTTGGGGCTGTTGTGATGGCAAAACCTTTGGGTCTTGGAGTCCGCGGCCCGAGTTCCACTTTTGGAGCAAAGCCGTCAACTCGATGCCTGACGACGTGCTTAAGATACTGATTGCCCACGAGCTAGCTCACCCCGCATTATTGTTGGGCTATCGTAGCCACTCACCCGAAATGGTTCGTTTTGATGTGCTGATGCTCAAAGAGGAATACAGGGCGCCCGAACATCTTCGCGGGTCTATGTATGATGACGAGGAAACCGAAGTGCGGGAGCTTCAAGACGGGTGGGGATTTTCGGAAGAGACGCTTTTAAAGTGGGAAGAGGAAAACGGGCCGCGCTTACTTGCTGAACATCAAAGTGACGAGGAAGATTTAATGCGTGAAGAGGTCAAACTCAATCGCCATGTATATCGATGCCCAGGACTACAGGCACCAGGCCACCCGGAAGAAGGAAGCCCAGGCGCGCGCCGATCTGATTCACCTGATTCTCTTCGCCTCAACTCCTGAAGAAGTGGCTCGCGTCCAGGTGCTACGGGACGCATGGATCGAGCTGCATCCCGATGATGACGAGGTTTTCGAGGCCAGCGAGTGTCTGGAGATATTGGCGGATGGTTACGCGTTGAAAGCCGCTGGAGTGGGAGTGCAGGCGAAGACATAGAAGCAGCTCAAACCAAAAGCGGCGCACTCGAAAGTGCGCCGCTTTTTCGTCGCTGTTCTTGTTCTGGAGTGAGATTGAATCCGCGCCGTTCTGGGACTGCGGGGGCGTCGGCGCTGTCGCCCTCGCTGCTTTTTTTGCCGGATACATCTTGCCGTCTTTGCCACGCACTTTTGAGGTCTTGTCCGACAACACCTGGAATTTCGGGTGCTTGCCTTTCTCTTCCAGAACAAAGGAAGGCTCAACATCACACTTTTCGGAAATCCAGGTTGCGGAATTTTGCCCCCACTCATCATCATCCAAAAGCATCTTCACCGCGCGCCGCTTGTCGGCATTTGTGCGCTTGAGGCCGTGCTGCATCCTCTCTGCCCAGTGCATAGCTTTACACCCAAAATCTCTCACAAAAACGGCTCCTTATTGATAATCGGCGCCAAAACACACACAGCAACGTTGCTACAGGCGATTCCTGAGCGTGAAAAGGCTCTTAGTCAGATAATACCGTTTATGTTAACGCGGCCCGTTTGTTCGCTCTGAGCCGCGCGCTTTGGCACGCTGCTGCTCGCCGATTCGGTAGACCTCTCCGCGTCGTCAGCTTTGCGTTTGCGTCAGCCGGTGGCAGCGATGGAAAGCCTTGCTCGCGTTCTCAGAGTGGAAAAATCTCCGCTTCCTCCCCTTGCATCATCTCTTCCAGGATCGACAGCTCCACATCCGAGAAGCCATCCAGGTCCCGCCGGCGCTTCGGCTCTTTTTCGGCCTGCGGGTCGAACGGTTTGTCGAGGCCGTTGAGACTTGCGCGGCGCTGCGAGATTCGAAGCGCGCACTCCAGCGCACCAGGCACGCCCTGCATGGCCTGAGCCACGGCCAAGGTATCGAGTGCGTCCAGGCGCGCGTTTTCGGCCTCGCGCCGCGCCGTCGGCGGGAGTGTGGCCGCGCCGTCTCGCGCGGCTCCGTCTGGCTCGGTTTGCCAATTGGTGGCAGTCGCTGCCTCTCGAAAAATGTTCGCACGTTCCAACTCGCCCAGAAGAGCCACAAGCTCGAGCGCATCCTTGTTAGCTTTTCCAATTGCAATAAACGCTCGAATCCCCGTGTCCATCGTCCACGAGGCGGGCCGAATCACCACTTGCGTGCCGGTGACGTCGATGGTCTGCTCGGTCAACGGAAACGACAGGATGAAGTCGGCCAGTTTGTCCACCTTCTCCCGCTGCTCCAACTGTTTTTCGATGCCCGCGAAAATGCGGTCGATGATCTCGTGTTCCCGCTCGCCGATCTGGTGCAGCCGCTTTTCCCGCTGCACGGCATCCCACGCGCCCGCCCGTCCACGCCAATTCCACTTATTCGATGCCGCCTTCCAACTGGCTGAAACTTGGGGCTTTTTAGGGCTATCTGGGGCTGATGGATGAAAAGAGGCAAAAGCCGCACGCACGCTGCGCCCCGGCCCCATTTCGAGAAAGGCGTGAAACCACGCGAAATGAGCCGCGCTTTCGCCCGGTTGTTGCTCATACGGTGCGTGCGAGTCGAGCGAGTCAATTGCCATCGTTTCAGCCATAGCCTGCTGCCACGTCGTCGCTCACCATGCGACGCTGCTGTCTTTCGGCGGACGACAAAGGGAGCGTAAATTCGGCCATTCTGAAGGTCACACTGCCATCTCCGTTGCGCTTGCTTTCAATCGGCAAAGTTTGAGGAGCGTTCGTAATCACGCCCGAATCGCCACCCATGAGATTTTGTGGCGGTTTGGCCCCGGGCAGGCCATACGATTCGCGCAATTGTTGGGCTTCATCCTCGGCATCTCTTCTATCACTATCAGCTTGGATTTCTTCGGGCGTGTACTCTTTTTTCGTTTCGCCCGGTGCGTAGGGGTCGGGCAGGCCACGATGTCGCGCTTCGACTCCCGCTTGGAGCCGCTTTTGCGCGCCGCCGCCCTCGCGCATTTTGGCGAAAAGGGCCATGCTTTTTTTCTCGGCGTCACCGCCCGCCGCGTAGGGATCGCCGCCCAGCGCGCTTGTCGCTGATTCGTTTGCGTTTTGGCCCATGAGCCGGTTTTTGTAGTAACCCGCGATTTGTTGCGCGTCGGGTGCGCCCTCTTCTCGAATCGCGTCGTAGCCCGCCACACCCAAACCGATGCCCGTTGCGACCATTCCACCAGCTTTCAAGGCAGTTGCGCCCCGCCCCGCACCAGCTGCGCCACCAGGCAACCCCGCACCACCCGATGCACCCAGCGCGCGATTGGCAGCAGCATGCTCCAACGTGGCCGCCGCCGCCGTTTGGTGCCCTGCCGCCTCGGCTGCCAAAACGGGCAGTTTGGCGCGCTCGGCGGCGGTTTCCGCGTTTTGGGCGCCCATTGCCGCAATGTTAGCACCGGCATGGGCATTGGTTGCTATAGCTGCGGTGCCATGCGCTCCCGCCTCGGCCAACGTTGCGATTTTGGTTAAGTTCGCCCAGTTTTTCAACTCCATAAACCCTTTAATCAACGCGCCCACTGGCGTGCCGACATTGGCAGCCACAGTCGCGTATTCGGTGGTTGACCCAATAAGTTGAAGCAGTCCCTGATGATTCGCGTTGAGGTTTTCGAGAGTTGGGGTGAGAGCGGATTGCCAACTCGCGCGCGCCTCGGACGCCGCCGCGCCGATAGCTTCTTGGGCGTTGCCAACTTGTGTCGCAAAATAGCCCTGCGCTTTGGCCGCGTCAGTTGTTCCGGCACCCGCTGCGACCGCATATTGTTGATAGCTCGCCAGCACGCGATTGAAGAGTTCTTGCTGTCCGGCCAGTTCGCTAATGCTCTTGGTGGCTTTAATCGCGTCCTCGTCTGTCTGCGACAAAACGACACCAGAACGAGTGAGAGCGCCCGCTTCACCTGACGCAAACGCCCGTCCAAAACTCTCTGCCACGCTGTCGAGCGATTGATCCATCGTGTTGGCCTGTCCGGTGATGCTTGGCAAAATCTGCTCGATTTGTTTTGCGCTCAGGCCAAACGAGAGCAATTTTGCACCGGCATTGGCAAACAAGTCATCATCGATGCCAGTCTGTTTAGAAAGCTCAGTGAATGAGGCGTTGAGACCGCCCAGGGCATCTGATTGGCCCGCACTTCGAGCATCGCTTCGAGCTTTTTGCCGACGTTGGCCGCCTCGTTTCCCGACTGCACCAAACTGTTAGAAATCCCGTTCAACGCGCCCAGAGCCAAACCGCCAGCAAGCAACCCTTTCAATCTCTCAAACCGTCCCTCGGCTTTCCCGGCGCTTTCTTCGATCTGGGTGAAGCCCGCCCGCACGCCCGGCACGCCGTTCAATCGTGCCTCTGTGATTAAATAATCAACGCTCATGTTTGGATTCCTCTTCTTTTTGGCGCTGTCCGCCGTGGCACTGTGGTTGTTGGTGAAGGCTTACGACCGCTTCGGCGATTTTGGGGAATGGCTGGTGAAGCGTGACCTGAGCCGTCGCAATAAGCCCAAATAATTCACGTCGCGTCTTTGAGCGTGATTCCCAACGTGCGCGCTGCCGTCTGAGTGTTCAAAAGGGGCCTTAGCGATTGAAGAGCATCACGCCCTTGATTCAGGCCGTGTTCTGCCATTTGCCGTTCATCCGGCGCGGCGATGCCATCCAACAGGATGTGCTCTAATCCCAGATCGAACATCAACTCCAATAAAATTAGGCTGGTTTGGCAAGCTGCGAACATCACCGCCACTTCATGGCTCAAATGCTCGCGCGGCGGGTTAAGCCTTTTGATCCCGTTGATAAGCGCGCGATTCGACGGGCCGCAGCCATCGGTTTGCAGCAGTGCTAAAGCGTCGGGCCGCTCCAGCCGTTTCAGTTCGCCACCACTTTCCATCAGCCAGACAGCGTGCATCAGGTAAGCAAGGTCGCGGTTGAGGTCATCGGTTTTGTGGTCGCTGATCTTCTGCCCCGCGATGGCAGTTCCCGCTGGTGCGAACTGCGCTACGTTTTCGACGGCGCCGTAACCTGCGCTGCTCATCGCGCCGATATAAAAGGTCTCGTCTGTGCCTTGGTGGAAGAATTGGGACAAGCGCGAAATGTCGGGCTTCTCTCGCGCCGTCATTTTGGCTCGCAAGCCTTCGAGGGAGACAACTTTGGGAGACTCAATACTAGCCTCACTGGGAGCCTTGGCTGGTGGAATTAGTGGCGAGGCGCCCGCAACGCCGTGAATTTCGTGGGTTTGGTTGCTCATAAAAATCTCTATGGGTTCAAAATGCGCTTTTGCATCGCGCGCGCAAGCCGCTTGATTTTGGGGTCTGCAAGGCGACGTAAAAACGGCGCCGGGTTCATATCGAGTTTGTGACCGCCGGTTTTGCTGGTGCCTTTCATGTTGAGTCGTCTCAGAGCGTGACGCGCTTTGCTCGGATTGAAGCCGACGGCCACGCTGTTGTTTCCGAGAAAATAAGGTTGAATGCTCGCGCGCATTTTCCCAGTCGTTGGCAATCTCGTCACTCGGTAAAGCTCGGCATCGGTCGCCTCTTGGAGCGCCGAAACCAAGATTTTCGCGACATCGCCACGGAAGCGAGCTTGTTCTCGATCCAGAGTCGCGATTCGGCGCTTGTATTTGTCCGCGATTTTTCCCATTTGAGTCACCGCACTGTGTGGTTTCGTGGGCGGGTGCGACTTCTCGTCGTCGCGCACCCGCCCCAATTTCATTTGTTTTCTTGGAAACACCGCGTTACGAAGCGTGTCAGCCAATGAAAACCACCCTCGGGGCAGGGAGTTTTGGGGATATCGAAGGTGACACCATAATTGTTTTTGCCCGGTAACATCGTGATCACGTTGTCCAATGCAACGCCCGCTTCCTTCAACTCGGTTACGAGTTCATTGGCGCGGAAAGCTTTGCTATCGGCGTTGTGCCCCATTCCTGACTTCACGCTGATCGCCGACTCAGGAACTGGGTCTGATTTGGAAAAATGCGCCTCCGCTTTGCTTAAAAACCAGGAGCGAGCGGAGTCCCAATTTGTGCTTGCCGCACGCATTTCCGCTAAGGCCGGCTCCAAAGCAGCACAGGCCCGCTCACGCGCTGCGCCGAAATTCGCTGCCGCCTCTTGTGCTTGCTCTGCTAACTCCTTCAACTCGGCCAAAGAAGCGGCGCGTTCGACCTCGGCGCGCGCCGTTTGCAGTTGGTCCCCGTTGGCTTTGATTTTGTCGGTCGTTCGTTTAACGATCTCAGAGAGGTTGTCGCGCCGCGCTCCAACCGGAGTCAGATCATCGACCGAGGCGAGCGCCTCACTGACCCGGCGCGTCGTCGAATTGAAAGCGCCCTCGGCTTGGCGCAATTGCTCTTCGAAGTTCGCCAGACGCGCCTTCAATTCTGTGCGCTCAGATTCCAGCGCCTCAACGCCCGAAAGCGGGGTTTCAATCGTGGTTTCCATGCTCATTTGTCTCCTTTGGGTGATAGATTGTGCCCGTAGCGCCGGGCGCCCCAGTTGTCGAGGCCAGCAAGCGGGACTGGTGTTCCAGCGCCCTGAAGGCCGCCCTGAGCCGGGAATGGAATGCCGTTGCCGACGAGAGATGCCGGCACGTCTTGGGTATCCACGCGCGCCCCGCCGGGACTAGGCAAGTTGTGGCCGTAGCGCCGCGCCATATACGTGTCGAGAGAGCCTGTGCTTTCGCCGTCGCTGTTGGCTTCTCCAGCGTCAAGCGCCCTTAAAATATCCGCGCCGTCTTCGAGAGCGCCCAGATGATCGCGCAGGTCCATTGTCGCACCGCCCGCGCCGATTACAACCGCTTTTCCATCGCGCAGGTCGGTGTCCAGGTCGCCAAACAGCGATCGCAGAATGTTGGGTTTGAGGTTGGCCGCGCCTGCCAATGCTTGCAGCTCGAGGGCGGGCAAATCTTTGATTTTTTTCAAATTGTCTCCTGTTGATTGAACTGATTGAATTCATTCTTGCGCCGTCGCTTGCGGTCGCGTTTGATACGGTCAACAACGGCGTCGGCCAGTCGTAGCGGAATCTCCCAGCGAATCGAGGCCCCATGGTCAGGAAACATCCGGCGAAGCGCGCGGCGAACACTTCGCGGCGAAACCTTGGCTGCTGCTGCCAGACGATAGACGGGCACAAAATCGGGGTTCAAATTCATCATGTTATGTCCGCGTTGCAGTCTAAGCGCTCGAACCGTCAAAATCCGTTCTCGGCCATAAGAATTTCATTTGCTTCAGTTAAAAGAGTGAATCTTGTGGCGCACTGTTCCTACACGTAATTTT
>MWWG01000074.1_pt1 | contig 14740 bp, 20 predicted proteins | sample 1047331 | NCBI WGS metagenome assembly MWWG01 (sample SAMN06349968, study PRJNA376086) | soil metagenome | isolation source: MG6-4 sample Antarctic (ecotone) soil | place: Antarctica | collected 2015-01-13 | reverse complement strand
TAGACCCGCCCCGAATCTTAAAACTTACTGAACCATTACAAGTTGGTGCGGACGTGGGGGAAATTCAGTTAGCGCTGAGAGCAGCCGGGATTACTCTTGAGGTAGCTGACAAAGTGTTTGGCTCCGCAACTGATAAGGCGGTCAAACAATTCCAGGTTTCTAGAAATTTGACTGCTGATGGGGTTCTGGGCGATCGCACTCTTAAATTGTTGATGTCAGATTTTGACGACACTCCCCCTTCCATTCGCATTGACCCCTAAATTTAATCCACAGGAGCTAAGTGCCATAATGCTTGTATGGAAGTAGATGTTGAAGTGGTCGAACACTATAAAACTGTCCTGATTCGGGACTATCTTGGCAAGGAACCAGAAGCGTTGAGCCTGGATGAGTCGGCGATGGCCATTCGACTGTTTGAAAAAATGAAGCAGGCATCTCAAAGGGAAGCCAACATTTATCAATGCTGGGCGTTAGCCCTTGAGCAAGTAGCATCTCGCCTGCATTGTAAATTTATCACTGGGGATTCACTCTAGATCATGTTGAAGCCCTAGCTCCAATGCAGTAGCCAGGGCGTGAAGTCCCGTTATTTGTGCAAATGACCTTGACTAATTCCTTAAACAGTAATCGTGCAGCTTTGGAACTAATGCGCGATCGCACTAATCGCACTGGACGGCCGGAAGCTTTTTCAGCATCGATGACATTTCCTAGTAGTTCGCCGATGTCATTATTGAGGCGGCAGCGGGAAGGTTCAATGCGGGTGTAAACCCACTGCCACAAAGCCATACGGCATAAATCAGAACCGCCAACAATCTTAGTTTTACTGACATCGCCAGAAGATTCTAAAGCCGGGGCGACGCCCAGAGCCTTCTGGAACCGGCGCAAGGATAAGTGACGCTTGGTAGGTTTTCCAGACTTTCGCCCTTTGCGAATCTTGATATCAGGTTTACCATTGGCATCAAGATAATTCTCAAACGGGTAAATCTGGGAGAGTAGCAGCGCTTCAACTCGTTGACCAAAACCAAACCGGGCGAAAACTTGGCGGTAGGGGAAAAAGTCAGGGTTAGAGAGGAGCGATCGCAGTTCCAATTCAATAACTGCCTCTTCCTGCTGCAAATCACATAACCGGGCGGCGTGATATTTAACCGTGCGTGTGATACCCAGTCCCACACTGGTGTGATACAGCTTGTCATACCGCGCGGACTTTCTGATTCCGGCCAACCATCCCCAAAGCAAAGGAGTGTCGGAATTCTCCGAACGCTTGGACTTAACCAGTGCCACCTCTGGGAACTGCCACGCCAGGTCTTGGCGAATGCGGTTAATGATGGGGGATTGTACCCGGTTGAGGTGTGCCAGCCTCAATGCCAGTTCCCGGATGCGAGTGATAGTCATGTCCCGAATCTGTACGAATCGCCTGGGCGAATCAAGATAATCGAACAGGTAACAGCCCAGCGCCAAGGCGTCAGCATCATCATCTTTATCCGGCAAGCCCAGGTGCAGTTCCCGGTAGAACCGCAGTTCTTTGTGACCTACTAGGCGCACTTCTACCCCGGCTCGTGCTAGGTGCGTTCCCCAAAGTCGGGCATAATTAACGCCCGTGGGTTCCATCACCGCAATATCTGGACATAGTGCCAGCATCCCATTAATTCCTGCCGCATTCGCCTCAAAGCGGTGGAATTTACAGTCATATAAAAATTGTCGAGGTTCAGCCGGCTTTTCTGTGAGCAGGCAAGCCGAAACCGAGGACTTGCAAATGTCTAGTCCTAATATTCTCACTATTCCTCCTGGGTGTGGGTGTCCAAATGTCCCGCGCACCAAAGCCTATGAATCACCCGAAGGCCACGCATGAGCCTAATTCACTCTCAAGGCAGAACCGGGAATACCCGGTGATACGGGGAATCAGCACAGATTTAGCAGCCGAGCCTATGAAGAATAGAAGGCCACAAGGAGCCTGGTTCAGCATCAAAGCCCTAAGCTGCTGCAAGTAGTGCTGTACGGTTTGGTTTGGACCCAAGCCGCGACACTCCAAGGGGAGTGTTTCGCCAGTAGGTCAAGCTGGCTCGTCAGGCGAATTCTTGGAGACGTTGCTGGGCGATTTTGTGGGCTTCTTCCCAGGCAGTGAGAATGGCTTTCGCATCCGGGCCAGTGAAACGATTTTTGTCGCCGTTCTCCCAGGTGATAATCACCAAGGGTGTGCCATCAATATCGTCATGCTGGAGTCGGCGGACGAGCGCCAGGTTGAGCCATTCACCACTGGGAATTTTGCACGTATACACGCTCGGAACCTTTATAATTGTGGTCATGAGTAGCCTTCCTAAACCTTATTGGGGGCAACACTCGCACTTAACACACGACTTGGATGAAGCGATCGCACCTCCTAAATGCGATCGCTTCTCATAGCTGATTCCTAGAATTCGGAATCAGCTTGCTCAAAAGGGATGTCTTCTAGTTCCTCCTCATTGACACCCTTGCCTAAAGTCGAGCGAATCCCTTCAGGCAGACCATCTACATTGAACTGGGGGAATTCTTCTTCAACAGATATGCCGTGTCTTTCGAGAAGCTCGACAGCTGCTTGCCAGCGTGCATAGATTAGAGAAAGACCGTCGATACCCTGATCCACAGTTAGACGGATAGTTGATTTAAGGGAGACCAATTCCCGGCTTAAACGATTAAGCTCCCGGCTTTTAGATTTAATTTCCGCTTCATCATCAAAAAGGCGTAAGGCTTGACTTTCCGCCTTGTCGAAAACGTCCTTAATGTCATCATTCTCGTCAAGTTCGTACTCTAGATAAACTTTGACGTTTTCGTAATTTCCAGTATTTTTGGTGAAGCCGTAGCCAACAGTTCTAGGTTTCATCGTTTAATTTCCCATTGCACAACAGCAGAAGTTCCGCCAGTTTCTTGACGAACTTGTTCGCGTAGCAACTCGGTTTGTCGAATGAAGTCGTTAATTTCTGCATCAGGCATATCGTTGACTTGTTTGCTGGCAGCCAGACCTAGTTTGTTAGCCCAGGATTCGGGAGACAGGTCAGTGATTTTGGCCAAGGCTTGGCAGGCGAATGAAAAGGCTAAATTCGACGCCATAATTTCTTCTTGGAGTTCTTGGTTGAGGTCGGAATATTTCATGGCATCCATCCCAGAGTTATGTCGGGAAAAGCATCCCTGAGACGCTCAATTTTTTCAGAGTCAGTCATTAGGCTCGTCGTATCACAGGCCCGCCTCAGTAGTTCTGTCCGCCACCAGAGAGCATCATTGTCGGTGCGGTCTGCTAGTTTGCAGCTGGCTTCTATCACAGCGAAAACCATCTGGGTAAGGACATACGTATCCTCAGAGAAGCGCTCTGCCACCGTTGATGCCTTGAATGCTGGCATTAGATTCCGGCTATCGAATTCGGCGCTTAGTTCCTGGCAGACCATCGCGAAAGCATCTACAGCATCGGCGGAGCAATCAACAATAAAAGCCCCATCTTTCTTGTGTTGCAATTGCTGCATAATCATCTTCTTGATGGTGCCAGGAGTGCTATCGACTTGGTAAGTTTCTGATGTTTCCAAATTGTTATCTCCTATGAATGTGGGTAGATTTCCAGGTAGTAGCGAACGCTGTTTCCGTCGCTGTTTCGATAAGGTTTGGACAGGTTTTGGATGTTGAAACCAGATTGTTTCAATGCCAAGATAGCGGCCTTGGCGCTGATTTCGTCACCTTCAAATCTGACTTTTACAGGCTGTGCGAGTCGTTTATTTTTCAAGGAAGTAGTCGGAAATGAATTACCAAGACCATCTGTTGTGGGGCACCGCCGAATAAGTCGATAAACTCCTTCTTTGTCGCCCACAGGCCGCCTTCGGCGATCAGATCGGCTTCTGGCATATCTGCCAATCGTTCCAGATAGGGCACTCTTGTGAATTCGATTAAAGCAATTGGGTGTGCCCCTTTAACAAAGCTGCACTGGCTCCACGCTTGATGAACGCGCATCCCCCGATTAAAGGCTTTAATGCAGCTGCTAACTGTGCGCGCGCTCCAGTTGCGGCGAGTCACAGTTTTATGCCCCCCAAGTAAGGCATCTTGCGTTAAGCCAAAGCTGATATTCATCACATCTCCATAGCTTGAGTAAAGGGCGATACGCGCGGAGCGCGATCGCGCTCTTGAATGGCCAACGCCACGCCATCGCCCGATGACTGGGAACTGTAGATAATTACTCCCCTCAGCGTTTTGTTATAGGCATCACCTCCTTAAGAGTCATCGCAAAAAGGCAAGGACTCAGCCACCGTTGCACATATGTAAGCCGGGGCTAAGGATGGGTTTCTTTTGGGGAAACGCAACACAGGTTTGGACTTCTGCTTAGGAGGCACCTCAAATATCTCGGCCAGGCTCCAGTCATCCGCATTAAGAAGATTCCAGATGTCCGAGAGCTTGCGGAACTGCCGGGTGAGATGTCCAAGCTTGAGTAGCCAGCCACCGACTACCCGCTCCAAGGTCATGCAGGCCTCAAACACCAGATGCATCACCCGCTTAAAAGATGGGCGTTGCACTGGGCTGGAGTCTTTGGCATTCCTGAGTGCGGCGCGGGTGGTTTTAATCTGATCGTTCGCCGCGGCGAGTTCAGCTTTGAGCCGCTCGTTCTCGGCTTTGAGTTTTTCGATTTCGTCCATAGGTTGCAAGTTAGCAATTAGTGATTAGCGATTAGCAATTTTTTAGTTGTTTCATAGGCATTGATGGAACAGTTCAATAGCACTGATTGCAGCTTGCAAGCCCGTGCGGGTTGGCACTGGGGGAAGCTTTTTGGCTCTCATGTCGCTTGTGCAGGTTGGCACAAGGGGAGCGGGTTTCATCTCACTTCACTGACGAATTTTGGTGCAGTGAGATTATTTAAGGGAAGGCAGTCTCGAAGCCCCTGGCTGGGAAGGTGGGCTGCCTTTTTATTCACCATCAACATGAAGTGTACTTCCTGCTAGATCACTTGTCAAGAAGTTCACCTCATGAACCGGAGTTCATGTAAAATGGAAGAAAGTCAACAAAAGCAGGAGAAGTCTGTATTGAGGCTCCTCAGAGAAGAGGCAGGGCTAACCCGGCCGCAAGTAAAGCAATTAATGGGGGTCTCCGAGCGAATGCAAGCTGACTGGGAGTCCGGGAAATCAACGCCCACCCTAGAAAACGCTGCTGCCTTAGCTCGTTTGTACAAAATCTCTTTGAAAGCGATCTGTAAAGCAGTTGGTGTAGATGTGGCTGGCGTCCCTGACGATGAACCGTCGATCCTTGTGACCAGCATTGATGGCGATAAGAAACGGAGGCGATCGCCCTCACACAGCTAACAACAACTAGCCGTCCCCCAGGGGCGGCATTCCCACAAATAGAGCAATGCCTATAGCTATAGATCTAGAACCAAGTTCCATCGTCGCTGTCTGGAGAATCACCAGCGATGGGTATGCTCTGCTGGCTGTGCAGAGGCTACGAAGTGCGATCGCGCTTTGCCGCCGTGACAGTGACAATCGATTCGTTTTTCCCACCAACTTCCAACCAATTACCAAGAGTGGTCCAAAGCCTAAAGACCCAAGCATGAACCGGAGATGTTCTTATTGCAACGGCAACGACACCATCAAACAAGGGTTCAAAAAGGGGTTGCAGGTCTATTGGTGCAAGCGCTGCCACCGGACATTTCACTAATTAAGGAGAACAACCAATGAGCATCCACGACACTTGGGTAAAACTCAGTCCTGCAAGTCCATACGACCGCATAATGCACCTCTTCCCTCAGGGCATTCCCATGAGAGATCCTTTTTCAATGGCAGTATCTAAGGCCATTGACCCCGTGACTGGTTCCCCAGCAACGCTGTGGATAGTAGACATGGAGCGACTAACCGGGGAACAGTTTGAAGCCCTGGCTGCTACCATCGCCACCGGCTGCGATGCTCGCACCTCTGATGTGATAGACGAAGCCACCGAACAAGGCGGATTCGCAATTAGGTATGAGTGGGTTGTGGACATGGAAGGCGGAGCTGAATGCTTCCGACGCACCCAAGAGCTAGCCGACTTTTTAGAAGCAGCTCCAGAGAGAGGCACCCCGGCGGCATCAATCGCCTGGAAAGAGTTCGTCAACGACCAAAGGCGGCGCTGGATAGATGGAGATGAAATACCACCCCCACTACCAGAACGCATTGAAGACTTTGACCCCCGGATGAGAACACCTGAACTAAAAGAAGCCTTGATCGCGCAGCGCATCAATAAAGTGCTGGCCGAGAAAGGCCACTCAGTTCTTGATGTACTCACAGGCAAGGCGACGGCGGACATTATGAGGGAGCTAGACCCAGACCACGAGTATTCAGTTGAAGACAGTTGAAGACAGTTTTTAAAAACTATGGATACCCCAAATTTATTCGACACCGCCCCCTACACTCGCCTCAAGAGTGCAACCCAGACAGACTGGGCGATCGACACCATCGGCGAAGATCCAAGCTGGTCAGAAATTTGTGAAGGTGCAACAGTAAAGGCTCGGTTATATGGCTCACGCGCTTTTAAAGTTAAAAGTATTTCTCATGACATCGGATGGGCGACGGTGGCGGCACTTGATGGGAACTTCCAGACATTTCTGCCACTGAGCGATTTATCTTTAGACACTAGGGTTGATAGCGAATCAATTGTTGTGGCTGAAAGTGGCGATTATGCCCTAGCGCCTCCTAATAATGATTCGCTATCAACCTCAGTATCTTTTGATAGCGAATCAAGTCAACTAGATGTGGGGGGTGTTGATTCGCTATCACCACTATATATAGAAGCCGAATCCGATAGTCTCGATCTGCCCACTACAAATGATTCGCTATCAACTGGGTGCATCGGCATTTACTCACCCAAAGGAACTGCACGTGAAAGTGTCGGGTATTATCGCTTCAGCTGGCGAGACGGGAAAAGAATGCGTCACCGCCACATTCCCGGCGGCAACATTCATAGTCCTACTGCGCGATCGCACCGTGAAGAAGTGGAAAGTGCGATCGCCGGTGACCAGTCCCCGGACGAAATACTGCTTGTCATCTCCAGTTGGAGTCGGTACAAGAAATAGTCACAGAAGTGCGATCGCGATTTGGCGCTGTTCGTCAGTCACCTCAACATACTGACTGACCACATTCAAACTCTTGTGTCCAGTAAGCGACTGAATCATTTTAATTGACACGCCCTTGGTATGCAGCGACGTAATAAACCCGCGCCTGGTGCTGTGAGAACTGTACCCCTCTTTGTCCAGGCCAGCCCGCTTCAATGCCCGTGCAAAGGAACGAGTCGCAGCTCGCATAGTTAGATGTTCGTCCGGCTTCACCAGGGAAGGGAACAGCCAGCCATCCCTGGGCGGGTCGTAAGCTCTTAAGCGCAACTTCAAGTCTGGATGAACCGGCACTTGGCGAGTCGCTTTATCTTTGCGGGTACTCGCTTTAAAAGTAATCGTCTCACGCACCAGGCGCTTGAGTGGGTCTAAATACACATCCTGGACTTGCAGTTGCAAGATAGCTCCCCAACGTTCGCCAGTGTAATAAGCAACATCTAATAAGATTTGATGCGATTCTTCATAAAACTTAGCGCGAACTTTTCGATAGATTTCTGAGTTGGTGGGGGTGGCTTGCCCGTGCCGATCTCGTTTCATGTTCCTCTTTTGATTCCGATTAGCTTCAAAGAGGAACAATTAACGTCGGTTCCCTTGGTCATAGTAGCGCAACGGTATATATATCAACGTCTGTGCAATCACGGAAGTGTTCGTCTTTTACATAGAAGAGGGCAATTGTCGGGTGGGATTAGTGTTTCTAAATTGAAGTTAACGAGTTGCAATTATTCAACAATGACCGCTATCAATTTAGCCACAGATATCCCACCCGGAATCACTACATACGAGCAATTGGCTATTTGGGTAATCAGTGCCCTGAACAATGCTAATGCCGCTGTTACGGCTGTTGAGGGACAAGGCTATTCCGAACAAGCAGCCCAAGCTGGGATTTTCTTTGTGCCAGCCTCTGGGAAAACTCGCTTTTTGGGTCGGGTTTCCTTAGAAATGGATCCCAACTATTTAGCCGGGGGGCAGAAGCCCTGGAAATTTGGTTTGGATCTTTCCACAACCGCCATTAACGCCGCCTTCAAAACAAACTAATGCCTTACAGTCCAGCTAACCGCAGCTTCGGGGGGCGTTCGCCATTAGGGAGCAATGCTCGGCAGTACACAGCTAAACCTCCATCACGTGGGAACTTGCCTCCTCGCGGCGGGGTGAATCGACCCAACGCCCCGTGGACAAATTATGGCGTTGACCAGGTGCGCTCCACCGCCGGAAGAAGGTTCTCCCCCGGGCTATTCAAGAGAATGCCAGCCAACGCGCGGAAGATAGCGGAAAAACAGCGCGCCGCCAAGGCTAATCTCCCTAGCACAGCTAGTCCGCCGCCAACACCCAGCACTATCAGGCAGACGGCTCCAGCCTACGAACCAGGTAGCGTTGCTGTAGCCCAACCACCAGGGGTGGTCGAGGCGGCACCAAGCGGCAGACCTCCAACAACGCCGCCACCAGCAGCTATCCCCATCCTCACCCCAGGACTGAAGGTGGCCGCAGCTGGGGGAGCCGCTGATTTTGTTATCCGCGTTGCCAGCGGACAAGACCCACGCCGTGCCGCCTATGCTTCAGCTGGTGGAGTAGCTGGTGGCATTCTCGGCAGTGCTTTTGGGCCAATTGGGACTCTTATAGGAAGCGCCGCAGGTAGCGCTTTGGCGGATGCCGCCTTTCAAAAAGCTTTCCCCTCTCCAGTAGCTTTAGCCCCAAGATACCCCGTGGCATCTTCTCCCCCTGCCTTTACAGGGGGGCAGGGCGATGGGATCTTGTACGCCGTTGCCGTTAACGTAACGGCTCGGCCGTGGGAGTATTGGGCAAACATCTGGGGTCGAGAGCGCACATATTCATTTGTAATGCATGTTTACGGCCCAATAAAAGGACTCGTACTAAAGAATCAGCCAGCCCCAGCCAATACTCCGACTAGGTGGGATTGGGAGCTAATTTGTAGAGGTGATAGTCGAATAGGTGCCGTACAATCTCGCAATTACGGCGGGGGAGGGGGAGAAAATGGGTCTGTTAGCATTTCTGTTGCTAGGGCTGATGGAGCGCCCGACACTTCCGGCAATGTTGCCACTCCTCTAGTTGCGGATAAGTCGGCGCGCCCTGTTGCCTATGCACCGTTCGCCCCCGCTCTTCCCACCTCAACTAAAAATAATTCCCCAGCGCTTGTTCCTCCCAAATCAATAACAGCATCGCCTTTTCCCGCGCCTGCTGCCGCGCTAGGCGGTAGCACGCCAACTGCGCCCAATCTTTTAACTCAGCCTCTGTCCACCCCACAAAACAGCAGCGGCAATTTAACCGGGAACGCGCCCAGTGGGGTTCCGACTGCTACAGGCAATAATTTAGGGACTCCGGTCGTCATTCCTGTTAATACTCCTGTCGTTGTTCCTCCTAGCGGCAACACTAATCCACCTACTGGCACACCTACTAATACAAGCCGACCGGGCTATTTTTTACCACCTGCAACCCCTCAATTATCAGCGCCGACGCCGGTAGTACCAGCCCTAACGCCGCAGCCAGCATACTTTCCACCGAGTGGGACACCGCAGAGTCATGCACCAGTTGCGATCGCACCAACGACACCACAGCCATCTTATCTCCCACCTACAGCAACGCCGCAAACTTCGATACCAACGGTTCTAACCCCACAGCCAACGCCGCAGCCAGCATACTTTCCACCGAGTGGGACACCGCAGGCATCAGCGCCAACTGCGATCGCACCAACGACCACGCCACCGCCATATCAGCCACCTACGGGAACGCCACAACTATCAGCGCCGGTAACACCAACCCCACAGCCAACGCCGCAGCCAGCATACTTTCCACCGAGTGGGACACCGCAGGCATCAGCACCAACTGCGATCGCACCAACGACAACGCCACCGGCATATCAACCCCCGCCAGCAACCCCTCAACTATCAGCACCTCCGGCTACGGCACCAACGCCAACGCCACAGCCAGCATACTTTCCTCCGGTAGCCACACCGCAGACATCAACACCAACGGCGATCGCACCAACGACAACGCCACCGGCATATCAACCCCCGCCAGCCACCCCGCAACGCCCTACGGGAACTGAAACGGGAACTGGTACGGGTACGGGTACGGGTACGGGTACGGGTACGGGTACGGGTACGGGTACGGGTACGGGTACGGGTACGGGTACGGGTACGGGTACGGGTGCTGGTGCTGGTGCGGGGGGAACAAACCCCACCAACCCTCACCCTTTCGGTTTTCCCTCTCCTCTGCCAGTTTTTCGACCTGCGGGGGCTACGCCACCAATCAAGCAGCCTTCTAGCCCTTGTGATCCAGGTCAGCCCGGAGGCAGTGCTTGCCAACTGAAGTTGGAAAAGAACGTCAGTCAAGGCAACCAAATTGGGCAGCAAAATAGCGCCAGACTTGATGCCTTAAACGCAGCTTTAAACGGTTTAGATTTGATTGCCATTCAAGCTCTAAGCGGAAAGCTCGACGGCATCAATGCCAAACTTGGGCCTCAACTTCCTGGCGGGGGGATATCAGGTTTTCTCAAAAAAACCTGGGACTTCTTACAAATAGATCGCGTGCTAAATATCCTGACTTGGATAGGAGTTTTGCACAACGCATACATGCTTTCTAATGGCGTCGCCGACACTTTGTTTGACATGACTAGCCATGTTTTAGCTGTATTCGGAATTAAAGATGCCAACGATACTCCGTTAGATATTCAAGAAATAGTCAAGCACTGGACTGAAGACTTTTTAAAGACTTTACTAGGTACAGAAAATCTGAATGGCATCAAGGAAACCTGGAAAAAATATAGCAGGATTTATCAGGCTGCTGCCAATATCGTCTGGGCGTTGCAATCAATTGGCTACAACATTCTTGATGCCTTAGAAGTTATCGGCAGTTGGTCAGCTAAGATTGGCAACGCTCTTGAACGGTGGCGTGTTGTAGGAGAAAAAGCATTCGGCTGGATGAATGAAAGACCTAACTTTCACGTCCCAGGCTTAACATTCTTGGAGTCTGTAGACGATACCGCCAGCCAGATAGACATGGTAGCGTTGAACGTTCTCGACAGCCAAGAGACCTTCGGTAATTTGGACAAGCAAGGACAGGAGTTGAGGAGTGCTATCGGCGAAGTAGCGGGAAGTAAACCGGGCAAAGAAACGCCGGAAGCATCGGTAACGAAGGCAACGGAGGAAGCATCTAAGACTGCCAGCGCTTCTCCCGCTATTTCACCAAGTGACACAAATAAGGCGGAGTAAATGGGATTACCTGATAATTTTAGCCCCGCAGAGCATCTACAAGATGTATTTTTAAAATCTGTTAATCGGCAGATTCGAGAATATTTTAGTGATTTGGGGGATGAAAGCTGGCAACACGATGTATCGACCCCCAGAGGGTCTTTAAGAGTTGCTTGTACACACCGGGACAGTGATAATTTAGGGATGACACAGTTGAGGCTGTGGCTATTCTACTTTGTGGTTGGCAATGCCGAAAAATTACAGGCTCCAATTTATGGCTTGCCGATTACTACATTTAATGAATCGCTGGTCTACCTGCCGCAAGTGGTTCTTTACTTCCGGGAAAAAGCCTCAGAAGCGGCGACGCACAACCGCCGACCCATTGAAGCACAGGTAGGTTTTCGCATTATTGATTCAAATTTTAGCAAATCTGAAGCCCACACCTTGGCGACTAAAATCAAGCAACTCTTCGGACAACCCAGCCGGTTTTACTTTAAGAAGGGACGAACCAAGTTCAGCTATCGAGATAAAGCTAAAGGGTACGAATTTATCATTGCCGCATTTAGCGAAGCCGAAGCTAAAAAAGTAATCGAACAGGTTCTAGACTTACAGAACCATACTCCGGACTGGGAATTGCTAACCGACAGCGAATCGGGGCGGAACTGGTCTGCAACTAAATACAAGAATATTCTCGGAAAAACTTATAAGCTTGCAGAGCGTAGACCGATTGGCACGGTTTATTTCACCAAAGCCGAGTTGAAAATTCACGGGCTGCCACATGACATCGTTCTTCACGACGCTACGGGGTACAATTCTGGCGCTTTGCTGCCTTGATGAGTGCTTGGTGCGGTACGGAAACCTTAAGGTTTCCTATATCGCGTGTCTGCTCAAAATTATACTGAATAATTTACTGCGTAAACCTTAAGGTTTCGGTGGCACAAAAGCCCTAGAAATGCTTGGTACAAAGGGAATCAAGACCTTTTCATCATCATTATGGGTAAGAAACTAGTACCGCACGTCATTTCAGTTGGTGGCGCTAAAGTCGGTGTAATGCTTCCAGATAGCTACGACAGCATCAAAACGGTTGTCGGTGTAGAAAAAACGAGTAGCACGAACCTCCCGGATGTAACCGCTGATATCAAAAATCTCTTACGGAACGGTCAAGTTATCCGGCTGCGGATTCGCTACAAAAATGCAAGAGGGAAATTCACGACAAGTGACATTCTGTGCGACAAGGACAAAGTAGCCGGAGCCACTGCTGATCTGCTCAACAAGCAATACAACGGGGCTACGATTTTAAGGGCCTACTCTCCAATGCGCGCGGTCTACCGCTAATTAATTCCCAGCAAACAATTTGGAGTATCCAGATTCAATAAGTTATGGCAGCATTTCTCAAACTTCACAAGGTGGTCCTTACTAACGGTTCCGCAATTTCGGAATACTTCTTTAAGTCCGGCTCTACTACCTATACCGGCTTGGCAACTGAAACCGGGGTAGACGTTGCGGCAGCCGCAGATTTAGATGAGCCAGCTGTGGCGAAGCACGAATTAGTTAAAAAAGGCATTTTAATTAATATCGGCGTCATTTACGAGAAAGCCGGGAAGCTGCGCTCTGCTCGTTTGGCAGTTTCTCGCTCCAAGCTGGCTACCGTTTTCGACGCTACGACCGGGTTAAAGGGCAAAAGCTACAACGGCGGCGTTATCAAGTCGGTTAGCGGCGGCAACAGAGTCAGTCTTGCATAGATGGGTTTATCTGCCGATCTATCTAATTCTGCTAATTGGGAATTGGTTTCCAACCAGTTCTTCCAGCCAATTCCTACTAGCGGAGCTAACCCGAATACAATTTATCCGATTTACGAGTTCCCCATCTCGCCGATTCTTTTTGAGAATCCCTTAGTCGCTATTTATGCCAAAAGTCCAAGCGCTCCCCCTCATTGGCAGTTTGCAGGGCTATTAATCCAGCGGGTAGCAGTAGGGCTTGTGATAGGGGGACTTAATGAAGCGATTCAAGAAACTAAAGCCGTCCGATTGAACACGATTCAGGTGTTCAACTTGCCGCAATACACCTCCACTTATCAACTCAATTTTCGCGTGGCTAGATGGCTTCGTGATATTGAATTAAACGTGTGGCGATACATCGGATCTCAATCAGATTCTACTGAAAACATGATTCAAGGGCTAGAGCAAGATCTGGCTCGAATTGAATTCAAAATTGATAATTTGCCTCACTAAACAGAGAGCCTTATGTCACAGGAAGGGGAAGGATTAGCTAGAGAGCAGCGACGAGCTACAGGCCGTCTGAAAAGTCGAATTGATTTCAATACCCTATTGACAACGGTTTCGGCAGCGGCATTGACCGGGATTTTTGGAGTGCTAATTCAAACAAGAGATGCGGTTTTAATTAATGGCGAGAGGCTCGCCATTACCACCCAACAGGTGAGCAAGGCTGTTGACCAAATAGTCTTATTGCAGGAAAAAACCAATCAGCTTGAGCGAGATATCCCCCCACGAAAATGAATAAGCAGCAACTGGATTTTTGGGGAACTCTGCTTGGTGCGGTCGCGGGAATTTCTGCTGTGCTGACAACTAATGGCGTTATTGATGTCAAGCTGGGCGGGACAATTGGCGGGATTGCCACAGTTCTGTTGGGTGTAGTTGTGCAACGACCCACCTCAAGTTCGCCTACTACTGAAGACTTGGAAGAGAAGAAGTAAAATGCTGCTTAAAGATATCAAGGATTGCTCGACTGCCTCAGTACGGGGGCTAGACAATCAGCTGATAGCCCAAATGAATAAAATCCGGTCGGGGCTATTGGTGCGGATTGACGATCTAGACGTCACTCTAGGCGCTGCGGTTCACCCCTGGTTACAAGCTCCGGCTAAACAGGCCTTGAAAAGAGCGATCGCGAAGCGTGTTCCGGAGGAACGTATCGCGCACCGGGGCAGGCGAATGATTATCAATTCCGCATATAGGACTATTGCTGGTCAATGGCTGTTGCGGAATCATCACCTGAATGGACGCTGCGGCATTACGGCAGCAGCACCGCCAGGAAAGAGCAATCACAACAATGCTTCCTCTATTGATATTGAAGATTCTCAAGGGTGGCGGACTGCGCTTAGGTCTAATGGTTGGGCGTGGCTTGGGGCTTTTGACCCGATGCATTACGATGCAGTCGTCAAGGGCATTGCGCCGATTAATTCAATCGCTGTACAGGCGTTCCAGCAGTTGTGGAACATCGCCCATCCCAACGACAAGCTTGCAGTTGATGGAGATTTTGGCGCTGCCACAGAATCTCGGTTACGCTACTCGCCAGCAGAAGGTTTTCCTGGTCTAGACCCGCCCCGAATCTTAAAACTTACTGAACCATTACAAGTTGGTGCGGACGTGGGGGAAATTCAGTTAGCGCTGAGAGCAGCCGGGATTACTCTTGAGGTAGCTGACAAAGTGTTTGGCTCCGC
>MWWG01000073.1_pt1 | contig 14814 bp, 6 predicted proteins | sample 1047331 | NCBI WGS metagenome assembly MWWG01 (sample SAMN06349968, study PRJNA376086) | soil metagenome | isolation source: MG6-4 sample Antarctic (ecotone) soil | place: Antarctica | collected 2015-01-13 | reverse complement strand
CTACTTTTTTTTTTTTGAGATCTCCCAAATCGGAGTATGAGGGCGTGATATTTAATTCTACAAATATGCCTTAAAAAAATTATCGCCTTTTTGACCAAAAAAAGTGTGAAAAGTGGGGTTTTTGAAGCTTTTTTTCGAAAAAATTTAAACGTTAAATTTAAAGAGTTAGCAGGGCTGAACTTCCTGTACCGAAGTCGCTTTAACCCGGAATTCAACTTGAAAAAAAAATTGATTATCTCCTTAACCGTAGCCCTGCTGGCTTAACTGAGTATGCCACATTGTAGAGTATCGCAACATTAGTCAAGCATGTCTCAGGGTTAGGTCAGCAGGGCCAGGGTTAAAAAGTTTCCTATGAGGCGACGAAAAAAGATTACAGAGTAGGGGGCCAGAGTCGCGCACTCTGTAATCTTTTTTTTTTCTCTCATAGGAAACTTTTTAACCCTGGCCCTCCTGACCTAATCCTGAGAGATGCTTGACTAATGTTGCAATACTCTACAATGTGGCATACTCAGTTTAGTCCAGAAACGCGTTTGAAATATTTTTCAAAAATTTCTTTTCTTTAGATTAGGCTTAACTGAGTATGCCACATTGTAGAGTATCGCAACATTAGTCAAGCATGTCTCAGGGTTAGGTCAGGAAGGCTAGGGTTAAAAAGTTTCCTAAGAGTTGAAAAAAAAAAGATTACAGAGTGCTGGTTGCTGGCTGGGCACCTTGGGTTTGGGTTTGAGGTCAGTAATTTACATAGGACCCATCTCGTTTAGGCTTAGCTGACTGTGATATATTGTAGAGTATCGCAACATTAGTTAAGCATCTCTCAGGGTTGGGTCAGGAGGGCTACGGATAAAAAGATTCCCACGAGTTGAAAAAAAAAAGATTACAGAGTGCCCGACTCCAAGGTCTTTTTTTTTCCAACTCTTAGGAAACTTTTTAACCCTAGCCTTCCTGACCTAACCCTGAGAGCCACTGCAGACATGTTGCAAAGATAATCAATCTATCATACTAGGTTAAGCCTAAGTAAGGAGTCTCCTAAGAGTTGGGTGCAACTAAAGGGCTATATCTGAGTATGCCAGATTGATTTTGTCTAGCCCAAGTTGCCCTTATTCTACTACCGTTTGTTCAACAGACTTACGGTCACGAAGTTACTAAGAGTTGGGTGCAACAAAGGGGTATATCTGAGTATGCCAGATTAATTTTGTCTAGCCCAAGTTGCCCTTATTCTACTACCGTTTGTTCAATAGACTAATTATGAAAAATGAAAAAATATTTCAAACGTGGTATTGTGACTAACTGAATATGCCACATTGTAGAGTATTGCAACATTAGTCAAGTATCTCTCAGAGCTAGATTAGGAGGGCTAGGGTTAAAAAGTTTCCTAAGAGTTGGGAAAAAAAAGACCTTAGCAAGGGTTAACTTCATGAGGGTAAGTCTGTTGAATAAAGTAACATCGATTAAAGGAATACTGAGCTATAAAAGTTAATATAATACACTAAGAGTATCCCTTATTCTCTATCGATTTTTCAAGGATTTTATTGGTAAAAGTTACTAAAAGTTGGGTGAGACTAAGGGGTATATCTGAGTATGATATATTGATTTTGTCGGGCCAAGCTGCTCTTAATCGGTGCTAGTTTGTTCAACAGAGTAGTTGAGAGAAATGAAAAAAATTTCAAAAGTGATATTGTGACTAACTGAGTATGCCACATTGTAGAGTATTGCAACATTAGTCAAGCATCTCTCAGAGTTAGATTAGGAGGGCTAGGGTTAAAAAGTTTCCTATGAGAGAAAAAAAAAGACCTTAGCAAGGGTTAACTTCATGAGGGTAAGTCTGTTGAATAAAGTAGCATCGATTAAAGGAACATTAAGCTATGAAAGTTAATATAATACATTAAGAGTAGCCATATTATGCCATTGATTTAAGAGTTTTATTGGTAAAGTTGCTAAAAGTTGGGTGAAACTAAGGTACCTATCTGAGTATACTATATTAGATTTGTCTGATCAAGTTACTCTTAATAGATGCTAGTTTGTTTAACAGACTTACGGTCACGAAGTTACTAAGAGTTGGGTGCAACTAAGGGGTATATCTGAGTATGCCAGATTAATTTTGTCTAGCCCAAGTTGCCCTTAATCGATGTTAGTTTGTTCCAAATGTCTACCCTCATGAAGTTAAAAAAATTATAAAGTATTGGGTCCGAAATTAAGGGGTATATCTGAGTATGCCAGATTGATTTTGTCTAGCCCAAGTTGCCCTTAATCGATGCTACTTTGTTTCAGATACTTACGGTCATGAAGTTACTAAGAGTTGTCGCGTGAGATTAAGGGGTATATCTGAGTATGCCAGATTGATTTTGTCTAGCCCAAGTTGCCCTTAATCTACTACCGTTTGTTTCAGATACTTACGGTCACGAAGTTACTAAGAGTTGGGTGCAACAAAAGGGTATATCTGAGTATGCCAGATTGATTTTGTCTAGCCCAAGTTGCCCTTAATCTACTACCGTTTGTTCAACAGACTTACGGTCATGAAGTTACTAAGAGTTGGATCTGAAACTAAGGGGTATATCTGAGTATGCCAGATTAATTTTGTCTAGCCCAAGTTGCCCTTAATCGATGTTAGTTTGTTCCAAATGTCTACCCTCATGAAGTTAAAAAAATTATAAAGTATTGGGTCCGAAATTAAGGGGTATATCTGAGTATGCCAGATTGATTTTGTCTAGCCCAAGTTGCCCTTAATCTACTACCGTTTGTTTCAGATACTTACGGTCACGAAGTTACTAAGAGTTGGTGAAGCAAAGGGGTATATCTGAGTATGCCAGATTGATTTTGTCTGGCCCAAGTTGCCCTTATTCTACTACCGTTTGTTACACAGACTTACGGTCATGAAGTTACTAAGAGTTGGGTGCAACTAAGGGGTATATCTGAGTATGCCAGATTGATTTTGTCTAGCCCAAGTTGCCCTTATTCTACTACTGTTTGTTTCAGATACTTACGGTCACGAAGTTACTAAGAGTTGGGTGCAACTAAGGGGTATATCTGAGTATGCCAGATTAATTTTGTCTGGCCCAAGTTGCCCTTATTCTACTACCGTTTGTTACACAGACTTACGGTCATGAAGTTACTAAGAGTTGGGTGCAACAAAGGGGTATATCTGAGTATGCCAGATTAATTTTGTCTAGCCCAAGTTGCCCTTAATTCATGCTAGTTTGTTACACAGACTTACGGTCACGAAGTTAACCCTTGCTAAGGTCTTTTTCCCCCCAACTCTTAGGAACTTTTTAACCGTATCCCTTCTAATCTAACCCTGAGAGATGCTTGACTAATGTTGAGAAACTGAACAATGTGGCATACTCAGTTAGTCACAGGAGCACGTTTGGAATTTTTTTCATTTCTCTCAACTACTCTGTTGAACAAACTAGCATGGATTAAGGGCAACTTGGGCTAGACAAAATTAATCTGGCATACTCAGATATACCCCTTAGTTGCACCCAACTCTTAGTAACTTCGTGACCGTAAGTATCTGAAACAAACAGTAGTAGAATAAGGGCAACTTGGGCTAGACAAAAATAATGTGGCATACTCAGATTCACGGAAGGTAGATTTTGATTTTGTACATTTTTACTATTTTTTATCTCTGTCACCGTAGGTCTGCTGACCAAACTAACTTCGATTAAGAGCTATTTGATCTATACAAAAAATTTTCACATACTCCGATTTAAGAATAGAGACAAATTGAAAAAATCACTGTTTTGTATCTCTGTCACCGTAGGTCTGCTGACCAAACTAACTTCGATTAAGGGCAACTTGGGCTAGACAAAAAAATTTCTACATACTCCGATTTAAGAATAGAGACAAATTGAAAAAATCACTGTTTTTTATCTCTGTCACCATAGGTCTGTTGACCAAACTAACTTCGATTAAGGGCAACTTGGGCTAGACAAAAAAATTTCTACATACTCCGATTTAAGAATAGAGACAAATTGAAAAAATCACTGTTTTTTATCTCTGTCACCGTAGGTCTGCTGACCAAACTAACTTCGATTAAGGGCAACTTGGGCTAGACAAAAAAATTTCTACATACTCCGATTTAAGAATAGAGACAAATTGAAAAAATCACTGTTTTGTATCTCTGTCACCGTAGGTCTGCTGGGCGAACGGTAGTAGAATAAAGGGTACTTGGGCTAGACAAAAAAATTTCTACAGATGTCGATTTGAGAGATCACACTATGACTTTTTTTGACACTTTTTTCTGCTTCGTATCTCCGTCACCGTAGGTCTGTTGGCGAAACGGTAGTAGAATAAGCCCGTCTTGAGAGGGACGAAAAAACGTTCTACATACTCCGATTTGAGAAAGGACGAAATCGTGTTTTTTTGACCAAAAAAAACCGAGATTTTTCTCAGTAACTAGAGGGCCTGTCCCGTAGCTGATATCATTCAACTCGCACAGAATTGTACAATTAATTTTTGAGCAAAAGGCCGCGATAGTTACCAAAAAACGCCCTTTCTTTCAGTGTCGTAATAATCGAAAAAAAATCTAGCATTGGCATAGTGGTTAGTAGTAGTAAGGTACTACTAACATGAGCTAATAGGGGCCAGGGACCATAGGCGACTACAAGGGAGTGACAACCCTACCAAAATTTTTTGATACATACCCAAAATACAAGGGACAACCCTACCAAATTTTTTTGAAACATACCCAAAATACAAGGGACAACCCTACCAAAATTTTTGAAACCGTAGACCTATGGGCCCTGCGCCCTAGCAAATTTACTTTCTCCTTCATACATCTTCACGCGAATACTCAGTGGCTGCTGGAATGGAGCCTCCTCAGCACTGTTGCATAACCCTTGCGTTAACAGGATTACCTTGTTATCGTGCATCACGGGACTCACACTCTCTTGCTGTGGGGTTATGGATTATTTTAACAAGGAGGGATTTTCCTTATGCCGGATTATCTCTTTTAACAGCTAGGCAAACCTAGAAGGGACTGGGATCATTCTTCTTAACGGGAGGTGGTTTTGGTTGGGGGAACAATAATATCAGGAATCGTCCTGCCCGGGGGACATTACGGATCGACGGTTTTTTGATATTACCCTCAACTTTCTAGGGGACCGGAGAAGGGGTACTCAACCTTGACTCCGGGGCACCTATGGATGATTCTCAAGGGAATCGTTGTCTATGACCTTAAGGGCAAACTTAGGGATCACCTTGTTAAGCGGCCGGTTTAGTGTAATGCTTCCCGGTTTGTTTTTCACCAATTTCACATTTTCTTCATTATTCTGTTGCATTCGCTTTGCCCGAAAGGGTGATGTCGGGTGGCGGAGGTGTCGCTGGCGTTTATGTTTAGAGATTTTCTTCGGGCGGAGTCCGAAAATGTTAGCTCTACAGATACGATGTCCGAGGCAGTGCCATGAGGGTTCTTGACCGGGTCTTCCGCCCTGTCCTCGAGACCGGATTAAAATGTTGAAAAGGGTTTATGTATGAAGGTAATAAAAAGGCGGGTTAGCAGCCGCCATAATTAGGATTTCAGTACCTAGATGAGCTTAGTCGTTGCGGTGAAGCATTCTTGGTGAGATAAGAATGTGGAGCGTGTCTTACCCAGTGGAACTCTGGCGACAGGGGTGAAAGCCCCGCGATGTGCATCTCTTCATGACGGAAGAACTCCGCGGGAGAGGGGTATTGTGTTTGCAGGCCTGTAGTGGGTCGTGACTTTTTTCTATATTTTTTTAAGATATAGGCATTGTAATGATGCAATTTTAAACATGGTTGTTGAGAGTATCTGTAACGTTACGGATGTTTTCAGGACTTGTTCTGAAAAGAACAAGTCTGCAATCGATGTTAACATGTGATTCCCGGTTAAAAAAGGAGAATAGGCGAAGAGTAGGGATTTTTAGTTGTGAGGCTGTGCCTTGGGGAAGTATATGTTCTATATGCTTCAAAAGTATATGTTCTATATGCTTTGGTTTGGAGGTCTCGCAACTACTGCCCTCATTCTCGGTTGATGACCGACAGAAGTCCTCGAATGGGCTTGTTTTTCTATTTCCTTTTATACCTGGTTGATCCTGCCAGTAATATATGCTTGTCTCAAAGACTAAGCCATGCACATGTAAGATCGGCATAGGCTTTAACTGGTTTCGATCAGTTTTGCTCATTGTTAATCTGTGGACAGCTCATTATAACAGTTATACACTTAGCCACTGGTACGATATGGCTTCGGCCAATACAAGGATAACTTTGTCAAATGCAGCGATAATACTTGAGCGACGAATCGGCGCAAGCCGGTTGGCATTAGCGTATTTATCTCACGATAGTGAGGAAACCGCGCTACTGTAACTCTTGGTTTGTTGGTGGGCTTGCCTGCCAGCGGCCGGAGCGTCGACCATTAGGAGGCGCAAGCCAAAAAGTTCTCGAACAGTGTTTTAATAAGGCTCTGTTAGGTGGCTTTTACTAGTGGCCAGGAAGAGGTGTTTCTTATCTATCAGCTGAAGTTGTTTCAGTAAGGGTAAAACACGGCGATTACGGATACGGGGGATCAGTGTCTGATTCCGGAGAGGGAGCCTGAGAAATGGCTACTACATCTAAGGACGGCAGCAGGCGCGAAAATTACCCAATCTCAATTCGAGGAGGTAGTGACAAGAAATAACAACTTTACACCATCTGGTGGAAAGGTACTATCTAATAGTTTGGAATGGTTTTAGATTAAAATTCTATTAGAGTAACGACTAGAGGAAAAGTCTGGTGCCAGCACCCGCGGTAATTCCAGCTCTAGTAGCGTATATTAATACTGTTGTAGTTAAAACGCTCGTAGTTGACCTAAGGACTGTGAGTTAGAATTCGGTACTGGTGTGTCTCCATGTACTTTCGTGTTATAACGGGGGTGCGGGAGGTATGTCCGGTATCCTTGGCATCTTTCCCTGGGGGCTCTGCCCTTGGGTGTTCAGGTGTGGGTTTTAGCTTGTGGTCTGCTCCTTGCCAACGGTTCGCCGTTGGTATAGGCCTTATGGTACAACTGTAAACAAATCAGAGTGCTCAAAGCGGGCATTGTTTATGGGGATTTATCCTCAGATTTTGCTTGAATGATTTAGCATGGGATTGTCTTGGAGCCGTTAATAGTGCCTATCTGGTTTCCAGGTAGGTTACTGTTCACTGGCGCTTGTAATGTGAAGCAGGGAGAGGGCTCAAGTACTATGGTGCTAGAGGTGAAATTTAGATACCAGCATATGACTTTCTGATGCGAAAGCTGTTATTGTCCAATACACTTCTTTCGATCAGGGACGAAAGTTAGGGGATCGAAGATGATTAGATACCGTCGTAGTCCTAACTATAAACGATACCAACAAGAGATTGGTAGTGAAACCATTTAATAGATCCTCTCAGAATCCAAGGGAAACCTAAAGTCTTTGGGTTCTGGGGGGAGTATAGTCGCAAGGCCGAAACTTAAAGGAATTGACGGAAAGGCACCACCAGGAGTGGAGTTTGCGGCTTAATTCGACTCAACGCGGGAAAACTCACCAGGTCAGGACAGAGGTATGATTGACAGGTTGAAAGTCTTTTCTTGATTCTTTGGATGGTGGTGCATGGCCGTTCTTAGTTCGTGGAGTGATTTGTCTTGTTAATTCAGTTAACGAACGAGACCTTAACCTACTAAATAGGCTGTAGGCTAGTCTTCGGGTTAGTCAGTTTTTTTGGGGTGGTTTGTATGAACCATCTCTCGAAACCTATAAAATGAAAATATGCTTCGGTATAATTTCTGCTTCTTAGAGGGACAATACTTCGTTTATATTAGAGTAAGGAAGTTTAAGGCAATAACAGGTCTGTGATGCCCTTAGATGTCCTGGGCAGCACGCGTACTACACTGTTAATACTAACAAGTCAGTACAATGTGAATACTTCGGTGTTCACTGGCCTTCTCCTTAAGGGAGTGGGAAATCTTTTCAAACATTAACGTGACAGGGATAGCTGTTTGGAATTCCATCTTAAACGAGGAATTCCTAGTAATCGCGATTCATTATATCGCATTGATTACGTCCCTGCCTTTTGTACACACCGCCCGTCGCTCCTACCGATGGAACAAAAAGGTGAATTTGACGGACTTGGATCCTTGACTTGGGGAAATTAACTGAACCTTTTTGTTTGTAGGAAGGAGAAGTCGTAACAAGGTCTTCGTAGGTGAACCTGCGTAGGGATCATTTTTGTGAGATCGTTCCGAGGTTAATAAACTAAGGATCTAGTTCTCAACTAAAAAAAAAATCAATATCGTAATGGTATTGTCAAGACATATGTCTATGTCTTCGTGGTGCATGTCAACGTGATCATGGTCATATTATATCTGATCGAGTGGGTGAATAATGTCTGTGAAGACTATTCCTAGGGTTAGACCAGTAATGAAACCTCTTTGAGGTATTGTTATCCGCTCTGTGGTCATGGCATGGTGTGCGTCTAATAAATACCCAACAACGAAAGTTGTCACGGGGGCGCTCCAAAAAAGCGACCAGCAATTTATCAAGTCTTCATAATGGATGACTTGGCTCTTGTATCGATGAAGAACGCAGTGAAAGGCGAAACGTAATGTGAATCGCAACTAACAGTGAATCATTGAATCTTTGAACGCAGGCCGCAGCTCATGGCATCACTTATGTGTTGTTATAAGCTATCTACGTATGAGTGTCAGCCCAAAATCATTTATTGGTTCAAGAATACGGTCATTTCTGATGATTAAACCTTCTTGAATACGTATATTATACAAAACATAAAATGTCTGGCCTCATATGTGGAAGATTACCCGCTGGATTTAAGCATATTATTAAGCGGAGGAAAAGAAACCAAAAGGGATTCCCCTAGTAATGGCGAACGAAGAGGGATCAGCCCATCCTTAAATCGTGTTGGTTTATCTGGCATGAGATGTGGGGTGAAGGTGGTACTCCTGGGTGTAGCATGAACAAAATCGTTTTTAGACAACGCAATCCTTTGGGATGCAATACAAGGTGATAGCCCTGTTTACTGTTCATGTGTCGTATGACTCTACGCTCAACTGCGAGTACTTCCTACGAGTAGGATTGTTTAAAAGTACAATCTGAATAAGGGAGATAAACTTCTTCCAAGGCTAAATACTAATACAAGAGACCAATAGCGAACAAGTACTGTAAAGGAAAGTTGAAAAGTACACTGTTAAGTGGGTGAAATAGCGTCTGAAATTATGAAGAATTAAGCGTGATCAGCGCGCTATAGGAGATTGGGGGCTCAATACAGTCTTCGGATTGTACTACTTCCCCAGTTCGATCAACATCGGTTTGCTTTAATGCAGACCGCACGGCTGAAGGGGAACCAACTTCCGGGTATGTTGCGGAATTCTTGGCGACACCCTGGTTTCATTTCTGTGGGGCTCTGTCCCATAGGATGTGCTAGGGTTAGTTGGGTTTCCGTGTCATATCTAGTCCAATAGTTCTTCTCCTTAATGTTGATTCTAATGGCGGCTGAAACCGACCCGTCTTGAAACACGGACCAAGGAGTAAAGCGTATGTGCAAGCAGAAGCCATTGAAATGGTGTATGCGCAATGAAAGTAATCTAGTACTAATAGAAATATGATGTACTGACCAATCCAGTAGTTCAGTGAGCATGTCGATCTGAGCGTGGAATTGAGTTAGAGTATATATGCTTTGACCCGAAAGATGGTGATCTATACTTGAATTGGCTGAAGTCAGAGGAAACTCTGATGGAGGGTCTCGAACGGTGCTGACGTGCAAATCGCTTGTCAGACTTGAGTATAGGGGCGAAAGACTCATCGAACCATCTAGTAGCTGGTTCCTTCCGAAATATCCCTCAGGATAGCTGGAGTCTATATTAGTTATGTCAGGTAAAGCTAATGATTAGAGGTCTTGGAGTTTAATAGACTTCAACCTATTCTCAAACTTTAAATAGGCAAGAAATGAATGTTACATTGGAAAATAGAACATTCATAACAAATAAGGGCTCTAAGTGGGCCGTGTTTTGGTAAGCAGAACAGGCAAAGTGGGTTGAACCGTTAGCAAACAGGAAAAGCGCCAAATATTTACATAGTGGAAACCATAAAAGGCGTTGGTTCATAAAGACAGCAGGAATGTGGTCATGGAAGTCGAAATCATCTAAGAAGTGTGTAACAACTTACCTGCCGAATGAACCAGCCCTGAAAATTGATGGCGCCATAGTAAGTAGCTTCTCCTGTGCCATTGTTCTAGGTTGCGAAATTAAGAACAATGAGTAGGAAGGCGTGACGGTTGCGTTGAAACTCTATATAGTAATTAAGAGTGGAGCGGCCGTTAGTGCAGATCTTGGTAGTAGTAGCAGCTATTCTAACGAGATAGAGTTTACTTTATCAACATGGCATTCCAAGGAACTGACTTTGTGATGAAGACAGTAAAGCTTTGAAGGTCGTAGCGGGAAAGGTTTCCTTGTGTGTGGCGATCAGACAAGGGTTAGTCGGTCCTAATGGTTTGGGGAAACCCTAACATATTTCCATATTTGGATAGTTAAGATAAACCAGAAAGGGAATCAGGTTAATATTCCTGAACTCTGGAGCATAGAAAGGAGCCTAGTCCTTTTGGGCTAGGCGTTATGAGACTGTAAAGTCGCGTCGCTGTTTGAGACGTGTGCAGGGGGTCTCGGAAGAGTTCTCTTTTCTCCTTTACAATTCTGGCCCGACCGGCCTAGCTTTGCTAGTCCAACGGCGGGTAGTCTGTGACCATGGAAATGCATTCAGTAGTGAAGTGGTTATACGAGGATTGGTAGGGCAGGTCATTTTTGGCCTGTGTAGTATTCTCCTGTGCACCAAAGAAAATTAAATAGGGCGTTTTCGTGAAGGTTACTTCCTCTTTCTATGTTCTGATCCGTACCAGAATCCGCATCAGGTTCCCGAGGTTAACAGCCTCTGGCCAATTAGATTAATGTAGGTAAGGGAAGTCGGCAAAATGGATTTGTACCCTCGGTACAAAGGTTGGCTCTTGTGACAGTGTAGTTTGGGCAGGGTAAGAGCCTAGCCGCTTTGGTTTCGGCCAAGGTTATGCATGAGGGAAGTCGTGGACTTGTTAGTACTTTCGGGGAACGCAAGGAAGCGGCATGCCCTTGTGTTGGTTAGGGGGCGACTCTGCGCAGGTGGTTTTTGGTGCGCTGATTTCCGCCGGACAGGCTACAATTAGCTGTCTAACGAGAACCGATAGATTCCGGAGGAATCCGACTGTTTAATTAAAACAAAGCAAAGAGATTAGGCTCGAGACGGGTTCAGGCTCTTTGTGACTTCTGCCCAGTGCTCTGAATGTCAAAGTGAAGAGATTCGATCAAGCACGGGTCAACGGCGGGAGTAACTATGACTCTCTTAAGGTAGCCAAATGCCTCGTCATTTAATTTGTGACGCGCATGAATGGAACAACGAGATTCCTACTGTCCCTATCTACTTTCTAGCGAACCTACAGCTAAGGGAACGGGCTTAGGTTTGTCAGCGGGGAAAGAAGACCCTGTTGAGTTTGACTCTAGTCTGATTTTGTGGAATAACGAAAAGGATGTAGCATAGGTGGGAGGGGCAACCCAACAATGAAATACCACTGCCTTTTACTGTTATTTCACTCACCGTATGAAAGAGCGCAGTACATGTTTACTTCGGTATTCGTGTATTTTTCTAGACGAAACTATTTTCCTCCGGGTTTATAGTGAGCTCCTGTATCAATATGGAACAGATTCAGGTGGGGAGTTTGGCTGGGGCGGCACAACTGTTAAAAGATAACGCAGGTGTACAAAGGCTAGCACAGAAAGGTCAGAAACCTTTCGTAGCGGACAAGGCCAATAGCTTAGCTTGACAAATATTTTCAGTACAAATATTAGCCGTGAAAGCGTGTCTTAGCGATCCTTTAGTGAATAGTAGAATTTCGGTTCTACGCTCCTTCAAAGTTTGAAGCTAGAGGTGTCAGAAAAATTACCATAGGGATAACTGGCTTGTGGCGGCCAAGCGTTCATAGCGACGTCGCTTTTTGATCCTTCGATGTCGGCTCTTCCTATCATTGTGAAGCAGAATTCACAAAGCGTTGGATTGTTCACCCACTATCAACAAAATGACTAATTTTATAGATCAACTAGGAAATATGTATTTAAAGCAGGGGAGAGATGAATCTGAATTCCGCAAGGATTTGGGCGAGTTTCTTGCCAATCCCGCTTATACCAAGCAAATCGTCTGTAGGCATGGGGATTGCTACTCTTTTGGTACTGTTGACAGTAGCAAAAATGTATCAATGATTAGAAAATCCACCGTAGAGAACTTCTTCAGGGGGAAGTTGAAGTTGGATTTGGTTGATAGCTCTACATCAACCAAATGTAGAGTTCACCAGTTAGTTGAACGATTAACTGGTAAACGCCTTGAGGATACAACTCTAGTTGTTAGGCACTTGTGTGGTTGTGGCGAATGTTGCAACCCAAAGCATTTAAAAGCTGGAACACAAGGTAATAATACTAGGGATACACATGTGCATTATGTGTATAATCTTCTCTACGACAAAGACGAATTAGATTTGCTGGAACAGCTCAAGAATACCTTGGACCTAGATCTTTTATAAATCGCTTCTTCGAAGTTATTGGTGGGAATAGTATTGGAAAAACCCAGTGCTAGTCGCCTAACTGAATCATTGCTAATAGTAAGTTAGGTACTGGAACGGTTACGGCTGTCCGGTTTAAAGGCAACATTATCAAATTGCTCGGAAATCCTGTTAAGTCAATGGTACCGCCCCTCGACCGAAAGGTACTTGGGCGTCCTTTTACAGAAACGTATTTGGACAATGGCACCACAGGGAAACTTGTGGGTATGGTGAAAATTCATTGAATAGGGAATATGAGCAGCCAAGTCCTAAACATACGCGATAGCGTATGCATGGATGCAGTTCACAGACTAAATGGTAATGGGCGAAAGCTTAAGATATAGTCGGCCCCACCCGAGAGGGTGCTCTAGGATAAAGCCTGTAGCAGGGCCCGAGTCTAGAGAGGCTAAATCTCTGATAGAGATGTATTAGCTGGGAATAAGCGAACAGGGAACGTGAGCTGGGTTTAGACCGTCGTGAGACAGGTTAGTTTTACCCTACTGACAAGTAGTGGTCCATTAGGACCTTTGTATCTCAACAGAATATAAAACTCAGTACGAGAGGAACTGTTTTATCAAACCTCTGGTGCAATCGTTGGTATGATTTGACCGTTATGAGTGTCTACGTCTGTCAATTAATGGCTGAACGCCTCTAAGTCAGAAATTGATCTGACAGTTACCGGTATAAAAGTCAGGATTTGGATTCTAAACGAACTAAAGCCTGGAAAAACTTGTTCTTCAAAGAACAAAAGTGGTTTGCCGTTGTAGTGAATATCCTTTGGTTATCCAACGGGCTATTTGTTGCATGGTTTTCCACACAACTTAGTGTTAATGTAAATAGATAGCAAGTTTTTTAATGTGTTCTCTGAAGACCACAGAAGAATTACTTATGGTTTTACCATAGGATGTGCTTAAGCACTTCCGTACCCTCGAGAGACAGGATTTCTTGTCGATTGGTTGAAGATAGTGTTGTATTATGGCGTTAAACCCATAGTGCAGTACTCTTGTATTACAAGCAAGACATCGGGCTGTGTGGTAGTTCATGTAGCAGGTTTCTGGTGAGTCGTCTCCATCCAGGAGGGGGCTTTTGACATCTCTGCACGAATTACCACATGGAAGTGGCAGCTTCTTTCGAAGTTGTTGCGACACCAATACTCCTCACCAGAGTATTATTGGATGTGTAAAAGTAGTCGAGGCATATACACTCTAGGCCAGTATGTATGTGTTTTTATTACTTTTACTAATTCCTCGATAGGAAAAGCAAGTCTTACATACTAGGCCAGTATGGACTTGCTTCGAATATCACCACGGTTGATAGGAAAAGTAAGTCTTACATACTAGGCCAGTATGGACTTGCTTCGAATATCACCAACTACCCCATTTTTTGGGAAAGGTCTACCCTCGCAGCACTCCGGAGTGCTCCGCAGGGTAGACCTTTTTTTACGCAAATTTTTTACATTCTTCTTTTTTTATAGGTCTACCCTGCGGAGTCTATTCTGCAGAGTAGACCTTTTTTTACGCAAATTTTTATGTTCTTTTTTGATAGGTCTACCCTGCTCTACTTTGCAGGGTAGACCTTTTTTTACGCAAATTTTTACATTCTTCTTTTTTTATAGGTCTACCCTGCAGAGCTCTATTCTGTAGAGTAGACCTTTTTTTACGCAAATTTTTACGTTTTTTGGAGGTTTTTGCTGGCTGGGCATATTTGGGTTTGGGTTTGGAGTTTTTCTTGCTAGCTGAAAATTTGGGTTTGGGTTACCTTTAGTAACTTTGTGACCGCAAGTCTGTTGAACAAACTAGTATCGATTAACGGCAACTTTGGGCTATACAATTAATTTTGCATACTCAGATATACCCTTTGTTTACCCGATTCTTGGTAACTTTACCAATAAAACGCTTGAACCGATGCTAGAGTAAGGGCTACTCTTAGTGTATTATAATTAATATCTATAGTCTAATTTATCCTTAATCGATGCTAGTTTGTTACACAGACTTACCCTCATGAAGTTAACCCTTGCTAAGGTCTTTTTTTTCCCAACTCTTAGGAAACTTTTTAACCATAGCCCTCCTGACCTAACCCTGAGAGATGCTTGACTAATGTTGCAATACTCTACAATGTGGCATACTCAGTTAGTCACAGAAGCACGTTTGGAATTTTTTTCATTTTTCACAACTAGTCTGCTGAACAAACTAGCAGCGATTAAGGGAAGCTTGTCCAGACAAAATCAATATA
>MWWG01000072.1_pt1 | contig 14835 bp, 21 predicted proteins | sample 1047331 | NCBI WGS metagenome assembly MWWG01 (sample SAMN06349968, study PRJNA376086) | soil metagenome | isolation source: MG6-4 sample Antarctic (ecotone) soil | place: Antarctica | collected 2015-01-13 | reverse complement strand
TTCAAGTACTTTCGGCGTCAGCACGCACGACGGCGCATCCAACTCTAAATCGTCGCCAACGACCGCGACGGCCACGCCCAGCGATTGCAACCGATTCAGGAAAGCCGGCGCGTTCATACTCGCACCTTCTTTCGTGCGGTTTTGGTTTTGTGGGTTTCGCTGTCGGGGTACTCCGATTTGGTTTTGTGGCTTTCAGTGTCGGAGTACTCCGATTGCTCCGACGCTAAAGCGTCGTCGGAGTAATCGGAGTGGTTTTCTCGCTCCGATTCACTCCGAATCGGAGTAATCGGAGTAATCGGAGTAACTTTATAAATTAGGTCGTCCTGGTTCACACGTTCAGTATCGAGCAGGATTTGGCGCAAATCGTAAAAACGGCTCGAACTCAAACCGCTGCTCTTTTGCCATTCACTGGCGCGTAATCCGTCGGGGTGCGCCGCGAGCGCCTGATACACCCGTTCGATGTTGTAATCGGTTTTCGTCGGTGCGGCCTCCGGCGTATCGGTTGCATCGAAAACCAGCGATGTGACGGTGCGCCCGTATTCGTCGATTTCGGGCAATTCGACAACGCGCCCGATGAGCGAGAATTTCTCGAACGCCGCGCCTTTTTGTTTGTCGCATTCGATGGTTACGAGATGTTGCGCGTGGGGTTTGATCACAATGTGGGTATCCACATTCGACGGTAGCGCGCTGGAGCCGCGCAAGCTGCCGTTTTTGTTGTTGTGGTGAATCGCCAAAACGAACGAATCCAATTCGCCCGCGATGCGTTCCATGCCGGCGGTGAATAATCCCATCGCGCCGGTGTCGTTTTCATCGCTTCCTAAATTGCATTTGGCCAGCGTGTCGATGATGATCAATGCCGGTTCGATTTCCGCGATTTCGGCGATCAGCGTCGCGCACTCGCCAGCGTTGGCGATTTGCGCTGGTGTTTCGATGATGTGGAAATTTTTCGGCGGCTCGATTTGGTGTCGAATCAGAAACGCGCGCGCGCGGTCGGCGGTCGTGTACGCGCCCTCGGCGATGATGTAAACAACGGTGCCGCGTTTGGTTTTACGCCCGTGCCAATCCATGCCAGTGGCCACGCACAAACCCATCGACAGCGCCTGAAACGATTTGTAGGCGCCGTAATCGCCGCTCAAAACGCCGGTGCCGCGCTCCAGCAAAATATCCTGAATCAGATATTCGAGACGTGGGCGCGCGAAAATCTCCGACAGTCCAATGCGCGGGAAACGTGGTTTCGCCAGTTGCGCCGCGCGCTTCCAGTTGTGGACGGTATGGACGGAATCGCGGAAGTCCGGCAGGCGCTTGGGCTTGGCAGCCACGTTCAAAATGAAATAGGTGTAGGTCTCGAAGTCGCGCGCTTCGATTGCCGCGCCGATGCTTTTAGCGTCAAGCGGCGCGGCGTCATCGAATTGCTTCCAAAGCACTTCGGCTATCGTGCGGCACTGCGGTTGTTGGAAATGCTCGGTTTCGAGATTGCGTCGGGCGTCGCGGATTTTGTCGCCGTCGCCTTCGAGCAGAATGTGACACAAAACGCCGTGTTGGGCTTCGAGCGGGTCAATCAGCTTGCCGGTCGGCGCGGTGCCGTTGCGGTCGGCGTGGCCGGTGGCCGTGCGCTTGAGCGCGGGTTGGGGTTTGGCGTGGCCGTTGTTGACGGATGGGGTGGTTGCGTCTAAACTGTTCAACATTAGGGGAGCTCCTTCACAGCTTCCTGAAATATGAGCTTCGCCGCTCGCCTCTACCACCGATTGCCCGTCGGTGGTTTTTGGTTTTTGTGAGCAGGTGGCTCGCTTGATTTGGTGGGACTGGCGAATTTGATTCTAAAATCTATTGAGGGATTTGTGTAGAAACACGCCAAAAGTACGCCATTTATTCTGTTTCGGGTAAATACCCCGCAGCTTGCTGCGTACCAAGGAGCACGAAGTGCTCCAAGCGCGAAGCGCAACCCTCAAGGACAGCACACCTCCTCTTGACAAGAAAAGTTACACTCCACTATTGAAATACCCCGCTGCTTGCCGCGGGGATTCTTTATTTTTAAGCACCCTTTTTCGGTGCATTTTTACGCAGTTTTCGATGTTTCTGACACCAGTCCAAAAAATCCTCAATGTCTTGTCTCCCGGGTTTGTTGTTTTCGAATCTCCAATTCTTGCCCATCGGATACCGATGGAATTTGTTTCTTCTTGTCCGCCACTCGCATAGCCAATTAATCACGGTTCGTTGGCTGACCTGCTGACCAGACTGTTGTATTGCCTCGCAAATCGTGACGGGCGTATGTACGACGGCATCAAGCGGAATGATTCCACCGTGATAACCGAGTTGCGCGCGCAACGCTTCATTTTCGCTTTTGAGTTGTTGTCTGTCTAAATCGCTGAGAATCAGTTTTAGTTCGTCATGTCTAATTTCGTTTTGAAGGCTTTCGATTTGCCGCCGCAGGTTTTCGTTTTCATGGGCCTGCTTGAAGCGCCGCGTCAATTCTTCGTTTTGCAGCCATAATTCGTGTACATAATCTTTCCAATCGCCAGCGCGCTTGAGTTTTCGCAGGCGTGCCCGATCCGCTTTTTCTCCTTCCTTTATCCGCAGCTTTTCGTGTGTGGCCAATTTGAGTAAGCGTTGGACGCTGGGCATCAATTTATCCTCGCGGTATTTTCAGAAGCCAGCCACGAAAGCCGCTCGCGTCGCTCCAAAGTACTTTAGATATGACGAACCCTGTCGGGCCTCGTCACAGCTTGGCGACATATCGATCCAAGTCCGCGCGCTTGATTCGCCAGGCACGCCCGATAGTGCGCGCTTTGAGTTCGCCGGCGTCGATAGCCACGCGCAAAATACTTCGGCTAAGGCCGGTCAATAACTGGGCCTCGGCCAGCGTTAAAAGCAGCTTTTCCGCCAATACGACACGATTCGCCAAAACTTCTACCGCGTCCTGTCGGTTTGTGGCGCTTTGATTTTCGGCAACCTGGGCCAGCACTTGCGCCGTGATGTGCGCGGCCAGCGCCTGGGCCGCTTGCAAACTCCTTTCGTCTAATCCGCCAGGATGCGCCAAACTCGCCAGAGTACTTTGGCGGGTCGTGTCGCTTTGGTTTTTGCCCTGGGAAAGTACGCGCGTCGCGGGGCGCTCAGTAACTTTTTCCAGTTCCTCGGCTTTGAAGCGGTCAAGCTCAGCGGTCGCGTAAACGGGCGTTGGCTTCGCGCGGCCCTTCACATAGCGCACGCCGACGCGCGCGTTTTGCGTGTAGCGTTCCAGCGCGCGCACCGACACGCCCAAGTACTCGGCGGCGGCGGCTTTGGATAATTCTTCGCTCATAATTCAATTCGCCACAAAGCGCCAAAGTACTTTGGCGGCTCTGGCGGTTCGTGTCGCCGCCGATTGGTCACTCTGGCACGTCGCGGACGGGTCACCCCCACGTGTGTGGGGAAATCGATGCCGGCGCTTTGTGCAAAGTACTTTGTCACGGGCCACCCCCACGTGCGTGGGGAAATCTACACGGTCGCGCACGGCGTTGTGGTGTGCAGCGGGCCACCCCCACGTGCGTGGGGAAATCCTTTAGCGCCCTGCCCGCTGTGGTCAGCCCCTAGGGCCACCCCCACGTGCGTGGGGAAATCACTTCGCGCCACACAAAGTACTTTGCTCGCTCATGGTGTGTCCAAGTCGAAAGCGCCAATGAAGCGCACGAAAGGCAGCGCCGGCGTGGTTGTGCCATCGGGCGCGCGGCGGCTTTGATTGGCGGCATTGGCGAAACGCTGGTCGGCTGTCCAAAAATCACAGCCGCGCCGCTCGGCCAGCGCCGCATACGTCGCATCGTAAACGTCCGGCTGATCGAGCAACGCCGCAATCTCACGGGCGCGAATCCGCACCGCTTGAAGCTCGGCGCCATCAAGCGCCACAGCGACGGCCAGCGCATCGAGCGCGGCAAACACGAGCGGCAAACTGGCGGCATCCAAGCGCCCGCGCCGCACGCTTTGGCGCATCGTCGTATCGGCTTCGCTGGCGAATATCGGCGGCACGCTCAAACGCACGCCGGCGCCATCGCACAAGGCGAGAAAGCGACGCGCCAATAACTTGCGCGCCGGTTCGCCAATCAGTGCATCGGCGGCCAAGCTGGCATCCATCACGACCTCAAGGCGCCCACTCAAAGCGGCTTTCATCGCTTCAATCATTGCGCCCCGTCGCTGTCGCGCTCGTCGCTGATAATGCGCGCGGCGCGTTCATCGCGTCCGGCGTTCACCATGTCGGCGCCGTTGATGCCGGTAAAGCCCGTCGCCGCAAGCTGGGCATCCAATGCCGCCGCGCGTGCCAGAAACGCTGCTATCGGGCGCTGTCCGGTGTCGCCGTCCTTCAAAGTCGGGCGCCCAGTTTGGGCAGGTGTGGCGGCTTGTGCCGCCTGGCGCCGCCTAATGGCACGTCCGCGCGGACAATAGGTTTTTGGGTTGTCGGGACATTGGCCGCAAGTACAGTCGAAGTCCTCAAGCGGTCTGGGCGTGAAGCGAGTGGCGGCACCGTTTCGCCGCGCCGCCGCGAGCTTCGCCTCTGTCCTTTTGCTACCGATTGCGCTCATGTATTCGTGTACAGCTTTTGGGATTTTCTCGCTCATGGTTGGCATTATAACGCAAGCCGTTTGCCCGTGCAAAAAAAACTTGCAACGGCGAACGGTTTACCTATTGACATGGCGAACCGTTCGCCTTATAATATCCCTTGTCGAAAACATTTCAGGGGGTATTTATGCAGACGCAGACCAACACACAAGTCTTCACCGCCCGCGCCATCGACTTCTATGTGAAGTCGGCGACGTGCGCCAGTGAAGAAGCCGCCGCCTACTACAAGGCGCAAGCCGAAAAGTACGAACGGTTCGCAGCCGGCGCGCTCGAAGCGCCCAGCGCGCCGGCAGTGGCCAAAGCCGCCGCGCCCGCCACAAAGTCCGTCAAAGCGCGCTGTGCCCACTACAAAGCGATTCAGACCTTCTTCGCCATTGCGCGCGACGCGGGCCTGGACACGAGCGCGACGGCCAAACCGCGAATGCGCCACGCGATGGAGACGTTCATGGGCCGGTGCGTGGACAGCCGCAGCGAGGTCACAGCCGCAGAGTGGATCGCGATGGGCGCGGCCATCAAGTCGAAAAAGCTCTTTTGGTAGAAGCGAAGCGGCGCGCGTGTTTATCGCACGCGCGCCGGCGTTTTAATTTCGTCGCAAAGGATTCAAACCATGAAAGATTTCACAAGTTACGCAGCGCAGCGCGCCACGAAATACAGCACCGCGTTTGGCGAACCGATCAACGCCGCAAGCTGGGATAATGCTTGGTCGGGCGCCGAGGGCGAGCGCGCCGTGATGGTGGCCGCGTTTCACGTCTGGCTGATTCAAAAGCGCCACGAGACCGAACGCGATTTGATGAGCGCGCAAGCCTATCAGCGCAGCATTGCCGCCTTCGCGCAGGCCGGACTTGAGACGGCGCCCACGCCGCGCGCCGTGCCGATGTGTGTCCTCGAATTCGCACAAAGTACTTTGAGCGTGATGCACCTGACGCGCACGCTCGCGTTGCTCAATTCATACTATCCGCAAGCAGCAAGCAACGTGTGCGAGACGTGGTTGGACATCGACACGCGCAACGAATCAGAAGTTAGCCAGTTGTGGCAAATGTTTCTCGACGAGCGCAACAAAGCGAAGCTGAACGCACAAGCGAAGTAAGACAAAGTACTTTGTCTTTCACGGCGGGCGCTTCAATCGAGAAGCGCCCGCTTTCGCGTTCTGTGGCGATTTGCGGGGCTTTCACGTGCCGCGCGACGAATCGGACGCAAAGTACTTTGCGTGCCTTAAATCGAAGCGCAGCGCGTCCTTCAATCCACAGCCAAAGCGCGACACAAAGTACTTTGCCACAAAGCAGCGGCGCCTTTCACGGTGTCGCTGCTTTTGCTTTTCTGTGGCGTTGTGTGGGCGTTTGGCCGCGGCGCGCCGGATTGACCGCCAAAGTACTTTGAGCGCAGCGCAGCGGCTTGTTGCGCCAAAGTCGCGCGCCGCGCAAGCGACGCCTGAGCAAAGTACTTTGTGTCGCGCAAATTGACAAAGAATCAAGCCAGACCGTGCTTTTGCTTTGGCTTCGCAATTATTGAAACTTTGCGCGCTTTTCGTGATAGGTTTGGCACCTAAAACTTGTGTAACAAACGCGAGCATTTTACAGAATCTCAATTATCGTATCTGCTTTTGTGCTTTGTGAACTTTTCTACTCATAGCCTCATAACCTACATGCAAAGTACTTTGTGCCGCACGCCGGACGCCGCCACGCTGGGCGCCGCGAGTATGTTTTGGCTCATTTACAGTGGGGGTGGGGTCGTTTCGCACAGTGGGGTACTGTCATCGCGCGAACAGGATTTTGAACGCAAGCCAGAGGGCTTTTTCAAGTCGTCAATCCTGACGATTCGTTAAGTGACGGCGCGAGCAAAGTACTTTGAGTGCAGCGCAGCGGCTTGTTGAATTGTATAACGTGACGGGACGTTATACAGTTTAGGTATGCCAAGACCGCGCATTTATGAGAGTGACGCCGCGCGCAAAGCCGCCCAGCGCGAGCGAGACAAGACCGAATGGCTGCAAGTGCGCCGCACCGATTACGACGCGCTCACGGCTCGTTTAGAAGCGTTGCAGCGTGCCGTGAATGATGCCGCGCGCCGCACCGATGGCACACCCAAAAGCGACGCCGCCAAAGAGTGTCGCGCCGGCAGCGTTGAGACGGTTCTCGAAAACCTGACAAAGTACTTTGCCTCGCTTGATTGATAAGTTGCGTTAATCTATGAAATAAGTTTTGTCAATAAATTGAGACAATCAAGCCGCGAAAAATCCAAAGGGATGCAGAAACGCGAGAGGCAGGGCGATTTCTCATTATCGCGCTTCAACATTTTGGCCAATGGCAGGGGCTTCAAAGAGCGAATGAATGAAGCGATGTTTGGTTTCAAACGGTATCTCTTTGATAGTCTCGATTGAAGCGCGCGGCGCGGTCGCGGTTTTGATGGCTTGCTTTGGTACGTCGCCCAGATAAGCGCAGCGCCCGAAGGTGCGAAGCGATTGCATAGTTTTGTCACGATGGCGGCGCAACTGTGGCCGGTAAGCGTCGGAGATCGAAAGATTAGAGTTGAGAGTTTGGCGGATTCGCTTCTGCAAAATATAGGACAGATAATCTTCGTCGGGCGCCAAAAGTGCGGGATCGAGAAACGACGTATCGACACGCACGATGCCCATTTTTCGCGGGTTTCGTGGGCTTTTCGCGGGTGAAAGTTCGTCGAGCAGCAGCGATCTCAATTCGCCAAAATAAAGAATCCCCGCGGCAAGCAGCGGGGTATTTCAATAGTGGAGTGTAACTTTTCTTGTCAAGAGGAGGTGTGCTGTCCTTGAGGGTTGCGCTTCGCGCTTGGAGCACTTCGTGCTCCTTGGTACGCAGCAAGCTGCGGGGTATTTACCCGAAACAGAATAAATCGCGCGTTGCTCTGAGGGCAGCCGCGCTCCAAGATGAGGCCCGGCAAAATCACGCTTCAAGCCGTGAAGCCTGACACGCGGCAACACAATTTCGGACGTGCCGTGATACAGAAAATACGGCAAAACAATCTTCTCGCTCATAATCTCGCTACAACATTTTCGCCAAAGCAGGGGGTTCACAAAGTCGGTTCAAAGTTCATCGGCGGCTTGTGGCGGCTTCGACTGTGGCGCGGGCTTGGGTTTCTCTTCGACGGGCACCAGAAAGACATTGAAGTCCGGTTCATTGGACGGGCTGTCCGCGGTTTTTTTGTCGTTGGGCAGGACGAGCAGCCGGCTCTGATAATTCAGCTTGCCGGTCAGATAGGTTTTGCCGTCCTTCTTGCGTTTGGATTTATAGAGTCCGGCGATTTTCAAAAGATTGTTGTTTTCGTTCATCGGTTCACCTCGCTTTGTTCGCAGCGCGCGTGCCATTCGAGCGGATAACCGTTTGTCGTCGAGCCGCGCCGCTGGGCCGCGAGCCGGACGGCGTTGTCATGATCGTGGTGCGCGCCTTCAATGAGCCAGCCGCCGCGCACGCGCCGCGCATCGGGAAACATCGCTATGACGCCGGCGCTTTGAGTAGCGCGCGCGGCTTCTTCGCTGCCATGGTCTGAATCGGGGACGGGCAGCAAAGTACTTTGTGTGCCGCCCGTCAGTAATTCGAGCAGCGCCGGTTTAAGCGCCGCGACGGATTCAAGTACTTTCGGCGTCAGCACGCACGACGGCGCATCCAACTCTAAATCGTCGCCAACGACCGCGACGGCCACGCCCAGCGATTGCAGCCGATTCAGGAAAGCCGGCGCGTTCATACTCGCACCTTCTTTCGGGCCGGTTTGGCCGCTTGTGTTTCGATTTTCGGCGCAATTTCAGACCTTTCCCGTTTTTCAGCGTCTATATATTTAAGCTCGCTTTTTCTTTCTTCTCTTTCTTCTAAAGAAGAAAACGATATATCGTCTGTCTGAAAAACGGGAAAGGTCTGTTTTTCGTCTTTTGGCGGCGTTCTGACAGCGGCCAGCGTCTTGTCTGTCCAATCCGAAAACTGCCACGAATCGGCTTTGCCCTGCCCGCCTTTGATGCAAATCAGCACGCCATGAGCGTGCAATTCTTCGAGTGCGCGCCGGGCCGTAACGGTCGGATATTGAATGGCGGCGGCGATTGTGGTGGTTGTGTGAAGTTCGCCGTTTTCAAGCGCGCCCAAGACGGCGCGGCGTACTTTGTGCATGGAATCGAAGGCGATTTTTTCAAGCGCCGCCCAGATGCGCGGGCGCTCCACGCCAATTGCTTCCATGCCGTGAAAAAGCTGTCGCAGTATTTTGGCGATGCGGGTTGGCGCTTCGGGGCTGAGTGTTAATGTGATGTCGCGGGTGTGGTTGTCGCGCTCTACTGCGCTGCGGCAACGCGCCGTCAGCGACGCTAAATCGATCAATCGCTCTAAATCCGCCTCGCTGATTTCCGGCAGCTTGTCGGGAAGTGTGACGCCAGCGAAAAGCCCGCAAACCGCGCGCGATAATTCATCGCGCATCTGGGCTTCTTTGCCAGCCATTTGCAAGGCGTGGCGCGACAATTTGCGGTCGTCCACTGTGGGCAATCGGTAAAAGGCGAATCGCTCGCCCATTGTGCCGATAACGGCGGTGTGACTGTCGATGGTGTCTGTGCAGCCGGCAATAACCGCGAGCTTGCCAGCCCAGTGAAGAGTTGTGCCGCCATCGCTGCCAACGTGCCGCGTCCAAGAGCCATCGTATATTTCGCGGAAAGCCGAAAGCACAGCGGCGCTCGCATCTCGGCGCTGGGCGAGCATCGAGGTGAAGTCTTTCAGCAGCAGCAGTCCGAATGGCCCAACTTCGCGCAGCAATCCGCCTTTGGCGTTTTTTGCTTTCTCTCGTTTTGGTGTGCCAGACAGTAGAGAGGATTCCGTGACAGTCGCAGCCAGATGAACGAAGTGAAGGCGCATGGCCGCATTGAGCGGCTCGGTTTTGCCGCCGCCCGACGCGCCCACAATCATAAGCCAAACCGGATCGCCGTCCAGTAAATTAGCGGCTATGGCTCCTAAATAAACTTCGAGCAATCCCGTTTCTTCGAGATACAGCCATTTCCGAAAGCGCGCGATTACTCCATCAAGTGGCACCGGCTCAGAAATCTCGCGCGCTTTTTCCTGAAACAGTTTGCGGATGTCGGCGCTGCTTAAATCTGGCGCAGATAAAGTACTTTGTGCCGCGTGCTTCCAGTTGAGGACGGTATGGATCGAATCGTGAAAATTGGATAACGGTTCCGTCACCATCTCCAACTGGAGAAGCGTCGCGCCCGTCTCTGTTTGGTTACGATTCTCCAATCTGTCGGCGATGGCCGCGAAGTCGAGCGGAGCGTCCGGCGTTTCAAGCGGTTCCCAAAGTACTTCGGCGATGGCGCGGTAGTCCGGGTCTTGAAAGTGTTTGGGATCGATGTATCGTTTGAGTGTGGCGCCTTTTTCAGCATCACCTTTGAGCATGACGTGACGCAGCGCGTCACGCTGGGCTTCGAGCGGATCGATCATCTTGCCGGTCGGCGCGGTGCCGTTGCGGTCGGCGTTGCGTGTTTTGCGGTCGGCGGTCGTGCGGCGTTGTGTGGGTTGGTCGTTGACGTTGGGGGTGATTGCGTCTAAACTCTGATTCATTGATTGGCTCCTTGTAAGCCTTTCGATATGAGCGGCCCGCTCGCCTTGACCACCGGATTCCCGCCGGTGGTTTTTGGTTTTTGTGAGCGGTAACTCGCGCTGTTTTTAGGGCACGCGAGATGAATTGATTTGCCCGTTTTTTATTTTCTTCGCACCTGCCTTTCCCTTGTTTTATCGGCGGGAATGACAAAAAAAGGCGAGTGCGTCCGATAACGCATCGCCTATTAAGCTGCACGTTTTCGGATGCACTCGCCTGGAGTGTCTTTCGTTGCCTGATTGGATTCTCACGGGTTCTTTGGCCCCCGCACTGATATTATTTTACAACGACGGCCACACCGATAGCAATGGGCAATTAGCGGTAATTCGTGTTCCCGTAAATGTAAATCATTGCTGAATGTGTGCACACCTTCATCGCCATAGTGTGTGCCTGGCTTGTTGTCTTTAACAATCATGGAAAGCCTGGCAGCGCGATCTGCTGCATTTTCAAGTTCTTCGGTGATAGCCTTTCCCTCTTTGACTTTGCGCCAATAACTCTCTTCCGCCTTTCCTTCCGCCGTGCCTGCCCACATATTTTTGCGGTTGGGACGGATCGCTTCACCAGTTTTTTTATCGAATGTGTAACCAGGCAAAATTAGTTCTTCTTGGTAATCCGGTAGATTAGCATCAACTGGATGTGGCTCACGACTAAAAGCTATTTTTTCATCGCAACTATTACACATCCATGCGCCAAAATGTTTAGCGCCCCAGATGTCGGTGCTCATGTCCGACTTCCAACGTGCGTTTAACGGCGGCAATGAACGGATCCATTTTCGCCTTTCCTGTGGAGTCATGATTTTGCCCCTAAATCGAATACCGACGCGAAACGACATACAAAGTACTTCGCCCGTCGCTTTGTGTCGCGTTAGAGATTGCCAAAGTACTTTTCGACATCGGCGCGCTTGATTCTTCGACCGCGCCATTTCCCGCGATGCGCTTTCAATCCGCCGCCTTTGATGGCCGCGTCGATGGCGCCCTCGCCTACTCCACTGTAAGCTGCAGATTCTTTCACCGTCAGCATCAGCTTGTCCGAGACGTTCACAATCGGCGGCGCGGGCGGCTGGTTGGCGTGCAAAGACTGGAACATTTGCGACACGATTTCTAATGCCGACACTTGCGACATTCCGCCGTCGCTTTGTGTCGCAATGGCCGTAGAATCGTTTTCCATGCGATGCACAGCGGGACGATGAACCGGACGTTCCAACGCTTCCTTGAATCGCCGAAGTTCGCCCTCATCAAAAACTGGCGTCGGTTTTGTGCGGCCTTTTTCGTAGCGCACGCCGATTTGATTGTCGGCTACATAGCGCTCGATCTGGCGCACCGATACGCCCAAAAAGTCCGCGGCTTCTTGCTTATTCATAGTGTGCTGTTTTTAATTGCGACGTAAGGCGACAAACTGAATCCGCGCGCCGTCGCTTTGTGTCGGAATCGAATAGCGACGCCAAGCGACAAAGAAAAATATCCGGTTGTCGTATTGTGTCGCAAAGTACTTTGTCCGCTCATCGAATAAAAACAATTCGTGCCACGCGCGCCGCCTGGAGCGGTAGCAATTCGTGACGATCGCTTGTCATAAATTCGGAATCCAATCGCCGTGCCAATGCCAGCCCGACGCAATCAGCCAGACTGACGCGCTTCCAATCGGCTTTAATTTGCGCGGCATCTTCACAAAAGGCCGCGTCCATATCTTCGCGGCGGATAACGCCATCAGCTTCGAGCGTTGCCAGCGCCGAACGCGCTGTCAGCAAATCGCCCAGACGCGAAAAGTGATAGAAGACTTCGGCCAAGTTCAACGCGTGTGCGTAAACCGGCGCGGCGCGCTCTTCATTGTTCAACGCATCACGCACCACGTCCCCGCCTATCTCACCGGCAAGATAATCGATCATTGGCCCAGCGTCCAAAACAATCATGCCGCGCCTTCAAGCCTTGATTCCTCGCGCGCAACTTCCTCGCGGCGGTCGCGGTGAACATCTGCGCTGCTCACGTTCAGGTGGGCGAACTTTCCAAAGCCGGACGCGCGCGGGCGAGCCGCGCCATTTGCGGTCGCACCATCGGTTCCTGCATCGTGCCGGAGCACGCCCAGCGCGTAGCGTTCTACCGGCACGCCCAGCCGCGCCGCCTTCGCGTCGCGCACCGCTTTCGATTCGTCGGCATTGCTTTGTGCGGTACGAGCCAGTACCTCGCGTAAGGCTTCGATCGCGAGCACATAGAGATCGACGCCTTCACGCGCCGCCGCTTCACGCAAGCCGTTTTCAATTTCGGTGGGAAGTTCAAGAGTCAGTGTCATTTCATGTCCTTCAAAGTACTTTGTGCGGCGTCATTCATGGGGTCACGCCGCCAATGCTTGCGAGATGGCGTCCCAGCGTTCCGATGCCTGAGCAAGAGTACTGCGCTCTTGGGTTTCGCGCGTCTCGGCTGCTTTCCACAAGGCGGCGTCCCGATATTGCACGATGGTGTTTTCTATCAAGCCGTCCAAAACATTTGGCTCCAAGGCGTCAAGCTCCCATGAACTTTTTCCGAAACGCGCGATATAAGCCGCGGCGCGACTATCGGTAATCTTCGCAGGGTTGGGCGGCGGCGAGTACTCTTCGATCTGATTCATGTTAAGCGCGATGCGCTTCACTTCGATTGTTCGCCCCAAGTGGTGGCTGATAAACATCTCAAGGCGGGCCGCGATGTCTCGCGTCATGTCCATGCCGCTGGGGTCGTGATCGCCCAGGTGAATCACAAGTGGGGCTTGCCCCATTTCCAAATATCCAATGAACCGTAGCGCTGCGGCGTGCATCTCGCTTAGGCTCATGTATCCCCGGCACGCCATAACGCTGACATCGTTTCGCTGTGCGGTGCGCTCCACGATGCCGGCCAGAGCTTCCTTCTCTACCCACACTTCGGGGCGATAGGCCTGTCCCTCCCATTTATCGAGCCGGTAACTATGCGCGGCGCCGGCGATGATTTCGGCGGGGGTTTCCCAATGGCTCAGGCTGCTTAGGTTGCGCGTTCTATCTTCTATCGCGTCCCAGTCAATAACACCGGACAGGCGCGCGTCCTTAACAATGTCTCCAACGCGGTCATAGCTTTGTTGGGTGTTGGGTATCAGCGCCGCAGCGACAAGCCGATAGTAGAGCTGTCGAAGCGTCAGCGTGTAGCCTTGCGCCTGATAGTCGGCGATGATCGTGTTGCATGATCGAATCACGCCCAGGCTCGCGCCTCGAAACTCTTTGTTGATGTATTGGGTTTGCATGGCGATTTTGAAAAGTCGGGCTTGCCGGAATTACTACTTCTCTTCGAGCGCAGCTTGGAAGCGGCGCGGTTGGAAGTTCCGTCATTTCATTTGTCCTTCTGTCGCGTCACTTCTTGCGGTACACCTCGCGCCGATGCCCGACGTTGAAAACCACAACCAGCAAAACCGTGTCGTGAATTTCGTAGATGATGCGATAGTCTCCGACGCGCACGCGGTAGGCGGCGGCTTCGCCCTTCATCTTCTCCACGCCCGCCGGTCGCGGTTCGACTTCCAGCTGGTCGGTGGCAGCGAAAACGCGGCGCTGCAAGGCTTCGGACAAGGCCATGATTTCATCCCAAGCGCGTGGGTCAAACTCAACGGAATAAGGCGGGCGCTCGCTCATGTAGCCAGCTTTTGAGCTTCCGTGTGAGCGCGCAAGTCCGCCAGCGTGCGATTCGGGCGCGGGTCGGGATTGGCGCGCCGCGCGCGCAAAGTCGCCAAATCTTCGGCATCTTCGGCTTCACGTTGCGCCAGTTCCCAAGCAGCCAGGTCAAGCAGCCATTGCGCCGGCGTTTGTTCGCTCGCGGCGGCAACCGCCTCAAGTCGATTTTCCAGTTCCGGCGACAACTCCAGTAACAAACTCATTTCGCACCGTCCTTCAAACTTCGCGCCGCGCGCTTCGCCAGCCGCGCAAACTCTTCGCGCGCGCCGCGCGTGCCAGGCAACCGCTTTTCATATTCGCAGCGCCGCGCCGTCATTAAAGACGTTCGCAGTTCATCGGCCATTTGTTGCTGCGTAAGCCCTAACGCCTCGCGGACTTCCTTCACTGGATTATCGCTCATTGCGGTATTCTCCCTCATGTTCAAGTGTAACCGTTCATTTGAACGCACGCAACCAATAAAAAAATAATTCTCGAAAGCCCTTGACGTGTTCAGTTGAACGGATTATACTGTGTTCAGTTGAACATATTTAAGGGGGATTTATGCAGACGCAGACCAACGCCCAAGCCTTTACCACCAAAGCCGTTGAGTTTTACGTGAAGTTCGCGGCGTGCCGCAACGACGAAAGCGCCGCGTATTTTAAGAGCCAGGCCGAACGCTATGAGCGGTTCGCAGCCGGCGCGCTCGAAGCGCCCAGCGCCGCGCCAGTGGCCAAAGTCGAAGCGCCCGCCACAAAGCCGGTTAAAGCGCGCTGTGCCCACTACAAACAGATTCAGACCTTCTTCGCCATTGCGCGCGACGCGGGCCTGGATACGAGCGCGACGGCCAAACCGCGAATGCGCCACGCGATGGAAACCTTCATGGGGCGTTGCGTCAACAGCCGCAGCGAGGTCACAGCCGCAGAGTGGATCGCGATGGGCGCGGCCATCAAGTCGAAAAAGCTCTTTTGGTAGAAGCGAAGCGGCGCGCGTGTTTATCGCACGCGCGCCGGCGTTTTAATTTC
>MWWG01000071.1_pt1 | contig 14865 bp, 13 predicted proteins | sample 1047331 | NCBI WGS metagenome assembly MWWG01 (sample SAMN06349968, study PRJNA376086) | soil metagenome | isolation source: MG6-4 sample Antarctic (ecotone) soil | place: Antarctica | collected 2015-01-13 | reverse complement strand
GCTCATTTTTGAATTACTTAAACGGCTGAATAACGATGCCGATGCCGTCCGCATTTCTCATTTCCCGGCAGTATTCTTTCGGCGAAAGAAGCCGCGTACCGCGCAGAAAATCGCCTTCGAGTTTTTTAGCGAGATTTTTGTTTCTGAACAATTCCATCCCCAAAAATGAGAAACCGAAGACGAACAAACCGAATATCGCCGGGATGTATAAAAATTCCTCGTATCCGCTGTCGTAGATTCTGGTTTTAAAAAAGTTATAAGCGAATTGGTTTGTCAATTCTCTTTTCCCGAAAATGAACTTTCCCTTATCGACCGGAACATCTCCCTTCAAAAGAAACTGCGGAATGCCTTCTTTGCTGAACGTTACTTTTCCGCCGTCGTCCAGCTTCGGCGACATCTCGATTTCGGAACAAATAAAAGTATCTTCCTTTTTGGTTTTCGGGTCGGCTACGGCTCTGGTGAACAGCGTGTAATTAGCCGTTTTGGAAAAGGAATTGAATCTTCTCGCAAAGCTGCTCCTGAACTGGTAGTAATAAACTCTCTGCAAAGGCGAGAAATTATTAAAAGTGTAATAATTGAAAACCGCGTATCCGCCGCCGAACGCCAGTAGTAAAGAAACAATAAAAAACAGAAGATATATCTCCTTGCCCGCTCGCCTGGCTCTGCCTTTCTCGCTAAAAACGTATGAACCGCTCATAATTTTTCACCCGCGCAATTAAATTCGACTCGCTCAAAAACGAATCAGGATTTTCTTCCAAAAGACCGTGTTTCAAACATAGCACAAACGAAAAGTGTTTACCAACATTTTTTTACAGGATAAATATTGATAAACCAAAGCTAAGATTGGTGTTGTCAGACTCATTCGCCGGAACAGGCGCAGCAATATACGAGTCTGTGCAGACAAAACTCACTCCCGACAAAACTGTCTTTGAATTTTAAGTATGAAAGCGATTTACTTTCTCCTTTTTAAAAGCGCGGCGGCAATATCCTTTCCTTTATCTTCGACGATTTGTTTTGTGTTGCTCCAGCTTTCGTTGTTAAGTTCACCCGAAGCGAGCAGTCCGAAACCGATACTCAGCAAGTAACGTGCCTTTGCCAGTTCCTCGAAAATCATCTTTTCATTTTCGTTTAGGGCATCTTCCGCGCCGACTTTCCCCAATGATAAATCCCGGCACCAGTCGCTCGGAATTTTCCCCGAAGCGCGGGCGGCTTTTTCAATTTTTTCATACTGCTGTTCGGTAACGCGAAAGGCGACGGTTCTACTTTTGTTCATATTTTTTCATAATTTCACGGAGTTGTTTTCTTAAAAATAAGTCTCTGAATTGGACGGGATTTTACAATAATCGTTGTGTTTACAATGTTAACATTATTTCGGTAATTGCGGCAACGATAGTAGTTCACATTGTAAACAAAGCAATTAAGATTTCAGGGGTGGAGTGTCAACTCCAGTCGAATAATAGAACAATATTAATAGTAAAAACTCTACTTGAAATAGTGAGATGCTTAGCTTAATAAGCCAAATAATTTGAGAAGGTAATCGGTTAAAATCCTCGCCGCCTTTACTTTCGTATTGCCCGCTCGCGGGGTGGATGAATTGTTTTTTTTCGGCGAAAAATCTTATCAAAATTGGTAAGCGAGAGTTCAAGACTATTGGGAAGGTTTAGGTCAGAACTACATAGTGACAATGCCGGTTGCATAATCTGTGGAGAACTTTGCTCGGGGCGGTCAAGCGCAGTTCAAAACTTTAATCTACCGAATAAGAAAACTTCAAAATAATCTTTGCCGACTCCCAAAAGAGCAAAAAGATATTTCCCCTAGCTTGAAGGATTGAAGATTTTGACGTGCGGAAATTTCTTAAAATCCTTATCGCACGTTGCAATGGTTGCTCCCGAAGCGAGCGCGGCGACGCACAGATGCGCGTCCATTACCAGCCTTGATGAAATTGAGTGTTTGCGGCAGAACTGTTCAAAGTGCCGAAAATGGGCGCTTGTCGGGGTAAAGAGTATTACGTTGGCTTGTGCAAGCAAATTTTCGACGGCAGCGCCGATGTCCGCGACGCTCAAGGGATTGCTCATAGCTTTTTGATTCGAGGCGATGCGGTAAAACGACAAAATGACGGTTTCCGTTAAAATAACCGAATCGCCTTTGTTAATTACCTGTGCCAGCCACGCGGCGACTCGCGTGTGCTGCGCCATATCTTCGCAATGGGCGTAAATCAGGACGTTGGAGTCGAGCAGAAATGTCATACTTCGTCGAGCAGCTCTTCGAGACGTTCCGGCGCAATCTCCGGTCGGAGTCCGGTTTTGAAAGTTTTTAATTCAAATTGCCGCGCGCGGGCGAGAAGACTGTCGTTGACCTGAAAACCTTTTCGCAGTAAATCATTGACGAGCGCCTTCTCCGACAGGTTGGTTTCGGCTGCTTTTACCGCAAGCATATCGGCGATGTCGCCCTCGATGGTCAATGTTTTTCTCACCGTGCGCCGATTTTTATAAGTTTTAAGATTGTCCATAATGAAATTATACGGAAAAGGAACGAACAAGTAAAATCTTTTTGTATCTTGATACACTCTTATCTGTTTCGACTTTGTAAAGTGCAATTTATTTCTTCTTGGGGTTGAACAAGCGAAGGTCAAAATTTCTCACGTCGGAAATATATTTTTTCGCCAAAGGTGTGCGTCGGAACTATAATTTATTTTTATTTTTAAGCGAAAATTGGCGATAAATTACATATTGCCTATTATCGGGCGCGAAATGCTTAACGTAACTACTCAGGTATGCCGCTAACTCTAGCGGCATCAATAGTTTAAAGATAGCACTTCCCGACAACGTTTTCAACTTTTCTTGCATTTAGCGGCGAGTTCCTATAAGTTATTCAGCACACTTTAGGTTTTGTTTGCGATTAGCTTTTTCGAGATGCGTGAAGGTTTCCACATTACACCGGGTTTGATTCGCCGTCGCTACGATCAGGGGCTTGATTCAATAGTTCGCTTGGTCGAAGACCTGCAAGACTGCATCGAAGATTTAAGTGCACTGCACGTCGGTAAACCTCAGCGGACGATTCAAACGCAGGCAGCCGAGATCAAACGACTCGAACAAACGATCAAGAATAAAGATGCCGAACTGGTTGAAGCGCATCAACTCAACCGTCAGCTACAACTACGCATCCGCGAGTTGGAAAAGAGTATCGAAGCTGACGCTTCGATAACCGCCCCGACCGGCACGATTATTAACCGCGATTCGCATAACTCGAATCAACCGCCGTCGCTCGATCTACCTTGGAAAAAGCCCAGGCGAACCAGAAGTTTAAGAAAGAAGTCCGGTTTACCAATCGGTGGTCAGATCGGTCATCACGGCGTAACCCTACGTCAGACTGCCGTGCCGAACCAGATTATTATTCATCAGACGGATAAGTGCCGACAGTGCGGCGCATCGCTCGTTTCAACTACACCGTGCATTATCCACAAGCGTCAGGTCTTCGAGATCGAGAACGGGAGTTTGTCGGTCATCGAACATCGCACACCGTCTAAGGTTTGTCCGACTTGCGGCAATCTTTCCAGAGGACAATTCCCTGTCGCCGTTAAAGCTCCGGTGCAGTATGGTGCGAGCGTTTTATCACGCGTCCTTTATCTGCACTTATATCAATTACTGCCTGTCGCCCGAACACAAGAAGCGATGCGCGATTTATTCGGCTGCAACATCTCGCAGGCTTCGATTCAACGTGCCGCCAGATTTTGTTCCGACAAACTCATCAGATGCGAGCAACGGATTAAAGCGGCGATTCGAGATTCTTCCGTCGTTGGAGCGGATGAAACCGGCATCAGGATCAATGGGACGAATGTCTGGGTTCACGTTGCCCGGACTGAAACGCTGACGCATCTGGCTTCGCACACCAATCGCGGCAAAGCCGCTTTTGATGCCATCGGCATTTTGAATCAATTTAAAGGCACATTAGTTCGGGACGGCTGGTTTTCTTACAAGCAATACGGACAATGCCGGCACAGCTTATGTAACGCTCATCTGCTGAGGAATCTCGTTTACATCGGCGAAGCGGAACCGCCGCACAAAGAATGGACGGACGCGCTGGCAAAGTTGCTCATCGAGATTAAAGATGCCGTTGAAACAGCACGGAACAACTCGCAGACTGAATTGGAAAGCGATTTACAAAGCGATTTTCTCGACCGCTATAATCGGCTCACGAACCGGGCGGAAGAAGCCGTGCGCGGCTCGCCATCGCCGAAAGCGGTCGGATTGACGGCACAGAACCTATTGAACAGATTCATCAGAAGCAAGGCGCAGGTGCTGCGGTTTATGACCGACTTTAAAGTTCCCTTCGATAACAACGGTTCGGAGCGCGACTTGCGGATGCTGAAGTTACAGCAGAAAATAGCGGGCTGTTTCAGAACAACTGAAGGCGTGCGAACTTTTTGCCGGGTTCGGTCATATCTATCATCGGCGAGAAAGCAAGGGAGAAGTCTGCTTGCCGCACTCGAATCTGCCCTGAAAAGCAAGCCAATCGCCTTAACTAACTGAGCTACCTGAATAGTTACTGCTTAACTTTCAGATATTTACGGCGATTTTTCCGGTCAAACCACAATATCTTGTGCTTGATCGGCTTCAAAAAATACGCTTTTTCACCTATTTTTACATTTTGCTTAAACCGCTAGATATTGTGGTTAATTATTCCTAAATTCTTTTGCTTTACGGTGTAGATTCGATGCCCGATTTTGACGTAATCTAATCATAATTTTTCGTTGATTGTATTCAGTATGAGCGTTAAAATCAATCAAAAATCTCTTTACGATGCATTAACCTAAAAAATCTTGACAAATAACATTGCCGGGTATAGCCTGCTTGTATCGTCCATCTAACTCATAAGTTGTAAAAACAATACAAACTTATTTCTTTATTACGTAGGAATGTAGGATTTTTCTCTTTTATTTACTATGCGACCTTTTCCATTAAATGGCGTCGCTATAAGAGCATCCATAAACTTCGAGATTTAATCAGTCTCGCGTTTATGGATTTTTTGTTTGCCGGAGAAAATCGAAATGTCTAAAATATCTCTAATTTTTTTTGCAGATTCTCTTTATAAAAAATTATTACGCTTAACGCTTCTGGGCTTACTGATTGGATTAATCGGTATTATTTCTATCCCAGATTATAAAGTTGTTGGACAACAATCTCCTACTCAATCCTGTCCGACGTGCAAGCCGCCGACGCAGCAGGTTGTCTACACGCCGCTTATCGAATCAAAAGATTCGTCCTATGCCGAAATCAATCTCAATTGTCGCAGCTCGCATCTGATAGATGTCGTTCCGACGTTTTATACGGCTGATGGAACGCCGGTCGTTGGTGAAACGATACAATTGCATCCAGCAGAAATGCGTTTTATCAATGTTCAATCTTTGATTCCGGCAGAGCGGCGAGGGAAACACGATTGGGGCGGAATGTCTTTGTCCTACACGGGAAACACGATGGAAGTTTGGGCGCAGATGACGTTTCACGGAACAAGCGAAAAAGGCAGTGTCAATCCTCTCTTCGTAGTGGTGGACGCGCCGCGTTCAAATGTGCGCGAAGCGGTTTGGCGTATGCCGAAAAACGCGGTAGCAACGATTGCGCTGGGTAATTATTCGGACGCGCCAGCCGCCGCCACGCTCGCGTTTTCAAACGGCGATGTCGAGCAAATCAATCTCGCGCCATATGCGACAGAAATCATCGAGCGCAGAAACAATGAGCAAAACAGAACAAGCGTTGAGTCCGAATCGGTAAGAATTAATTCGAGCGGTCAATTGGGACGAGTTATCGCGACCGGATTTGTTTCGTCAGACAAAGGCGATTTCGGCAGTAGCATTCGTTTTGCCGATACGGAAAACGTCGCGCAACCAAATTTGTATTCGACTAATTTCAGATTAAAAGATACGACACCGCGCATTGTATTGAAAAATACGACGACAGCTGCTATTACGGCTCGACCGCGCTTTCTTCCGATGACAGGCGAAGGCAGCAGCAGAGCTGTCGAACTGCCTGTGATAACGATTCAGCCGAATGCGGTGAAGGAAGTAAATTTAACGCCTCTAATAAATGTAGAAAGAACAAGATCCGACCTAGATTCGGTTAGCGTGCAGATAATCAACAGCGGCGGCGCGGGCAGTCTAATCGGTGCGGCGAATTTTACGAATAACGTCACCGGGATCAATTACGATATACCGCTTCGAGATTCGGGAACAGCAAATAATTCGGCGGGCGGCTATCCGATTCGGCTCGACGGTGATTACACCACAAATCTTTCGATTACCAATGTTGACGACAAAGCTGGGAAATTCACTCTGCAAGTAAATTTCGACGGCGGCATTTATGCGATGTATCCGCGCGAACTCGCGCAGGGCGAAACCGCTGTTTTTGATTTCCGCAGAATACGCGACCAGCAAATACCCGATAGTTCGGGCAGAGTTTTGCCGCTCAATTTGACCATCGGACAAATTCGCTGGAGTATGGTCGGCGTAGTGCGGACGAAAATGATTGGACGCAGCGAGATTGTTAGTCAATCAGGCAAAGTGAGCAGCAGCTATAGTTGCGGCGTGTGCTGTGGAAACAGGTATGACAGCAGCTTCATAACGCCCAATTATGCTGCCGTAGATTTCGGAGATACGTTAAGTTTTGCTGGAAGGCAGGTAGATGGCGATTGTTACGGTAATCTATACTCGCCGTATGACGTTTTTGCTTCGTGGTCAAGCAGTAATACCGGTGTCGCCGAAGTAAATCTCGGCGATGCGAATGCCGTTGGTGTCGGCATCGCAGATATAACGGCAACATGGGACGTTACAATTAATACGGAGGGCTTCAATTACCAGTGCGATTCCCACGTAGAGACAGTTGCACAGACAGCGAATATGGACGTTCGACCGAGCGTTAGTATAGATAATTTCAAAGCCGTTGGTAAGGATTTCACTACGAAAGTAAGAGTTACGGTCAGCAATAACCCGAATAATCAAGATATTACTCTGACTCTTGCGCCAAACTCTGGAACAACAGGCGTTGCTCAATTTACAAGTAACAACAGCACGACAAGAACGATTACCAGCACAACAGATGTAGAAATCAAAGGAATCACCGAAAGCAGTACCAAAGACAATATGCGTTTAACCGCCTCTCTTAACGGACGTTCCTATGGCAGCGGGGAAGATTTTACGGTTATTTCGGTTTCATTGTCATTGAGATACAGTAATGGTGATCCGGTGTCATCCGATAACTCAGCGCGACAGGTTTATCAACAAGCCCTAGGAACTTATAATTTAGGAGGTCCATTTCTAAGTTCAGGCACAGGCACTGCAACTCAATGGCGGATTGGTATTGAAGTCAAAGCTATTATTTCGCCAACTAATTTTTCAAATAATCTTAAATTGAAAAGAGAGTTTGTTAGCGCCAAAAATTATACCAGAGTAAATGCCGCCAGCAATTTTACAGAAGATACGAATTGTTTGCCCCTACCAAATTCATCGCCTCCGCCTTGTCCAGATGACTCCGATCCTCTCTGGCGCGACGACACGCCTAGTATTGTCTATGATTTAGATGCTCCTGGATCGTATTTTACTTCAGGAGCAGAGGTCGGACGAGTTCTAAGGAGAAGAAACAATTTTCGACAATGGGCAACAATCTCTCAAAAGAATGGGGGAACTACAGTCGAAGATGTGCGTGTTTCTAGTGATATTAATTGGTATTTCAGGTTATCAATTTATAAAACGGCAACCGGAACAATCGAGGTGCTTTCCGATGTTCCAGGAGACAATACAATCGGAATGGGAACTACCAGTTTATCAGCAACCAACTTGCAATAGAGTCAGGCAAGCGGAGTAACAAATATGCTAATTAGAAGAAGTTATCTAGGTAAAATAGTATTGAGTGTAATCTTAATATCTTTTGTCGTTCTTTCTTCAGTATTATTTTTGAATTTGAAGGTTTCATCACAAAATGAAGAAACGATTCAAAGTAAAAATATGTCTAATAAACAACAAAAAAAGAAGGACGAAGATAAGGACGGAATTCAGGATTTCATAAATACTCTAACGGATAATAATAAAGAAATCCCGCCTAGCAAAAAGGTTGATGCTATTAAAAGGCTCGGCGACGCTAATAAAAAAAGAGCCATTCCGATACTTATAAAGTATCTTGATTACGAAGATGCATCCGTTCTGGATAGAAATGTTAATAGTATTAATATAACTGAATATAACGATATTTCTCCGGCGAGGCGCTATCCGGCAATAGCGTCGCTTGTGCAAATGGGCGAAGAATCTTTACCTGCTTTGGTTGAAGTAGTGGAAAAAGAACCTTTGGATTCAACGCTGAATAAAAACGCAAGAGTCACTATTCAATATATTTTCTTAAGAGGAAACCTGTTGAACGGTATTTTATATTTGGAAAAGGCATCTTCTGAATCTAAGGTTCCAAATGGAAGCGAAAGATTACTGATAGCGGCTCAGGAATTGAAGAAGCTGTTGAAGAAAGTACAAGAATAAAAAGTTTTTTATTACTGGCGAATCAATGCGGCGTCTGAAAACGTCAGGAATGTTGATGTTACTTTTGCCTTTCGAGTTTTTCCAAGATTGCCTCTAAAATCCAAGTGTTGCGCGGTGTCTTTAGCGGTCGCGTCGTCAAATCCGTATCTACTCGGTCAAGTATGTTATTAGGTATCCGAATCAAAATCTTTTGATTTCCGGCTTTGTCTGTCTTGGCTACGCTCCCACCTTTTGAAATTACGGCGTTTATTTGGCTCTCGCTCTTTTCTTCGTCCTGCGCTGGCTTTTTTGCAATCGGCATAATATGTCTAATACATAGCAATAGTATATCTATTGTCTATCGAAAATATATTTATATAAACATTCGATTTCTTCGGTCGCCTTTTCGTCCTGCGGTTTTAATTCAATTACGCCCGCGCCTGCGCTGGTAGCGTTTCCAAAGGCTTTTCTGCTGCCGAGCGCACAATCTATAAAATCTATATTTGCGGCGTCTTTCAAAATGTCTTGTGCTTCCCTGTTATCCTGTCCGCGCGGGTCGGCTCGGTTAATAAATGCATAGGCGTTTAGATGTTCATTTACGGCTTGTATTTCTCCGATTAGCTTTGAAACTTTGTCGAGCGTCCAGACATCGAGCGAGCGCGGCACGAAAGGCACGATTAAAACATTTGCAATCGTCAAAGCCGCGCGTTGGCTGGTCGTGTCGCGTCCGCCGGTGTCGATAAGAATATCGTCGTATTTATCGACAAGTCTTTTTGTTTCCGTCCTGACGTTGGTATCGGTCAGTTTTATACAAGTATAGCCTGCGCCCGAATCTTGTGATTTGTTTCTAAGGGCTGTAAAATCGCTCGCGCTCTCCTGGTCGTCCGCGTCAATCAAAAGCACGTCGAAACCGGCTTTCGAGCGCATTACGGCTAAATTTATGGCGACGGTCGTTTTTCCCGAACCACCTTTGACTCCGCCGATTACTAAAATCATACGATATACCTTTGCTATATTGGAGATATACTTTTGCTACACAATTTATCTTATCAGCTAAATATCTTCAATCAAAATAGACACTTTTTCAATGCGGCATTTCTAATTGAGATTTCCACAAGGTCAAACGCTTGTAACTCCTTGAAAAATAAAGCAGTTACAAGAAAAAAATTTTCTTTGGGTCGCCGGTGGGAGATTGATTAGTGATAAACGGGTCTGATAATTTAGAGTAAGCGTTATCTATATGCGGTGTCTTTTGCAACAACAAATCCCTTGAAATTTCGATACAAAGTTGTTCGTTCGATGCCCGTCAATTCTGCAATTTCCCGTAAGTTAAACGCCGCTTTCAATGCTTCGTAGTAATCGTCAACGTGCCGCTCGTCGCTCAATAACGGGCTTTCTCCCGTCTTTGGTAAATCAAGCTGGTAGCGGCGGCTGTATTCGCCCGCTTTGTAGGATTGTATCGAGCGCAGCAAACCTTTTCTTTCTAAGTCCTGTTGAAATTGCCGGTAGCTTCTCGTTCCGGCGATTTCTTCCCGCCAGATACGCCGCGAAATAAAAATCCAATCGTGCTGCTCTCTGGCTCGGCAGTAACTCGCCAGTTTGAAAAATTGTTTTTGTCTGACGGCATCGCCGGGAAACAATTTCGCGCCGAAAATTAAATCTTTTTTCGTCGCCCGTCCGTGCAGGTTATGGGTCGCGTCTGGGAACGTACGCGGATTTGCCCAGATATAAGCTGCCTGACGGTCAATCTCCTTATCAATCTGCCGCCAATTCTGCGATTTCGCCGCTTTTGAAAAGCCGTTGTGATTTGTTCTTATCCACTTCTTAACGAATCGCGCTGCTGTTTCCTGAAAATAGTTTTGCCGCCAAAAATCGAGAAGCAAAGTAAATTGCGCTTCGTGCCTTGTTCCTTTCGCCTGCAAGCCGTTTTCAAAAATTTCTTTAGCGGTCGCTCGCGGCGTCCAGCTTCGCGGCTGGTCGCGGTCGCCTGCCGGTTGATCAAACAAAGGAAGCTGGCGGGGCAAACTTTCAATCGCGGTCGCGTCTATTTTCATCATCAACGCCATTTCTTCCTGCCAGCTCAAATAACTCATTCGCACGTCGTCTTTCAGCACGTCCGCGCCGAAGCCGCACGGCAAGCGGTCTTTCCGGTTGGTCTGCGGGTAAATCTCGCATAAATCGCCGAAACAATTCTGTAAAACGGTATGACTTAGTTTGTGGGTCGGCGTCTTGTCTTTGTATTCGAGTTTCAAATAAATGCGGTGATTTCGAGTCTCGTTGTAACTCGGCGTGGTCATTACGAGCATCTGACTTCTGCCGATTCCGAATCGGTCGAAGCGATTATAGATTTTTTCGATTGTCTGCTTTGTCGGGCTATCAATATCAAGCGAACAAAAAACCGGATACCATGCGGCTGGTAAGGCAATCGCCAGTTTCTGCTGTAAATGCGCTTTTATTAACTTGTCGTTGGTTGGTTTGTGGACGGTCTGCCACTCGCGGCGCGGTCGCTGTATCGCGTAAGGGGCGCGATGGGCGGCGATGAATCCGGCTTTATACTGCTGTTCCTGCGGGCTTAGTTTTTCGTGTTCGTTCATTCGTTCAAGCTATTGCTGTTTAGCAATTCAGGCTTGAACAAAAGAGAATATTTGATTAAACTCTATTGTAGAACCCGAACCGCCGGAATCGGTTTCGTAGGTTTTAGAAAGCGTCGAGAATTGGAGTTCTCGACGCTTTCGCATTTATCAAAGACAATTCAATTTACGCAAAATAATCGAATTTTGCAATATGTGCTTTTGTTTGCCCGGCTAAACATCCAAAATGTCAAAATTATTTCTGAACTGTTATTGACTCGCACAAAGTTTGTCAATGGAATAAAGACAAGTCGCCATTTCACAAGATTTGCTAATCGGCGAAGCGGTTGAAGAATTAGCTGTTTAAACGAATACAGATTGGAAAACGAGTGGAAAAACCAGGTGATTTTCATTCCGTCAAAGACTTAAACGGATATTTTAGTCTGAAAATCAGAGCGCGAGTAAAATCTCCGCCGACTGCGTGATTTCCTTTTGCGCGACAATCCCCTGCCTGACGGCTTTTTCCAATTCGTCCATTGAAATATGTTCCTTTTCGAGCGCTTCGGATTTCATCGGTTGAATTTCTTCGCCGAATTTCAGTTCCGTCGATTTGTCCTTTTCGATGGCATTAGGGTTATTTTCCGACGTGAAATTTCCGGTATCAATCGGCAGCGAGTTTTCTCCAACCGACCGCTTCACTTTCGACGAGATTTCCTGCGATTGGTTAATTTCGCGGCTCGGCGCGGCTTCTATTTGCTGTTTTTGCAGTTGCTCGTTTTCTCCTTTGATGAGATTTGCAAATTCGCCGGCGGCAGTTCGGGCGGTGAATTCTTCCCGAACGGCGCTGAAATTTGTTCGTCCAATTCCTGTCTCCAGAGCTTCGGTCAAAAATTGCCTTTCGTTTAATAATTTATTTTGCGGATTAAGACTTTGCTCAATCGCCTTATCTTTGGCGAAATTAATCGCATCCTTCGCCCTTTGACTGTTCTGCGCGGCATCATAGCCGATTGAGTTGTTCTGCAAAGCCCGCTGGCAAATTCTCTGCGCCTCGAAGTCGTATTTGACTTCCAACTCCAAAGAGCGCGATTTCATTTCTTCCGGGTCGAAGGCTTTTAATTCTCTACCCTGCCAGGCGGCGACCTGTCTGATTCCGGCATCGTTTTTGACGGAAAATCCTGCCGACTCGAATCGGCTTTTAACGGCTTCGGTTTCCTTTTGAAGCTCCTGACTGCGCGGGCTGTTCTCTTTCAAATATTCCGAACTGAAGCCCTTGATTTCCGGCGCTTTCGTTTTCCGGTCAATCTCGATTTCGTAGCCGAGTTTTTGCAGCCTTTCCGCCAATTCGATTCGATAAACCGCGGTCGCGTATTTCTGCGTTTGGTATATCTCCAACGGCTGAATCGGCTTGGTCAAACCTGCTTCCGTTTCCGTCAGGTTAAAGATAACCGAGTGTGTGTGAAGCTGCGGCGCGGCGTATCTGAAAACTCTGTCCGGGCGCGCCGCGTCGTGTTCAAAAAGCGCCGAAACCATCTTTCCCGTGCGCTCGGACGGATTATTCCCGCCCATACGAGCTTCGACGCGTTTCTCAACTTCGTCGAGCGCTCGATGGACGCTTTGCCGGTGCGCGTCCCTGATTCGCTCGTCGCCGCCGACGATTGCCGCCAGCGAAACCGATTTCGGCGCGCTGAAGGTCGCGTCCCAGCCGGCGCGGTGTGCCATCGTCGTGATTTCCTTCCCGTAGCGGTCGGCGTATTTCCTGATTGGCGAGTGGCGAACCAGTTCCTTTTCCGTTTCCGGGTGAAGACCGTCGCAGAGCCGCTCGAACTGTTCGGTTTCAACCGCTCCGCGCAAGCCCATTTCCTCAGCCAGTTTGCCGTGCCATTCGCCATTTGCTCTTCCCGTTTCAAAAGAATTCGGTTGCGGGAGCGATGAATCGAGCGAGAGCCGTGCCTCATTTTCCGTTTCAAAATCGATGCCGCCGGGCGAAACCGAATTTTCGGCGGAGCGAGCCGTCTCGACGGCGTTTGAATAATCGTTCCGGTAATAGCTTTTAGCTTGTTTGGCGCTCAGGGCTTTGCTGACGGTTAACATCTTATGCGGTTAATCCGGCGGCGATTATTTCGCCGGTAATTTATTGAAATTCTCAAAAATCAAGACTGATTTCGTTTGATATTTTCGTTTTTTCCTTGTTGTTTTCCGAAGTTTTTTGGCTATTCACGCTCGGTTTCGGCTGGTTATTTATGTTCCGCTTCGGCTGGTTATTTTTGTCATTGGATTGAGCTTTCGGCTGATTGTTTTTGTCATTAGACGAAGCGGCGGTCTTCGGTTGAATGCTCGACGGCTTTCCGGTGGTGGCGACGGCGGGCTTTTCAAATTCCACTTTGCGCCGAATGAAATCAGGATGAATTTTGTTCCATTCTCTGTATTCCATCTTGAACGGCACAACCGCGTCTTCAAATTTCCAGTAAGCGTGAAGATTCGGCAGATTCATAATTTCTTCTTTGCTGACCACCGCGCGATTTTCGATGACGGACGTAAAATTGGTCGATGCGCGTCCGTGGCGGTCGTTGGGCAGGGATGTCGAAATCTGCGGTCGCTTGCGCTCCTCATTGCCGATGCAGTCCGAAATCCAGCGCGCCGCCTCCGGTTCGTTGCACCGATAAAAGACTTTCAGAACCGGAGAAGCGAGCATCGTTCGGGCTAAGTCGCCGTATTGCGGCGTTAATTGATGTTTGCTCTGCGTTCCCAAAACGTAGCGGATGCCGTGCTTGCGGCACTCGACCATAAATTCCGGCAGGGCGGGAAGACTGTTGAGCGTGTGCAGCTCGTCGGCGATAAACCACCACGCTTCGTTTTTCCGCTCGGCTTGTGGAACGCTCATCAGGCGGCGCATCAGGATATTGAGCATCGCGGAAATCAGCGGGCGAAGCGTGTCGCGGGTATCCGAGGCGGTCGTCAGGAAAAGCCAGCTGCGCCTTCTCGCCCGCGTCCAGCCGGTTAAGCTAAAGTCCTTTTTATCTTCCGACGGCGGCGGCACGAGCCTTAGAACCTTCCCGATGTCGGCGAGAGTGCCGAGAACGCCCGTTCGCTGCGGACCGCCTTTGGCGTTAATCTTGTGGGCAATCTCCGTTCCTTCCACCAATTCGTCAATGGCGGCTTCATCGCACAAAACGGCAATCATCTTTTTGATTGTCCATCTCCGAGCCAGAATGAGCTTAAAAACGTCCTGCGCGGCTGAGTTAAAAAACCTCGTATGCTCGTTTTTAATATGGGAAGTCGGAATAAAACTCTCCGCAATCAAATCCAAATCCGAAGGGCTTCTTACTTCCGCCGCGAGCTGCCAGTTCGGAAAGCGTTCGTCCAGCGGATTGAGAATCGTATCCAGACCTTCGCGGTAATGACTTTGCACGAACTCGGCAGCGGGGTCGTAGCACACGCCCGGCTCCTGCCGAGCCGCTTCCCGCGCCTGCCTGATAACCGGGTGGATAAACTGGCTTTTGCCGGAGCCGCTGTCGCCGAACAGGAACGTGCCTTGAGTTTCCTTCTCCCGCGGTATTCGCAGCGTATATGGCGTCGGCGCGCCGGTCAGAGATTTCCACCAGTTTTTAACCATAAATATTTTTCTTTATTTTTTCCTTTACTCTTCCTTTGCTCTGTCTATATTTCGTTACTCCGCTCATTTTTGAATTACTTAAACGGCTGAATAACGATGCCGATGCCGTCCGCATTTCTCATTTCCCGGCAGTATTCTTTCGGCGAAAGAAGCCGCGTACCGCGCAGAAAATCGCCTTCGAGTTTTTT
>MWWG01000070.1_pt1 | contig 14912 bp, 23 predicted proteins | sample 1047331 | NCBI WGS metagenome assembly MWWG01 (sample SAMN06349968, study PRJNA376086) | soil metagenome | isolation source: MG6-4 sample Antarctic (ecotone) soil | place: Antarctica | collected 2015-01-13 | reverse complement strand
GGGTGAAAGACCTTTACTTCCTCAAAAGGTAGCTTCGTTAGCGTTGTTTAGGGGAGTTCATGGTTAATTTTACAGCTTTCATTATCTAATTGATCTGACGCCCCGATGACCAGCGCAACCTAACAACCCATCTGAGGCTGACGAGTCAAGCAGAACTTTCAGATCAAGTGGGATTGTTAGCCGCGTAAGCCAGCAGTGTTGAGCCTTTCCTGCGCAAGCTTTCCAGATACTTCACCTCGTCGTAAGCGGTCCGTGTTTGCCAACATCTGAAGATGATCCGCACCCACTTGAAGGCAAGTGAGCGTACCGCCGCGTGATGACTCTTGCCCCGCGACCGTTGCTGTTCGTAGTAGGCTTTTGCCCAGAAGGAATGCTTGATACTTTCGCCCGCATACTCGTGGAAAGTCTGGCGCAGGAACTTCGGGCAGAAGTATCGCCACCGCACCCAGCAACTCTGCCCGCTGCGCTCCATCACCGGTGCGACACCCGCCAGACACGCTACCTCATCTGCTGACTGCCACCTGTCACGGTCGCTGCCCATCGCCGCCGTCAGACGCGAGGCATAGACATGACCGGCACCGGGTAGTGACTTGAAGAGTTCGTAATCTTGATGCACCGAACATATCTCTTCGATCTGCTGATCGAACTCGCGGATGGCTGAAAGAGTCGCTTTCATCTGCGAAGCCAGAGCTTTGATCATCAGCACTGAGGAGTTGATGACAGCTCCGTCGGTCGCCAATGGCGCGGCTACTTTGATTGAGGCGACTCGCTTCTCAAGCGTATCGAGTCGCACGGAGTTGTGTTCGCGGAAGAATTTCAAAAGAGTTTCACGCCTGACTCGTTTGAGCGCATCCAGAGAAGACCAGCGCAGCAGAAAATCGCAGACCAAATCGGTGCGGATGTCAGGAAACCACTCTAATACTTGCGGGAAGTAGCACTTCAGGAGTGCCGTCATCCGGTTGCTCGTGCGCGTACGATCGGCAACCAGTCTTCGGCGGTGCTCAACGAGCAGGCGCAAGGTGCGCGTCTGCTCATCGTCGGGTGACCACGCGCGCAACCGCTCGCGGTGATGGATCAGCAACTCGGCAAGGTATCCGGCGTCGGGCGGGTCATCCTTGTGACGTGAAGGTGAGAAAGCTTCACGGAATTTTGAGAGAGTGCGCGGGTTAACGGGGAAGAGGGTGATGAAATCATACTTCATCAGCGCGTAGATGAGCGGACCGCGTGATTGTTCCAGGCAAACGGCGACCTGGCACCCACCATAGCGAGTACGCAGTGCCGCCGCCCACTCGTCGATAGCTTGCGGCGAGTGCCGCAGGATGGAAGCCTCACGCTTGCCAGTCGCAGAATCGACAAGGCAGATGTCATGCTTTTTGTCAGACCAGTCAATACCTAAGAGCGCGGCGAAAACGGTCATAGCAGTTCTCCTGAAAATGAACGAGTCGGTTTGAAGAACGTGCTAGCTTTAGCCACGGCGAGCTGGTTATAGTAGAGCCGCCTTGAGAGCGGCAGCATCTGAGCATTCGTTGTCGGGCTAAAGGCGGGGCAGGCGTGCGGAATGGTTGTTATGAGCGTCTGGTGTACGCTGTAGCATGCAGATTCGTCACGCCGCCCTGCACGTTCTTTCCTCAGCCCCGGACTCTAGCGAATCAGTGCTGAGAAACGAACCGCGTACACCTATAACGGCATGCACCCGACGCCCCATCACGCTGCCTCTCATGTTGTTTGAATGGGGGCGCGGGTGATGCCGGGCGTTCGGTTGCTTCGAATTGAATTTTAGAGACGAGCGCGAGACTTGTCGCTGGCGAGCGCCGCGCGGCTTCGTTCAGTTTAGTTGAAAGCCTATGTCCCACGCCGCGCCGCCGCGCTCCCTCGTCCTCTGGACAGTGCGAAACGGGCGTTGAATAATTCCTTTCGAGGCGGGCGGCAGGCGTTGCGCAATTCTAATAACGGGCAGCCGAACAACGGCATGCACCCGACCGCGCAATAACCTCCTTTCACACTCCCCACAGACTGCCCCACCTTCGCACAGTTCACGCCAGACAAGCCGCAACAGGCCGGACAAGGCGATGCCAGCCCGAACCGTCCGGCGCGCTACAGGACAAAATTGAGCCTCTTTTTTACTGGCGACAGGATACGCGCAATTGTGTACCTCGCCGCTCGCGCATCTCGCCTGCTTTCAACCGCTTGGCTGTAGACCAAAGTCTACAGAATCGGTAGACCCGGTAGACAGTGGCGATAACGCCCTTCATTCATCACACTTGCCGGTAGACCGGAGAGTCGAAAATGAGGCTTTCGGTAGACCGACGGTAGACCAACCGTAGACCGTCCGCGCCTGATAACAGTGGGCTCAAACTGACCCGAAAAGCATAATTGATATTATCGGATTCGTTCTTGAAAACAGGTGAGACGGATCGGCGTGATTGTCAATTACTTGTGCGTGAGTCTCTTTTCGACTATGCACGAATCACGCATAAATGATGCGTGATTGCATATTTTCAAAATGGAGCTGCCGCCCCAAGATATAGCGGGGGCGCACCACTTCGGCGACGATGCCGGATACTTCCAACGGCAAATCTGAGGGCGCTTTGAATCTTGCCAACAGTGCGCGCTTATCGTTGCGATCAATTCTTTGTGTGCTCATTTTAGTTTTCCTCTCTCTGCTGCCTCTCATCAGTCGAGCGCCACTTCTCGACTAGTTGACGACGATCACCGCGCGCCGTCCACACCTGACACAGTTGAAGGGTCGAATGTAATCACGCTCCGTCGCCAGATCATCGCCGCTCGCGCTCGACGCGAAGCCCGCACACAGTTTGCACCCTTGCCCGTCGCGGCCTCCTGCCGCCTGCTCTAACGTCTCGACCCGGTTAGTTAAACTCATAATTTGTCCCCTTCGTTGACGAGTCTCAAAACACGCTTGCGCAAGCCACACACTTCACAGACGACGGGCGGGCGCGTATCTTTTCTTTGCGTCTCATCACGGAGGTCAATGCCGTGCGGACACATGCCCCGATCATGGCGCTCCTCTAATTTCTCGACCCGGTTAGTTAAATTCATAGCTTCCCTTTCTGTGTCGCTTCGAGGGCGTCTATGCGCTCCATCAAGTCCGTCAACTCGACGGCGCCTATGCCCTGCTCGATGATGGCGCGCGCGGCGGCCACGCGTGCAGAGGCGGGCGCGTCCGTGTCCTGCATTACCTTGACGAGCGTCGCGACGGCCGCCGCTCCCGCCTGTTGGAGCATGCTGATGGTCTGCTCGACAACGGCGCGGCGGGCCTCACGATGGCGGCGTTGAAACTCCGCGTCCTGCAGGTAGCGCCACAGGGTTGACTCGTTGACGCCGCACGCCTTGGCCGCTGCGCGCGTCGTGCCGTGCTGCAACAGGGCAGCGAGTGCCGGCTCCTGCTTGCCCGGTAATTTTCTCTCAGAGTCTTGCATTAGCTTGCAAAGCCTTTCAATTCATGCGAGGTGGCCGTTGCCGGGAGTAGTCGACAACGGTCACCTCCTGCGCCTTTGCCAAAGGGAGCGGCAAAGGGAAATTAAGCGACGTGCATCGCCGACCTGAGAACAGAGCCGCGTGGTTGCCGCGCTTGTCCTTCAAGACGCGCAATCTCACGCGCGCGGGTGGCAATGTCTTGACGCGCGGCAAGCAATTCCTGACGAGTGTTATAACTTTCGCCTTCCGCAATTTGCGCAAGACGCGCGCCCTCTTCTTTGACTTCGCGGGCGCGTAGTGACCGCTCAGCCGCACGCGTAGCGGCCTCTTCGAGTTCAGGCAATCGCGCATCGTCGCGCTCGTTGGCGAGTCTAAACACGCGCGCTTGTTGCAGATTGATGCGGCGCGGCAGTTCGGCGGCGCGGCGTTCGAGCGCGAGCTGCCCGTCAATGTCGCCCGCGTCGGCGGCGTCGGCGAGTTGCCGCGTGATTGTTTGCTGTTCGAGTTGCAGCGCATCCAGCGTGGCCTGCGCTTCTTGAATCTCTGTCCGTGTGTTGCTCATTTGTCACCCCTTTTGCGCGCGGCTTGGATCGTCGCGTCGCGCAATTTTGCGAGACGCAACTCCGGCCACTCGCGTTCAAACTCTCTCTCGGTCCCGCCTGCCGCCACGAAGTCGAAGCGGGAGCGCTCCTTCAACCGCTCGTTGTAACGGTCGCGGGCTTCAGCGTCTGCCGCGTCGCGTTGCGCTTGTCGTTTCTCGCGCCATTGTTTGATCGGGTCAATCATTTTCGTAACCTCTCATGTTTGGCTTTCAATTCCGCGTACCTCTCGACAGCACGCTTATCGTTAAAACAGTTGCGGGCTTCGTATCTCAGCCTGTTCTCTGCCCTCTCTCGCAGGAGAGATTCAAGGCGCTCATCTCGCTCGAATGTTGGCCGCTTCTCCGTCCTCATGCCGCTTTCAATCGGTGCGTAGCTTCCGTGTAAGCCGCGTTGATAGCCCTCATCCGTTCCGCGTCGCCACCATGATCGGGATGATGAATTATCGCCAATGCCCGGTATGCCGCGCGCACGACCTCGACGGGCGCGGAGGGCAAGAGGTACAGGGCGGCGAACGGATCGGCCTCTACCTTCGGTGTCGCCCGCGTCTGACGCTCTTGTCGCCGCGCATAAGTGCGCGTCACTTCGGCGTGAAACTCTGCCGTACAGAGTGCCAACCACTCGCCCATCTCGAACTCTGCCGAGGCGTCAACACACCATGATTTAGTTGACGGTCGCCATGCACGATCCATCGGTCGGACACAATTTTTGAGGACGGCTATTGCGGCCATGAAAGCGTTGGAATCATCGCTTTTCAGCTTGATCTCGAAGTCGCCGAAGAGTGTTTTCTCGATAAAGATTTGCATCACAGACACCCCCGAACAAGACGCGGCCTCATCATCAACTTTTTCCAGTTGGCATGAACGACTCGCAGTTGGCCCGCTTCCATCCGGCCCCAGCTATCAAGGTTCGCTTGCCGCGTCGGGTAGCCGAAGTAATCGGTTGTCCACCGCTTCAACTCGTCAATCAACTCATCACGACTAGCGGTAGCATCTGGTGTTTCACGTTGTGCAAGATTCATCATGCCGCACCCCCTGCATAAGACTCGCGCCGTTGATTCAAGCCAATATGCTCTGCCGCGTTGTTTACCGTATCGCGGGCGTAACTATCGTTATTTCGCGCCCTGGCCTTCTCTCCGATCCGCATTAACTCAGCTTCGACGGCAGCGCGGGTGTGTCCCATGCCGAGCGCACGCACACACCACTTCATCTCAGCGGTTGAACGGTCTTTACTTGTGGCAAGGTAATGATTCATATCGGGAAAGTCGCCCGCCTTTGGGAAGCGCCCGCGAATAACCCGCACCTCTTCGACAGTCGGCTTGGGTTTCGGCGCTGCCAGCAAGCCAGCCGCTTCTAGTTCGGCGACGGCCACCTTGCGCCCCATCGCCACGCGCGCCAGTTGCACGCGCGGAGATTCACCGTCTGGATAGCGACGCTTCGGTTTTTTGTTTTGGGAACCCGGCCACCGGATAGAACCGTGCGCGCCGCCGTTCGCGCCGGACTTCTTGATCGGGCCGTCAAAGATGCGATGCCGCAATTCTTTGTACTGTTCGAGCGCCAGCTTGTCGGCGAAGGCGAGGAAGGTTTGACCACACTCAGGACTTGTCCAGAATTGGAGAAAGGCAAAGGGCGCAAGCCGCTCCATAACTTCGGACGTGCAATCATCAATTTGCAGATATTGCGTCTCGCCCTTCCAGCGAATCCTGACCGTCATGCTTTCAACGCCGGAATCATGGTTGCGCTTGAGATAGGCGGGCAGCCGCTCTTGAAATTGAACGATGTTCGTCTCTTCGGCGAAAGTACAGCCGCCTTCAAAACTCTTGGTGTCGTCAACGAAAATCGTCTTGATGTGCTGCCCAATGCCGACCGACGCGCAGGCTTGGGCGGCTAGTTGGGCGTGCTCCAAATTCACCCCGCGCGGCTCCGGCTCCGGATCAAATTCCAAGACCTCCAGCACGAGCGCCCCGGCGGACAAATTGTCCGCCGAGAAAAGAGCCGGATCGTTGTTTTCTGCCGTAAAATCGCAATCTTGATCTTGAGGTGAGGCGATGAGCTCGCACTTTTCCGACTCCGCAGAAATTTCCGTGTCCGCCGTCTTTATCACAGGGGGGACAGGGGGGAACGGCAGAACTTTTCCCGTCGCCCTTTCCCATTCCTCATTTGCCCATTCCATGAACGCGACCGCAACCGCGTGCGCTTCGTCTTCGGGCAGTTCGGCGGCGATCTTGCCAGCCTTCGCCGCCGCGCGGCGGGTTATCGCCTCAATTTGAATGGTCGGCTCCTTCCGCGCGGCGGCGGCTTCGGCTTTCAACTTGGCTTCGAGTTCGGCCTTTTCAGCCTTCACCTTTTCCCGCGCTTCCTGTTCGGTCTTGTCCCTCGCGTCAGGCGCGTACACGGGTATGCGCCCGTCCTTTTGAAATTCTTTGAGGCAAGCGGCGAAGGCGAGGTCGAACTTGTTCACGCGATTCTTCCGCCGGGATGCGCGAGCGCCGCGCATTGTGGCGAGTAGCAGATCGGTAAAACGGTCGGTATAGGTCGCGGGCTTCTTGTCCCGATTCGCCTTGAAGCCAACCGTGTCGCACTCGAAAAGCGCGACGCCCGTCACGAGTTGGAGACGACGAACCCACGTCCAGCCCAACCGCTGCCAGCCGCGCGCGAGCGTGTCCGACATGCGTTTGAACTCTTCATCGTCAAGCGGCGGGAGGAACGTGCGGGAGAGGTGCGTCTGTGCCTTCCATGCCGGACACTCGAAGCGGCGCACCTTCGACTTCGCCTCGTCGCCGTCGGCGGCGGCATCTATCAGCGCGGCGTAAACCTTAAAACTTTGATCCAGTACCTTCGCCCATTCGTCGCCGTATGCCGTGCGAAGCGGCTCCCGGTACTCGCGCGCAAAGTAGGCTTGCGCGGTTCGGAAGGCGGCGAGGAAATCAGACGCCCAGGCACGCCCCTCGAGCGTGGCTTCGTCGGCCTGAAATTTTTCCTCCCAACTTTTCGCGTGAACTCCGTCAGCCTCGGTGAAGCCGAAAGGGATGTCATCTACGACGGGCGTGCGGGATTGTGCGCTCATGCTGCAACCCTCCTTACGCTCGCCTGCTGGCCGCCGGGCTGCGCCGTGCGACGTTTGAAGGGTAAGGGCGCGGGCATGCCCGCGTGAACTTCGGCGGCGCGTCTGAGGGCGTCTAGGGCGTTCGGCTCCAGGCATCCCTTGACGGGGCGACCGGGCGACCATTTTTTTGCGTTGTGCGAATCTGGTGAATGCTGTAATCTTGTCATGGTCAGTTTCCTATAGTTAGTTTTGAAGGCGCTTGAGTTGGTCGCTCAAGCGCCTTCGGTCTATTTAGAAGGGACGATTATCTTCCTCCCAAGGAGCGCGACTTGAAGCCGGGACAGCATGCGCCCCGCGACTTGTGCGCAGCACTCTCATAAGCTCGGGCGCGTGCCTGTCTCCACACTCATCACAAACCAGTGCCCAGCTTTCCTCTAGGAATAAATCAACGCCATCTGGATCGGTGCGTGCATGGCACAGGGCGCACGGATCGTTGCAGATGGCGTTGTTAAGCTTGATCGCCAACTTCACCCGCTCGCCAAAAAACGGAATCCCTTTGTTTGCTATCTGCGCTCGAATCTTGTCTAAGATTGTAAGGACGTTTTGCTTATCTGCGCCGTTAGTGACGAGCACTCGCACGGCGTAGGCTCCGCTCATCAACTCATAGTTTTCACTGCTGTAGATTGTGTGGCCGTCCTCGTCGCCTTCGGTATCTCCAGAGAAGCCGTCAATCTGGGTAAACTTCTTGGGCTGTCTGCGACTGTAGTGTTTTAGCAGTTGGTCTTGGGTTGGTTTTTTCATGGTCTTTTCCTCTAGTTAGTTGGTCAGTTCAAAGCAGAAAGCCTCTGGACTTGGGCGACGACTCCCAAAATCCAAAGGCTTTTCTGCGACTCCGCAACAACGGCGGGCGCGTTGCGAAACTTAATATTATTAGCCGGGTCGTCGGTTCCGGTAAATCAAAGGACTTGCCAACCAACGACGACAAAAGCTAAGATCGAAAGCGATGGTCGTCGGGATCGGCGGCTTTTCAAATGAACAGAGGGCGCGGGTAAAGTCTTGGCGGACACCGCGCTCTTTCTGTTTTTAGGAGAAAGAGCTTTACTCCCTCACTGACTAACAATTTAATTCTAACACCCTGCGAGATAAAGTGCAAATATTACCTTGCAGGGTGGGCGGTAGTAGAAGTCTGATACCTCTTCTTCATTTTCTCCCACGTCTCCATCCCGTTACGTGCCGCCCATTGCTGCAAACCTTTTCGGGAAACTCCCAACTCTTTCGCGAGGGATGATTGAGTAGCGGCTTGCCCAAAACTTTGAATGGCGGTAGATACATCCTCTTCTGTGATCTTCGACGCGCCGCGTGTCTCTGGGCGGAAGAGTTTCACGATCTGGTTTAGCACGTCAAAATCTTTGGCGGAATCTAAACCACTGGAGATGAACTTAAGTCCGTGATCGGGCCACCAGTGAATGTCTACAGTTAGCGCGATCTCCTTTTTGGTGACTCGGCATCCGTCGAAAATCTGACAAGATATTTCAGCCTCCGCACCTCCGAGAGTCATCGCTATGTTTTTATGAAAGAATTTGCCGGGCGGCGACGGCGGGACATAATCTATTTGTCTCCCGATCACTACAATTTGAAAGCCCGCATAGCGGCTGGGCAGTTCCTTGTCGGTAATCGTCCGTCTCGTGAACTTCCCGCGCTGCATTGAGGTAGAGGCCAGCGCCTTCCGAAAGAGATCGGGGTCGGCGCAGTAAGGGCAGGGCGGATTTGTTTGCTTCTTACTCATAACTTTTTCACGTACAGATCAAGGTCGTCTCGCTTGATCGTCCAACCGCGCCGCCCCGCGACGATCTTCGCCTTCAACTTTCCCATGTTGATGGCCGCACGAATGGATTCTTTAGAAAGTCCGCACAAGCGCGCGGCGTCCGCGACTGAGAGCGTCAACTTGTCGGCGACGGGGACGGCGTTTCGTGTGATGGCCGTCGCGAGTAGTTGTATAAAGTCTTGGCCAAGTGGCCCCGCAAGCCCCGCTGCGCGTCTATTCGGGGCTACCATGAGCGCCGTGTCAACCGACTCTAATTCGGCCTTCAACCGCTCTACCTCATCCTCGGCAAAGTCGGCTTGCTTCCCCGTCTTGCCACGCACGTAGATGACTTCACCGAGACGCCCCTCGGAGGCGTACTTCTCGACCAATCGCACGGAGACGCCCAACCGCCCTGCTACGTCTTTCTTGTTCATCTGTAGATTGCCATTTAAGCCCCGCAATAGCCCCGCGTTCGTGCCTGTTCGGGGCTTCCCCGCCTCTCATAGCCTAAAGCCGCGCAAAGCCCCGTAGCGCGTCTATTCGGGGCTTGCCTCACGCCACCTTCCTGCCGCGCTTCTTTGCTGCTGGTCTGCCCATCTTCGGCTGCTTGAACTTCACCAGCGCATCGGCTGGAATAACCCAAGACCCGCCGACTTGTTGGGCAGTAGGAAACAGACCTTGCCGACACCACAGCCGCACCGTCGAATCGTCCACGCCAAGACGTTCGGCCACCTTCGATGTAGATAGAAGTTCCATACCGCGCATCTTCCCGCAAACGCGAAACATTGTCAATACTTAGTTTCCCGCGTTCGGGGATACCGGACAAAGAAAGTTTCTCGCTTACGGGAAAATATATCTTGACTATGTTTCGCGTTTGCGCTAAACTTTCTTCTTGTCAGACGGAATCAACGAAGGAGACAAAACCGATGATGAACTTAAACCAAGAGACGATGCGGGAAGTTATCCAAGAGGCGTTCGACCGAACGGACTCATTGCGCTGGCAGATGGCTATCACACGCGCGGCGCAGGAACTCGAGTCGAATCCCTTCATGCACTTTGACGGACACGCGCTCGTCATCCTGAGTGAGTCGAACGAAATCTACTCCGCTAACGGCACATGCCAGTGTCGCGCTTATGAGTTCGGGCGTCCGTGCTGGCATCGCGCGGCTGCTCGTCTCGTCACCCGCTACAACGAACGGGCGCAATAACACGAAGGGCTTACGTGAGTGTTCGAGCACCCGCGTAAGCCCCGCGCATTTAACCCAACCTCAGACCACATGAGAAAGGATCGGATATGAGTCTTACAAAACGAATGCTGGAAACGCAAGAGGCGGTGCCGGCGACACAGAAGTTAGAACGCGCCCGCCTTGCCCTGCGCACCGTCTCGCGAGACGTACAGGTCACAGAAGGTCGCCTACTTGACTTTGAGACGGCGGACGCCATGCAGCGCACTTTGAACGCCACAATGCGCGAGTTGGAAGAGTTGACGCTCACGGTTGCCGTGATGGAAAGGAGAGCGAACCATGTCTAAGAAAGTTACAGAACAATCGGCAGCACAGCCCGATCTAGCGGATCTGCTGGCCGGTGTTATTGCTCATCCTGATTTACCGCAAGTCGTCTGGGACGGCATCACCGATGCTCTATGCTTGCTTAATCACAGCACGAAGATTTACGAATCCCCGCTGATGTTGCGCGCCCTGTTCGACCTGGGCAAGCGCGAGAAGAGAGGCGCGAGCTAATAAACTTCTCCCGACGTCGGGACAACTTGAGAGGGGCGGGGAATCAACCCACGCCCCTCTCTTTTTTTTGGAGGACCGGTGTCTTTCGTTCTTTAGATGAGTTCTACAGCGCGCAAAGGTCCTGTGTAACTGCGCAAAGGTCCTGCGGTATTGAGTTGGTACAAGTGCCCCTGTCTCAACCTGTTCGGTCGGACATAACATCCTTCGATAAAAAGAAGGTCTACATCAACCAACTACTATTCAGGAGCATAAAAGTATGAGGCCCCTTAAAGGAAAATTAATCCTCTCGCTGGCGGCATTCGCCGCGCTGAGCCTCGGCTCAGTCATGTCGGCGCAGGCTGGCACCATCACGTATAGCACTGGGAACGCTATTGATTTGAGCGGAACAGGGTTTGGTACCCGGTTGACCGTTCTCTCACTCCAGGCCAACGGTACGGAATCAGGTGCCACGACCTTTGACAACCCAACTGGAACTGGCGATTCGACGAATCAGGACGGCTTGCTCTCGTTCGCGCAATTGCAAAGCATTGGAATCACCAGCGCCAGTGAAATCCAGCTCATCTACAACCTCAACGAGACAGGTTCTAGCCCTGGAACGTCTCTAACTTCCAATGTGGCAACTTTCTATAACTCCACAGGCGGAGTTGTTGCCACCGCAACTCTTTCAAATACTTTCACCGCAGAGCCTTTCAACCAAGGTAATGGCGGTTCCGGGTATATCGCTACTTTTAACTTCACTCCGGCGGAGTTAGCCGCGATTAACGCTCTGTTCACCTCGGGGGGATTTTTCGGGCTCAGTGGGACTATCCAAATGGCAGACAACGGCGCGGACAGCTTCTTCGTTCGTGACAATGGAACAGTCACCGCTCCGATTCCCGAACCGGCGACGATGATTCTGCTTGGCACGGGCTTGGCGGGCATCGCGGCGAAGGTGCGCAAGCGCCGAAAGGGAGAGCCCGAGGAGACCGTCTAATCCGACAGCAGGTCAACAGGGGCGAAGAGCGGCTGGTTCGGCTGGTGGGGTCGTGCGGTCCCCATCAGCTGAAACAACCGCGCACCCATAGGGGAACACACAACCACTTTTAGCATCAGCCGGACGGCATCCGGTTTGACAGAAATAGCAGGCGGGCGTAAGGCTGAGGGGCTTCTACGATACGACTGCAGCCGACGCCGCACATTATGGCAATTAGTGTGCGCGTTATCAGGATGGGCCTGCCTTTACTCCGGGCAGGCCCATCTCACTTCACCCACAAACAAGGGCGTGGTATGTAGACGGTAAGCGCAGGCAGCGGGAAAGCGGCAAGGTCTAAAACAGACAGCACTGTCCAAATTGGGAGTGGGTGCTGAACAAGCCGCACAACTACTCAATACCAACCGCCAATACATCAGCACAGTAGCCCTACCCCAAAAGTTGGGGAGGCCAAGAGTCAACCGCAAGCAGCCAGAGGGCGATGGTGGCGGCGAAACTCGCGAACATGCAGCAAGGCGACCGCGACACGCATTTTTGCGTGTCGTCTATCAGTCAGCCCCAAGCCGCCGAACTATTAAACGTCTCGACGCGAACAGACGTTACGCAAATTTGCGAAAGGTTAAGCGGCAGCATGGTTGAACCCGCGCGCCCACCCGCTACAGACCCCGCCAGTTATTCATATCTCACGCAAGGCAAGCCGCAAACGAACCGACAAGGCGATTTGCTTGTCCAAACTCTCCAACGTTTTCCTCTCACGCGGAGTAGTTATAAGGTGAGAGCCGAAGGAGAACTATGAACCAGAAACTGTCCAGCATCGGGATCGTGCTCACAGCACTCCTCACGTTTGTACCGAGCACCCAGACGTTCGGGAACGCGAGGCCTCTTCATCAGGAGCGAGACGCATCAGCGGCCGGGGCGGACAAGCTATTCGCACAGTGGGACAAGCCGGACTCGCCGGGGGCCATGCTGGCAGTCATGAAGGACGGCAAGATCATCTATAAACGCGGCTACGGGATGGCCGACTTAGAACATAGTGTTTCCATCTCCCCCGCGACCGTCTTTAATATCGCTTCCGTGGCTAAACAGTTCACGGCGGTGAGCATCCTGTTGCTCGCCCGGCAGGGCAAAATATCACTGGACGATGATGTCCGGAAATACGTCCCCGAGATGCCGAAATATGATGGACCGATTACTGTCCGGCAGCTCGTTCACCACACCGGCGGACTGCGCGACTACGGCGTCCTGATGAGTCTAGCCGGCGTGCGAAATGAAGATTATTACGACGACGACGACGTCATGGATGTGTTAGCGCGGCAGAAGAAACTCAACTTTAAGCCGGGCTCGGAGCACCTGTATAGCAACTCCGGTTACTTCCTCGTGTCCGTGATCGTGCAGCGCGCGAGCGGCAAGTCCCTAAGCGACTTTGCGGAAGAAAATATTTTCAGGCCCCTCGGCATGAAGGACACCCATTTTCACGACGCCCACGCAATGATCATCCCCAACCGTGCCGTCGGCTACTCACCTAAGGGCACCGGCGTATACCAGATCAACATGCCCGATCTTGACGTTGTCGGCGCGGGCAATCTCTACACGACGATCGAGGATTTATTCCTTTGGGATCAGAATTTTTATAACAATAAATTGCACGTGGCGGCGGGAGATTTAATCTCTCAAGTACTCACCCCCGGTACGCTCAACCGTGGTGAAGCGACTAACTATGCGTTCGGCTTATATATCAATAACTACAGGGGCCTGAAGTTGGTCTCTCACGCGGGAGACTTCGCGGGGTACAGGGCGGAAATGCTTCGCTTCCCCGAGCAGCGTTTTTCCGTCATTTGTCTGGCTAACGTGAGCAATCTCAACGCGGCAAAACTTGCCAGGCAAGTGGCGGACATATATCTTGCCGACCAACTCAAGCCGGATGATGCGAAGAAAAGTTTATCTCCAATTCTGCCGTCGCAATTCATCAAGCTCTCCGAGCAGGAGCTCGCCGCCAACACCGGAAGTTACAGGGACCCGCTGACAAATGATTTCTGGCGAGTATCTTCCGCCGAGGGCAACTTGGTGGCAGCAACGACGAGAGGGAACTTTAAGTTTGCTCCCCTCAGCAGGACTCACTTCCGCTCAACAAATCTTAATCCCGTAAGAGAGCTTGTGTTTGAAACCACAGCAAATAGCCTAAGGCATATGCATGTCAACACTGACGGGCGACAACCAGCCACATTTGAAGCTGTGACACCGGCATTACCTACGGCTGCGCAATTGGCGGAGTATGTCGGAGACTACTACAACGATGAGCTGCAAGTAATCTACAAAGTGGTGACCGAAAACGATAAGCCGTTCGTCAGGTTGGGGTACGGTAGAGTAGGGAACAACTTTAGGTCAAAGAATCCTTTGACGCCTACAATCAAGGATGAGTTCAACGGTAATAGCATTAGTGTTAAATTCGTTCGTGACAAAGAGAATAGAATCACGGCGTTTATGTTGAGTTCCGGGCGGGTGAAAGACCTTTACTTCCTCAAAAGGTAGCTTCGTTAGCGTTGTTTAGGGGAGTTCATGGTTAATTTTACAGCTTTCATTATCTAATTGATCTGACGCCCCGATGACCAGCGCAACCTAACAACGGCATGCACCCGACGCCCCATCACGCTGCCTCTCATGTTGTTTGAATGGGGGCGCGGGTGATGCCGGGCGTTATACCGCTTCTTTTCAGTTGGAGGACTCATATGAGAGCCACGTCTGCGATGTTCCTCGTTTTGCTTATATCCGCGGGCGTCTTTGCCCAGTCTAGAAGAATAAGGACTTACCAATTCGAGAAGAAGGAAGGGTCTCATACGGCTCGGGTCGTCTTCCGTACCAGAATGTTCACCCGCGCCAGGCACAGAAGTACCGGGGTCGTGCGGGGCCAGACGATGATAGATGGGCGCCCGGCTATCGGGACCGACGGTAACATGCCGGGCGTGGAGATCGATTCGATGAGGTTTTACCTCGACGGGAAAGAGATCAAAGTCCCGGGACGGTTGTATGCGGATTGTTTCGACCCGAAGTTCGGCGACGATTACGTCACCTTAACGTTCGGGCGCGGTTTCCAGGGTGTGATTATCTCGATGTCGGGGTCCGATGGGGCGGGCGGCTACCAGGCGATCTGGAGATTGAGAAAGAATGGTCAGCATAGCAGGACTATCAACATAGGGGGTTGAAGTCCGCAGCGCGAGGCATAATGCCCGGCATGCACCCGACCGCGAATAGTATCCCTCCACCCCTCCCACAGAGATGGCCCGCTCGTCGCATATCTCACGCCTGACAAGCCGCAAGCGCAC
>MWWG01000069.1_pt1 | contig 15015 bp, 17 predicted proteins | sample 1047331 | NCBI WGS metagenome assembly MWWG01 (sample SAMN06349968, study PRJNA376086) | soil metagenome | isolation source: MG6-4 sample Antarctic (ecotone) soil | place: Antarctica | collected 2015-01-13 | reverse complement strand
TATGTCACGCAGGTGCTCGAACAGTACGCAGCGCAAACCGGAGGGCAGCTACCTACAACCCCCGAAGAGAGAGCAAAAGCGTTTGAAGCATGGGCAAGAAATTTCCCGCAAACTGAAGCGCCCCCCCTTTCTGATGAAGCAATAAGCCGCGAGAGCTTGTATAGGGCGGACGACTGAGTGAGCTACCTTGCAGATACCAATATTCTCGTCCGCAGCGCCCAACAAAATCACCCGCTACACATCGAGACCATAGAGGCAGTTAAAGCACTACTCGGCAGAGGGGAGAGCGTTCACATATTCGCTCAGAACATTATTGAGTTTTGGAATGTATGTACGAGGCCGGTTGATAAAAACGGGCTAGGTCTCACACCACAGCAAACAGCTACCGAGGCAACACGGCTTGAATCACTTCTTTCACTTCTTCCTGATACACCGGCAATTTATACAGAATGGCGAAAACTTGTCATTGCTCATTCGGTCTCCGGTGCGAAAGTGCATGACGCAAGGCTTGTCGCCGGAATGCAGGTGTACGGCATCCAGAACATTTTGACCTTAGACCCGAGGGACTTTGCACGTTATGGAGTTACGGTTGTGCAACCGAAGGACATAAAACGAGGCCCACAGCTTACACCTTAAAGACTATGGCAAGGAGAACATAGAGCGCCCAATTCCAAAACGGAGTTGAGCGCTTTTTTCATGACGCTTCCTAAAATGAAATTCTCTTCGAGTGAGTAGATTTTTTAGGGGGTGCTCCAGTATAGGCCAAGCAAGAATCTTTCGTTGTAGGGCAAATACGGAGGCCGAAATTTCAACACTCAGCCCGAAAATGTAATTTTGGCGCTTCGAGGCCCCTTCAAAGGGAGCGGAATCTTGAGCGGTAATGAATCTTGAGTGTGCCCACCGGAGGACGGCTTCGCCGACGCTCCGCGCGCCCACGATGAAACTACTAGATGTAGTAGACCCCTGCCCTTTTTGAAAAACGGCGCTTCCGGTAACACTTCGGCCCGCAAAGGCACGAAGGGCGACCACAAGATATTGCGCTTTGGTCGAAAAATCCTCACCCGATTTCAACAAAGAGACCGATAACGCACTTTATGCGTTTGAGAGTCTTATTCCATCATGTCCGCTATGTAGTGAATGAGCACGCCTACCGCCCTTTGAGAAACATACGTTCCTTCATCCGGCTCAATGTCTCTAGCGAGAATGGCGGCGGCTGCTTCTTTGATCATGTCTTCGTTATCCTCTTCATGGCCTTCATCCCATCCCGGAAAGAGCAACATCTGAGTATCAGCTTCCGGCGCACTCATAAGCCGGTTCGCAACGTCTCTTAGCTTGAGCACCACGTTATGATATTTACTTTCCCCCTCAAGCGATCTCCGGGTTAACGCCATCGCTTGCCGCACCGCCCCCTCTAGGTCTTCAGCGTAGAAGGCAGCGATGCACGGGTCTTTCTCCCCGTCGGTTGCTAGGAGGCTATCAAACACGAACACCTCGACCGCAGAAGGGTGAGCCGTATCGAAATGGAAATCTAAATTCTCTTCTTTGTTTTCGGCTTCGTATTCGGTTTCTGATAGTTGAGTGACCGCGTAGTTTGAGACATCAATCTCTTTTCTCTCCATTGAGCGCACCCCGTCTCTCTTACGAATGCTCACTTGATGCGCCGGCGTCTAAAGGCTCATCGAGCAACTCATAACCCTCTTCGGCGAGCGACGCCGCGTCAGCCAGTGAAGCAACCCAATAATAAGGCGCATCGCCCAAGAGAATAAGCATCGGCTTTGCCGCCCGAAGAGCAAAGGCTTTCGCGTCCGCTAAATTTGAGAACTCGAATACCGGCCTGTCACGAATGATCTTCATAAGCCACTCCCGCCATTGATATGGCATGAGTGTATCACTGATGATTTCCTCGCTCTATTTTACTCTCCGAGTAGATAGTCAATTTTGGACTATTCCAAGATCGCCTATACCTTCGCGCCGTTTGGCTGTGAGCGTATGGAAAAATCGGTCATCTCACATGACTATGCGCTCTTCCTGAAGCACCTCAGAGACACGAGAAAGAAGGCAGGGTTTACGCAAGAACGACTTGCCGAGCTTCTAGGAGAGACGCAAACATTTGTGAGCAAGTGCGAGCGCGGCGAGCGCCGCCTTGACATCGTAGAGGTTCGCGCGTTCTGCAACGCTCTCGGTGTGCCGTTCCCATCCTTCGCCCAACAGCTAAGTAAAGTCCTTGACCGAGACAACGGGAAAAGGAAGGCGCGAAGGATTGAGCACCAGTGACACCGTAGCCAAGCGAGCCGCCAAGCAGCGGCCACTCTTAAAAAAAAATGATCTGGTACAGCCGTTCCTCAAATGGGCGGGCGGCAAGCGCCAGCTTCTCTCCGAAATCCGCAAATACATCCCAAAGAAATACAGCATCTATTTTGAGCCGTTTATAGGGGCTGCGGCTGTGCTCTTCGACATCCAGCCGGGCGAGGCTCTTATTAACGATGCCAATAGTGAGCTAATCAACTGCTACCGGGTGATTAAGGCAACCCCGGAAGAGCTAATTAGTCTCGTCCATGAGCACAAGCGGAAAAACAGTAAAGATTACTTCTACCGTTTGAGAGAGTTGGATCGTAAACCCGAGTTCAAAGAATTGACCGACGCCGAGCGCGCGGCGCGCATCATCTACCTCAATAAGACCTGCTACAACGGCCTCTTTCGCGTAAACAGTCAGGGACAATTCAACGTCCCTTATGGCGATTACCGCGACCCGCTGATCATTGAAGATGTGGTTATCCGCGCGGTGAGCCGCTACCTCAATGACACCCAAGTATCCATCAGTAACGAAGACTTTGAGGACGCGGTGAGCGGAGTCGAGAGAGGTGATTTTGTGTACTTCGATCCGCCTTATGATCCCCTCTCCGATACGGCGTCTTTCACCGGCTACAACCTGAACAGCTTCGATAAGGAGCACCAGCGACAGCTAAAAAGAGTGTGCGACGAGTTAACAGAGCGCGGGTGCAAGGTGCTGGTCAGTAACTCCGCAACTGACTTTATCCGCGATCTCTACAGCAACAAGAGCCGCTACACCATCCGTGAGGTTGAAGCTGGCCGGAGCATCAACTCCGTTTCGACCGGGCGCGGCAAGATCAGCGAACTGCTGATCTTCAACAACTACGATGACCCTCAAATCAAAGAATGATATTGCATGGGAGACGCTTTTTGAGCGGCACAATATCCTCGCCGAGATAGACCGGACGGGCGTTTTTCAGATCGCCTCAAAGGAAATAAACAAAGTACGTGAGGCGCGGTTAGCGACGAAGTTTGATCACCGCGAGCAGCTTCCCATAATTTTTGAGCAGAATTCCCTCACCATCCAGCCGAATACTCGCGGCACATACCTTATCGGGCGCTTCGAGAGCTACCAAGATTTACCCGACAATCCAACAATTCGCATAGAAGGAGCTAACTTCCCTTCTAGTAGCATCGAGACGATTGATCCGGTGAGGCTTTACTCAGAGCCAGCAGTGCTACTCTGTGCATACCACACAGGGATTATTTCTCACCTTCTCAATCAGGAAATGATGCTTACTGTCTTCGGGCGCATGTCAGCCGGAAGCTTTAGCTACAACATACGAAACACCAAAACGAGTGCGCTCCATGAGATTCAAGTCGAAGGGGCGCAGCTTGAAATTGACGGCGGATTTGAAGGAGACGACGCTTTTGCGATATTCGAGGCGAAGAATCAGAGCGTAGATGATTTTCTCGTGCGGCAACTCTACTATCCGTATCGGCTCTGGACAGGAAGAACGAGAAAACAGGTTATCCCTGTGTTCCTTTCCTACTCTAACGCAAACTCTGTGTTCTCGTTTTACGTGTTCCGCTTTACCGATGAAAGACTTTATAACTCGATTGAGCTAGTCGAGCATCGGAAGTATCAAATTGTACCGAGCGCCATTGAGTTAAATGATATAGCCTCGGCGCTCGAACGGGTGAAGGTAGGGCCAGAACCTAAAGGTATTCCCTTCCCCCAAGCTGACAGTTTTCCCCGTGTCGTTGATCTACTCGCGCAGCTCTACGGGGCTAACGCTGAAGTGTCCCAAGATTACGTTACCACCAATTACGCTTTCGATTTGCGGCAGACGCAATACTACTCAAACGCGGCGGCCTATCTAGGACTCGTCAGGCGGCACTATAACAAGGAGCAGGGTGTTACGTATTCACTCACAGAGCGCGGCTCAAACATCATGGCGATGCACCCGCAGCGGCGAAACCTTTCGCTTGTTGAATGCGTCCTAGAGCGTCGCGTATTCAACCGGACACTTCGCTTGTATTTCAATCAGCGAGAAAGGCCGACGATTGAGCAAGTCGTTGATGTTATGAAGGCGGCCAAGCTCAAAATAGCTGGCACTACGTTAGACCGACGGGCGCAAACGGTGCTCGCTTGGATAGACTGGATGATTAAGCTATCAAAGGAATAAGCGCAGTCAGCTTACCCCCCACTGAAGCAAGTTAGACATACAGAAGAATGCTTGACCATCTCTCAGAGAGCATTTTACTATCCTTGCGAAATCGTAAATCCTTAAAACCGGGAAACCTTAAATGATTATTTCCCTACTTAATCAAAAAGGCGGCGTTGGTAAAACAACGCTCGCCGTACATCTCGCTATGGCCCTTTCACAGCGAGGCAACCGGGTCTTAATGGTTGACGCCGACCCCCAGGGTAGTGCCCTCGACTGGGCGGCGAGCCGTGAAGGAGAAACCGCTTTCCCGGTTATAGGGCTTCCGAAAGCAACACTTCACAAAGAACTGCCGAAGCTCGCCGCAGACTATGACTTTTTAGTTATAGACGGAGCGCCCCGCGTTTATGACGTGGCTCGTTCTGCGATTATGGCAAGTGATCTTGTGCTGATCCCTGTTCAGCCCTCGCCTTATGACGTTTGGGCAGCTAAGGAAATCGTGGACTTAGTTACGGACGTGCGCCCTTTTAAGGAAAACCTTAAAAGCGTATTTGTAATTAACCGTAAAATAGTAAACACGGCTATAGGGCGGGATGTGGCCGATGCACTTTCAGAATATGAATTGCCGGTATTGAAGTCACAGATGTGCCAGCGCGTGAGTTTTGCCGAGAGTGCAGGACGAGGGCAAACAGTCTTGGAAACGGAACCCGGCAGCCTTGCCAGTCAGGAAATCGAAGCCCTAACAAGCGAAGTAATGGAGCTAATCGGACAATGACCAAAAAGGTAAGTTTTGGAGCAAAGCCACGAACTAAAAAGGCTCTAACCCCGGATGAATGGGTATCGGAAGGGGCGGAGAACGGCGCAAAAGAGAAGATGGAGACAACGCGCTTCACCATTGATATTCCGACCGAGCTACACGCCCGGATAAAGAGCCAGTGCGCTTTGCGGAAGGTCAAAATGAGGGAAGAAATACAGGCATTACTTGAAAAGCATTTTTCGCTTAAACAGTAAGGATTTAATAGATTCCTTAAATCCTTAAAATTATCAGCGCGAATAGGCAGAAACGCATCGGGCAGAAACCCTCAAGACACTTTGAGCTAAAACTTCGTGCTTTCACATGCACGTCTTAGGTAAGCTATAGAGAATCTTGAGGAAAAAGTTATCCACAGATGCCTGTGCGCGGACTCGTGCTTTCACATGCACTTTGTAGTAAAAACTTCGTGCTTTCACATGCACTTTGTAGTAAAAACTTCGTGCTTTCACATGCACTTTCTCGTGCTTTCACATGCAGAAGTGGTTGTAAGTTACTGAATATAAAAACGATTATCGGACGTAAAGCGTTTATAAAGTATTAACGCATTAAATATATTAGTGCGTTAAAAGGAAATCGCAGTGGAAAACTCTTCTAAGAAATCGAAGCCCGAAGCAATTAAATCCCTTATTGAGGCAAGCCTTGAGAGTACAAAAGAGCTATACCCCGACAAGCTAGACCACACGATACCAAAACAGATAATTAACTCGATGCCGGAGCAGTTCGGACGCTATGACTTTGATCTTGCCGAGTTCCCGATATTCAGGCTCTACAAGAACGAGTTACGAAAGCATGACATCACAAAGCCCCTCACTTACACGGACACCATCAAAGGCAAGGACGGCGCGCTAGTCAAAAGAGAATGGATAGCGTCCGTAGGACAGCACGGTTTCGGAGGAGCAAGCACGCAGGTTCTACTTTATGACTTGCTACAGCTTTACGTTGAGCAGGGGCTAGAGAGTGAGTTTATTCGCTTCGGCTCAATCAATGCCATCTTTCAGAGACGAGGGGAACGCAGACCTTCAGACGCCGATTACAAACGAATGATAAGAGACTTTGAAATTCTCAGTGGCTATCAATTCGTTTCTAAAAATGCTTTTTGGGACAGCGAGCGAAAAGCCTATGTGAATATGATCTGGCGGCTCTTCGATAACGTATGCTTCTTCAAAGGAACGCCGAATCTTTTTCAAACAGAAATGCCTTTTGGCTTTGTAAAGGTTAATTCAGTGCTTCAAGGGATTGCCCGTTCTCGCGGCTTCTTTGCGCTAGGATTTGATAATAAGCTCTTTTACACGCTTAAGCCCCTAGAGCAGCGATTAGCCATTTACCTTGCCAAGCGTTTCCGATCTCGTGAGGTTTGCACGCGGTTCGTTGATGACTTGGCGAGAGCATTACCCATCGAAGCAGCATACCCGCGCAATGTCCGCGCTACTCTGAAACAAGTCACGCAGGGGCTTTTAGAGAAGGAGCTTCCGATACTCCAATCATTTAAACTTGAGAAATCAGGAAGGGGAGGGGAGTGGGTTGCATCCTTCTACCGAAAGGATCGGCCTAAAGACACCATCCCCATACGGAAGGAAAGTTTTAATCCTGACCTTGAACACTTAGTTGGGCTGCTCATTGATGCTGCCGGCGAGCCGGAGCATAAAGGATGGTGGATTCAATGCGCCCGGAGTCTTGGCCGAGATGGAGTCTTTCGGGCAATCGGCCAGTTTGAGGAGAAGCGCCGCCTTGAAGACCTCAACAATTCAGGAGCTATGCTTTCGGCCATCCTGAAAGACATTGCCGATCAAATGAAGGTTAAAATTCATTAGTGCGCTAGCAGCCCTGAAGACACCGAAATTGAAGCAGGGTATCTTTCCCTATAGACCGCACTAAAATCTCTTCACCTAGAGGCAGCTAGAGCCGTAGGATTTGATTTAACCACCTTAAAGGAACCCCTTCCCATCAAGACCATGTACACAAATCGCAGAGCAGAACTTTGACCGTCTGCGAAGCAGCTAAAAGTAATCGCAGACGGACGCGAAATTTTTTCCACAATCAACCTTTGTTCTGTCTTAAAGATTTGGTCACGTTCCGGCCAAAGCGCCTTCACTACACTCGTTGGGCAGATAGGGAAGTGAGCCGCCGTACATTTCGGAACAGTTTACAGCCTTAAAAAATCCCATCTTAATTTTTTCACACCTGACTCGCAGTAGCGTTAAGGAAAGGCACGCTTGCGAAGAGTAAATCGTTTTACTTGTTGGTTTAAGCTGCTTAAAATAGACTTAAGAATCGTTGTTGGTTTTGTTACGGTAGAGGCGCAACACACAAGGAACTCTTCTTAAAAGGTACAAAGGGATGCCGAGCAGACCGAAAACCGTAGGGTTTCAACTTGATGAAGATTATTTGGAAAGGCTCGAAAAGGAGGCGGCAAAGAACGGCGATTTAAGCCCCGGCCAGTTTGCTCGCCGCATTGTGATGAACTACCTGGACGATGCCGAGCGGGAGAAAATCAGAGAGCGGTTGGGAGGCGTCGAGGAGTCGCTTCAAGTCTTGCTCGTAGGGATGATCAACAGTGTCGAGATGCTTTTGGTGCAAACCGGGATGACGGAGACGGAGGCCGAAGAGTACATCAACGATACTTTCCGAAGGCGGTAAGAGAGAGGCGGTGAAGAAAAGTTGTTAACAATCGGAAGCGCGTCGGGCAGGTACTACGCCGACCTAGCGAGGGAGGACTACTACCACGCAGGCGGGGAGCCGCCCGGCATCTGGCACGGGACGGAAGCCGAGCGCTTCGGGGTCGGGGGGAAGGTTGAGAAGAACGAGTTTCTACGACTCTGCGAAGGCTACTCGAAAGACGGTAAAGAGAAGCTTGTCAGAAACGCTGGGACTGACTCACGCCGGGCCGGTTGGGACTTAACATTTAGTGCGCCTAAGTCGGTGAGTGTCGTCTGGGCACTGGCAGACGACATAACCCGGAAAGAGATTCAAGACGCTCAACGGGAAGCGGTCAAGAAGGCGCTCGATTACCTTGAGCGGGAAGCCGGGGAAGTGAGGGCGGGCGAGAAGGGCGACCAGTGCGAGAAAAGCGGCCTTCTGTTTGCGATGTTCGAGCATGGGACTTCTCGCGCCCAAGACCCGCAGCTTCATACGCACACCGTAGGGCTAAACCTCGCCCACCGAGAGGACGGCACCATTGGCACCCTTGAGGCGCGTTCGATATTTCGTCACAAGATGGCAGCCGGGGCGGTCTACCGGGCCGAGCTGTCAGCCCAACTAGAGAAGCGCTTAGGGGTAGAAATCCTTCGCGGGAAAAAAGACACGTTTGAGATAGCGGGGGTTCCTCAGTCTCTTATCGAAGAGTTTTCAAAGCGCCGGGAAATGATTCTTGCCGCGATGGAAAAGGAAGGGGCTAAAGGAGCGGCGCGAGCGGCCTACTTTACGGTGACGACGAGAGAGAAAAAACAGCACGTCGCCAGGGAGTTACTTTTTGACGAGTGGCAAGAGGTAGGGCGAGCGCACGGCTTTTCTTATGAGAAGGTCTTAGCCCAAGCCCTTCAGAGAGTCACCGACCGGGAGCTTGAAAAATCTTTTACGGCGGAAGCCGCAGCGCAAAAAATCACCGAGACACAAAGTTACTTTTCCGAGAAAGAATTTGTCAGGCGCGTGGCCGAGCTATGTCAGGGGCGAGGGCTTGGGGCCGATGATATTCACGACGCGGTGAAAAAGTATGTGACCCGCGAGGCTGTGAGTTTAGGGAAGTGGGAAGGCGAGTATTTTTACACGACAAAGGAAGTAATAGCACTTGAAGAAAAGATGCTTTCTCAGGTGTCAGACCTTAAGAGGTCGGCCAACTATTCGCCGGGCACGGCGACGATAGCGATTCCTTCATTTCTGAATCAAGAGCAGAAAAAAGCGCTCTACGACATCTCGCAGGAGACGGCGAGCATTCACGCCGTAAGCGGTATGGCGGGGACGGGAAAGACGACGCTATTAAAAACGGCGCGTGAGTTTTGGGAGGCGCAAGGGTACGAAGTCAGAGGGGCAGCACTTGCGGCAGTAGCGGCCAAAGGATTAGAAGACGGAGCCGGGATAAAGAGTCAAACCATCGCAAAGCTTTTGATGGACGTTGAGCAGGCGAAAGAAGAGAAGCGAAGTACCCTCACCGCGAAAACGATACTTGTGATTGACGAGGCCGGGATGGTCGGCACGAGGCAGATGGGCGAGTTGATAGAAGCCGTTCACAGGAGCGGCGGAAAGATCGTGCTCGTCGGAGATGAAAGGCAACTTCAGCCAATCGAGCACGGAGCGCCGTTTAAGGCGATAGGGGAGAGAATCGGAGCATCAGAATTAAAAGACATCAGGCGGCAGCGAGACCTTTGGGCGAGAGATGCGGCGAAAAACTTCGCGTTCGGGGAGACGAGGCATGCGTTACAAGCTTATGCCGAGCGGGGCTTATTGCGAGTCGCTGAGAGCCGAAACGAGGCGATGCGGCAGCTTGTTTCCGATTGGATGAAGGACACGAACCCGGCCAAGGAGCGGTTAATTCTCGCGGGCACAAAGGCCGAGACCGGGGCGCTTAACCGGCAGGTGCAGGAGGCGAGGCAAGGCCGGAGGGAGTTGGGCGAGCTTTCGATCAAAATCAAAGAGTCAATTCTTTATGAGAATGACCGGGTGCTTTTCACCCGGAATAGTAAAATGTACGGGGTCAACAACGGGGATACCGGAACCGTTAACGGCATAGACCTAAAAAAGCGTCTTCTCACGGTGAAGCTCGATAGCGGGGAAGTGGTTAGAATCACGCCGGAACGGTACGACCATCTTGATCTAGCTTATGCAATCACGACCAGCAAGGCGCAAGGTAAGACGGTTGAGCGGGCGTATGTGCTGGCGGGCGGGATGATGCAAGATAGAGAGCTAAGTTATGTGCAGATGAGTAGAACGAGGGGCGATACCAAAATCTACACCGAAGCGAGAGACGCCGGCGACACCATCACCCTTCTATCGCGCGAGATGCACAAATCACGGCAGAAGGAACTAGCGACGACATTCGAGAGGAAACAAGAGGAGCGAGAGCGCGCGCGCTGAAAAGAATGAGCCGGAAAGGGGATAGGCTCGAATGAAAAAAGAAAGATATAAGAAGTCGCCTCTACAAACTGAAACACCTAATAAAACCGCCAACCCCTTAGAAATAGAAATAGGGTTCGGTTTTTTTGAATATCAATGTGCACTCTTACTCTGGAGGCCCGATGATGAGAATGAAATTGATAAATTCGACAAGTTTGCTAATGCTGTATATAAAATCCTAGATAACTATAGAGGAGCCGCCAGAGGGCGACCCGATTACCGGATTCTCGTTACACAGACTGAGTACTGGGCAGCCGTACAAACAATTCTTAATGGAGAAAAGACCGACTCTAAAGAGAGGCTTTACTTAGAGGAAAAAGCTCACAACATTCTTTCAGATTTATTCTACCAAATGATGACGCACGCATACGCGCGCGGGCCGCACATAGTAAAGAAGTTAAAAAACAATGAAGTTCGAGAGATGGTAGAGCGGGAGGTATTTGAAAAAAAGGAAGGAAGGGAGAACCAAGAGCAAATTGATATTGCAGTAGAAAGAATGCCGGAAGCTACAGAGCGGTATTCACTCGTTGAAATTATAGTTAGCGCAGCCTCACAGCTTAGAACCCTCGATGCCTGTAGAGAATCACTGGCGGCAATTCAGCAGAGAGCGCGTGAGTTAGGGTATCAGGAGCCGACAGCGGAAGAGCAAGTTTTAGGGACGATCAGAAACATTATAAGAGACCCGAATTATTTGCGAAGGATACAGATTGCCGTAGAGGATAAATTCGACGATCTCGCCGAGCAGGGAGTGAAGATTGACCCCCCGAAAAGTATATCCGTCAGCACAACACGCGGAAGGCTAGAGTTTCAAGCTCAAACGGTTATTAACGGTAAGCGAGACACCAAACGCTTTCCAGATTCCATACCTGAAGATTTCGACATTTCCGACTACAGAATTTCCCACCGGGCCAAACAAGAGCTAAAAAAGCAGGGCCGCCTCTAATCCCTAGCCAAAAGCTAAGTTCTTGATTTTATTATACAGTGTATTATACACTGTACGATGAAAAGAGCGTAGACATGCACACAATACTCACCACCACCACGTACATTGTTGAGTTCTTGCTCATGCTCGGCGCGCTGGCCTCTCGGCTTCGCCGCACCTGCCGGGCGTACCTTTTCCCCGATAGCCTCGCGTACCGCGCTCGCCTTGAGCGGGAGGGTGAGGTGATGGCGGAGCGGATTGCGTTTTACCGGGCGCTGTTTCATCGCCCGCAGAAAGGAGCGTGAACAATGGGCGCCATACTTATGACGACATTTTACTGCGTCGTCTTTCTTATCCTGCTCAGAATCGTAGGGCCGCCGCTTTTTCGGTTCTTCAAAGTCTACTTGTGGCCGTACCTCGTGCGCTTCGCCCGGTGGTGGTGGGAGTGGCAGAAGGAGGAGGCGTGGCGTCGGCGCATGGCCGCCCGGTCGTCACCGGCTCCACAACTGATTTCCCCGGAGCGAGTCAACGACAGAACGCGGGACGTTGTTGAAGTCGAAAGGAGGCAGCGAGCGGTGAGTTTTCTTGATGAGGAGGAGTCAGGACCTCTTGAAAGGAGATTTTGTTACCCGTCTTGCGAGTCAGCGCTCTCGTTGAGGTCGCGCCATGCCTAAGAAAAAAATTGTGTACGGTAATGGACTCCGGGGATGTTTTCTCACCGCCATTAAGTGGCCTCTTCTTCTCATCGGGACGGGGACCGTTTGCCTCATCTTGTACGTCAGTCTCGAAACCTTATATCCGAAAGTGGAGCCTCTTATTCTTTCATTCCTTTCGGGCTTCGGCGGAGTGATTCTGATTCGGATTTTCGCCTATTGCGTCAGAACCTTTTTGACTCATGCAACGGCAAGCAATGATGGCGGTATTGTCTCGCTTGATAAAGGATTGAGAGAGACAGTATCCGATGCGGCAGACGGTAAAAAATAGGAGGTAGGATGATGGGTACGCAGGTCCGAAGTTTCATCAGGTTTTTTTTCGAGGTCGGAGTGTTTTTCTTTGCGACGGCCTTAGCGTTTCTATTTTTCACCGAGGTCTACCCGCTCGGAGACGGAGAAGGGGTAACGGTAATTTTCCCTTACACGGCGGCGGTTTTCGTCGGCGGTATCCTGTACATGATTGCCTACATGATAGGCGGCGCGAGTAACGAAATCGAGCGAGGCGAGCGACTTTCTCCGACCTGGAAAGTAAAACTCCGCTCGTGGTGGAGAACGCTCTTTGACCCTCATCCATTTTTTTGGGGAGGGGTGTGGCATCCATTCGCTGTGGGCGTCTATGGCCTTGAAGCAGATGGACTGCCCGGCGTTGGCAAGAGCATCGCCATTCGATTGCTTTTGCAGAGCGTTTTACCCGGAAAAATTGGCCTCGTTCCAGAGCATAGGGCATTACTCTATGATGCAGTTACAAATTATTTTCCAATACTCGCCGGGATGGGCATTGATGTCTCGGAGGAGCGAGGACTTGTTAAAACGTTGCATCCATACGACTTAAGGGCCTGGGCGTGGGAAATGTGGCTAGATGTTCGAGACTTTGCAACCATTGACGAAATCGCCGTTATTTTCATTCCGATTCAGGAGACAGGAGAACGGTTTTGGTCTGACATGGCCCGTGCGCTTCTCAAGGGCATTTTGAAAGCGCTTATCGCACGCGGCACACCCTGGTCGCTTTGGGATGTGTGCTACACGATGCGCTCCCTTGACCGGATAAAGGATTTACTCGGAACCACGCCCGAAACTGAGCACCTAATCGAAAGAATTTTAGAGAAGGGAAAAGTGACCGAGAGTATTGACGCAACGCTCTACAGTCATATGGAGCGGTTTGAGGTGATTGCCGCCATCTGGAAGAGGATTCCGACTGAGCGTCACATGAGTTTGACCGAATGGCTTACGAATGAAAAAGGCTCGATTATTCTAGTCGGCAGAGCGGCGAGAGGTACGGCGCACGATGCCATTAACCAGTTAATCATTGAGCGCTTGGGGCAGCTCATTACCATTCACCTTAAAGAGTCTTCCACGTCTCGCACGTTGCTTGTGATAGACGAAATTCGTCAGCAAAAGTTCAATCTTAACCCGATTGCCACAATGGGCCGTGCTCGCGGCGTGGGCTTGGTCGCGGGGTATCAAGATAAGCCCGGCCTTGAAGACGCCTACGGCGAAAGACCGGCGACCGAGATGTTGGGGATGTTTCAAATCAAAATGTTTTTCCGTCTTGGGACATACGAGACCGCGACCTATGCAGCCAATGAAATGGGAAAACAAGACTACAAGGACGAGCAGGGAAACGAGCAAGAGCGGTGGGTAGTGCATCCGAATGAGTTCACGAGCATTGCCCATCTCCCGGAGACGAACCGAAGAAACGGCTGCACGTTCTACGTAAAGTCAGTGGCATACGGCCCGTATAAGATGAGGATTCGAGGACGAAAGCTTTTCGGAAAAATGCTTCGTCCACTAGATACGAGTGTTGCAGGATTTATCGCACGGCCCGCGAGCGACCAATACTTCGTTGAAACGACGGTCGAGCCGGAAGGCGACGAACAGGAACGGGAGAGGGAGAAGCCACGGCTGATAGAAACTACCGAAGTGCAGAACGAGAGAGCAGAGGCCGCCGACGAGCGAGCTAAGGAAGTAGAAAAGGTTAAGCAGCGACAGCGAGAGGCACGGGAGCGCCGCAGTGACCGCACTACCAACAAGCAGCGGAACGCACCACCGCCTGACATGACAATTCAAGAGCTTCTCCGAAGCCTTGACGCAGACGAATTGTAACCACATTCACCATAGACAGAAAGCGAGGTACGAAGGTTGTGCCGCTAGTAAACAGTGAGACCGGCAAAGTGATGTCGGAACGGGAGGCGTACATGTACGCCTTTAGCGAACGTCTCCACCAGCTTGACATGATGAACTTACCTAAAGACGAAAGGACGGCAAGGTCAAATGCGCTTTGTAACTTGCACCATGACTTTCGAATGATTTCAGAGAAGTTCGACAGAGAGAACCGTCTCCTTCGGGCCGAGGGTCAGAGGCCGCGCGAGGAGGCGTCCTTACGTCCTCAGTTCGTGCGTGCGGTTCATAAAGTGCAGGATGAAATTGACAGACACCAACCCCCTAACGTGCGCCTGGCCGGAAGAAAGGAGATTGAGAAGTTTGACCGAACGCTTGAAGCCATCCAAGAGCATTACGCGAGGGACGTGCAGAGAGAGCCACCGACGCAACCCCAGAGGGACGCGGGACCGGAGCGCGAGCGCTCGCGATAACCATTGTTTGAAAGTTTTCTTTACTTCACGAGAATTAACCTTCTGGTGAAGAAACATCACCAGAAGTAGAAAGCGCTTAATTCCAAAACGGAGTTAGGTGCTTTTTACTTGACGCAGAAGTGTGGGATGAGAATGAAAATTTTTGATTAAAGTTGAACTTACGGGGTATGCTCCGATTTGGGAAAGAGGACTCATAATAGTAGTGGTAGGGTAGCAGTCATGAGCATCAATATAGCGCTAAAGCCGGAACTAGAAGAAAGTCTCACACGGCAAGCAGAGGGAAAGGGCGTGTCGCTTGATACCTATGTCACGCAGGTGCTCGAACAGTACGCAGCGCAAACCGGAGGGCAGCTACCTACAACCCCCGAAGAGAGAGCAAAAGCGTTTGAAGCATGGGCAAGAAATTTCCCGCAAACTGAAGCGCCCCCCC
>MWWG01000068.1_pt1 | contig 15027 bp, 15 predicted proteins | sample 1047331 | NCBI WGS metagenome assembly MWWG01 (sample SAMN06349968, study PRJNA376086) | soil metagenome | isolation source: MG6-4 sample Antarctic (ecotone) soil | place: Antarctica | collected 2015-01-13 | reverse complement strand
TTTGCTGAGTTCCAGAGCGCCTGCTGAGAGTGGCCGCGGGCGGCTGTGCCCCGCAATTTCGCGAGCCCGGCCAAGTCGGACGCTCCAGTTCTGATGCTCTCAAGCGCAGTGGATCCTGCCTCCCCCCACTGGCTGGGCGAGGATGTCGCGCGTTACCTCCCGAATAGCCTCCAAGCGACCATTCCCTACGAGGGGCACGGCTACTTCTCCGAGTGCATCAGCGGTATCACGGCGGAGTTCATTTCGAAAGGAACAGTGCGGGGGCTAAACAGTTCATGCTTGAAAGGGACGAAGCGTTGTCCAACGCTCAATGAGGCCCGCCGCTGGCCCTACTCTTACTGCTCTAAAGAAGAGGGCGAGACAGGGCAGACAAATTCGCCTGTCAGTGGACTGTTCACTCGGCAGCCACTTAGCCCTGCATCTCGCCGGAGAGGAGCACCATGCGCCCCCGGGCCGCAGGCATGCGCGCGAGCAACGCCCGGGCGACGTCCGTTGCGGCGATAGGCCGGTAGTTCGCCGGAATGAGCTGTCCGAGGAGTTTGCTCACGACCGTCGCCACCCTTTCGGCCGGGCGCTTTGGCTGGCCGAGCGCCTCGCGGTCTCCTACAAGCAAAGACGGACGGGCGATGACCAGGCCATCGAAAGAGAGTTGCGCCAACGCTTCCTCCAGCTCACCCTTCACGCGGTTGTAGAAGATGCGTGACTTCGCATCCGCGCCCATCGCACTAACCAGACCTGCATGCCTGGCACCCGCGGCGAGTCCCGCATGGGCAACGGCGAGGTTGGCTTCGAAGTCCACGGACCGGAAGGCGTCCCGGCTACCGGCCGCCTTGATGGTTGTGCCGAGCGCCATGTAGACCTCGTCGAGCGGCGGGAGCGGCGGGAGCGCGTTGAAGTTCACAATGTGCGGGGTGAGCTTGGGGTGTGGGACGCCGGGTTCGCTCCTGCCAAGCGCATGGACGGCCGCGACCGAGTCGTCAGCGAGCAATCTTTCCAGGATGGCCCGCCCGACCAGGCCCGTTGCGCCTGCTAAAGCGACAGTTCTTGTGGTCGCCCCTTTCGGGCTGAGAGGAGACATGTCCGTCATCCGATTGCGCCCAGCTCTTTTTCAACCGCGCGCTAATTCTTCTTGACCCACTGGCCGCCCTGCCATCGCCATTCCTGGTCATAGACATCGTTGTCGGCAGTTGAGACCTGTTTCTTCACGGGCTTGCCGTCTTCGAGTTCCCACCTTTCGTCCCAGCGCTCGTTGCGGTTGTAATCTATCTTAAGGCGGTTCCAGGTCGTGCTGCCGCCGTCACGGTAGATGTTGACCTTGTAGGTTTCTCTCGGAAAGGCGTCCTTAATCTTGTCGCCCGACTGGTTACGCTTGGCTTCGAGCAGGGCGAGGATCTTTTCGTCACGGCTCGCGGGGCTGGCTGCCTGGCGCTGCGGTTGAGAGACGGGAGTTGCGTTGGCCGGCTGGGCCTGGTGGAGTTCCGGCGAACGGGTAGTCGGCGTCGTCGTGCCGCTGCCACAGCTAGCGCTTGAGACGAGCAGGAAGAGCGCGCCGCCGAGGGCGACGGTGAGAAGGAGCCCGCCGGGAACGATGATAAAGTTTCTGAAGGTCTTGAATCTCATCGGTTGTGATCTCCGCTCATTTCGTGGTTACGCCCCAACGCGCTGGGCGCTTCCAGTTAGATGTGTGTTCCATCTCTCGCGCGCACGTGCCGGGCGTCATCCCGCGCTCGATTGGCACGGTGCAGTTGCAGTAAGAGTACAGACAGGGAGTCGGGCCGCGTGCGAGCCTGAAGTCCGGCGAGAGAAAATTTCCCAGGTATTGACGCCGGAAGCGTCGCGCCGGGTAGCACCTCCAGGCGTGTCCCCGATCGTCGAGCGTGAAGTAGAGGGCGCCTGCCCAGCAGGGCTGCCCGGAGAAATCCGGGGCGATCACTCCCGTCATGTTGTGGCCACCCAGGGAGAGCAGAAGCTCCTGCTCCTCGTCCGTGTATTCGATGACCTCGCGGTCGCGCTTTTCCGGCTGAACCTTGAAGGTGACGCCCGCGCGTGCGAAGGTCTCCGCGTAATCAGTGAGTTGCGCCAGGTTATCTCTGGTGGCCACGCAGGTCACGTTGAAAGATGCCTCTGCATCGAGATGTCCTGCCATCCAACGGCATTTTTCGACGAAGGCTGTGAACTCCTGATTATTTCTCCCGGCGTATTCCGCGTGGAAGCTTGCCGAGAAGACTCTGAGCGAGGAGCCCGAGGCGTCAAGGAACGCTTTCAGTCGTTCCCTGCTCGCGGAAAAGTTGGTGACGACGCTAACGAGATGATTCTGGCGGCGCAAGCCCTCAGCGATTTCGCAAAGTGCCGGGTGTGTGAATGGCTCGCCCCCTGACATCTTGATCTCCCACCTTCCGGGAAGTCTACTGAAGGCCGCGATGAAGGCGGTGGCATCCTTAAGGAGCCTTTTCCGGTCTTCGAGAAACTGCTGCGTGCAGTAACTGCAGCGGTAGTTACAGGCGGTCGTGATGTTCCACGTGACGGCTCCGGCTGCAGGTCTGCGCGGGGCATCTGTTCCTCCAGAATGATAGACGGGGCGCGGCGGCCAGGGGAGCAGGCTCTTATCTCTTTTCTCAGCTCGCTCGATCCGAATCGGACTGAGGTTCCCGGGCGCGCCCGATAGTTGGTTGCTCATTCTCCTGCCTCCAGTGCCGCGCCGACGCCCTCAATCATGCCGCGGTTGGCGGGAACAGTGCAGGGGCAGATGTCGTAGGCGCAGGCCCTCGGTTCTCTTCTCAGCCTGAAACTGCCATCGAGCACGTTACCCAGATATCCCTCGCTGTATCTTTTGGCCGTGCGGCAGGAGTAAGCGTCTCCCCATTGCGAGAGCGTGAAGTATTCCACACCGGTCCAGCAGAGGCGGCCACGGTAGGAGGGCGCGACGTTGGCGTCATGGGGCCCGGGAGAGATGCCGACCAGACGTCGCACAGCAATCTGTTCTTCCGCGTCGTAAGAGAAGGTGCCCGTCTTAGTCTTCATCACCTGCGGGAAATATTTGAGACCAGCGGAGAGTATCGTCTCGCGCACGGCTTCCAGGCCCTGGACTGTTCCGGGGACGAGGACGTTATTGACGACGAAATCGGTCCCCGGCGCGAGCCACGACTTGAAGGTCGCGGCCTTACAGGCGAACTCCTCAGCGTTTGCGTACTCAAGATGGAGGCTCGCCGAAAAAACCTTCAGCTTGTGACCGACCAGCTTGACGAACCTCCTGAGTGTGGGGAGCGGCGCGGAGAAGTTCGTGAGCACAGAGACGTCGTGGTGCGTCTCTGCCAGGCCGGGGACTACCTTGTCCATGAAGCCACGGAACGAGAAGGGCTCGCCCCCTGACATCTTGATCTCCCACGTGCCGGGCAGGGCGGAGAAGAATTCCAGGAAGCTTGTGATCTCTTCATCTGCGGGATGCCCCTGCCTGAATTTACGGCTCTGGATGCAGTAGGAGCAGTCGTAGTTGCAGTGGCCGCAGACCTGCCACTCGATGGTGGGGCGGCGTTTGTTGCTGACCTGAACGCTGGTCGCCATAGCCGCGTGCGCCTGTATCGTCGGGCTCATGTGGCGGCCTCCGGTCTTTGCTGGATAACGGGGAGCTTTCTCATCGGGTGAAGGAGCTTCCCTGCGGCGTCCCGCCCCGTGCGCAGATAGTATATCGGCTCGCCGAGCGCCTCTTTCACCTTCGCGCCAATCTTGACGTTCTGGTTTACTTTGCCGCACTGGGCGCAGCCTGGGAAGTAGCGCCCTGACATGAGTCGCGTTCGGCGCTCGTTCCACTGCGCGCCGAACCACTGGAACGAGAATGTGCCCTGTTCGACGTGGCCGACCTCAACCTCGGTTGAGCAGCAGAGCAGGATGCGACCGTCAGCCGTAATGCGCGCGTAGTACCAACCCATAAAGCAGCCTATCTCCGCGATTGGCGCGGTGGCGCGCCCGCCCGCCTCAAGTTGTATGCGAAAGACTTCGAGGTTGGTCATGATGCCAAGCTCGCGTGCGAGTGTCTCGGCCTGGGGGACGAGTTCATCAAGGAGCATCCCTCTCTGCTCCTCGGTGATGGCGCAGTCCTCTGTCCCCTGTGAAAGGCTGGCGAGCTTGTAGGTGATGCTGGCCGCTCGGTAGTCGTGGGCGAAGCGGACCATTTCGACCAGTTCTCCTACCGTGTCGCGGTTGATGACCTGGACGTGCTTGAATCTCTTGCCCGCGCAGGCAAAGGCCGAGAGTATCTCCTGAAGCCTCGCGAAGTCGGACGGCTCAAGATTGGGGTGAAACCTGCAATAGGATTCGGGGCTCACGCCGTTCACAGAGATGAGCATTGAGTCCACGCCGAGATCAAGTATTTTGTCTGGGTCGGCCAATAGCGCGTTCGTCAGCAGGGTCGTGTGCCAGCCGTAGCCCTTTACCGTCTCAATCATCTCGTAGACCTGGGGGTGGACGAAGGGGTCGCCCATGCCTGAGAGGATGACGGAGCGGACGGAGTTCATTGAATTGATCTCGGCCGCGACGCGCTCGAAGCATTCAAGCTCCATCTTGACGCGCTTCCACTCAGGAGTGCGCTGGTTCCACAGCAACGGCGAGTGGTCCCAGCACGTCACGCAGTTGGTGTTGCAGCCGTTGGCGAGGTCGAAGTGGACGGTCTGTGGGCCGACGATAACCTCGCCACGGGCAATGCCCGCGATCCTCTGTTGTTCGGCAAAGTTCTGCTTAATCATGAATTCTCCGCCGCGAACAAAGCTTGCTTCTGTGCGGGGTGTGGAAAGTGTGGACCGCCCTCGCTTAACTTGGTTTTGATCGAAGCCGCGCTTTCGCCCTCATCCCACCAGTTGCGCAATTTCTCCGCCCACTCGCGGGCGCAGATCCGCGGGTCTCGGCCTGCTGCCAATGGCGCCAGCGAATTGATGAGTCCGCGCGCCGCTTCAACCGCGCCGAAGGGGAAGAGGGCTTCGGCAAGCTGACGAGCCGCCGTGATGTAATCGGCAGCCTCCGCCTCATCTGCGGGCGGTGGAAAGAGAGCGCAGAAGTCTTTGCAGACCAGTGCGGCAAAGCCAGGCGGCACGCCGCCAGCCTCGAAGAGGTCTAAAGCGATCGCGGCTCTCTCTCCCGGGTCGGCGTAACTGTTCTCGGGGATGTGGCGGCCGGCGTTGCGCACGTCTTCGATGGTGGCGCCGGTTTCTCTGAGCCTCTTGAAGAATGAGGGGGTGCCGACCGTCATCGCCTCGCGCAATCGCTCCGCGCCGAGCACGGTAGAGAGCGTCTCGAAGGCCGCCTCACGCGCGTAATTTTCGGGGACGAAATCTCGCGCGTTTTTCGCCAGCCGGGCTCTCAAGTTCTCGTCTCCGGCCAGGAGCGTGACCGCCTGGCGGACCTCACCTGGCAAACAACTGATAGCGGCTCCGGCCTCGACTGCGCGGCGCACACGTGCGCACTGCTCGTCCGCAATCTTCTCCTGGGAGAAGAAGGCTGTCGGGACGCCCGCGTTCAGGAGTTCGTGATATGAGTTGAAGCCTGCGGCCGACACAGCCAAGTCGAGCGCGGCGAAATCCTCTGCGGCCTTGAACGAGGTGAGCCAGGTGATGTTCTGCGCCCGTCGCGGCGCGCCGCGATAGAGCGGCCCGGCCCCGACGACGAGGTGAAGTCCCGCGTCTTCGTTGAGCGCGTCGGTCATCGCTTCTAATGAGGTTCCGGCGTTTGAGTCGCCTCCTCCTCCGGCGCTCAGGTAAACGGCGAGCTTGCCTTCGGGGACGCCGAGCCTGAGGCGCGCCTGCGCGCGCGGCCGGTTCTCCTCGCACGATCTGAGCATGATCGGCCCGAGATACCTGGTTCTCTCGTCCACGCCCTCTGTGTTGGACTGAGCGGTCGTGCCGTTTTCGGTCGGTACGAGGATCAGGTTGTAAGCGCGCAGTAGCTGGGCGACTCCCATCTGGGCTTCGAAAGAGTTTTTGACGGCGCGCCGGACGAGCACCTTTTTGCCGGGGCCGTCGAGCGCGTAAAGCAGCTCGCCGAAGGAGCCTGCGGGGAAGGTATCGACGAGCAGGATGTCCGGGTTGATGAGCCCAAGCGTGTGCCAGACCCACTGGCGCGCCAGGCGCAGGAAGGCGGCCTTGTCTATCTCGGTCTCCTTGACGATTGTCTTGCTCGGTATCTTCCAGGAAGCGAACCCCTCCTCAAACGCTAGGCCGGGCGCCTCGCTCGACGTCAGAATGTGGGCGTCGAGTTGGACGCCAGAGAGCTTGGCGAGCCTGCGCATCCAGCGGAAGATGGCGACACACCTCGTCAGGTGGCCGAGTCCTGACCCGTTGACCGCGTAACCGACGACTGTCAGTTGTGTAGTCTTCATGAGAAATCCATCTCGCTTAAGGCGGGCCCAACGCCACCCCCCTGCGTGGCCTCGGAGAACTGGTAATGGCTCGTCGCTTCAGGGTTGGTCGCGCGGTAGTCGGAGACTTCCGGGATGAAGTTGCCGTCCAGCCGCCCGTCCGTCATGACGTCCCACCACAGATAGTTGCTGAAGAAATCATAGTTGTCGTAGCGGTTGAAGCTGTAGATGGTGGTGTGCGACGTGTGATAGCGGCCCCACCTCTGTCTGAGCTTCGGCGTCGGGTCTTTGAGCCAGCGCTCTGCGTCCGAAGCGGGGACGCGCGCCGAACGGTTCTTGGGACGGCTGTATTTGATGGCCTTCTTTTCCAGGCTCGCGATTCGGTCGAGCAGCGCTTCGGCGTCCGAGTCGACGTACTGGCGCGTTAGCGCTTCCAGGTACTCCGTCTTCTTCTCCAGACCCTCGATGTGCTTCAGCGTGGCGAGAATCTCGGGCCGGTCTTTCGCCCTCTCGGCCAGGTCCGCGCGGTCGGCGTGCTGAACGTGATCGAGCAGGCGCGCTCTTGCTTCGGCCAGCACGTCGTCGGCGAGCGTAGTCAGTGATCGCAGTGCCTCCTCTCTTTCTGCGACGAGGCCGTTGATCTTGCCAATCTCTCTGTCAAGCCGGTCGATGTCCGACTGGTAGTTGTCCGCGGCCTGTTTGACCTGACGGTACTGGTAGGCGAGGTCAGAAAAGCTGGGGCGTATCTTCTCCCCTTCTTTGCCGTGACTGATGAAGCTGTCTTCAATCTCGTCGCCCCGCTTCCAGTCGCGGTAGTATTGAAGGCTGAGCTTGCTGACGTTGTAGTCCGGGGTGTCGTAGTTGCGTTCGAGAAGATCGAGGAACCCTTCGAGGGACTCGAACCGGCTGACTGATTGATCGATCAGCTCTTTCTGGCTCCCGACCTTCTCTTTGGCCAGCGTGTGTTCACCGACGATTGGATCAATCAGCTGCTGCCTGTTGACGTAGAGGGGGTCTTTCTCAATCTCAGCGATGCGGCGCGAGAGGGTGTCGCGGCGCGCGTGGAGTTCTTCGTTCGGGCTCTTGAGGGAGAAGGCCCTGAAGCCCGTCAGCGGGAGAATGGCCTCCGTGGTTGCGGGGACAATATTGGGCAGGTAGATCGTCGCAAGTTCTGTCAGTTTATTTTTGAGCAGGCGGCCTAGCTCTGTAATTTTGGAGGCGTTCTCGCGCTTGAGTTGCTGGGATTCCTGGTAGGCTGAGCGCAGGGTCTTGATTAGTTCAGTGGCCCGGCCAGTAATCTGCGCGGCGCTGAGGGTTTCTGTGGACAATGTAGCTCTCCTCTAAGCGTTCCCACCCTGAGCCAGTTAGTTAAAACGCACTGCACGCCTGGTAAGCGCCAGTCGGGTCAATTGCCGACGCTCCTTGTTCGATATGGCGGATGATCCCGTCCTTGTCGATGACGAAGGTCGCCCGGCTTCCGACAAACCGCTCTTCGTCGAAGACGCCGTAAGCCTTGACCACCTGCTCAAGGAGCGACCCGTCGGCCAGGCAGTAGATGAGCGTCTCATCCGTATAAACTCGTTTACAGGTGGGACAGAGGCGTTTAATCTCCATTTACTCCTCTCTGCGGGCTCCAGAAGGTAGATTAAGCTGATATAAAACGCGGTAGAAAAGCTACTCGTGAGAGCAAGTCTTGTCAATGGATTTCCGTTAGTAAACTCGACGGCGGCTGAAACACTTGCCGCACGTCTCGTCTTCGCAGGTGGGGCATTCTCAGGGTTCTTCGTAATTGCTGGATGAAACTATGGCTGCTTGGCGTAGTCTTAGGACCATTAGTTGCCGCAATAAAACCAGAGTCGGCTATGCTGATCTTCGTGTGTTGGCACTTTTAGTTTGATCGGATTTCCTCGGGCGACCACCCTTCTTACCGTTCTCACGAACTGCGGCAGCTTTCGCTTCTGACGTCACGCTCCCGCCCTTTCGGCCTAATTCAGCCATCCACGCGCGCGTACCGAAGATGCCTTGCAGCAGTCCGGCCAGACTAAAATGCGCGTCCAACTTATCCCATCCGAGTGCTAACCCGGGAGGCAGTATTTCCACTTCCGCCAACTCCTCTGGCTTTGCGCCAGCCAGACCTTGCACCAGTTCCGGCGGGAAGACAAAGGTACAACCGTTCGTCAACTCGACGATGAGCTTGCCGGATTTACGATCGTAGCGGGCGGACTTGGCCCGCGGCTCTGTCTTCATCTTCTGTTCGCCGCGCCGTGTAGCTTGCGCGTACTGCCGCTTGAACTCTTCGTCGCTCATTCTCCACTTAGCCATGCCATCTCCTCCATTCGGCTAACAGCATCTCCTGATGATCCTCAACCAGCCTGAGTGCCCTGCGTGTATTTCTAACTCTCATTTCTCTGTTCTCACGGATCGAAGGCCCTTCGTCCTCCCCGCCCAGGTAAATAAGGACCTGACCGTCTGCGTCGAACACATGAACGTGCGCGGGCGCGTGGTCATTAGTGAAGACTATCACCCTGAATCCACTCTTTGTCAGCACTCTCGGCATGGTAAGAATATAATCTAAGCGGTTAGGTTTAGTAAAGGTATTTATGCGCGCTCAAGAGCGCCTTACAGGGTAGCATCTAAAAGCCCGTTAACTTATCTTGACACATTTTTACATAACGTATATTGTTTCCTACCGTATTGGAGGCAAACAGATGATGGATTCAACCCCAACGGATTTAATCAGCACGACTGAAGCTCAACATTTGCTTGGTATCAGCCGACCGACAATGGCGCGATTGCTCAAAGATGAGGTCATACGCCACTTCCCTAACCCGATTGATAGAAGAGTGAAATTAGTCAGCAAAGCGGAGGTTGAGGCATTGAAGCCCAAGCGTGCGGAGGCAGCATGAAAACAATCGCTATAGCAAATCAAAAGGGCGGTGTCGGTAAAACTGCAAGTGCTGTCTCCCTCGCCGCGGCCCTGCGCACGCAACATCGAAAGCGAGTCCTGCTGTGCGATCTGGACGCTCAAGCTAATGCTACTTCGTGGCTGGCAGATAACGCCGGTGAGAATGGGAAATCCACATACGATGTCATTATGCGGAGTGCTTCCCTTCCCGATTGCATTGTCAAAACCAAGAGCCGGATTGATCTTCTCCCCTCAAACCTTAGAACGGCCAACCTTGATGTCGAGCTTTTGGGCGTTATCAAGTTCCACGAAAGGCTGTCAGATGCCCTCTCCGATCTGCCAGATAATGCTTATGACTACGCTATTCTGGATTGCCCGCCCAATCTATCAATGAACACACTTAATGCTTTTGGTGCGGCGTCGGTAGTCGTGATCCCCGTAGAGGTCAAGCAGGAAGCCTTTGACGCCGTTTCGCATCTGATGACCACCCTTTTGAAAGTCACTGGTGGACGCTCGACGATTAGACCATATGGGCTGCCTACTTTTATGAACCGCACGAACCTGGCAAAAGATATTCTGGAACTGATGCAGGAGCGTTTTCAGTCTCTTTGCCTTCCGCCGATCCACCAGAATACGCGCCTTGCTGAAGCTTTTGCTGCCCGTAAAACCATTTTTGAGTACGACCCTACATCATCGGGCGCGATGGACTATATGAGAGCAACGAAGGAGCTTGTTAATGACCTCGAAGAAGCGAAAGTACGGAAATCTCTCAGAGAGACCGCTGCCGACTGAAGACGAATCCCTAGTTGATGACGTTTTCGCTGCTTTCACCCGCCGCCCCGCCACAATTCCATCAGACGCCCCCCCTGCACCTCCTGCATCCCCTGCACGGAATGCATCGGGTGAATCAATCGCACCCGATGCACCAAAAGCCCATTATCCCCTGCACGCTGCACCCGATGCACAACATTCACCCCCTGCATCACCTGCGCCCGTTGCCGGGTTTACCCGCGTCCCAAATGACATGCTCGACCGTACCTTACCGACGCTGGAAGTCTACGCTCAATCCCTGCTCGTGCGCCTCTACAGGCTCTCCAGAGGCTTTAATTCAGACACCTGCAATGTCAGCGTCGGAAAGCTGGCAACTGCCTGTAACTTCAGCACTAGAAAGGTTCAGATGGGTCTTGCTGCGCTTGAAATGCGAGGCCTTATCCAGCGCCTGAAGGAAGACCATAAAAATAAGGACTTCAATCTTCGCGGTATCACTTTCAAGATCCTAATTTCTGACCCATCCCCCGCACGGCGTACACCCCCTGCACAACTTGCGCCGGATGTACCACCCGCACCGGGTGCACCGGATGCACCCAATAAAGTAAATACACAAAAAGAAAACACACAAACACAGGAAGTGGGTGTGCGTGTAGGTTCCAAGTTCACAATTGAAGAATGCCGAAGATACGCTCAGCACCTTAAATCGACAGGGCAGGGAATTAATAACCCTGGTGGTTATGCGACAACCATTCATCGCACAGGTGAAGCTGATGAATTGATCGAAAGATTTCTTAATCCGGTCTCATCAATTCAGGTGGATGCTTCGCAATGTCCAGACTGTAAGGGGAGTGGATTCTATTATCCGAACGGTCCAAGTGGCGGAGTGGCCAAGTGCAAACATGAGAAGCTGATAACGCAGAGTTGATTTATGTCCCGCCATCGATCTACATAGCTGATGTTCACATATGGTTTCACCATGTTCCACAGAGAACTAAACATTTGAGAACAGGGAAGTACTTTTATCATTTCGAGGGATGGGAAGGTTAATTCCGATAATGCCCCTTTTCAGAAGAGAACTGAAGCGGGTTTCTATTCAGCTATCAGGTAAAAGCTGGCAAACATTGGTGATTCTAGCTAGACAGAGGCGTCATTGATCGGCAGTAGTTTACTTCCTATCTTGATGCCTCAGGTTTTCTTCTAGAGAGAGGACACCGGTGGGTTGGGATAGACGCGGCAAATAGCTGAATAGCTGCGATGAATCGGTGTTTCTCCACCACCGATGAAAATATTCGCTACCGAGCGTATGATTCTGCCAAGCCGTCGGCGTCCAACAGGTCGGTGTTACTTGGTACCATTTCGAGTCCGTTGAATAGCTTGACCCGGAGAGTCTTCGAGGACTCACCAACTGTTGCTGCTCCATCGGGAGCAAGCACGCATAGCAGATTCTTCCTTTGAGCAAGGCTCTCACGCCGACGGTTAATTCGTGAGATGGAGGAAGAGCAGATGCAAGTTCTTTATCCGTGTTGCTGCGGCATTGATGTTCATGCCAAGACTGCCGTCGTGTGTCTGATCAAGCAAGGTCAGCGGCAGACCCGCACCTTCTCAACGATGACCGACGACCTACTGCGGCTCTCTGATTGGCTGACGGTAGAAGGCTGCACGCATGTCGCCATCGAGAGCACAGGCGTGTACTGGAAGCCGGTCTTTAACATCCTCGAAAGCGTGCTGACGGTGATCCTCGTCAATGCTCGCGATGCGAAGGCCGTGCCCGGACGCAAGACCGATGTGCGCGACTGCGAGTGGCTGGCAGACCTGCTCCGGCACGGGCTGCTGCGCGCCAGTTTCATCCCGCCCTTGGAGATTCGTGAGTTGCGGGAGTTGACGCGCTACCGGCAGACGCTCATTAAAGAACACACCGCCGTTGCCAATCGCATTCAGAAACTGATCGAGAGCGCCAACATCAAGTTGGGGCAAGTCGCGACCGATGTGCTTGGCGTCTCCGGTCGATTGATGCTGCGTGCGCTCGCTGACGGTGAGGAGGACATCGAAAGGTTGGTCGAGTTGGCACGCGGCTCTCTCAAGGAGAAGAAGTCTGAGCTTCGCCGCGCGCTGACGAGCCGCCTAACTCCGGCACAACGCTTCGTCCTGAATGAACTGCTGACCCGTCTCGGTGAGTTGGAAGCGGCGACGGCGCGTGTCGGCGAGCAGATCATGAAGGAGGTTGCCGAGAGCGCCGACCCTTTCGTCCCTGAGGCGGTGAAGTTGCTCCAGACCATTCCCGGTATCGGTCTGCGCGTCGCCGAGGTCATCATCTCCGAGATCGGCGTGGACATGAAGCGCTTTCCCACAGACGCTCATCTGGCAAGTTGGGCGGGCGTGTGTCCCGGCAACAACGAGTCAGCCGGTAAGCGTCGCTCCGGGCAAACCACTAAAGGCAGTCCGTATCTCAGAGCCGCGATCACACAAGCGGCGTGGGCAGCTTCCCACACGAAGAACACGTATCTGGCGGCGCAGTATCATCGGTTAATCAAACGCATGGGCAAGAACAAAGCGCTCATCGCCGTCGCGCACAGCCTCCTCGTCATCGTTTACCACGTGCTGGCCCAAAGAGCAGATTACCGTGAACTTGGCGGAGATTACTTTGACCGTCAGCATCAGCAAAGGCAGCAGCAACGCTTGGTCAAGAGACTGGAGGCGATGGGCTTGAAAGTGACGGTCGAGGCGCTACCGGAGGCAGCGTGAGTGACCTCTTCATCAGCCTATTTTCATAGCAGCGTTCATGAGGCGGTGCCTCACCACCACGGATGAAAATGGAGTTGAGTCGGAGTAAGATCTCTGGGTCATCGGCGGATGGAAGGTCGGAGTATCCTTGGTGCCAGTCAGCCCGCATAGCAGCGTGACCAGAGAACCTTCTTCAGGCACCACCCACTGTTGCCACACCCGTGTGAGCACGCATAAGAGACTCTTTGATGAGCGAGGTTCTCCCGCCGATGCCGGAAGGAGCCTGAGATGGAGATACTGTATCGGAGTTGCGGTGGGTTGGACGTACATGCACAGACGGTCGTCGCCTGCCTGATTAAGGATGGGCAGAAGGAGACGCGCACCTTCTCGACGATGACGGATGACTTGCTGCGCTTACTGGACTGGCTGACGGCGGAAGGCTGCACGCACGTCGCCATCGAATCGACGGGCGTGTATTGGCGTCCGGTCTTCAACATCCTCGAAGGCCAGATGGAAGTCATCCTCGTCAACGCACGCCACGTCAAAGCCGTGCCCGGCCGGAAGACCGATGTCAAAGATTGTGAGTGGCTGGCCGACTTGCTCCGGCACGGGTTACTGAAAGCCAGTTTCATCCCGCCGCTGGAGATTCGTGAACTGCGTGAGTTGACACGCTATCGCCGGACGCTAGTGAGGGAGCAAGCAGCGGTGGCGAACCGGGTGCAGCGGATCATTGAATCGGGCAACATCAAGCTGGCCCAAGTGGCGACGGATGCCCTTGGAGTGAGCGGACGGCAGATGTTGCGCGCGTTGGCGAAGGGTGAGTCAGATGGTACGAAGTTGGCGGAGCTGGCGCGCGGACGGCTGCGAGGAAAGAAGAGTGAACTGCGGCGCGCGCTACAGGGCAGGTTGACGGCGGCACAGCGTTTTGTGTTGCATGAGTTGCTCGACCGTTATGATGAGTTGGCGGCGGCGCTCTTCCGAGTCAATGAACAGATCAAGGGGGAGGTCGCCCAAGGGCCTGACCCTTTCGTGCGAGAAGCACTGCAACTCTTGCAAACGATTCCGGGCGTCGGGGAGCGGGTGGCTGAGGCCATTGTCTCCGAGATCGGAGTGGACATGAGTCGGTTCCCGACGGACGCTCACCTGGCGAGTTGGGCCGGGATGTGTCCTGGTAACAATGAGTCGGCGGGCAAGCGTAAGAGCGGGAAGACGACGAAAGGCAACATCCATCTGCGTGCCGCGTTGACCCAAGCAGCCTGGGCGGCGACGCACACCAAGCAGACCTATCTGGCAGCACAATACCGGCGCTTGGTGAAGCCGAAGGGGAAGAAACGGGCTTTAGTGGCCGTGGGGCATAGCTTGTTAGTGATTGCTTATCATCTGCTCTCACGTCGCGCGAGCTATCAGGAATTAGGCGGTGACTACTTTGATCAGCGCAATGCTGAGGTGCAACGCACACGGTTGATTCGCAAGTTGGAGGCGCTCGGCGTCAAGGTCACCATTGAGGCCTTGCCGGTGGCGGCATAGCTGCTCTGCCATCTATTTTCATAAGAGATGTCTTCCATCTTCTTATACTGATTATGGCATGAAGCCGACTCTCCGCAGTAAATCTTCATAGCGCGGGTCAGCGCGCAAGCTGTCAAAAATCGGATTCAATTTCAGATAGACTAGCCAACCCCCTTTTTCTGTCGTCTTCACCGATTGCGAATCAATGATGGCGGCTGAAGGTTGGGGGTCGCGCCCCATCTCTCGGCGGACTTCCTCATGCAGATGATCGTGAATCTTGAGCCACGTTCCGTCTTGCTTCCACGACCGGAAATAGTGATAGACACTCTGCCAGTGCGGCAAGTCATGTGGCAGCGCACGCCATGCGCCACCGCTTCTAATGAGATACTGGAGGGCATTAATGATCTCGCGCATGGCGTAGCGGCGATGTCTGCCGCCCGGCTTCTCTATTGGCAGTAACGGCTCTAAAATCTTCCACTCGAAGTCGTTGAGGTCGCTCTGGTATGGCCTTCGACATACCGCTATCGCTGATTGCATAATGCAGCGAGGCTACCATAACTAGCCATTATTCAAGATAACTCGTTGCCTCTCAGCTTTTTGAACAGCCTCTAGTTGTAACGGGGTCGCGTGAAATAGTGGGAGATGAGTTGCTATTTTGCTGAGTTCCAGAGCGCCTGCTGAGAGTGGCCGCGGGCGGCTGTGCCCCGCAATTTCGCGAGCCCGGCCAAGTCGGACGCTCCAGTTCTGATGCTCTCAAGCGCAGTGGATCCTGCCTCCCCCC
>MWWG01000067.1_pt1 | contig 15094 bp, 16 predicted proteins | sample 1047331 | NCBI WGS metagenome assembly MWWG01 (sample SAMN06349968, study PRJNA376086) | soil metagenome | isolation source: MG6-4 sample Antarctic (ecotone) soil | place: Antarctica | collected 2015-01-13 | reverse complement strand
CCTCCATACTCCCTCCGGCTTTCAGGATATTTACGGCTGTCGTATGCCGGAGGCTATGAGCTGTAAAATCTCTTCCGTCGAGTCCGATAGCTTTTAATCCTTCTTTGGCTATGTAGCTGATTGTCCGAGTTGTAAGTCTGTCTCCGTTGCTGTTATTGCTTATGGAGATAAAAAGAGGCTCTCCGCTTTTTAACTTGCCTCTGGTTTCTAAATATCTAGCTAACGGCTCGTAGGCTTTATCGGTCAAAATTACAAAATCGTCTTTTTCGTCTCTGCCTTTTCCCTGTACGAGTAATACCCGTTTACCGCTCTTCAGAGTTATATCCTCTACGTTTGCTCTCCGGGCTTCTATAGTGCGGAGCCCGGTCCTTAAAAGCAGATTTATTACCGCGTAATCCCGGAGGGCTTTCCCTTCCAAAAAGACAAGGAGCTCCCGGCTCTGCTCCGGCGTGAGAGATTGCTTCTTAAATTGCTGTTTTCTTTTTGGGCTTTTTATTCCTTTGGCTATATTCGGATAAAACTTGTTAGCTTCGGTCCATTCGTAGAAACGTCTAACGGAGGTAATGTAAGAGCCTACGGTAAGGCTGCTCATTCCACAGGCTAGGAGTTCCTCTTTATAAATTAAAAGCTCCGCTCTGGTTATTTCGGAGAGATTGTAGGCTTTCGATATTACCCAGTTGAAATACTGCTGGAGCGTCCTCCGATATAAATCTTTTGAGCTTTTCTTTACGTCTTGGCAAGCGAGAAACTGCTCCAGGAGATCATCTATCCTTTGAGCCAGAAGAGCCTGTATTCCGGTGTTATTTCTGGTTTGTAGAGCGGTTTCCATTAGTATTGTTTACTTGTCTTTATCTAATAGTAATCATTTATTACTTGTTTTACCAATATTATTCTTGTTACTTGGATAATACAAGTTTTTTATTTTTTTGGCTTAATGTATTTTGGCTTAATATATGGTTATGAGTATTAAACGCATTAAAGATATAAGTAGATTTTTATTATGGGTCAAAAGGAATTGGTATTTATGATATTCAATCTAGCGAGAAATATGTGTAATATGAGTTTGTTTTTATTAAATGTTAAAAGGCTGGTTATATTAGAAAAAGTTATGAAAAGCATAAACAAAATTATATTTTTTATCTTCTTAATGTTTTTATTCAACTCTTTTTGCTTTTCGCAAAATAATGTTGTTTTAGACTGGCAACGTATTGAGTGGGGAATATCTGAGACTAGTCTTGTTAACTCGTATGCACCACAGATAAAAAAGCTGCCCAAGAAAATAGATTATCCCGAAACATATGTTGATTACATTATTCCTTCATACCTGATTAACGAAAAAAGTTACAATGTAGAGTTTCAAATGAGTAAAAAAACCGAGAAACTTATAGGGATTCTTATAAAACATACTATGAAAAACTCGGTCTCCTCCGAAGAACCTTTCAGTAAAATTGAAGAATTATTTATTCAAAGATATGGGAATCCAAATCTAAGCGAAAAGACGGAGAATAATACAATCATTTCTCACCAAAAGCTATGGTATCTCGACAACAATCTTGTGCAAATAAGTTACATTTGGAAAAGGCATAGTAGGGAACTTAAATTCAGTATTAACTTCTTTCCAAGGGGGATTTTACTAAGCAGTGAAAAAGATTCTGTCATAGAGTATAGCAGTGGAAGTGGATCAGGAAGTGGATTAGGAATTGGATCAGGAAGTGGATCAATGAGAAATCCAGAACCTAAAGAATTAGGTTTTGGAGCAATGGAAGCGGACCGTAGAAAACAAGAGAGTTCTCCCCCGATAATAAAAAAAGTGACAATAACATACATTCCACGCGCTGAGTACACACGTACTGCTAAAAAAAACAATATTACTGGAGTTGTTAAATTGAGCATCACATTCTTAAAGTCGGGAAAAATTGGACCCACTATGAGGGTAGAATCGGGCTTACCAGATGGTTTGATTGAGCAGGCAAAGAAGGCAGCACGAGGTATTCGCTTTAAGCCTGCTGAAGAAAATGGAGTTCCAATCCACATGATTAAGACAATCGAGTTTCCATTCCAACTTTCTAATTAAGCTAAAAAAAGAGTATTTTTGCTAATGGATGTTTTAAATAAAATGAATCAAATTAAATGGCATCCAACGACACAAGGTTGGCGAGCTGTATTACTTAATGGTGATTATATATTGGACGTGTGGCAGGTTGACCATATTCCAAGCGGTTGGTTTGCCGGTGTTAATGACCGCTCAGTAAATAAGGAAAATGGCGAAGATAAAATATTTTGTTCTCTAGACTCTGCAAAAGTCGCTGCTGAACAATTGGCAGAAGAGATGTTAAGGAATGTCAGATAAAGTCGTGATTAGAAGGTGTAATGAGTTCTGTGTAAATCTCTCTTTACGACAATTTTCAATTATAGCTAAAAACCTAACACTTTATCGGTTGGGTTAAATAAAAAAAAACAAAACCTGGGTTTACAAAAAATCTGACAAGTCCCCGGCGCAGACAATTAATGACAATACTCCCGGAAGAAACTTTGAGACTCTTTCCAGCGGTCGTTTCGGTCTAAATGTTCCCGGGAGGTATTCTTTATTAGACGTTATTAGACGTTGTGTATTCCTGGCTCAGGCGGTCGCTTGCTGACTTTTTACTGCCAAATAGTACAGAAAATCCATTGTTTTAATTTTAATAATCTGTTAAGAATAACTTCATATTATGCAAGGTTTGAATATGAAATCCTCTGTTTCAGTAGCGTTGGTTTTACTTTTGGCGTTTTCAACTTTTGGACAAACTTTTTCGACTAATTGGGAAAAAGTTCCACGTTCTTTTATTGGTAACGACTTTGAAACAATTTATGATTCTCTTTTGCTATCCAGAAAGTTTTTTCAGAAAGATGAATTTGAAACAACAGCTAAATATGATGAGCGAATAAATAATCCTGTAAACATTAGATTAGGGAGCAACTTAACTGCCGCTAATACATTAGTTTTTATTTATAAACCCTCTCAAAATCATTTGCCCACTGATGTATTTACTGACAATAGTTTGTCGGCAGAATATAACGCAGACAGAGAGGTTTTGTCCGTAAGAATACCCACAAAATCTTTTTACCATTATGAGGATATTTTTGCTGCAAATGCGGTTAAGTCACAATTCTTTGGAACAGCAGTTAAACTTTCAACTCTAAAGAGCGAGGGTTTTTATGTCGGTGAAAATGCGTTTGGTGTTAAAAGAAATATTCAGATATTTCGCGGAAGTTCATTTAGTTTGGTAGTTGCCAATATCAATGATCTTTTCCAACCTCATTATGCGTCTACTCCCTTGTTAAAAATGGAATTTAAATTATCTCCCGCGCAAGCCAGATTAGTAAAAAATAATCTGGCAGTTGCCTATGTTACACAGATTACTAGTCCGTATTTGGGAATGGATACTACTGAATTAAAACCAACTATTGATGGTCCTAGCGATATTAAGATTTACCATAAATTTTTAGTTGGTAATTTAATTGAAGTGTGGCTTTTCAACAGAATAGATGGGACTATTTATTCAAAACGAAAAGTTCGACAAAACTCCGACAGTAATGTGTCCAATCTAACAGCAAAACCCACCCCAGAAGTTGAATTACCTACACCACAACCTACTTCAGAACCAACTCCACAATTTACTCCAGAACCAACTCCTAGAGTTATATCTAAGGGAGTATTAAATGGAAGTGCTACACAATTAGTCAAGCCTGTTTATCCACCTGCAGCAAAGGCTGTTAGGGCTACTGGAAGTGTTAATGTCCAGGTAAGCCTTGATGAACTAGGAAACGTTGTTTCGGCAAGCGCCATTTCGGGACATCCTTTATTGCAACAAGCAGCAGTAGCAGCTGCGCGTCAATGTAAATTTGCTCCGACTATTTTAAGTGGAGAGGCTGTTCGGGTGACAGGTATTATTGTTTTTGTCTTCCCCTAATGAACCAAGGGGATTCCGCTAGATTCTTGCGTTTTTCAATCGAATTAAGAGACGCTATTTAGATAACAGGGATTCTTGCATTGATTTTCCTTAATTTTAGAGTTTAGACAATGAATTTAACTTATCCCCAAGGCGGAACAAACAATGAATCATTCATAAGTAGTTGAGGCAAATGCGGTGTTCTGTTTATTGTCCAACCAATTCATCGGTTAAATCCTGTTAGTAATTAGTTTATTCTGACGATTGTTCTACTTATTTCTGCTGCTTTTGTATCGTTTGTTTTTATGATTACCGCACTAGGTTTGAATCCGTTTTCTTGGTAATTGAAGATTAGAAAACGCTCGGCAACTTTTGTAACTGAAATTATGAAACACTAAACATTTTTGAAGGTTGAATATAAGGAGTTTATAGAATGAAATTGGTCTCTCTGGGTTTTATTTTATCTTTTGTTACTTCTCTTGCTTATGGACAAGTTACAAGTTCAAGCGCGAGCGGAAGAAATGCCGACAAGATGCAGGAAGTCGCGCAGAGAGAAAATCGTTTCAATCAATTAACTGCCGAAGTCGGCGACCATTTCAAAAAGGGTTTATTTCATTTGCAGGACAATCGCCGCTCAGACGCGCGCGAGGAATTCGATAAAACGATTGAAGTTTTTCTGCTCTCGAACGTCAGTGTTCAAGGTAACGAGAAACTGCTTGGTTGCTTTGGTGTATTATCCGAAACCATTTATCGAATAGAATTTCCGACTAGTGATAAACCAGCGAATATCAGAAGTCTTTCAGCAATCTGTGGATGGAATATCGACAACGATTTGGCTGACAAAATTGCGAAAATTGTCCAGACCGTTCCAAGTGTTTCGACAGATAGCACTGCTTTAGTTGCTTCACGTAGTAACGGCAATCAAACCAACGCACTTCAAGGATTTACCGAGCAAAAATTTGAAGGCTCAAAGTTTGTAAGCTCAGAAGATGGATATTCGATAACAAGAGACGTAACTCCTGGAAGAAGATTGATCCAGTCCAGTCAGGTAAATTCTTGTCAGAATTCTGATTCACCAATTATTCAAGGCTTAAGGCTTGATACGCCATTTCTGCTGATTAAAAAAGATACAAAATTAAATTTTAGTAGGGCAAAGAACTTTAGTGTTTTTACTGCGAACGATAGTTACTCATTTATCTCACCAAATAAAAACGTTAAAAAGTTGATTCTCAATTTTTACAAAAACAATATTCAAACAATGGCAGTATATTATTCTAGTGAAATCCAATGGTCTTCACTAGAAGAATTTCGGCAAAAGATTGTTGATACTTTAGGCGTTTCTGGGACGTGGAGGACAGGCAGTGCAAAGGTTGGGATAGAGACAGTTTTGGAATGTAAGAATTTTCGGTTAATACTTATTAAAACTGGAAACGAATTTTTGCTGGTTTCTACCTCCAAAATTGTTAATGCTCGACGAATGAAAGATATGATTGAGGCAAGTAAAGAAAAAACAAAAATTCAGCAAAAGAAGAAGGAAGTCTTTAAGCCATAGGCAAGGAACTTAGTTTTTTCTTTTTTCTTCTTTGCTTTTTTGGAGGGAACGAGCCTTAAAGCGAGTTTTCCCTTCTAATAGATTTCTAATGAAATCTAATTAAATCTAACAAAAAAAACACAAGGGTTAAGTTATTTATTTAGAAGGTTTACGGGAAGTGTTACTGCAATTACTGCCATAGTTACTGCAATTACTGCCATAGTTACTGCAATTACTGCCATAGTTTTAGCCCTTTTACTGCAATTACTGCCATACCTAATCCCAAACTTTTTCAAGCTGAAAAACGATCTTTGGTTTGCCTGTTATTCCCTGAGTTATTTTGTAGCTTTTGAGGAGTCCGATCCCTTTAGCGGTTTCTATTCCTTTGAGGAAATATTTCTCAAGCAAAGAGCGTCTGCCTTGCTTCATATACTCTTCCGCTATGGTCCAGAAAAGCTTCTCTTGATAGATTTCCGTCTTAAAATCCTTTGGTCTGCCGGAGTGCGCTCTAGCTAAATACTCTATGAGTTTTATAGCTATCTCCGAGACGGTCTGAGAGCCGTAAGCCTCTATCATTCGTTTAGTAATATCAAGCGGTAATTCGACGTATTTATTTTCTATCTGGTCTATAAATATAGGGTGTAGATTTACTACGATTTCTCTCCGCTCATCTATTAACTCGCCGTTTAGAAAATCTTTATAGCCTCCCTCCGCTAACTTCAAAAGGCTGTCGAATGTTTCAATAAAATACTCTCTGGTTTTGCCTGAGCCTAAATCCGCTATTCTCGTATATTTTATTAAGGCTTTTTTATCCGGATTCTCCGCTAGATCGTAAAGCATCCGGGCTACTTCTTTTACTCCGCTCCCTCCACTTACTTTCCCTCCGTAAAACTCTTTTGCTAACTCGTAAAGGGTTACTGCTATTTTCGGGCTCTTTAATTCTACTCTTGCGTTGTCCTTTGTTTTGATCGGTATTAAATCCGCTCCTTTGTTCCCGGCGTAATAATCATTCCGGAGGCTGTCTTTATGCTGGCTTTTTTCGTGAAGTAGCTTCGATAAGCTAAGGATAAGTTTATACTCTCCCTTTGTGAGTTTGATGCCTTCTCCTTTCCGGTTGGTAAGTTCGACGTTGGCTCCGGAGGCTATTATTTTCTCTTTCGTGCTTGGCTCTAAAAGCTCAAATAGAGAAGGCTGCGCGGCTTTGTTTTCCGGATAGTTATGTTTTAGCATCTGGTCGGTAAGATGCCCGGCGCGTCTAAACTTGCCTCTTTGTTTAGGCTCCTCCGCTATTATTGCCGGAGGTATTATCAATTTATTTTGCGCTTCTGGTAACGGCGGTAACGGCGCATTATTTCTATTTACTATCTTGCTCATCCGTTTTCTATATTCGCTTTTAATACCTTCATAAAGTTACTGTATTCAACCTCATTTACTTCTATTTTATCCGGGTTTGGATAAACAAAATATTTGTCTAATAGTTCCATACTAGCCCACTCCATTTCTTTCATTTGTTTCTCGCTAAACTTCGGTATTAAGGCGTGATCGGTCTCTACATACTCTACAAGCTGATTAAGTTTTTCTATAAATGTGTTTGGCTTATAGTTTATTTTCTCGCTGTAATCCACTAAGGCTTTACATCCGGTTTTTATCTGGCTGGCATACTCTTCTGCTCTGCCTTTCCAAAGTCTTAAAATGCTTTCTAAAGAGTAATCATCTCCTTTTGGCTTACCTCTTTTTTTATGCTCCCGGTTGTCCGTGTGGAAACGAAAAAATCCTTCTTCATCTACTACTACATCAGCGTAGAGAAAGAGACTATTAGATTCAAATTTTTTAGTAATTACATTTTTGGTTTTCTTGTCTTTGACTTCGTAAATAACGCTGTTAATCAATTCTTCGTGTCTTTCGTAAGAATCCCACAAAAGAGAAAAGCCTGTTATGTAAGCGAGAGCCTCTTTATATGTTCCGAAAACAGCCTCTAAGCCCATAAGCAGTTCACGGAAGTATCTAAACGCTCTTAGGTGTAAGTTATAGAGTTTAATTTCCTCCGGAGTTTTGAAGCTTTCTATGAGCTCATCCATTTCTTTTTCGGTAAGAGCGGAACTTTTACCGTAAACAATACCGGCTCTCTGATCGTCGAGGAGTCTAAGTCTCTGCCTTACGGAGCCCTCTTTTAGAATCTTGGATAGGTCCTTCTTTGCCATCGGTTTTTAATCTCTTTTGAGGGAGCTTTCTATATTTTGTAATCTCTCTTCAAGGTCGGTTACTTCAATCGCTTTTATTATGCTGTTTAATATAAATGTTTCCTTTTGCGCTTTGTTTTCAGTGATCTCTCCACTCTGGTATTTCTTATAGAGTCGGAGAAGTAATCTCTTTACGTCTTTAGCTTCAATTTCTCTGGTTGTGTTTAGCATAGTTTTAGGCTGCTTTTAGTTTCCTTTCTATCGGAGGTGCGGTTAGCTCCTCAATAATCTGCTTATCTATTCGCTCCTCCGCGATTTCCTGCGAGCTCCTAAATTGAGGCTCCGTATATTCGTCTCTGATAAAAGTTAAATACTTTAGCTGGAGGTCTAGTAGCTTATCCGTCGGCACGTCTGAGAGGTTCCGGCTTTCTATTTCTTTTTGTAGCTTGGAGAGAGTTTCTCCAAAGCTTTTTAGCCTGTGCTCTTTGAGGAGGTAATACTTTTCATACAGAGCCTCTAACTCTAGAGCCTTACGGTTAGCTATCTCCTCTTGGAGCTCCCGGCTCCAATCTACGAGCGTTTGTTTAGCTTTGCCTAACTCTTTAGCTATTTTGTCGAAAGAATAGCCTTGAGCCCGGAGTTCTATAAATTTCTCTTTTACTTCTGTGCTTTCCATAATCTACTAATTCGTTTTAGCTGATAAAACTACTGAGTAAGGAGCCTCTATAGCCTCCGCTATGGTTTTTATATCCGGTCTAATGTCGGTTGGATCCCAAAGGCTGTAATAAATACAAAGTACTTTTTTAATTGTTTCTTCCTGATAGGATTCGCCAAGATAAAACAGAGAGGGTTTTATTTCTAAAAGGTCCTTATACTTTCCTCCGGTCTTGAGACAAGCGGTTAATACTTCGTAGTACCTATGCTCCATTGCTCTAGCGAAAGTGTCCTCTATTTCGGCGGTGGCTAATGCCTTCATCGTTTGTTTTTTGAGTTCCTTACTAATTTCTTGATCTCCTTCCCAAGTGCCGTTAATTTCATAAATTCCGGTAACTTTTTGGAGTTGCTCCGGCGAAGTGATAAGTTTCCCGGTTTCCTCTTCTATAAGCCTCACAAAAATCTCGCAAAAATGGCTTTCCTCTTCTACTATTTCCGTAAATAAATCTTGCCAAGAGTTATTCTCCCGGTGGTATTTTTTAAGCCTAACGTAAGCCTCTTCGTAGAAAGCTTCCGAAAAAGCATAAGTTTTGGTAAAAGCCTCTATAATTTTGTCTTTCTCCGAGTTAAACTTTCCTATTATCAATGTCTCGCTTATCTTTCCGTTAATAGTTTTATACTGGTTTATGAACGAAGCTACTCTATTCATAACAAGATTTTGTATGAATAACGGAGAGTCTTTATCCGCTATCCCTAACTTTACGGCTGTAGCAAATAAAGACTGATTGTAAATTGAGGATTGTTCTATTTCTTTCATAATAATTCTACTTCTGTAATGTAATGTTTATGGAAGTTCAAGTGTTTACTTTTGTTCATCTCGGAACAGTAATAATGGTAAATCTCCAATTGTAGACATATCCTTTATTAAATAATTCCTGCCCCTGTAATGTTCTTACTCTCTGAGCAGATGCTTTGAAATTATAATTTCCCTCAGTAATGGTTATCTTTTGGCTGCTTCCACTGGGAATGGTATAAGCAGTCATCTTTCCTTGCCCAAAATCGAAATACATTGTTCTGTTTGAATCATTGAAAACTTCTATAGTTGGTGGACTATTACCGCCAACATAAGTGGCGGTAAATGGAGAGTCTTTTTGAACTGGTTCTGGTAAAGGTTTTTGTATGGATTTCCCTAATGGTTTTTGTACGTTTTTTGGCAAGGTTTTTACTACGTATTTTGCTAAGGGGCTAGGTTTACAATCGCCGTATACTGAAATGTTGAAAACATGGAGAAGCTTATCGCCATCCTCATCTGATGGAGTCTTAACAGCATTACCTTTGAGGTAATCATTGAGAAACTTATCAACCTGGTCCGAAACTATATCTCTGATGCTTCGAACATTGTCTCTGCCAACAGTTCCCAGAGTATTTTCTGTCCAAGTCGTAGCACCGAGCCCGTTCACGGAGTTATCTCTATGTAAAATAACCTTTTCACTTAATGAAGTTTGGACGCTATACACAAACAGACCATCACTACGAAGCAGGGAGCTTACATTGATTATTAGTGCTGGTTTATTATCACCTAGCTCGAATTTTTCGTTTACTTTGAATCCAGCCTTACGTAATTTTATTTCGACATCCGTTTGTATTTGTTGTCTTGTCAAGCCTGCCTGTTCCAAATCTGGATCCAATCGTTCAACTAGAGCCAACAAACTATCGAATCCTCTTAAGTGTATAAAATTCGAATCATATTGAGAAAATACTTGTTTCGGTACAACAAGAAATACCAAAAACAAGCAAAGCATTGTAAAGATTTTATTCGTTTTCATATAGTTACCTCTTTTGTATTTGTCTCCCCTCCAATAAACTCACTGAGAGCCTTTTCCGTAATTAGTATCGGTCTGCCTATTCGTTTCCCTCTGAGCTTTCCCTGTTTGATATACGCTCTCACGGTTTGCGGCGTAATGTTCAAAAGTCCGGCTGTTTCGGTTACGGTATAAAACTTAATGTTTTCTATTGTCGTTGGCATAGCGTTTATTTAGCCGGAGCTTGTTTGATCGCTCCGTTCTTTTTTTCGTACCTGGTTAAATAATCTTCCAAAGCCTGAGCTACTACGTCTTTGATTAAAAGCCGATCCCAGTAAGCAATAGATTTTAGTTTTTCTAACTGTTCCTCATTAACGATAAAGGTTGCTCTGGTCTCTTTATCCTTTGTTCCTTCCTGAGACGTTTTAGTAATTTCTTTTGCGGAGCTTTTCGGTCTGCCGGGCTTTGTCTCCGGGCTTTCTCCCAGTAAAGTATTTAAGCCTCCGGTAAAATTCTTCTTGCTCATATTATTATGTTTACTCTGGTTACTAAGTAACAAGAGGTTATCTCCTTTCTTTTATAATCTCTTTGCAAAGGGCTAAGTAATCCTCCGCTCCGTAACTCTTTGGCTGGTATCTGAATATGTCGAGCCCGGCTGTCGGAGCCTCCGCTAAGGCTATGTTATCCCTTATCTTTGTCTTAAAAACTTTGTCCTTAAAATGCGCGTCTATCGTTTCGCTTACATTTCGGTTTAATACTTTCCGGCTGTCGTACTGAGTAATAAATACTCCTCCGATCCGTAAATCTTTGTTTAGCCGTTTCTGTATCTTTTCTATTACCTCTACAAGTTTGCTTAATCCCTGCATAGCCAGGTATTGAGCCTGGAGTGGTATAAATACCTCTTTTGAGGCTGTCAGAGCGTTTACCGTAAGGAGTCCCAAAGACGGAGGGCTGTCTATCAAAATGTAATCATATTTTAACTGGAGAGGCTCCAGAAGCTCCCGGAGGATATACTCTCTTCCGGTCTCTGAGGAGAGTTCTATTTCGGCTCCGGAGAGGTCAAGGGTGGAAGGTATAAGATCAAGTCCTTTTTTTATCGGTAAAGGCTCAAGAGCGTACTCTCCTCTGATCGCTCCGTAAATGGTCTGCTCCGGCTCCGTTATGCCTAAACTCTGGCTGAGGTTTGCCTGCGGATCTAAATCTACAAGTAATACCCGTTTGCCAAGAGAGGAGAGCCCGGCTCCGATGTTTAGAGCGGAAGTGGTTTTACCTACTCCTCCCTTATGATTGCTGATTGTAATCGTATTACTCATATTACCCTGTTTACTAAAAATGATTAGCCGTTTGCGCTTTTTCTTTTATTAGTCCGGTCCATTTATCAAAAGCTAAAAGAGCCGTTTGGTTTACTTCTCCTTCGCGGTTTTTGAGAGCCTTTATTTCTAAATCTACTTCTCGTTGTTTTGAGTAACTGGCTCCTCCGGAGTCCTCATCTTTTTCCCGGCTATCGTTGTGAACCGAGAGGACCGTGTTAGCGTCCTCTTCCAGGTTTCCAGCCTCTTTCAAGTTTTCTAAACTCGGCTTTTTTACTACTCCGGTTAAAGTCGAGCGGTTAAGCTGCGCTCCGAGTATGAGCGGTAAGTTATTCTCTTTTGCGATCTGTAAAACCTGGTCCGATATATGAGCTATTTCCGTTCTCTTGTCCTGAGTCTTTCGCTCGGTTCTCATTCGCTGGATGTAATCAATAAAAACGGCTCCGATCTTTTCTCTTCGGGTTAGGTAAGCGATAAGAGAGGCGAGCTCCTCTACCGAATAATTACGATCTATAACCGTGATTAGTCCGGAGTCCGTGTAATGCCTAAACATCTCCTTACCTTTTTCTATTGTCTCTATGTCCGTTCTTTTGGCTTTGATATAAGCTTTTAGAAACTCGTAGTTAGTCGGTCTGGCAAGAGCGGTAAAAGAGCCGTAATGCTGGCTTAAATCTTCGCCTATGAAACGGTTTAGAAGTTTGACGGAGAGATTTTTCAGAGGCTCCTCATAAGTGAAGAAGTAAAACTTGTAATCCTCCGCTCCGTAAAATTTACTCATCTCCAGGAGGAGATTAAACATAAACGTAGTTTTGCCGTGTGAAGGTCGCCCGGCTACGAGCGTGATCGCTCCCGGCGTAAAACCTACGAACTTATCCAGAGATTTATAGCCCGTCTTAAATGCCGGAGCCGTTTCCGCTATCTGGCTGAATATGTCCTCTGAGGTTAAGGTTACTGGCAACAAGTCTTTGCCGGAGTCGGTCTTTATGTTTTGGAGGCTTGCCTCCAGCGTGGTAAAAGCCTCTTTGAGTTTTCCCTGCTCCCGGAGCTCGGCTGCATTGTCCAGTAATTTTGAGAGTGATCTATCCTTTCTCTCTTGATCGGCTTTATAGCGGAGCTTCTCCTCTGTCGCTTTGAGGCTCTCCTCCGTAATGCCTAAATCCTTTACCGCGTCCAGTGTGGTAAATAACTTCGTAAATCGGTCTCTATCGGTAGGCTCCCTGATATTTGAGGCTATTATTACCGCTTCGGACAAAAGGCTGTCTATGTCCTCCGCGTCCAGAGAGCCCTTAGCCTCTTCCGTTTCGCCGTAATGCCGGAGTAGCATTTGAAGTCTAAACTCGTAGGGAGGCTGGCTTGCCTGTTTGTTTGAGAGCCGGTTTAGATCGTCCGTCTGTATTGTGTAAACTCTTGTCTCCGTCGCAGAGTCCAAAAGGTCAAGGGCTTTTAATATCTCCTCTTGAGCGTCCTCAGAAACGTAATAAACGTAAATTTTATCCAACTCTCCGGCTATTACATTTTCAATTTTCAGCACATCTCCGGGCTTTGAGAGCGTGATAGTTTCTCCGCTCTTCCGAATACCTTCTACTCTGATAAAATCCGATTTTACCTGAGTCGTTTTTTGTTTGGCTGTCGAGCGTGTGCGGTCTCCGTAGCCCTGCTCGTAAAGTCTCCGGCTGGCTAGACTGTAATCTTTGTTACATTCCATGACCGTATAAACTCCGGTTGGATTGTAGCCCTTATTCGTATCAAATTCGGTAGAAGTGCTAAAGACGTAAAAGACTTTGAGCCCGGTATGGAAATTCGCGGAGGTTTTGCTGTCGGTGTTTCCCGGTCTTAAAAAGTAAATCCGCTCTCCGCTCCTTCTTACTTGCCTCCAGCCGTGATTTTCTAACAGTCCGGGAATATCCGCTTTCTGGTTATAATCCTCAAACGGAGAGAGCCCGGATGTCGCATAAAGAGGAGGTTTGCTGCTGTTTCCGGTTTGTTTCGGCTCCGGCTCCGTAACCTCGTTAAAACTTCTGGCAAGAGTAAAAAGTATACTCCTTTCCTCTTTGGTTAAAGTCGGTATCTGAGAAGCGTCTCCCTGTATAAACTCGTAGCCGGGTGTCGGATCGGCTATGACATAACCTCCCTCTCCTCTGGTTTCAAGCAATACTTTTACTTTGTCGTTTTCCTGTTGTTTTCGGGCTTTCTCCTCCGTTTCGCCTCTCGCTAAAGCCTGTTTATAGGTTTCTTCTTTTTCCTGAGCGGTAGTCGGTCTGTTAGCTAATTTTAGGTTTCCTTCTACTGCCGGGCTCCGGTAGTAAATGTGGTAGCCTTTGTTTTTTGTCCGGGCTATTACCAAACTCTTTGCTGTTGCCTCCGTTAAATGCTCATCTATAAGGCTCTTTAATTCGGTCCAGAGGCTCCCGGTTAAGTCGTATTTACAATCTACGTCTATTACTTCCAGGTTACCGGAAACGGCTCCGGTAATTATTCCTAAACCTTTTACCTTTTGATCGGCAAAGACTAACTGAGCCTGAACCGGGCTCATAATGTCGGTTTGGTATTTCTTCCAGCTATCCAGAGCCGGAGTCTTATCCGCTTTGGTTGGTATTACTGAAAGCCCGGCGTTTAGATATTGTTTGGCGTGATTTGATAAACTCATATTACTTCCTCTTCTCTTTACCGAAACGAGTTGTTAGGATTTGAATTTTTTCTTCTGTAGAAAGTTTTGAGTGTTCTGTCCTTGGCATATCCTTATTGTCTAGGTCAACATCATTTACATACTTATTCCAAAGATCATAATCTTCTGCTAATTGCTCGTATGTGTACTGCTTTCGCTCTCTCGCTTGTCCTAGAATGGCTAAGTAGCGAAAAGCCCATATAAAGAGAAAAATTACAAAAGCGATGATTATGTAAGAAAGAACATTTACCAGCATATTATTGAGTTTCTCCTGTTTTTTGCAGTTACTATGTTTACTATCTCTATAGTTTTATTAAGCTAAATGCACTTTCTGGATGCGTCCTAAGCCATAACTCACGAATGATACAAACTTGAATATAATTACAGGTATAACTTTCTAATCTTTCTCCGTTTAGCTTCAAGACAAAGTAAAAAAGCGGTACGTCTTTGCCTGTCCAGTCCATTTCTATTTCTCCTCTGTCGGTGTGCGTGTCGGTGTAATTACTCAAACTTCTTTTGAGAGTTTCCTCCGTTATGTCTCCTTTTTCGTGTCCGTAAATCGCCTCTGCTAAATCTATCTCCGCTTCGTAGGCTCTTACCGTTGGCATATTGAGCATTAAAGATAAGTTAAGTTTTTCGAGCTTCTCAGAAAATCCGGCGAGATATTTAATTACTCTTTGCCCGGTCTCATTATTAAGATCGAAAACATCTACCGGAACTTCCGGGCTTACTATTTCCTCTTTTTTCGGAGCCTCCCGTACGGTAATCGTTTTAGTAAAAACTACCTTTTTTCTCTTTCGTAAATCGGTGGCTAGTAAGCTCATATTCTTTTGTTTACTGTGTTTACTCAGTAAAGACTGTCAAGCAGCTCCTCCGGCGCGTTTTTTATCCTCTGCTCTTCTTTGATCGTTGCCGTGTAGATTTGCGTAGTAGCCGGGTTAGCGTGTCTTAAAACTCCCTGAGCATCCTCCATACTCCCTCCGGCTTTCAGGATATTTACGGCTGTCGTATGCCGGAGGC
>MWWG01000066.1_pt1 | contig 15163 bp, 10 predicted proteins | sample 1047331 | NCBI WGS metagenome assembly MWWG01 (sample SAMN06349968, study PRJNA376086) | soil metagenome | isolation source: MG6-4 sample Antarctic (ecotone) soil | place: Antarctica | collected 2015-01-13 | reverse complement strand
CTGCCTACCCAGCCCCCGGCAGACTACCGGGCCAGCATCGAGAAGATAGCCCTGGCCGTGCAGGAATTGCGGCAAACCCCTAAACCCATAGCCGCAGCCGCAGCTGCAGTCGTTGACCTGAGCGCGATCACGGCGCAGCTCACCCGGATGGAAAACCAAATCCGCCAGCGGCCAGAATTCAAGATGACCCTGTACACCCAAATTGCCGCCGTAGCCTTCGGGCTGATGGTGGCGGGACTGGTGGCCATGACCTGGTTTGGCCTAAATTGGAAAGAAGACCGGGATAGCTACCAGCAAGCCTATTGGGAGGCTGATTGGCGGGTCCGCTACACCAAACAGGCCCGACCCGAATTTTACAACTACATGCAGGCCCGGTTTGCCAAAGAGCCAGCCGCCGTTAACCGGTGGATCGAAGAGCAGGAACAGATCAACGCTACCAGAGCCGCAGCCCAGAAAGCCCGCGAACAGGCCAAAGCCCTGGCCGATCAGGCCAACCAACTCGAAAGCAAGACCAATACGAAAGGGAATAAAAACGGCGGTCGCTAACCCCGGCACTTCACCCTAACTAGCTACACTTAAAGGAAAACACGGCATTCAGCACCCCTAACCGCACGTTACCAAGCGGTAACATTGAAATTCACCCGTTCCCCGTTCCTTGCTGTATGTTCGGGCTGCTGTACACAGAAACGCACTAAACGCAGTTAGACGAGCATGACAAAGCAAGACGTAATCAACCGGGTTAGTACCCAAAGCAAGCTTGACCCCGCGATTAGCCGGGCCGTGATCGAATCCTTTTTTGAGGTCGTGCAGGACTCCCTGAGCGAAGGCAAACCCATTTACATCCGCCAGTTCGGGAGCTTCATTCTTAAACATAGAGCGGGAAAAGTAGCCCGTAACATCGCACGGAACACGACGATTCTGGTCGCTCCCCACGTGATTCCCACCTTCAAGCCCAGCCCTGAGTTTGTCCGCCAGGTACGGGAGCAGAAAGAAGCCATTGCGCAGTGAGCCAGGCCAGGCGGAAAAAGGGGGGCTAATCAGCGTGATTATCCCCCCTTTTGTGGCCCGTTGATTTTGGACTTTTCGGGGTGCGGTTATATATTGAATATTATGTTAAGGGATAAAATTAAGAATTAAGGCAGGTGGGAGAAGGGTAGCTACACTACCTTCTCGGGCGTCGGCTGAACCGGGTGAACTTTGGCCAGCTCAAGCGCCTGCTGAAGCGTCAGCGATGGCGACTTACTGGCGGCATACTCGTTATCGAGCACTTCCATTTCTCCTCTGGTATGGCTATTCTTAATGGCCATCTCCTTTTTATCGAATGCTTTCATAATAGGTTTTACGCGCTCTACGGTTGGATGGCCAACAGCTAATTGGTCGAATTTGATTGTCCCGGAAAACGAAGATAACTGAACGAACGGTTCCAGACAATCCTACCCCAGTCCCTATAAAACGAGATTCTCCATCCGCTTCGGTACGACTGGGCTTAATGTCAAAATGCGGATCGCTGAATACACTTTCCACCTCTTCGATGCTATTCCCTCGATCAGGATAGTCTTCCATGATGTGTTTGAGATTACCGACTTCCCACTGAAATTCCATCTATTTTTTCGTTCTCCTCCCAGGCTGGTTGTATGTGAGAGATTATGTCAAGGGAATACTCCAGGATCGCACCCCGCTTAAGACTGGTTTCTATTTGGTCTCGCTTTTAGCGGCTTTGGTGGTTAAACCCAGTCTGGCCAGCAGATAGCCCGCCACGTTCTTTTCCACTTTGACTTTGCCAGTACTCAGCTCGTGGGCAAACTTAGAGACTGCTCGCTGAACTGTGTCAAGACTAAGGGGGAATAGAAGGGAAAAGAAAATTACCCTTTAATTTCACTTTACCATGACTGATCAATTCGACTACGAAGCCTTCAAACAGGCTACTATCAAAGGGCTTTATGAAGGAAAGCCCCTGACAGGCGAAAACGGACTCTTCGCCCCCATACTCAAGCATTTCCTTGAATCTGCTCTCGACGGAGAGATGGATAATCATCTCACTCAAACCCGTGAACCCGAACAAAATCGACGCAACGGCAGGAACACCAAGACGGTCAAAAGTAGTGCCGGGCTGCTTGAGTTAACCACGCCCCGTGACCGATCCGGTAGCTACCAGCCTACCCTTGTTCCCAAACGGCAGGTGGTTCTCACCGAGCAGTTGGAAGCCAAGATTCTCTCGCTCTACGGCATGGGCAATAGTTACGCCGATATCAGCCAGCATCTCTCAGAGATGTATGGCTATACCCTGTCTGACAGTGAGTTAACGGCCATTACCGATAAAGTCATTCCCGCCATGCGGGAGTGGCAGAATCGCCCCTTAGAGAGTTTGTACACGCTGGTCTGGCTCGATGGCATTTACTATAAAGTGCGTCAGGACGGGAAGGTTGTTACACGCGTGTTGTATAGCATACTTGGCTTGACATTGTCGGGTAAAAAACAAGTACTTGGTATCTACACGGCTGAGAGTGAGTCGGCCCGTTTTTGGCTAACGGTGCTTAACGACTTGAAGAACAGAGGTGTAGAAGATATGCTCATCACGTGTGTTGATGGTCTCAAAGGGTTTGACACGGCCATCGCCACCGTGTACCCGTTGGCCACGGTGCAGCTCTGTATCGTGCATCAGTTGCGTAACTCGTTCCGGTTCATTCCTAATAAGTTGTTGTCAGACTTTGTGAAGGATATTAAAACGGTCTATCAGGCTCCTGACGGTGTGCAAGGCATGGAGAACCTGCTTCTGGTGCAAGAGAAGTGGGGTCAGAAGTACCCGCAGGCCGTTCAGCCCTGGCTGGGGAAATGGGCGTTGTTGTCGCCTTTTTTCGACTATCCGCCCGCTGTGCGTAAGGTGATGTACACCACCAATACGGTGGAGGGCTACCACCGGCAATTGCGTAAGGTGACCAAGACGAAAGGGGCTTTCAGTTCGGATATGGCCCTGCAAAAACTGGTGTATCTGACGATTCAGAACTTACAGGTCAAATGGGAGACGACGACTCACAATTGGAAGTCCGTTCTCAACGAGATGAGCATTATCTTTGAAGAACGCATCAAACCGCACCGCTTCGACTAACCCAAGGGCTGACACAGTTCAGCAAGCACTCCCGATAGTGACGATGCCACCAAACAGTACCCCTTTCCGGCAATAATGACTGAATTTATTCATGAGCTTTTGAGGATATGCACCAAGATTAACTTTTCATATATGAGTGAATACAACTATTACTTAGTCAAGATTATCAGCGGAAGTAAATAGCGCACATGTAAATTGGTTATGCACAGAAGACCCCCAATAAGCCGTCAGGGTTGGAAAACCTGTTGTATAATCTACGTTATGTAATGTAGTGCATAAAGTACTTTATGCACTACATCTTTGCCAGTTCCTGATTTAGCCGTACTTATGTGTCATACAAGATGTATGACATAAAGTCTATGGCTCCTCAGAACGGTATGACAGAAAATACTTTAAGCACTACACTTACCGAGAAGCCTACAAAAACGGGGCGTCCACCTCGCAAAGGCACCGCGCCTGTTCCCTGGTCAGTTCGAGGCATAGAACCCGACACCCGGCGCGTCATCGAGAAAGCCGCCGAACGAGCTGGTAAAACCATTGGCCAATACATCAACGAAGATGTCCGCAGCTTTGCCCAAGGTCAGCTCACCCAGACCCAAATTCCAGCCGCCCCGATTGACATCCAAAACCAGATCGACTACCTAACAAAGATGGTCGAAGGCATTGCTAACCGAATACCTGAACAAGGTAAGAAATCCTTCTGGAAACGGGTATTCAGTTAATGCCCCCCGCCTGCTTTTAGGCGGTCGCGGTCCTCGTCTCAATCCACTTGATGATGGTGTCGGCTTCCTGTAGGCCCGCCGTGGCCACACTGGCCAGCGGATTGCCGTCGTAACTCATTGAGAGATGCAGCGTGTCATAAACGCCCACAAACGAACTAAGGAGCCGCTTGTCTAAGCTGGCCAGCTTCTGCTTGTACCAGTCGACATCCTTTCGGCCTTTACTCTTCTTACCCAGCAATCCATCCAAGGCTACTAACACGCCTGTGTAGGCTGTATGCCCGGCCATCTTGACGTATTTGGCATCTTGATAAATCCCATCCTCCTTGTGAGCTTTATCGCGCAAAATTTCGCGGGCATTGTCTAAATAGCGTCTCGCTTCCTGTACCGAGTCCATAGGGTGGTTTATTTCGATTTGGTTTCTAATCCGAATACTTTGGCGGTATAACTACCTACGTTCTTAACACTGCCAGCCGCCGTTTTGGTCTGAATGTCGTAGAGCTGCCGGTTGATCGTCTCAACCGTATGAGTGGCCAGTACCTCGTCAGCCTGATCGGTTCGCAGCTTGAACTGTTTCACCATCCGCTCGTGCAGAGCCGCTGTGTTCACTGCTGCTGGTTCAACTTTGGCCTGATAGAAAACCTCAAACTCTACCTCGGTCACGGGCTTACGGCCCCGTCCAGGCCGGTCGCCGTAGATTGGCTTGTAAGTAAATGTGATGTCGGTATGGCCGTTGATCTCCTTACTGGCCACATTCAAAACTCTCGTTTCAAATTTGGTCCAGTCTGGGTAACTGTCTTTCCCCGTCTTGGGATCAACGATGCCAAGCATGTCCTTCAGTTCGATTAGATTACGTCGAAACGACTTGTCTGGCATGTTCTTGTGCATGCATAGCAGTTCATACACCCGTTTGGCGTAGGCCGAGTTAAGCGAAATCGCAGCCTCTAACTGAACCTTAGTAAAGCGTTGATTTAAGTCAACGTAGAAAGGTCTGACCTTCTGAGAGAGTTCGAGTTCCATTGTTCCAGTTCCCGTTTTGTACTCTGCAGAAGCTAAGAAACTTGCTTGTAGAGTATTGCCATTGGCCAATTTCGTTTGAAAAACTCGTCCCACAAGCTTCTCAGTAGCCTTTTTGTATGTTTCAAATTTCAACTCTGACTGTCCAGTAATCTCGGCCATGTCCTTTACTGATACTTGGTACATCTTCGTAGGTGGATCTTCTTTTCTCACCTGAGCGACAACCATGTATAGTATATTCTTCTCTGCTTCTGTCATCTCGTAGCGGGCAACAGTGAGGACGTTATCCTGCCAGATCTCTATAGGCTTCTTGTTCATTTTAATCTGATTTTCAGGCAAACATAAAAAAAATACTTCAAATACAGACTGCACTTATTTAAAGTATTTTTTCTGCCGACCAAACGTGTGTTTATTAAGTAGATTTAGGCCTGTTTCACCGACCAAACGCGTGTTTATTAGACCTGTTTCACCGACCAAACGCGTGTTTATTACCGACCAAACGCGTGTTTATTAAAAGTTATCCACATAGAAACGTAGCACTTTAGTAAGGATGAGGTTTACTAAATTTCTGGCAATCAGGAGATTACATTACTAAAATTAGGACAAAACGAAGCCCTCGCGCGCGCGTTTTCAAGTGTTTACCAAGAGATTTGAAAAACACAAGCACTTGTTCTCGCGCGTGATCGCGGGCATGTGCGCACGAGGGAGGGGCGGCAGGAAGTGATTTGACAGGTACGGCTTCTAAAGTAAAAAAGGGTCGACTGGCTACAGGGTTGGAAAGGGGGAAGAGATAACGGGGCGGAAAAACAAAAAACAAGAAAAAGCGGACGCGAAAACAAAGCGCGAAGCGGTCTTTTAAAGAGCAAGCGGGAATTACGCTGCGCGATAATTCTTGCTTGCTCTACGAGGTCACTGTGTTGACAGTCAGTTAGTTAGCATAAATTTGCTATTTTTCTCAATAAGCAAAAAGTATATTTTTAGCCAAAAAACCCTTTTACATGCGTTTAAAGGGTTTTTTTAGTATATTCATACGCTTAGAAATGGAGTCAAAAGCTAATAAATCCGTTCGCTTCGGCGGAGATACTGACCTGAAATTCAGCAAGTTAAGTGAAAAGCTGGGCCGCTCGAAGCAGGAGCTCTTCGGCCAGATGGTGGACTACTTTTACAAATCCAAGAAGGATCCGGGCGACCTCAACGATGAATTGCTCAAGAAAGAGCTGGGCCAGGGCATCAACCGCATCATCTCGTTTATCAAAACCCAGGAGAAGGAAGCTCTAACACCCATGATGGCCGACGGGCGGGAGCTGCAACGCAGCCTGAGCTATCTCATTGGCCAGGTGGACCAGTTCTTCAACGTCGATGCTGAGAACTACATCCACGGCTTTTACCTCGATAGCCAGCGCAAACGCACCCAGGAAAGCGAAAATTTGCTCAAATCCCAACAGGAATTATTCCAGCATCAACAGATCATGGCCCAGGGGCTTCAAAAACTGCTCGTAGAGACGCAATCGTACCAAAGTGGGGTAAAGACTCACCGCGAAGGAAAGGACGCCTTAAAAGCAAAGTTTCGGGCCATCCTGGACACCTACATTCAGCAGCGTGACGCCCTGAACACGCTCACCCAGGGCCGGGCCGTCAAAGACTTGCAGGACCACTGCCGCAGCCAGATCGAGACCCTGTAACCCGTTCCCCTTTCCAACTATGCCCCACGTCAACATCAGCCGCAGCAGCACGGGCAGCAACGCCGGGAGCTGTGGCCAGCTCGTCGAGTACCTGGAGAAAGAAAATAATCTGAAGGCCGACCACAAGGCCGAACTGTGGTTCAACCAGCAGCGCGAGGATTTACGTCCCTACGAGGTCCGGCAGGGCATCGACGGGAACACGGCCAAACTCAAACAGCAGGAGGCTAAATTCTACCTGGTCAACATTAGCCCCTCCCAGCAGGAGCTGCAACACATTGGCGACGACCCCCAACGGCTCAAAGAGTACGCCCGCAGCGTGATGGCCGAGTACGCGGCCAACTTTCAGAAGGGATTAGGGGCCGACGATGTGAAGTGGTACGGCAAGGTCGAGTATAACCGGGGCTACAAGTGGAACGACCCCGCCGTTCAGCAGGGCCAGCACCAGCGGGGCGACGCCAAGACGGGCCACCAGATGCACGTTCAGATCATCGTAAGCCGCAGGGACAGCCAGAACCAGCGTTTGTTAAGCCCGCTGACCAACCACCGTGGCCAGGGCAAGAGCGAGAGCCACGGCCAGCAGTTCGGCCAGTTCAACCGGGTTGCGTTCAAGGAGCGCAGTGAATTGGTCTTTGACCGGCAGATGAGCTACCGGCGGGAATTGGAAGAGACGTTCCGCTACCAAAATACGATGAGCAACGGCACGACCCAGGAGCGGGCGGCCATGACCGTAGAGCTGCGCGACGTCGAACACGCCCGGCAGCAGCAGGTTTTACGGCAGGTGGCGCAGTTACGGCTGGATCAGGAGCAGGAACAGGCCCAGAAACTGGCGTTGGCCGAAGAGCAGCGGCAAGCCCTCAAAGTAGAACAGAGCCAGCAGCAAAAGCGGAGCCGGGGGATGAGCCTGGGTATGTAAACGCAGGTTTTTTTCAGGCATAAAGCACCCCTAACGGCACGTTCCCAAAATTGCAACATCGAAATTTTCAAAGTATCGGTTACCTTTTTTACTTAAATCGTCTAACATCAAAAGGGCATTAATTGGTTATCTCGAAACCGACTAATGCCCTTTTATCATTTTTAAGTTACTCTTCCTGTTTTCGGGCTACCGAATGACTAAACGCCCCCGGAGCAGTTAGACAAGCATGACAAAGCAAGACGTAATTAAGCGGGTTAGCACCCGGACCAGGCTTGATCCCGCGATTAGCCGGACCGTGATCGAATCCTTTTTTGAGGTCGTTCAGGAATCCCTGAGCGAAGGGGAACCCATCTACATCCGCCAGTTCGGGAGCTTCAATATCAAACATAGGGCGGGAAAAGTAGCCCGTGACATCACACGGAACACGACGATTCTGGTCGCCCCCCACGTAATTCCCGCTTTTAAGCCCAGCCCTGAGTTCGTCCGGCAGGTACGGGAACGGGAAGACGTCATGGCTGAGTAAGCCAGATTAACCCCATACAAAGGGGGAATGATCAGCGCGATTATCCCCCCTTTTTCGGCCCCCTGTTTTTGTACTTTTCGGGGTGCGGTTATATATTGGTTATTATGTTAAGCGATTATTCCAAGAATTAAGGCAGGTGGGAGAAGGGTAGCTACACTACCTTCTCGGGCGTCGGCTGAACCGGGTGAACTTTGGCCAGCTCAAGCGCCTGCTGAAGCGTCAGCGATGGCGACTTACTGGCGGCATACTCGTTATCGAGCACTTCCATTTCTCCTCTGGTATGGCTATTCTTAATGGCCATCTCCTTTTTATCGAATGCTTTCATAATAGGTTTTACGCGCTCTACGGTTGGATGGCCAACAGCTAATTGGTCGAATTTGATTGTCCCGGAAAACGAAGATAACTGAACGAACGGTTCCAGACAATCCTACCCCAGTCCCTATAAAACGAGATTCTCCATCCGCTTCGGTACGACTGGGCTTAATGTCAAAATGCGGATCGCTGAATACACTTTCCACCTCTTCGATGCTATTCCCTCGATCAGGATAGTCTTCCATGATGTGTTTGAGATTACCGACTTCCCACTGAAATTCCATCTATTTTTTCGTTCTCCTCCCAGGCTGGTTGTATGTGAGAGATTATGTCAAGGGAATACTCCAGGATCGCACCCCGCTTAAGACTGGTTTCTATTTGGTCTCGCTTTTAGCGGCTTTGGTGGTTAAACCCAGTCTGGCCAGCAGATAGCCCGCCACGTTCTTTTCCACTTTGACTTTGCCAGTACTCAGCTCGTGGGCAAACTTAGAGACTGCTCGCTGAACTGTGTCAAGACTAAGGGGGAATAGAAGGGAAAAGAAAATTACCCTTTAATTTCACTTTACCATGACTGATCAATTCGACTACGAAGCCTTCAAACAGGCTACTATCAAAGGGCTTTATGAAGGAAAGCCCCTGACAGGCGAAAACGGACTCTTCGCCCCCATACTCAAGCATTTCCTTGAATCTGCTCTCGACGGAGAGATGGATAATCATCTCACTCAAACCCGTGAACCCGAACAAAATCGACGCAACGGCAGGAACACCAAGACGGTCAAAAGTAGTGCCGGGCTGCTTGAGTTAACCACGCCCCGTGACCGATCCGGTAGCTACCAGCCTACCCTTGTTCCCAAACGGCAGGTGGTTCTCACCGAGCAGTTGGAAGCCAAGATTCTCTCGCTCTACGGCATGGGCAATAGTTACGCCGATATCAGCCAGCATCTCTCAGAGATGTATGGCTATACCCTGTCTGACAGTGAGTTAACGGCCATTACCGATAAAGTCATTCCCGCCATGCGGGAGTGGCAGAATCGCCCCTTAGAGAGTTTGTACACGCTGGTCTGGCTCGATGGCATTTACTATAAAGTGCGTCAGGACGGGAAGGTTGTTACACGCGTGTTGTATAGCATACTTGGCTTGACATTGTCGGGTAAAAAACAAGTACTTGGTATCTACACGGCTGAGAGTGAGTCGGCCCGTTTTTGGCTAACGGTGCTTAACGACTTGAAGAACAGAGGTGTAGAAGATATGCTCATCACGTGTGTTGATGGTCTCAAAGGGTTTGACACGGCCATCGCCACCGTGTACCCGTTGGCCACGGTGCAGCTCTGTATCGTGCATCAGTTGCGTAACTCGTTCCGGTTCATTCCTAATAAGTTGTTGTCAGACTTTGTGAAGGATATTAAAACGGTCTATCAGGCTCCTGACGGTGTGCAAGGCATGGAGAACCTGCTTCTGGTGCAAGAGAAGTGGGGTCAGAAGTACCCGCAGGCCGTTCAGCCCTGGCTGGGGAAATGGGCGTTGTTGTCGCCTTTTTTCGACTATCCGCCCGCTGTGCGTAAGGTGATGTACACCACCAATACGGTGGAGGGCTACCACCGGCAATTGCGTAAGGTGACCAAGACGAAAGGGGCTTTCAGTTCGGATATGGCCCTGCAAAAACTGGTGTATCTGACGATTCAGAACTTACAGGTCAAATGGGAGACGACGACTCACAATTGGAAGTCCGTTCTCAACGAGATGAGCATTATCTTTGAAGAACGCATCAAACCGCACCGCTTCGACTAACCCAAGGGCTGACACAGTTCAGCAAGCACTCCCGATAGTGACGATGCCACCAAACAGTACCCCTTTCCGGCAATAATGACTGAATTTATTCATGAGCTTTTGAGGATATGCACCAAGATTAACTTTTCATATATGAGTGAATACAACTATTACTTAGTCAAGATTATCAGCGGAAGTAAATAGCGCACATGTAAATTGGTTATGCACAGAAGACCCCCAATAAGCCGTCAGGGTTGGAAAACCTGTTGTATAATCTACGTTATGTAATGTAGTGCATAAAGTACTTTATGCACTACATCTTTGCCAGTTCCTGATTTAGCCGTACTTATGTGTCATACAAGATGTATGACATAAAGTCTATGGCTCCTCAGAACGGTATGACAGAAAATACTTTAAGCACTACACTTACCGAGAAGCCTACAAAAACGGGGCGTCCACCTCGCAAAGGCACCGCGCCTGTTCCCTGGTCAGTTCGAGGCATAGAACCCGACACCCGGCGCGTCATCGAGAAAGCCGCCGAACGAGCTGGTAAAACCATTGGCCAATACATCAACGAAGATGTCCGCAGCTTTGCCCAAGGTCAGCTCACCCAGACCCAAATTCCAGCCGCCCCGATTGACATCCAAAACCAGATCGACTACCTAACAAAGATGGTCGAAGGCATTGCTAACCGAATACCTGAACAAGGTAAGAAATCCTTCTGGAAACGGGTATTCAGTTAATGCCCCCCGCCTGCTTTTAGGCGGTCGCGGTCCTCGTCTCAATCCACTTGATGATGGTGTCGGCTTCCTGTAGGCCCGCCGTGGCCACACTGGCCAGCGGATTGCCGTCGTAACTCATTGAGAGATGCAGCGTGTCATAAACGCCCACAAACGAACTAAGGAGCCGCTTGTCTAAGCTGGCCAGCTTCTGCTTGTACCAGTCGACATCCTTTCGGCCTTTACTCTTCTTACCCAGCAATCCATCCAAGGCTACTAACACGCCTGTGTAGGCTGTATGCCCGGCCATCTTGACGTATTTGGCATCTTGATAAATCCCATCCTCCTTGTGAGCTTTATCGCGCAAAATTTCGCGGGCATTGTCTAAATAGCGTCTCGCTTCCTGTACCGAGTCCATAGGGTGGTTTATTTCGATTTGGTTTCTAATCCGAATACTTTGGCGGTATAACTACCTACGTTCTTAACACTGCCAGCCGCCGTTTTGGTCTGAATGTCGTAGAGCTGCCGGTTGATCGTCTCAACCGTATGAGTGGCCAGTACCTCGTCAGCCTGATCGGTTCGCAGCTTGAACTGTTTCACCATCCGCTCGTGCAGAGCCGCTGTGTTCACTGCTGCTGGTTCAACTTTGGCCTGATAGAAAACCTCAAACTCTACCTCGGTCACGGGCTTACGGCCCCGTCCAGGCCGGTCGCCGTAGATTGGCTTGTAAGTAAATGTGATGTCGGTATGGCCGTTGATCTCCTTACTGGCCACATTCAAAACTCTCGTTTCAAATTTGGTCCAGTCTGGGTAACTGTCTTTCCCCGTCTTGGGATCAACGATGCCAAGCATGTCCTTCAGTTCGATTAGATTACGTCGAAACGACTTGTCTGGCATGTTCTTGTGCATGCATAGCAGTTCATACACCCGTTTGGCGTAGGCCGAGTTAAGCGAAATCGCAGCCTCTAACTGAACCTTAGTAAAGCGTTGATTTAAGTCAACGTAGAAAGGTCTGACCTTCTGAGAGAGTTCGAGTTCCATTGTTCCAGTTCCCGTTTTGTACTCTGCAGAAGCTAAGAAACTTGCTTGTAGAGTATTGCCATTGGCCAATTTCGTTTGAAAAACTCGTCCCACAAGCTTCTCAGTAGCCTTTTTGTATGTTTCAAATTTCAACTCTGACTGTCCAGTAATCTCGGCCATGTCCTTTACTGATACTTGGTACATCTTCGTAGGTGGATCTTCTTTTCTCACCTGAGCGACAACCATGTATAGTATATTCTTCTCTGCTTCTGTCATCTCGTAGCGGGCAACAGTGAGGACGTTATCCTGCCAGATCTCTATAGGCTTCTTGTTCATTTTAATCTGATTTTCAGGCAAACATAAAAAAAATACTTCAAATACAGACTGCACTTATTTAAAGTATTTTTTCTGCCGACCAAACGTGTGTTTATTAAGTAGATTTAGGCCTGTTTCACCGACCAAACGCGTGTTTATTAGACCTGTTTCACCGACCAAACGCGTGTTTATTACCGACCAAACGCGTGTTTATTAAAAGTTATCCACATAGAAACGTAGCACTTTAGTAAGGATGAGGTTTACTAAATTTCTGGCAATCAGGAGATTACATTACTAAAATTAGGACAAAACGAAGCCCTCGCGCGCGCGTTTTCAAGTGTTTACCAAGAGATTTGAAAAACACAAGCACTTGTTCTCGCGCGTGATCGCGGGCATGTGCGCACGAGGGAGGGGCGGCAGGAAGTGATTTGACAGGTACGGCTTCTAAAGTAAAAAAGGGTCGACTGGCTACAGGGTTGGAAAGGGGGAAGAGATAACGGGGCGGAAAAACAAAAAACAAGAAAAAGCGGACGCGAAAACAAAGCGCGAAGCGGTCTTTTAAAGAGCAAGCGGGAATTACGCTGCGCGATAATTCTTGCTTGCTCTACGAGGTCACTGTGTTGACAGTCAGTTAGTTAGCATAAATTTGCTATTTTTCTCAATAAGCAAAAAGTATATTTTTAGCCAAAAAACCCTTTTACATGCGTTTAAAGGGTTTTTTTAGTATATTCATACGCTTAGAAATGGAGTCAAAAGCTAATAAATCCGTTCGCTTCGGCGGAGATACTGACCTGAAATTCAGCAAGTTAAGTGAAAAGCTGGGCCGCTCGAAGCAGGAGCTCTTCGGCCAGATGGTGGACTACTTTTACAAATCCAAGAAGGATCCGGGCGACCTCAACGATGAATTGCTCAAGAAAGAGCTGGGCCAGGGCATCAACCGCATCATCTCGTTTATCAAAACCCAGGAGAAGGAAGCTCTAACACCCATGATGGCCGACGGGCGGGAGCTGCAACGCAGCCTGAGCTATCTCATTGGCCAGGTGGACCAGTTCTTCAACGTCGATGCTGAGAACTACATCCACGGCTTTTACCTCGATAGCCAGCGCAAACGCACCCAGGAAAGCGAAAATTTGCTCAAATCCCAACAGGAATTATTCCAGCATCAACAGATCATGGCCCAGGGGCTTCAAAAACTGCTCGTAGAGACGCAATCGTACCAAAGTGGGGTAAAGACTCACCGCGAAGGAAAGGACGCCTTAAAAGCAAAGTTTCGGGCCATCCTGGACACCTACATTCAGCAGCGTGACGCCCTGAACACGCTCACCCAGGGCCGGGCCGTCAAAGACTTGCAGGACCACTGCCGCAGCCAGATCGAGACCCTGTAACCCGTTCCCCTTTCCAACTATGCCCCACGTCAACATCAGCCGCAGCAGCACGGGCAGCAACGCCGGGAGCTGTGGCCAGCTCGTCGAGTACCTGGAGAAAGAAAATAATCTGAAGGCCGACCACAAGGCCGAACTGTGGTTCAACCAGCAGCGCGAGGATTTACGTCCCTACGAGGTCCGGCAGGGCATCGACGGGAACACGGCCAAACTCAAACAGCAGGAGGCTAAATTCTACCTGGTCAACATTAGCCCCTCCCAGCAGGAGCTGCAACACATTGGCGACGACCCCCAACGGCTCAAAGAGTACGCCCGCAGCGTGATGGCCGAGTACGCGGCCAACTTTCAGAAGGGATTAGGGGCCGACGATGTGAAGTGGTACGGCAAGGTCGAGTATAACCGGGGCTACAAGTGGAACGACCCCGCCGTTCAGCAGGGCCAGCACCAGCGGGGCGACGCCAAGACGGGCCACCAGATGCACGTTCAGATCATCGTAAGCCGCAGGGACAGCCAGAACCAGCGTTTGTTAAGCCCGCTGACCAACCACCGTGGCCAGGGCAAGAGCGAGAGCCACGGCCAGCAGTTCGGCCAGTTCAACCGGGTTGCGTTCAAGGAGCGCAGTGAATTGGTCTTTGACCGGCAGATGAGCTACCGGCGGGAATTGGAAGAGACGTTCCGCTACCAAAATACGATGAGCAACGGCACGACCCAGGAGCGGGCGGCCATGACCGTAGAGCTGCGCGACGTCGAACACGCCCGGCAGCAGCAGGTTTTACGGCAGGTGGCGCAGTTACGGCTGGATCAGGAGCAGGAACAGGCCCAGAAACTGGCGTTGGCCGAAGAGCAGCGGCAAGCCCTCAAAGTAGAACAGAGCCAGCAGCAAAAGCGGAGCCGGGGGATGAGCCTGGGTATGTAAACGCAGGTTTTTTTCAGGCATAAAGCACCCCTAACGGCACGTTCCCAAAATTGCAACATCGAAATTTTCAAAGTATCGGTTACCTTTTTTACTTAAATCGTCTAACATCAAAAGGGCATTAATTGGTTATCTCGAAACCGACTAATGCCCTTTTATCATTTTTAAGTTACTCTTCCTGTTTTCGGGCTACCGAATGACTAAACGCCCCCGGAGCAGTTAGACAAGCATGACAAAGCAAGACGTAATTAAGCGGGTTAGCACCCGGACCAGGCTTGATCCCGCGATTAGCCGGACCGTGATCGAATCCTTTTTTGAGGTCGTTCAGGAATCCCTGAGCGAAGGGGAACCCATCTACATCCGCCAGTTCGGGAGCTTCAATATCAAACATAGGGCGGGAAAAGTAGCCCGTGACATCACACGGAACACGACGATTCTGGTCGCCCCCCACGTAATTCCCGCTTTTAAGCCCAGCCCTGAGTTCGTCCGGCAGGTACGGGAACGGGAAGACGTCATGGCTGAGTAAGCCAGATTAACCCCATACAAAGGGGGAATGATCAGCGCGATTATCCCCCCTTTTTCGGCCCCCTGTTTTTGTACTTTTCGGGGTGCGGTTATATATTGGTTATTATGTTAAGCGATTATTCCAAGAATTAAGGCAGGTGGGAGAAGGGTAGCTACACTACCTTCTCGGGCGTCGGCTGAACCGGGTGAACTTTGGCCAGCTCAAGCGCCTGCTGAAGCGTCAGCGATGGCGACTTACTGGCGGCATACT
>MWWG01000065.1_pt1 | contig 15169 bp, 18 predicted proteins | sample 1047331 | NCBI WGS metagenome assembly MWWG01 (sample SAMN06349968, study PRJNA376086) | soil metagenome | isolation source: MG6-4 sample Antarctic (ecotone) soil | place: Antarctica | collected 2015-01-13 | reverse complement strand
CGCTCACAGCGAGCGTGCAAAGCATCGTGAAGAACGCTCTGGGCGGCGTGGTTATCCAGTTCGCGCCATTGACTATCGAAGATAACGATGGCATGGCGAACGCGGCGCAATTGTTTGGTAATTGACCCGACGCCACAAGTACTTGCAGGCATCATTTAGTCGCAACAAAACAGGAGTTTAGAGAAATGTCAGTTAGAACAGACAAGGAAATTTGGGAAAGAATTCGGCGCGAAAAAGCAGCGACCGCACCCGGCAAAACTGCCGATTGGCGCGCGTCAGTCGGCTTGGTGCCACAACCCGTAAACGACGAAACACCGGCCCCGATTTGGGCCGATAAAAAGGATGTGCCGACAGTATGAAAAACGAAAACACCACCGCCGAAACTTTGCAGGCCGATTTGGACACTCTGGTGAGCCGCAAGGCCGCGCTCCATGCAACGCTGGGCACGACCGCCGCAAAAATCACAGAAGCCCAGACGTTGATTGACGATGGGCAGCTCGATTCTATTTCAGAGCTGGCCATCGTCAACGGACAATCGCAAGCTATCACAGACGCGCTGCAAGTACTTGCGGCCAAAATCGACAGCAAGCAAAGCGAATTGCAAGCGGCTACCGAAGAGGCGCGTCGAGAGCAATTATGGGCGCGCTTCTCGGAGCTGCGGGCACAGCAAAACAAGGTGCGCGCGGCATTGAATGCCGACATCAAGTGCATGGATGCACTTTACGAAAAAACATTGGCGGCAATGACGGCAAGCCAAGACGCCGTAAACGCGGCCACACGCGCCGCGGGCGATGCGTTGGGGATAAGCGCGCAAGCGTTCAATATCGAAACGGCGCGGCGCGAAGCATCGGGTCAGCTCGGGCCATTGATGCAATGTGACAAATCAGGTCCAGTGGGCGCGGAGCTGTCGGCAACACTTTTCCACAATGCGAGGCAACGGGCAGAGCTTCAATATCGCGCCCAGTTTGAACTTGAAACCCATCGGGCGCGCGAGGCAACCAACCGACGCGAACTTGAAACCCAAGCCCGTGTCGCTGCAAGTACTTAGGCAAGTACTTGCAGCGTCGTTTGGCGTAAATCGGCGCAAATCGGCAGAATTATGGCATCAAATATCAAAACATCGCAAAGTCGCGCTATTTCGGCGTTGCTGACGTGCGCGACAATCGGCGCGGCGGCCAAAGAAGCCAAAGTAGGCGAACGCACATTGTCGCATTGGTTGTCCGACGATCAAGCATTTCGCAGCGAGTATTTCGCAGCGCGGCGCGAAGTCGTATCGCATTCGATAAGCCAACTGCAGCGCGCGTGCGGTGAAGCCGTCGCCGCTTTAAAGGACATCGCAACCGACGAAACTGCACCACCAGGCGCGCGGGTATCGGCGTGCCGCACGATCTTAGAGCAAAGTTTGCGCAGCATCGAAGTAGACGAATTGGCGGGCCGTGTGGACGTCATGAGCGCGCGACTTGACGCCATGAGCGCAGAGGCTAAACCATGATGAGCAAAAGTATCGAGCGCGAATTGGCACGCATTGAAAACCGCGTCCAGCAAATCGAAAAAGCAGAGGCACCTACCGCCGCGCAAGAGCAAAGGCACGCCGAATACCTGGCAAGAGAAGAGGCCGCGTATGATTTTCTCTGCGGCGTATTGGATACGATGCCGCGCGAATATGGCGAAACAGTTGTCGATGAATTGGCGCGCGTCGGATGGAAAAAGACACGCTGGGAAAACTTGTCGGAGTGTTCGCACCTGGCGCGCGCGGTGTGCAAACTGGCGCTTTGTCGAACGTATGCGGGCGCGCACTTCCCGCCGCCGCAGATGCCCGAAAGCGTGTGCCGGTGGTTTGTCGAAGTCGCGCCGCAAGTTGATTATATTTATGGCGGGAGCGGCCATAATTGCGAAGATTGTGGCTACTGGGTGCCATCGGCGCGCGATAGCATGAGCGGCTACTATGCGTGCGTAGCACAACACCGCAACGGCCCGACAGAAGCCATGCCGTTTTCGCGTTGTCCGTTGTGCAACGGTTACACCGGTTGGATGGCATGGTCGATCAAAAACACCGACTTTGGGCCGCTTGTCCCTTACTGTAGCGCCGTTGCAGCCACTTGAATGACCAAGTACTTGCAGGGTAAAAAAATGAATTTGAAAGCCAAAGTCGAAGCGCTGGAAAAACAAGTCGAAGAAAAGCAGATCGCTACAACCGCAGAAGGCATTTGCCCGCACTTGCCGCGTAGAGTGTGGTTTGGGTCTGACCCGTATCCGGGAAGCGAGAACGAGAAGCCGTGTCCGTGCGGCTTGCCACGCGATGAGGTGCAGATCGTCTTTGTCCCGGCTGAGAGGCCAGAGGTTTGGCCGGTGCAAAGCACCGCCGCAAGTACTTGCAGGGACGTTTAGCGGCGCAAGATACGATAATGAATCATATGAAAATTATGTAAGCATTTTGGGCGGGTCGTGTGCAGGTTTGGACGCTCAAACTTACAAAGCATCGGCGCGCAAAAAGCGACCACAAAAACGATTTAAGGCTTAAAGTTGTGAACGCGACACCGCAAGTACTTGCAGTGCGATTCAAAGCAAATTTTCAGCATCAAAAGCCACCTAAAATAAGCGAACCCGGCCCCGTGTTCCAAACTGGAAAATCTGCGATAGCTCCACCTCACTCCTCAGCGATGCGAGTTTGAAAATTTCAACGTTTTGGAACCCACATACAGAGTAAATTCTATAATTACCCCATGAACCGATATGAACTATTCTGCTATTCCTCCGCAAAATCGCCCTGATTTCCGGCCCTGTGGCGCGAAAACCCGCGCCGGTACGCCCTGTCGTCGTGCGCCGCGCCGCAATGGGCGCTGCAAGCTCCACGGTGGCCTCAGCACGGGCAGAAAAATCATACACGGGCGATATTGTCGGGAGGATGGCCCCAATCTCACGGCCATTCGAGAGCGCGCCGCACGGTATGAGCGCATGACGCGACCAATGCGACGGCCACGGCTCGTGAAATTAGCGAAGAGCTTGGACAGAGAAACCGATTAAATCGCCATCAACCCGGCCCGCGCTGGGCAACTGTGGTGCGCTGCGGGTAGAATCGAAGCCATGCAATTTTTTACTACTCCAAGCTCAATTGTCTTCTCCAGATATGGAGGAATAAAAGCCAAATTTTCTTGTCAAATTCATGTGCACTACGGAAGGTATGGTGTCATAACGCTACTTGTAGCGATTGCATCAGAAGCACCTTTTGACCAAATAGAAGGAGATTTGACGGAGTTCGTTCATGAGGCCGATATCCACTTATCTGGAGAGATGGGCTTTTATGGAAGCGCAAATTACGAGTTATATTTAAGTGTTTTTTTTAACGCGATTTGCTCAAATAGTGGGCCGCTCGTTTCAAATAGTTTTGATTTGACAGAATTGGTGGTTGAAGCCATTACCAAGCATCTTCCAGAACAGAGATAAAAGATGCGCCGCTGCAAGTACTTTGCGAGGCATCTTCGCTTATAATAGTCGAGATGCGAGTGAGGCTGTTATTCTGAGGTGCAATTATGGTGTGTCCGAAATGTAATTATGTGATGAGCGACTTCGATAGCGAGTGCCCGCGCTGCCACGGCAACGGCATGGCGCAACCGACGCCACCACCGGCAAGCGCGCCCAGATCACAGCCTCGCCAGCCCACACCACCACCGGCTCAACCGCCCGCGTCTGCGGCACAGCAGACGCCGCAAATGACCATCGGCGGCGTTATCGGTCTTCTGATTCTCATCTTCGCGGTGATGCCCTTCATGTGCGCCCGCAGCGTGCCCGGCGAACTGGGCGGGAACATCATCACGCTCAGCGAATACAGCCAGGTGCAAAACGGTATGAGCTATTCGCAAGTCGCGGCCATCATCGGCGATCCGGGACAGGAAACCGGAAGAACCGACGCGCCCGAACTCAATCTCACCATCACGATGTATAGCTGGCAGAACCCGGATGGCTCGAATATGCAAACGCAATTCAGCAACGACAAACTTACCACCAAAGCACAGGCGGGCTTGCATTGAAAAGCCCGCTGCAAGTATCTGCAAGGGACTTAATTTTATTTACAGTGGGTTTACGCGCTTAACGAAAAATGTGTTACAGTGGTGGTGCTTGAACTTAAAGTTTGGATCGCACAGCTTATTTTGGAGAAAATGAAAATAGATGGCTGATTTGAGTAAAGAGCAAAGAGCCTCTATTTGGGAAGCTCTTTGTGATGCGGATATGTTGACGCGTTACTGGGCAGCTATGGGCCAGCGCTATCAGCAAAGGGTTAAATACACTAATATCTTCTTGGCTGTGGTGTCATGTTCAACAGTGGCTTCATGGAGTCTCTGGAAACAGTATCCCGGAGGATGGCAATCATTAAGTGTGGCAACTGCTATCTTTGCCACTGCCCAGCCATTTTTGAATATCAGTGGAACGATGGAGCAAATATTTAATGCTCATAGCAAATGGGTTGAACTGGAATTATCTTATCAGCAGCTTTGGGATAATCTTGGAATTACCGATGGAAGCGAGGCGTGGAAAGCATTTCAAGTATTGCAGCGGTCACAAGTAATACTGGCCACTGAGTGCGTCCGTCTTCCTGTGGATGAAGAATTGAAACTGGATTGCTACGAGGACGTTTACGAGATACGTAGTCAGCAAAACCAAACATTGTCGAAAGGGAAACGAAATCAAGTAAACTCTCCAAAGAGTAATGGTATGGGAGGAAACGGTAATGGCATATACAGATGATTCATACGACGACGAAGCCGGACAAATGACTAAAAGCCTCACGGGCATGAGCCGTCCCGGCCCTTGGCCAGAGCCGCCCGAACCCGTCAATCGCAATGGCGTTGTGATTTCGAGCGGATCAAGCGCAGGCAGCATTGTTATTGGGGTTAGACAAAGCTCATCTGAGGGCAATGTCTTAAACCACAGCCCATATGTTCCTGATAAACAACGTTGAAGTCTATAAAGGTCTTAATGACAAAAACGCTGCAAGTACTTTTAGTACTTGCAGCGTTTTTTTATGACATCGCAAGGCACCACAGATCGGGCGCTAAAACCGCTTTCCAGTCCACTCTTCCGCTGCGTTTGCTGAACGTGTGGCCGTGCTGTAGCCAGAGACAAAAGTAGCACAAAACAAGCGGGTTGGAGTAATCGAGGTGCGCGCTATCGCCGCCAGCAGCAGCCAAAGGCAAAGAAGCGCGAACTTGTTCGCCCCACACTTCCAACTGGCGAATGCGTTCCGGCGCGGTGGGCAAACCGGCACGGCACAACGATTCATGCACCGTCTTTTCGGCGGCGTAGGCGCTGCTGTTGTTCAGCCACAAATCCACCACCCACTCTTCAAATTTGTTGCGGTCGCAGTAAAGCAATGCCTGGCGTAACTCTTCCGCGTCAATCGTGGAAGCCGTCAAAACTTGCGCAGGCGTTTTGTAGGACGTGCCCATCTTTGGGCATGGTGATTCGCCGGGCGCGGTGGCGCTGGGCATCGTGGTAGTGGCGTCGTTGGGTTTCGTTTCGATTGTCATGCTATTTTCGTTCATCGTGTCTTCTCCAAGTTGATGCTGCAAGTACTTGCAGCAGTCGTATGTGCGCGGTCGTGGCGCGTGGTTTGGTATCGTTTGAAATAACGCGCTCGCCGGTGTTCATTCCACTGGCGAGCGCGTTTTCGTTTGTCCCTACCACCACATCAAACCATTTTCGATATTCTGAATCGCGCGGCCATAATCGGCGGCGGTCAAATCGGCGCGCGTCGTGACCGTGTGGCCTAACAAGGCGCTGAACGCGGCGCGCATTCCCTTTTTGTTGCTCGTATCCAACCCGGCAGACTTTGCCACCGCGAACATTCTGCGGATGGCCTTGTAGTGCGGGCAGCGCACTTTAGCGGGCGTGACTTGGGCGGCAACTTTGGGCGCGTTCAATGTGGCCAGCGCGCTTTCCAACTTGCGCAGATCGGCAGCGGCTTCTGTGGCGTTGCGGGCGAACATCACACGGTGCGCGGCCTGGCTTTCGCGTTGGGCGCGTTGATGCGCTTCCATTTCGTTGCCGCGTGCGATTAAGATCGCCCGGCTCAGTTCATCGGCGGTCATTTCGGCTACATTCGTTTGCATTGTTTCGGCTCCTTTAAATCAACTTCTATACTTAATTATACCATATAGTAAAGAAAGCGCAATACCCAAACACCATTATTTTTTACTTATCTTTACTTATCTTTACGAATTGGTATAATTAAAGTGAGGTGAAAATAATGCCAGTCGAAATTATGGGCGTGAAACTTTACAATCTGCGCGAGGTGGCGCAAGAGTTGGGCGTGAGTTATCTGACGGCCAAGACCTACTACAAAAACGGGCGCATTACCGGGCAGCGCATCGGGCGTTCGGTCTTGGTTACAGAGGGCGAATTGCAGGGATTCGTGAACGGCGAAAAAGCAGAAGCAAAGTGATCTGCAAGTACTTGCACAGAGGAAACGAAATGCCATACAGCGAAGATGAGATGCAACCTTACCCACCCAACCCGCAAAAGTTAGATGAAGGCATTCGAGAAGTGACTATGTTCCTTTGGAATGCGGGTTTCTGGACATTCTCAGCTTGTGAGGGCGGCGAAGGTCATGCCGGCAACCTGCCGCTCATCAGGATTTATGCAAAGCCGTCATCAACTATTGACCGCACACGTGTCGAAGTCTCGGACTGTTTGCTGAGAGCTGGTTATCGCGGATTTTGGTCTCGAACCGAATGCTTTCACGCGGTGAATATGCCCGCTGATGTTACGCCTCATGGCATGGTGATAATCGAATTTTGCCCAGCATTGCCCATCGCTCCATACAGCCAAAAACAAATCAAAGATCATTTGATTGAAGAAGAAAAGCGAGTGGAGAGAAACCGGCAAACCGCCATCCGCAAAGCCGAGAAAAAGCAACTCGCCAAAGACTTGAAAAAAGTTGGATTGATTGATTGAAAGCCGCAAGTACTTGCAGGGCCGAAAAGCGGCGTTTTGCGGAATAATTGCGGAATTTTGCGAGATACCGCTGCAAGTACTTGCAGGCTCAAAAACGGATACCCCATGATAGGCAACATTCCATATGAAAGGAAAAAGGAAGTGATGGATTTATGACAAAAGAAAATGAAGGCGTAGTCGAAGAATTGTTGCGCGAAAGGCGCGAGGAAGTGGCGCGCGACAACGCAGAGGAAGCGACCTATCGCGCGCGTCCGGGCGGGCCAATGACGCGCACCCAGTTCCGCGCTCGTTTGCAGAGCATCGAAGCGCGCCACGCGCCGCAAAGCCACGCGCCGGAATTGCAAAGGCAAGCCGCATGATGGTTTTTGATTCCTCTGCGCTACTGGCGATTTTATTCGATGAGCCAGGCGGCGATATGGCCGATGACCTATTGAACGATGCCGACGTGCCCAAGTACCTGCACGCGGTCAACGCCGCCGAAGTGCTGACCAAAGCGGCCCAGCGTTTCGACATCAACGAAGCGCGCGAGGCCCTGGCTTTGTTCGAGCGGCTGGGAGTGCGCATTTTGCGCGATATGGACGCGGCCTTCATTGAAGATGTGGCGGCACTCAAAGCCGATCACAACGTGGCGCTGGGCGATTGTTTCGGCGTGGCGCTGGCGCGGCGATTGGATGCCGACTTTGTGACTTCCGACCGCGCCGAAATGGGCAAAATCAAAGACGCCGGTGTGTGCCGCGTCACCTTCATTCGATGAACGAAAACGAAGCTGCAAGTACGGGGGATTGGCTGACCGTCTCACAAGCGGCGGCGGCGTTGGAAGTGTCGGAGCGCACCATACAACGGCGCTGTAAAAGCGGCGCGCTCGCGGCGCGTTTGGTGAGTGCCGACGATGGCCAGCAATGGCAGATAAACGGCGCGACACTGCCGACAGGTGCCGCCATAGCTGCCGACAGGGTGCCGCCACAATTTAAGCACGAAACCGAAGCTGCCGACACTTTGGGCGCGACAGGTGCCGCCACACTGCCGACAGGTGCCGCCATAGTGCCGCCACAGGTGCCGACAGGTGCCGACACTCAACGGATAGCCGAAATGCGCGAAGAGATTATCTTCTTGCGCGGCGTAGTCGAAGCACAGAATCGAGACGCTGCCGAAATGCGCGCGACGATGCGCGCTCTGGTGCAGGCTCAAACTCTGGCGCTCACGGCGGGCACGTCCAACGATGGCAGCGCGGCAAAGTTGGAACAAGTTGGAACGGGTTTAGAAGCCGATGGAGACGAAATGCAGCCCGAATTTCGAGCGCAAACCGACACGACGGGCAAAGAGACGGGGGAAGCGCAAAGCGGGGCAAATAAAGGCAAAGAAAAGCAATCAGAGCGAAAGACGTTTCGGCGCTGGCTTTTGCAAGTACTTCGCGGCTGAAATTATGAGCAATTCATCCAACGAATTAGCCGACGAAATCGTGAGCCTATTGGAAGCGTGGCCCGAGGCGCTTAACGACTTTCTCATCGCGCTGTCAGTGGGGCGGGCGATGCCCTGGGATGAGATGTCAGAGATTGATGAAACTGCGCTGGGCGGCTTTGAAGGTGTAATAGAAAGTTTTATCGAAAAGGTGCTGATGGTATCCCAAAAGGAAGGCCGCACCACCGCACGATTGACGCGCGATTGCGCATGGCTTGTGTTTGCTTGTGCCGACGTTGATTATCAGTATCAGAATGCCATAGCCTACAGCTCGCACGAGAAAGTAAAAGCCACGCTCGAAGAAGCACGCCAGGCGCTGCAGCCTTACTGGGCCATCACCGAACGCCTGAGCATTGCTTTAAGCACTCTTGAAATTGAGGCAGGTTCTGTTCAGCAATCCGCCGCACTGGAAAAGATTTACGCCGCGATTACCGACGCCCAGCGCGCGCCCGTTCAGTTCGATCTCAATTCCGACGAAGTGACGGTTAAAGAATTGGCAGAGCGGCTGGGAATCACTCAACAGGCCATAGCAAAGCGGGTTAAACGATTGACGCGCGACGGCTGGCTCGAACCGAAACCAACAAATTTTAAACAGTACTTCTGGGCCGATGAAGCGAAGATCATCGAAGAAAACCCACCAGGACGAAAGAAATCTGAAAAACAGCGGTTGTAAATGGTTGTTAAAATAAAATCAACCAGTTGCGAGGCTGTTAAAATAGAAATCAGAACCGAGAAACGGAAACCTTGACAACCAGAAGCCTGCAATTTGCTTGCAGGCTCGATAGACAAAAAAAGGCGCCACTTCGCTTAGAAAATCTTTTGCCTTGCAGGGCAAACGAAATTCCATGATATCGAAGCGGCGCACCAATTGGAGAACGCTCTGGCCTGAAACCTAAAAGCGTTCATTAAGACAAATTCTACAATTCTTGTGCCTTAGCTTGCAATCGCGGCAAGGCGCAAACGAAAAAAACCTTCACAAATTTTTCAGGGATTTGTGAAGGTTTTTTTTATTTAACAGTTGCCACAAACGAAAATGCGCGCCGAATCCCGACTAAGAGAAAGCGCGCTTTTCAATCCAAATTAAGGACAACCGATGCAACCGACAGAGAAGATTTTAACAGATTCACAGCAAAACGCAACCCACCAGGCAGCCAAAAATGGGCACCACGTCAACGGCAGCGCACCACGACCCGACGCTCTGCAAGTGTTGGCAGAAAACATCCCCGACGAATTAAAACAGCTTCAACAATGGGTAACATGGCGTTTTTCGTGGGACGGGAAAACTTCTCGCTGGACGAAAGTCCCAACGATTTTGGGGACGAAGGCACGCGCAAGTTCAACCAATAAGCGAACTTGGAGCAGTTTTGCAATATCCATGAACGCGCATCATAACGGCGGCGTTGCCGATGGCGCTACCGATGGCATCGGCTTTGTCGTGCGCGCCCAGGATAAATACACCGGCGTTGATCTGGACGGCTGCATCAATCTGACGACCGGAGTAATCGAACCCGCTGCGCTTGCCATCGTGGAACATCTCGATTCATATACCGAGCTTTCGCCCAGCGGAACCGGTTTGCGCATTATCATTCGTGGCAAGTTGCCGCGTGATGAAAACGGAAAAACCCGCAGTCGCTGTGCAGCATCGTGGAAGCGTGGCGACGAGAAAGCCGAAATTGAGATTTACGACACCGCGCGTTATCTCACCATGACCGGCCACCATTGGAGCGGGACACCGCGTACCATTGAATCACGCCAAAAACAACTCAGCGAATTCCACGCGCAACTTTTCCTCGTCAAACCACCACACAAAAAAGTAGAACTAACCACCTGCACGCCGCTTTCGTTGACCGATAACGAATTGCTCGAAAAAGCATTCGCGGCCAAAAACGGTGCGAAGATACGCGCGCTGTATAGCGGCGGCGGCGGCGCTTATCCCAGCCTCAGTGAAGCCGACAGCGCCTTGTGTTGCCATTTGGCGTTCTACAGCCGTGATGCAGCTCAGATCGACCGCATTTGGCTTTCGTCGGCATTGATGCGCGACAAATCCGAGCGGGAAGATTATCGACAGCGCACCATCGAAAACGCGCTTGAAACCGTCACAGAAATATACACGCCCAAAAAAGAAAAGTTTCGACCCATCGAATATCGCGCACCACAAGAAACGGCAACCGAAGAAACGAGCGAAATTCCAACATTGAAACTGGGCTACCCGCTCACAGATACCGGCAACGCGGAACGCTTCATTTCTCAATTCGGCGAAAACTTTTTGTACTCGAAAGCACTGGGCTTTCATGTATGGAACGGGACGTGTTGGGCACCCGACGAAACCGATAAGGTTTTCGAGTGGAGCAAGAAAGCAGTACGCCGAATTTACATCGAAGCGGCTCATGCCGACGACGACGACCGGCCAAAAATTGCAGCATGGGCGAAAACATCCGAATCATTGCCACGGCGTAACGCCTTAATCGAAACCGTCAGCAAAGACGGCCCGAAAGTTCACCCCGACAAATTCGATAGTAATCCGTGGCTTTTCGGCGTCCAAAACGGCACGCTCGATTTACAAACCGGACAATTACACGCGCCAAATCGCGCGGATTTTATTACAAAAACGGCACCGGTCATATACGACCCATCAGCAACGTGCCCGCGCTTCATTCAATTTCTGAGCGCCATTTTAAATGGCGACATCGAAACTGCAGAATTCTTGCAGCGATTTTTCGGCTACACGCTGACCGGCTGCACCCGCGAGCAATGTTTCCTCATTCTCTACGGCGGCGGCAGCAATGGAAAAAGCACGCTGTTAAATGTGCTGCGCTGGCTATTGGGCAGTTACTGCAAGCAAACCAAGCCCGACACGTTAATGCAAAGAAAATTCGGCGATGGCATCCCAAACGATGTAGCCATGCTACGCGCCGCGCGTGCGGCAACAGCCATTGAAACCAATGAGGGACGCCAATTCGATGAAGCGAAAATTAAAGAAATGACCGGCGGCGATCCCGTCACCGCTCGCTTTTTTCGCAAAGAGTTTTTCGAGTTTGTCCCGGAATTCAAGTTGTATCTGGCAACGAACCACAAACCCCGCATTATCGGCGATGATGCCGGTATCTGGCGACGTGTGCGCTTAGTACCGTTTAATGTGCATTTCTGGAATCCCGACAAACAAGGCGAAAGCGGGCCGGAACATTTGCGAGCGGATAAAACGCTGGGCGATGCGCTACGCGATGAACTGCCAGGCATTTTGAACTGGGCGCTTGAAGGTTGCTTGAATTGGCAGCGCGACGGCTTGCCAGAACCAAAAAGCGTAGCCGATGCCACCGCCGAATATCGCACCGAATCCGACCCACTGGAAACCTTTCTTTCAGAGCGATGTTTTTGCGCTGAGCATTGCGAAACACCCAACGCTCAACTTTACAAGGAATTCTCAGAATGGGCACAGCGGGAAGATGAAAATGAACTGAGCCAAAAAGCTTTCACGGCTCGAATGAGAATCAAAGGTTTCGAAAATACGCGCGGAACTGGCGGTTTACGAAAGTGGAAAGGCGTCGGCTTGTTGGAAATGGGGACGCGATAACCATGCAAAAAACGCCGAAAAACGCCGAATTAGTGACGGATAGGCCCAAAGTGACGGATAGTGACGGATTACCCGTGTTCAATTGGCGTTCGCTCTTTAGAGACGTTCATACACAACAACCCGTCACTATCCGTCACCCGTCACTAATTGTCGAAAACGGTGCTGCAAGTACTTGCAGCACCGATACACCCGACGCCACCACGACCGCACCACGCCAAAACCGCACTGCAAGTACTTGCGCTCGTATCGCATTGGCAGCACCGACGCGCGCGCAAATTTCCGATATGGACGCAATTACCGAAGCCGACGCGCTCGACTTGTTGACGCGATTAGAAGCTGACGGCGTGCGCTTCCTACTGAATGCCTCGCCTGGCATCTGGCGTTTCGATGGCGCCGAAAAACTCTGCATTGAATATGAGCGCATCGCGCGCAACGATTGGCACGACGTGATGAAGTTGCGAGCGGACATCGCGCGGATTATTGCAGAGCGGCGCGACGCTGCAGCCGACAACGAAGCCGACAGCACACAAAACGACGCTGCAAGTACTTAGAAAAGGAAATTTATGTTTATTCGATGCCATGACGGGCGCGTGCTGAATTCGCGCTATTGCAAGATTTTCAACACCGGCAGCGCCGCCAAAACGCGCCGCAGTGGAAACACAACTTACATGGACTTGCCGGAAGATGGCGTGTTGGTTTTCGGATGGACTACTGGCCCGGTTTGCATCGGTCGCTACAACACTCAACTGCAAGCCGATCATGCTTTGCGCTTGCTTTTCGATGCGCTGGCGGCGGGCCGCAACACTTTCGATTATCCGCGCTGCGAATGAACCGAAAACCGCGCGTTTCGCGGATACTTTAGCAGTGGGTTTCACTCTTTTAAATGTGAAAAGTGACACCAACCAAACCGAACAATTAGCACCTGCATTTGTGGTGCAAACCGACAAACCAAAGGACGTGTATTATGGCGATCATTCCGCCTCTGGCCATCACAATAACAGCTCGCAATGCCGCGAGCGGCACATTAACCGAGGTCGCACGCGATGCGGCACGTATGGGCGACAGTGTTGAACGTGCCGCCGGACAAGCTGGGCAGAGCGAAGAGGCACTACGCGGGGTTGGCGATGCGGCGGGCAGCGCGGGCGATGGCTTGCGCGCTGCCGCCGATGCCGCAGAAGCGACAACCGCCAAACTCTCCGGCATTCGGAACGCATCGGCGGGCATTGCCCTGGCGGGTGCCGGGGCGTTGGCACTCGCCAGCAATCTGATTCAGGTCGCAGAGGAAGGCAACGCAGTCGAAGCGCGGCTCGAAGCGGTGTTAAAGCAACAGCAGCGTTTGAATGACTTGCAGAAAATCAACAGCGGCATTGACGAAATTGCGGTGCGCGGTCACTTCGATGACGACGATAGTTTGCGTTCGGCAGTAGTGGCCATGGCCAACTGGGAAGTCAAAACCAAAGACATGATACCGCTCTTGGAAGCGGCGGGGCGTCAGGCACAGACAACCGGACAAGACGTTGAAAGTCTGGCCAATGCTTTTGGCAAGGCGCTGGCGACCGGCAACTACGAAGCGTTAAAGAAAACTGCCGTTTCGTTTTCTGACATCGAGATCGCGGCCATCAAAGCTGCGTACGCGGTTTCGCAGCAAGCCGGACAAATGGCCGTCGTGGAATCTATCACCGCCGCCGTAGGACGCACGACCGGCAAGTTAGGCGATTCATTGACCGATGCGCAGAAAAAAGCCAATGACATGGCCCGCGAGTTTGATAATTTACAGACTTCGCTCGGAACGGGCGCCGCGCGCGGTAAAGAAGCCGTCGATGGGATGACCGGCTCGCTTCTGCAAGCGGTGAACGCAAACAAAGAATTTGCCGAGGGCGCGGGGCAGGTCTTTTATGTGGGATCGGCATTTGTCACCGGCTCGGCTTCTGTAGTCGCGTTTGCATCTCAGGTACTTATCGCGCGCCTGGCCATGCAACAGATGGGCATCGCGGGCGTGTCGTCGTGGTTATCCATCGCAAGGGCGGCTACAGTTGCACAAGCGGCACAGACGCGCGCGGCATTGGCTGCGGTGGCAGCGCGCGGCGTGGGCGTGGGCGCTGCGGGATTGGGCGCGGCGGTTGGAGCGGTGCCGGTAGCGATTGGCCTTGCAGTGGGCGGCTTGGGCGCGGAAGCCATTCGCCGCCGCCAAGTGGCCAGTGGCGACACGCTCGCACCCGGCAGCTTTGGCGAAATGCTCGGCAACACCTGGGCCAGAATTTCGGGCGGCGAAGTGACCGAACAGGACGGCATGACGGCATCGCAGCGGCGCGACAAGATGAAAGCCGACGCCGCCGAAAGAACCGCCGCCAAAGCATTGAAGGACGCGAGCGTTATGCCAACCATTCCCGGTGCGCTCGACTTCGGCACCGGCGCGGCGATTGACAGCGCCGCCGCCGGTGGCACGTCCAAAGGTAGCGCGAAAAGCGCCGCCAATGCCCTGCAAAAAGCCATGAAAGCGACACAACGCGCGCGAGAAAAAGAAGCTAAAGAAAACGCGGCGGCTTTAAATAAATTGCGCGCGAACAACACCAAAGCCGCCGATGACACCGCAAAGGCGCAAAGTGAAATCGCCATCGCTCAAATCGAAGCGGATTTCGACGTGCGACGCGCTCAAATCGAAGCGAGTATCGAAGGCGCCGACGCAAAAGCGACCGCGCGGGCAACGTATCAAATCGCGCAGATGGAAGCCGCCAAATCGTCACGCGTGGCCGCGTTGCGTGCTGAGGGAATGAAGGGCGTTGATGAGCTGGGCCGCGACACCGCGTTGAAAGTGAGCGCCATTGACACCGCGCGCAAACTCACGCTCGCGGGCATTGAATTGAAGCGCGCACTATCAGGCAAAGGCGATGCAAGCGAACGCGACAACGGCCCGTCCAATGGCTTGGCCGCTGCGTTGGCATCTACCCGGCTGCGGGGCGGCTACGACCGCTCGCAGCGCGGTGGCGTGTTTGGTATGGCGTCCGGCAACTACGGCGATGGGCCGTCATTCGTCGGCAACAACGCGGCGGCGATGGCAGCCGGTATTTCGCGGGCACAGGCGAGCTTTGGCAATCGCGGCTATCGTGGTGATGGCTACGAAAATCGCAACTCGCAAACCACGCTCACAGCGAGCGTGCAAAGCATCGTGAAGAACGCTGTGGGCGGCGT
>MWWG01000064.1_pt1 | contig 15258 bp, 15 predicted proteins | sample 1047331 | NCBI WGS metagenome assembly MWWG01 (sample SAMN06349968, study PRJNA376086) | soil metagenome | isolation source: MG6-4 sample Antarctic (ecotone) soil | place: Antarctica | collected 2015-01-13 | reverse complement strand
TCGACGCAACGGCGTGTCAATGAACCGCTTCGGTGACATAACCAAGACTGTGACCGGCTACCTGAAAGACATTCCGCGCGACATTCGCGTGAAGATGCGCGTTTCGGGTATGGAAGATATTAAGGCCGTGGAAGCCGAAATGAAACGGGCTTCTCGTGCAGAATTGGGTTCGCGCGTTGGCAGCGGTCTTTCGACAGCTTCGACGGCGGCGGGAGCTGGCATCATTGCCAGTTTGGGTATGTCGGTGAAGGCTGCTGTGCAGTGGGAGGACGCTTTCACGGGTGTGGCAAAAACAGTGGATGCGACCAAAACCCAATTGACGGATCTGCGAACCGCGTTGCTTAAAATGTCAACGGAGATTCCCGTTTCGGCGGAGGCTCTGGCCAAAATCGCAGAGAACGCCGGGCAGCTCGGAATTCAGACAAGCTCCATCAAGAACTTTACCCGCGTGATGGCTGATCTGTCGGCTACCACGAACCTAACGGCAGACCAAGCCTCAACCGATCTGGCGAAGATAGCGAATATAACCAAGATGCCACAGGCCCAATTTGACCGGCTGGGTTCGACGTTGGTAGATCTGGGAAACAAGGGTGCGAGTACTGAAGCCGACATCGTGGCCATGGCGTTGCGCATCGCTGGCGCCGGTAAACAGGTCGGGTTATCCAATGCGAATATTCTGGCTTTTGCTTCCGCGTTGTCGAGCGTGGGTATCGAGGCCGAAGCCGGTGGATCTGCAATTTCAAAAGTTTTCGTGGGGATTGATAAATCAGTTCGCAACGGTGGAAGTTCACTCGAAACTTTCGCGCGTGTTTCAGGTATGAGCGCCGCTCAATTTCAAAAGGCATTCAAAACCGATGCTGATGGTGCGATCACTTCTTTTGTGGCCGGTCTGGGCAAGATTCAAAAGTCGGGCGGCGATGTTTTCGGGACGTTGGAAAAGCTGGGATTTTCCGAAATTCGTGTGAGGGACGCATTGTTGCGCATGGGCGGCAATGCGCAACTGTTGAGCAAGTCTCTGAACGATGCCGATAAAGCATGGCAAGCCAACAACGCGCTCACCAAAGAAGCGGCTACCCGCTATGGCACTTCGGCAAGCCAGATCGCAATTACCAAAAACCAGTTGACCGCTTTAGCTATCGTGTCGGGTGAGGTTTTTCTTCCGGTATTGAATAAAACACTGGTTCAACTCACTGGTTTGTTTGGATGGTTGAAAAGCCTACCACCTGAAACGCAGGAAAACATCGTAAAGACGACCGCTTTTGCGGGTGTTCTCCTCTTGCTGGCCGGTCGGTTGAAGGCCGCCATAGAAGTCGCCGTTTTGCTGAAGAAAGCAATGGATTCGGCGGCGATAGCAAACGTTCTGTTTGGCCGTTCGGTTGTTGCATCGACCGGCAAAGTCGGTGCGTTTCAGGTCGCGACCGCCCTTGCGACGCGCGGCCTCGGCGTGATGCGCGTGGCCGGTGTGACGGCAGTCGGTGGCATCGGTGGCGCATTCGCGCGACTGGGCGCTGTTGGTGGCCCGTTGGCATTGGTGGCAATCGCGATAGCGGGTTTTGCGACTGCTTTCTATGGTGCGCGCGACGCCGGTTCTATGAGCGCCGATAAGTTGCGCGAAAAGTGGGGTCTGCTCGGTGCAACCTGGGACACTCTTGGAAATAAGATCGCGAACCTGTGGACGAAGATCAACGGGACGCAAGCCGCTGGAGACGCCGCCTCACGCAAAAGCTACGATATCGCCTCAGCACGCGCTAAAAAGCGCGGCCAGTCGTTCATGAGCTACGAAGAATACAATAACGACCGGCCCGATGATGCGGGTGGCGTAAATTCGACATCGAGTACTCGAAGCGGCAATGTCGCCGCAAAAATCGCGCGCGAAGCGGAGCGGATGCAGGCGTTTGTAGCCAACTTCAACGACCAGTGCGACCGCCTCGCGGATGTTACCGTGCGCGCCACCACCAGCATTTACAGCAATATCATGGGGCCGCGCAAAGGCGACACGGCAGCCAAAACAATGGCGCGTTTTCAGCGCGCGAAAATCGGTTTTAAGCCTGATAAAAAAACCAAATACAATCCGGGAGATCTCGTTTACACCGGCGACAGCGTGGGAGACGGCGCCGGTCACGTGATGACCGTTGGGCCCGATGGCCGTTTTCTCGATCAACACAGTGTAAAACGGGGCAAAGCAGCGCAGCGCCCAATCACGCGACCGGAATGGGTAGTACGGCCACCGGGAAGTCGGGCTACCAACAGCAAACGCAACGACGCGATGAGCTGGCCTCTGGCGACACAAAAACCACGAACCGTTCCGCGTGGTTCCGTTGTTTCGTCCGCTGAACTCATGGCCGGCAGAAACAACGCCATTGCGAATAGAAACAAAGTATCAAGTCGCGTATCGAGCACGATGTGGGTTGATGAAAAAGGCCAGGAGCGTTTTAACGAAAACAAGCAGAACACAGCGGGATTGGATGCGCGACTTCAACTTCTCAAAGACCAGGCTGAAGCTGTCGCCGATCTCACGAAAAAAGAGTACTCGCGCGCCGATGCAGAAGAGCGTTTGGCTTTCATTCAGGAAGAAACTGCCAAATTGGTCAATCTCGAATATAGCCCAAAGGCCGCTGCAACTATGGCGGAACAGCGCGCGCAAGCGTTGGACATTATCAAAGCCCAGGAGCGCCGCAACGTCATTGGCCGTGAATGGGCAGCCTTGCAAGACGAGACTTCGCGCGTTGTTGCATTGGCGGCCAAAGAGGAACAGGCGTATTTATCTCTTGCGTCTGGCCCGGAGCGCGAGCGCGCGTTAGCAATGGCGCGCGAAGAATCACGCTTGCGCGGTGAAGCGAGTACTGAAGGTTATACGGAAGGCGATGTTCAATCGCGTCTGGGCGTGTTTGGGAAGAATTACGATATTGGTTTTCGCGATTCGGCTTTGCAAGTCCTTTCCCAGGCGTCGGATCAGGCGAATCAATCCATCGCAACTTTTGGCGATACAACCGGTTTAGCAGCCGCTAAATGGGAAATGGCGCGCGGTTCGCTTGCCGTTTTGACAGAAGCGGAAAAAGAAGCGCATCTTGTTACTCTGGCTTCAATTCAAGGCATCCAAGCCTATGCGAGCGCTTACGATTCTCTTCTGTCTCAAAAATACAGCTTGAAAGCTGACAACGCGGCCAGAAGCACATCTTTGACGGGTGGAGACCGAAGCGAACTTGGCAAACAGGAACTCGCGTGGAAGATGGAAGATGCCGAAATGTCGGAGCGTCTCATTCGTCTCACCGATGCCCAACGTGTCGCGTATGACGAAATGCGTCCATCCGTTTTGGCCGCTCGCCAAGAAGTGCGCGGTTTACTTCAAGAGAGCGCGAAATTAGCCGCGCCGGAATGGTTCAAAGATTTCAGTCTTCGCGCAAAGATCTCGATGGAGCCGGATGACATCAAGCGCGCTCGCATGGAATTGGAACAACAACTCATTGACGCTGGAATGGATAAGTTCTACATCACTCCGATTCTCAATGCTAATGAACTTCAGTTGAGGTTTGAACAAACCAAGAGCAACATTCAAGACTTCATGGGCCAGATCAATGGTGTCATGGGTCAGGGTCTGGACGCGCTCTATACGAATGGTTTCGGCGGATTCTTTAATTCCGTAGCTCAAGGGTTTTCGGAAATGATTAACAACATCTCGAAACAACTCATCAGCGGCGCACTGACCAAACTGTTCATAAAACTACCTCAAGGAAACCCCGCCGCTTGTCGGCGTGGGAGGAATTGAGGTGTCGTCCGTAGGACGACTTTGAGCGTTGCAGTCTCATGTGAGTTTTTGCTCCTGAATGTATTTTTGGATGGTTGCCGCCGAAACAGTTCCCGCGCTCCCATAGTAGGTGCTATCTGTCCACAAGCCACTGCCCCAAAAGCGGCGTTTCTTGAGCGTTGGAAAAGCGCGGAACACATCAACGGCCAAAATGCTTTTGAGTGTTGCCGCAATACGAGACGGTGCGATTTTAGGTGGTGCCGATACGAATAAGTGGACGTGTTCGGGCAAAACCTCAAGTTCCAAGAGTTCCCAGCCGTATTGCAAACAAATGTCGCCGATACGCTCTTTAACGAACGTTTCAATATCGCCAATCAAAACCTGATTACGATATTTCGTCACCAAAACGATGTGATAATTGAGATTGTAGACGCTATGAGAGGTTCGCTTCGTTGTCATACTTGACAAGAGTATAACATATTTTCTATAATAGAAGTTATGAAATTGATTGCGCAACTCCAATTGAAACCAACGCCCGAACAAAAACGGGCGCTTTTGGCGACTTTGGAGCGTGCCAACGAAGCGTGCGATTATATTTCTCAAGTCGCGTGGGAAAAGCAGACTTTCGGGCAATTCAAGTTGCATCATTTGACCTATAACGCGACCAAAGAACGCTTTGGGCTTTCGGCTCAAGTTGTGGTGCGCTGCATTGCCAAAGTCGTTGATTCCTACAAACTCGACAAGAAAACGCAGCGCACTTTCAAGTCGCACGGCGCAATCAGTTACGACGACCGCATTTTGACTTACAAAGTTGAAAAGTCGGAAGTCTCGATTTGGCTTTTGGGCGATAAGAACCGCCAGAACATTCCGTTTGTTTGCGGCGAACGACAGCTTGAGTTGCTGCAAACACGGCAAGGCGAAAGTGACCTTGCGCTTGTCAAAGGCAAGTGGTTTTTGTTGGCGACGTGCAACGTGGAAGAATTGGAGCCAAGCGACACGAGCGGCGGCACACTTGGAGTTGACTTCGGTATCGCTGAAATTGCAGTCACAAGCGACGGGAAAAGTTATTCCGGCGACAAGGTGAAAGCCTTGCGCCGCAAGCTGCGTTCGCACCGCGCGCGCTTGCAAAGCTGTGGCACCAAGAGCGCGAAACGGCGCTTGAAGAAAGCATCGAAGCGGCAAGAGCGTTTCGTTCGCAACTCGAATCATTGTATCAGCAAAGAGTTGGTTAGAGACGCTAAAGCATCGAAAAAGGCACTCGCTCTTGAAGACCTCAAAGGTATCAAAGAGCGCAGCACACGGCTTAACAAAGAGATGCGTTGGCAGATGGGAAATTGGGCTTTTGCACAGCTTCGCAGCTTCGTGGAGTACAAAGCGTTGGCGGCAGGTGTCGTTTGCGTCACTGTTGACCCGCGCAACACCAGCCGCACCTGTAGCGTGTGTGGACATTGCGAAAAAGCGAATCGGAAAAGTCAAAAGCATTTTAGTTGTCTCTCGTGCGGTCATTCGGATAATGCCGATTTCAACGCTGCGCTGAACATCTCGAAAAGGGCGCTTGTCAATGCGCCTATTGTGGTCTACTCACAGAACACCGTGAGAGTTGGAACTACAAGCCCCGCCCCTTGTGGGCGCGGGTAATTGACGAGCGCGTTCCCGCAACTCGCAACAGCTTATGACGACTCACAGCAGAAGGTGACGCAACTGGCATCAGCAACTCTGGCGAGTGCAACAGCAGCCACGGCAGCGGCAGCGGCTTACACGGCGGCGGCAATCGCGGCGGCAGCTTTTGCTGCGGTCTCTGCTTTTACCGGAGCGCCCGCAGGCGGCGGAGGTGGCGAAGGTGCGCTCATGATGCCAGCTCGCGCACCAATCGTAAAGGCGCCGGGTTTTCATCGTAATGGCCTTGATGTGGTGCCGCGCGACGGCTATCGTGCCATTTTGCATAAGAATGAAGCGGTCTTGAACGCGAGCGACGCACACACATGGCGCGGCATGCAAAACGGCGCTATTGCTGCACCGTCGCGTTCTTCTCGTGATTCCGCTGGACAGTCGGTGATGAACAACAGCAACAACGTAACAATCGGAACCATCATTCTGCCCAACGTGCGCGAACCCAAGGACTTCGCACCGGCTTTGAATGCGACTGTTTCGCGGCGCACACAACAACAGCAGGCAAATGACTTTGTTTCGCCAGGCGGAAGTCGACGATAACAAAACAGGAGTACTCGATGCGTTCGAGTACTCGTTATTTCTTTCTGTCATATTGATTCTTCATAATTTCCGCTTCCAATCGATTTGGAACACGATTCAGCAAATCGAAGAGCCTATCAATGTGTTGCAATTTTGCATCGCGCATCCGAAACCATCGAGCCACCGCGCGCCGTCCCTGTTGGCAGATCTCTTCTGGCGGCTCATCATACAGCGAAGGTGCCGACGATAGAGCCTTGCTGTATTCCTGTTTGGCCGCATACAACGCGTGAGGCACACGCACCAAATCACCGAGACGCGTTTTCCGGGTTTGGACACTGAAGAACGTGAGGTTTTGACATTGTTGGCAAGCGAATTCCGACGTCGCTGGCCGCGCGTAAAGGAACCTCACTGCACGGCGGCAAACCGGACACGATGAAGCTTCTTTGCGTTCGCATTCTTCGACGCAAAGACGGCGCGTGTGATTCTTCCAGCGGTTTCCCATGCGCGAAATTTTATCAGAGCTAACGACTTTTGAAAAAACAGGTGGGATTTTCTGCGGCGACCTGCCAACGCTCACCGAGAGGGTGCCCCCGCTGTGAAATGGACGGGAGGGGGTCGCGCCGGTCGTGTGCCATTGTCTATAACGTGTGCCTTCACAGAATGACATTTATAGGAAGAAGTCTCGCTGTTTCGTGGTGCGTTCGTGCGTGAAAGCGACGCCACGAGTACTCGACTTGGGCGCGCCAACTCAACATTATAGGAAGTCACTTCAAATACTCGTGGTTTTCGTGTTGCTATCTACCCGATTCGGGCGGGTTAACTTCGCGCTGCGCTTCGATTTAAGGCACGATAAAGCGCGCGGCGTGTGTTTGTTTGTCGTGGTGTTTGGCGCGCGAGCATGGACACGACACAGCGCGCACCCGTTGAAGGATGCGCGCTGTGTCGTGTCTGAAGTGGTCGTTAGATTCTACCTCGCTTGGCTTTCCGTGCACGCGGTTTAGCTTCAGCGACGATCTGTTTGAGTTCGTCACTCGAACACTCGATGAAGATGCGCGTCGGCTCACCTCGATACGCCTCAATGTAGGCATATTTGTAACCGCGCTCTGTGGCGATATTGCGCACCACCTCAAGCAAACGCTCGTTGTCTGCATCGTCTGCACTATCGCCCGTGTAGATTTTCCACCACAATTCGACCTGGGCCAGCTTCTTCGCGTGCTTCAATTCATCGTAAAGGTTGAGCATAGGAAAGGTATTGGTGCCGGTAGGGTGCGACCGGCGGCGCGGTTGTCGTTTCGAGTACTCGTTATCGGTTTTTGCGGCGCGTCTTGCGTTCGTGCAACCAGTCGCACAACATCATGGCGCCGATCAGGTAAGCCAACAGCGCGAGGATGCTCATAAAGCCATCCCCGTGCGCTCTGCAATCGAGTACTCGACTTCTGCCCGTTGCGCTGCCCACATTGCGTTGCTGACTTCGCGCTCTGCGTTGATGGCGTGGCGGTTCAACTCTTTGTCCAACTTCGCGGCGGCCTCGGTCGGATTCTTCGCGGTAGACAGTGCATCGCCGTTAACCCAGATCGTGTACCCACCGCGTCCTTCTCTCGTTACTCCGGTAAACTTACCCATTGTCAACACCTCGTTGATATGGCCGTCGCGCTCTTCTTTCCACAGGCAAGCGCGGCGGCTTTTTGTTTGTGTAACGAAGTGTAGTATATGGGTATCGTTAGCCGTTGTCAATAGCTTCGAAGAAAGTATTTGCAACGGCTAACGTATGCGGTTACAATAAAAGTATGGCAACACACACAAAGAAAATATTGCCGAGCGAAGCGGCGGCGGCTCTGGGAAGAATCCGAACTGCGAAGAAAGCGGCGTCATCGGCGGCCAACGGCGCGGCGACACGTTGGCAAGAGAAACCGCTTGAGGCGCTGGCTTGCACTTGCGGCAAATGTCCCGACAATCCGAAGACCTACTGTCCGCGCGGTCGCGCTATCATTCGGCGGCGCGCCAAAGCCGAGGCACAAGGAAGTGAGAACATGGCATCCACAAACGAGTACTCGACAGTGGCGCCGGATACTGAAAACTTCGCGGCGATGGTGGAACAAAAGCGCGCGAATCTGCACGCACTTATGGCGGCACCAGTGGCACAGCGCGAAGCGGCGATACAAGCATCGGCGCAAGTAGCAGCGGCCTATTATGCGACGCTCGAAGGCCGCGAAGAATTAGCCGACTGGCGCGCAATTCAAGGCGAACCATTCCATGAGTAACGCAAAGCCCAAACGCGGCGATGTGTGGCGCGTGTCACTCGATCCCGTTGTTGGTTCCGAGCAATCGAAAACGCGCCCCGTCGCGGTGATGAGCAGCAGCAACATCGGGCGTCCCTCGGTTTTCGTTTGCGTGCCGGTAACGGGTTTCCAAGCCGCGCATATTGATATTGATTGGTGCGTTGGCATCGTCCCTGAAACTTCCAACGGCTTGACCAAACCAAGTAGCGCCGACGTGTCGCAGATTCGCGCCTTAGACATGGAACGGTTTCAAGAAAAGATAGGCAAGCTGACGCGCGACGATGTGGCCGCCATTGCTGAAGCGGTGGCTTTTTGTGTTGGATATGAGCCCAATCCGTGAACCAAAGCGAAACGAGTACTCGAAATGAGGAAAGCGCGACGCTCGAAAGTGTGAGTATCGGCGATGCCGCGCGACGTCTGGGCGTGTCGGTTCGCACGATTCAACGGCGGCTCGATAAAGGCGATCTGCAAGCGCACCACGACGGCGAAACGCGGCGCGTCATGCTGCCAGTTGTCGCGCGACATGACACGACACCTCAGGCGACACACGACATCCTGTCGCGTGACAAAGCCGCCGATTCACGCTCTAATCAGGGCGACAGCACACGACGCGACGCCACGACAACGCGACAGTTTGTCACGCGACATGACGCGCCAGAGGGCGACACGCGACACGACACCAGTGCGCTTTTACTGGTGGAAAAAGACGAACGCATCGCCGATCTTCGCGCCGTCATCGAGTCGCAAAAGCTGCAAATCGAGGCCGCGAACCGACAAGCTGCAGAAGCGACGGCGGCACTTCGCGAGTACTTGAAGTTGCAAGCTAAAGCGTTGCCGGAAACAACATCGAGTACTCGTCACGAGGGCGAAACTTCGCGCGAGGATTGGCAAGAAGCGCCGATAAATGCCGCAACGGGCAAAGTGCCGCAAGACGCAAAAAACGCCGCGCTAATTAAAGCACGGCGCGAAATGCGGCCATTGTGGAAAGTAATTTTAGGAGTGAGATAAGGTGGTGAAAGTTATCCACAATGAAAAAAAGCAAATAAACACACAGAATTAATCAAGTCGCAAAATAAATCGAAAGCTCAAATCTCTGGTGGGTAGATACCGAAAAACCCGCCAACTCGCTACCAACGAGTAAGAGGCGGGCTTCAAGGTATTTCTAATGTCAAGTATCACCACAAGTCGAAACGCTGTCAATGTTGACAAGTCGCGCGAGGCTTCAACTTCTGGCAACAACGGCCACATCGAGTACTCGGAAGCGCCTTTAATCATGCAACGGCGCTTCTTTGCAGTTGCCACACTTGCACCACAAGCGGACGGCAAAGTCGACAAAGCGCCACGCAACCCGCTCACGCTGAAACTTGCCGAAACCAACGACGTTGAAACGCTCGGCACCTACGCAGAAACGATGCAAGCCATTCGCACTGGCCGAGCGGCTGTTTGCGGCCCCGTCCTAAAGCGCGACGGCGTTATCTGCATTGATCTTGACCGCGCCATAAACCCCGAAACTGGCGAACTTTCAACGGGCGCGCAATTTGTTTTATCGCATTTCCCTGGTGCGATGGTGACAATCAGCGCGAGCGGCTACGGCTTGCACATTTGGATTAAAGCAAAACCGAGGTTTTCGGGCGCGTGCGAAAACCTCAAACACGACGGCCAAACAGTCGAAATACTCGCTGAAAAGTTTGTCATCGAACGCTGGCAACCATTCGGCGAAATCGGTGAAATCAAGTCGTTTCAAGTCGAACTCGAGGCGCTTCTCTCGGCAATCAAGCCCAAGCGCGAACCCGCGCCCGTGTCGCCAATCACACACAACGGCACCACGAAAAACGGCACCGGCGGCGCATACGTCCGCGCGGCGTTACTGGGCAAACTCAACGATTCGCGCGCCAAGATGGAAGCGGCTCAAGACGGCGAAAAACACGGCGTCCGCTTCGATCTGGCGCGACTACTGGGCGGTTTTGTTCACTACGGACACTTCAACGAAAGCGACATCGAGAACGCCCTGGGCGTCAACTTTGGGCCAAGCGAAGCCAACGCACGCAAAACGATTCGAGACGGCATCCGCGACGGCGTGGCCTCGCCGCTTAACATCGAAGTGCCAACGCCGAAAGTCACAACATCGAGTACTCGATTCGCAGCGCAAGAAACTGAAAGCTCAAACGGTGATAGCGAGTCTGCGACGGTTCAACTCGGCTATGCGCTCACAGACACCGGAAACGCAGAGCGTTACATTTCACAACATGGCGAAAACTTTCTGCATTCAAAAGCGTTGGGTTTCCATACCTGGAACGCGCAATGCTGGGCACCCGATGAAACCGATCAGGTTTTCGAGTGGGGCAAAAAGACTGTAAGACGCATCTATCAGGAAGCCGCGCACGCCGATGACGACGCCAGGCCGAAAATCGCAAAGTGGGCACACGCATCCGAATCACTTCCCCGTCGCAACGCAATGATCGAAATCGCGGCGAAAGACGGCCCGAAGGTACTCCCCGAAGACTTCGACCGCGACCAGTTCCTGTTCAACGTGCAAAACGGCACGCTCGATCTACGCACCGGCATTTTGTTACGACACGACCGCGCGGCGCTGATTACCAAATGCGCGCCCGTGAAATACGATCCGAAAGCAACGTGCCCGCGTTTCATTCAATTTCTCGCGGCTATATTAAATGGCGATGAAGAAACCGCGATTTTCTTGCAGAGGTTTTTCGGCTACACACTCACAGGATCGACGCGCGAGCAATGTTTCCTCATCTTGTATGGCGACGGCTCCAACGGCAAAAGCACGCTGTTAAACGTGCTGCGCTGGCTTCTGGGCACTTACTGCAAGCAAACCAAGCCTGACACGTTAATGCAGAAGAAATTCGGCGACGGCATTCCAAACGACGTGGCAATGTTGCGCGGCGCGCGCATGGTGACTGCTATCGAAACCAACGAAGGCCGTCAGTTTGATGAAGCCAAGATTAAAGAGATGACGGGCGGCGATCCCGTTTCTGCTCGATTTTTCCGTAAAGAATTCTTCGAGTTTGTTCCCGAATTCAAGCTTTATCTGGCGACGAATCACAAGCCCCGCATTATCGGCGACGATGCCGGAATCTGGCGCCGTGTGCGTCTTGTTCCGTTTAACGTGAGTTTCTGGAATCCCGATAAACAGGGCGAAACAGGGCCGGAACACTTGCGCGCCGATAAAACGCTGGGCGACGCATTGCGCGAAGAATTGCCTGGAATCTTGAACTGGGCACTGCAAGGTTGTCTCGACTGGCAACGCGACGGGCTACCTGAACCGCGAAGCGTCGCCGATGCAACAGAGGAATATCGCGCCGAATCGGATCCGCTCGAAACCTTTCTCGCAGAGCGTTGTTATCGCGCCGAACATTGCACCACGCCGAACGCGATTTTGTTTGAAGAATTCTCGAAATGGGCAGAGCGCGAAGACGAAAACGAACTCTCTCAGAAGGTTTTTACAGCCCGAATGAAACTCAAAGGTTTTGAGAATTCGCGCGGCACTGGCGGTTTGCGGCGCTGGAAAGGCGTTGGCTTGTTAAGCATGGGAGGTCATTAACTATGCAAAAACACTCAAAAACAGCCGAAATAGTGACGGATAGTGCGAAAGTGACGGATAGTGACGCATTACCCGTGTTGGAATGGCTCTCACTCTTTAGGGGCGTTCACCTACAAACACCCGTCACTATCCGTCACTCGTCACTAATCCGTCACTCGTCACTAATCCGTCACTCGTCACTAATCCGTCACTCGGAGCCACTCACACATGAAACCGCTTCGCAAATACCGACGCAAACGAGTACTCGAACCGCGTTGGAAGTTTTCCGCGCGCAAGTCGAAGCGGCACGGCGGCCAGATGGACTGATCCCGATCAACGCGGCGATAATCGCAGCCTGGCGCGCTGCTGAAATCGAAACCGGACTGGCGCTAACTGTCGCAGGAAATCCGCGTCGCGCGTGATATTTCACTCGTGTCAGCAAAAAGAGAGAAAACAAATCAACCAAGGATATTATGCAAAACGAAAAATTGTCGCAGCTCGCGGACGAAATCAACAAAGACGTTGCCTATATCGAAGAGAAGACGAATTGGGTGCTGGATGCATTGAACACGGTAGCGCCCGTCGTTGCCGCGAAGATATTGAAAATCGCGGCGGCTCGCGTCGACTTCGAACTTCATCTGCGAAGCGAGATGAAGTTCGAAGTGCCAGCGGAATTTGCGAGCGCGACGAATGTCGACGTATCTGATGTATTCACGCGAATTCTTGAGCAGAGGAAAGAACGCGTGGCACCCGGCCAGGCAGATGGAGACCTTGAATGTGCGGGGTATTTTTTCGATGCGGTCTTAATCGTTATTCAACACCAAAGGGAACTACAGGAGCAAAACCGCAAACGCGCAGCAGAAGAGCTGAATTAAAACGAGTACTCGATCAAATCGAAAGGTGGTTTATGGAATCTCAAACAACTCAAGAGCTGCTAAGACAGGTCGCAGCAAATCGCGCCGAATTGCAGAACGCCGAACGCCAAGTTCAGGCCATGCACATGGATTACGAAGCTCAAAAGCTCGCAGGTTTTGAAAAGCTTCTGTTGAACAGAATACCGGGCGCGCGCTTGTCGAGCTGGCTGACCTTTTACCAGGACATTGAGAAAGGCACGGCAACAACTGAGAGTCTTTCCGCACTGGTTAAGGCTCTGCCCGACGCCAAGATTTTCACTCAGATTCCGGTAGACCTCATTTCACCGCGCGAATTTTAATAGCCAGTCAATGAACTTCGAGTACTCGAAGTTTCAAAAGGAACAGAAAATTATGTCAAAACCCACATCCGCAACTGCAAATCAGTTGATCGTTGCGCAGAATCACCTGGCGGTTATTCGTCGCCAGAAGCAAAAGACGGCCCGGCAGGAGTTCAGGGCTTCCATCGCCAAGAAAATTCCTTCGCAAGCCAGTGGCGTTTTGCTCACGCTCTATAATGCCCTGCAAAACGGCACGGCGACCACCTCACAACTTGAGCAATTTGTCGCCGCGCTTTCCCACGCGCCACTTTCTTCTGCTCCTGCAAAACCGACAGTTTTTCCCAAAATTGCGCCCAAGATCGTGCCGGTGGCCGTAGATCGTTACGCAAAAGATGTGAAACAGGCGCAAGCATTTGCAGAGAAAAGCAATCGGCAGCAGAACAAGAACAAGTGAGCTATTTCGAGTACTCGATATTCAACACATCGAGTACTCGAAACGATCTAAAACAGGAGATAAAAACGATGGGAACAAAAACGATAATTCAACTCGAAAGCGAACTTCAGGAATTGGATCTCGAATGCCGTCAGGTCGAATGCCAACTCGAACGGGTGTTTAATCTACGCCGCGAAGTGCAACGCCAGTCTTCGCCCCCCGGTGGCGGCAGTCTCGATAAGAAGATGAAAGAATTGACGGGAATCGCGCAACAAGTCGATGCCGCCCAAAGCTTGCTGGAAGACGTTCAGGAACGAAAAGAAGCCAAGCGCCTCGAAATCGCCCAGCTCCAAGCGCGGAAGTCGAAAGAGTACCAGCTCAGGAAGATAAACCAGGCAGCGGCAGATATTCAGGCCCAGGTCGCAGAACTTGACGCGTCATTCCTCACGTTGCTCAATGCCTTGAATGCAGTCCCGCCTTTGCTCGCAATTATTGCTCACGAGATTGTTGAGAAGCAAGGCGATCTGCATAATTTGGCCGCACAAATTCCAAAGCAGGAGTTGCCCGAAATCGTCAGACAAACGATGCTGCTGCGAGGCTCGACCCTCTTAATGCGCCTAAATAATCACCGACGGGATCATGCTTCCTGTGACGGCCACGGCCATGAGTACGGCGAATTTGCCATGCGCGCATTGGAGAGGGCGTTAGGAAACCACACCATAAACCGCAACGCCCAGCAGCACAACGCTCAGACCCAAAACATCGACGATTCACGCACGGAAGATGCGCCGTTTGTTGTGACAGACCCACGCGAACCAGTTGAAGCCACGATCTAACGACATTGAGTACTTCGCGGCGTGGTGCAGATCGTCACAACGCCACGCCGCGCAAGAGGTTTTATGCAAAAACGATTGAAACGACCGTCTGACAAACCACCTGTTTCGCCAGATTGCCAGACATTTAAGCTGATGCGAATCATGGAAGATCTGGTTGTAGCGTGTGGCGAACGAGATCCAACCAGATCTGTGGCGTGGAATCGAGGATTACCTCTCGTTTTGAAAAATGGCGAAAACACGCTCTCGAACAGCCTTGCATTCCGAGAGATCGTTGTGAAAATTTATGCAAGCAAATACGGTGAACGCCCGAAATACGGCAGCGTGACGCGCGCTCTCGGATTTTGCAACAGAAAACGCTACCGAAAGATGGAAGAAAACTGATTTCTTTCCTAAGTTAACTTCGTTCGACCAACGAAAACGAGTACTCGATGTTCACAATGACGCCGTGATTTTGCGCCGTTAACCTAACAATCCGCTGATGTCAGTTCGTTAATTCATTGAAACAAGGTGTTTAATCATGTCCGCTCACGCTCTTATTACGGCTTCCGCCGATCCGTTTTTCAAAGTCACCAAAGCAGTTCGCGCCGAACTCGCGCAACTGGAGAAGCTGGCCGCCAGTATTGCTATCGGCGGCGACGGGAAAGCGGCAGCACAAACGAAAGTAATCACCGCTGCGCAGCGCGAACTCAACAAAGCCCTTCAAGACGTTAAAGACGAATATCGCGCCCAGACGCAAGCCGAACTCGATGCGAAAAAAGCATCGCGCGAAGCGAGTGATATGCAGCGCAAGGCCGCTCTTCAAGCCCGTGAAGCTGCGAAAAAGAAACGAGAAGATACTAAGGATGCGACCAAAGCGCTGCGGGAGCAAAAACAAGAAGGCGCGGCGATGTCACGCGAGATCGACGCGGGTTTTCGACGCAACGGCGTGTCAATGAACCGCTTCGGTGACATAACCAAGACTGTGACCGGCTACCTGAAAGACATTCCGCGCGACATTCGCGTGAAGATGCGCGTTTCGGGTATGGAAGATATTAAGGCC
>MWWG01000063.1_pt1 | contig 15353 bp, 22 predicted proteins | sample 1047331 | NCBI WGS metagenome assembly MWWG01 (sample SAMN06349968, study PRJNA376086) | soil metagenome | isolation source: MG6-4 sample Antarctic (ecotone) soil | place: Antarctica | collected 2015-01-13 | reverse complement strand
GCTTTTGTCCGTCAGATGAGCTTTAGCGGCACTTAAAATGTCGCGGAGTGTGTCAGGCGATATTTCATTTTTAGAACGCTCCAACTTTGGCGCAATCCATTCAAACGTCTTCATACACGGACGACCCGAAGGCAAAACTTTATTACATTCGCCACGAATCCAATTATGAATCAAAACGCCGTCAAGTTCTAAAATTTGGTTATCGTAAATTTTCCGTCCAATGACTTCGCCGCAGTTGCGGCACTTCAAATCACCGTTCGAGAAATCTTTTTTATTATTTGCCATTTTGTCTAATCTGTTCAAGCAAATTCAATTCAAATTCAGTAAAAGTATCAACTTTTGCATTCATTCCAGTATCAACTTTTGCATTCATTTTAGTAGGTTCGGTGTGAGTAATTTTAGAAAAGTCGTTTTGAATGATAGTAGGTTGCCTTTTAACTCCGGTTCGCATTTCATTCAATAAATCTTGGTAGCTTTCCGAAACCGGCGCAGGATTAGCCGGAAGGCGGTCTATAACTTCCATAATCATATCAACCGTTCGTTCGATATTTTTCTTATGATGTTCCGGCGTAATTTCCGGCTCGGATGCGCCCGATAATTCTCTGATTTTGTCTATGCGATGTTTTTTCATTTTACTTTTTTATCTCAAGCCGCCGCTCCACTTCTGAAACCCGACCTTCCATCTCCATTACGTCTAATCCAAGTAAGGCTTGATTCAAAATTCCTAAAGCAGAGCGAACTTCGGACGGAGGCGAACCGCTTGTTAAGTTACGCTGGAGACAAAGCACGGCATCATTTGTGAGCGATTGCAGAGCCGCTATCGAGTGTTCAACCCGAATCCGTCTAAGATGACGGTATCGAGCAACGTAAAGGTCTTGTTGCTGCCAACGCCAGAGAGTAACCGGATTTATTTTCAGTTTTTTTGCTACCGCGTCCAGACTTAAACCGGCTATAAGCAACAAAATACTTCGTTCCTGTCTTACCGAAATTTGGCTATTATCCTTCATTTTGTTACGTTTCCTTGCAGAATCACCGGCTAGAATTTTTGGATTTTGGATTTTGCGCCGGAGTAAAATTACTCATACAAAATCGGTGTTTTGATAGCTTTTTGGCGTATGGGAGTAGATAAAACACCAACGATTTGAGTATAAAATTATGTAGATTGCCAACCGTTCTTATGCAGTTTATCGGCTTCGGCTTTACGTTGTTTGTTTCGTTTGATGACCGAGTTCCGAGAAGTCAGGTATTGCTTTACAGAATCTCTAACGTCGTGTTTGATACATAACCTCTTTATGTCAAAAATCGCTGTCTCAGTGCGTTCCGGCTGTCCGAATGCGTCATCATTCACGCCGTCAGGATTGCCGTCAGTAAAGCCGGTGAAGTCGGCAAAGTTCGACTGGTCAAACTTTCGGCGCAAAGAATTGATGCGTAGCTGTCTTTCGTTCGCATCTTTCGCCGCGTTCACATATTGAAAATGTTCCGGCTTCGATAAGTAGATTGCAAATTTTTTAATATCCATTGTCATTTCCCCCGTAAAGTTTTTGTTTGAGATGTGCCGCGAGTTCGGCTTTAAGTTCGTTTATCGTTTGGCGAGTAACTTCGATAGTATTGTCCAAATGATAAAGACGACTCGAAATAAGATTGTGCTTTTCCTGTTCATCAAACGCCTTTGAGCGAGCTTCAAATACTAAATCAGCTTGTGCCTTGAGTTCGGTTTGAAAGTCGTCTCTTAGGTCATTCGCCGCGATGCGCTCAGACTCAAGATTTCTTAATCTTTCCCTAAAATCCTTTGTCCGCTCGAAAAAAATTGTCCGCTCAAGTTCCGACTTGGAACGCTCTAATTTTGTATTAGTATCCAAGTCGGCACTGATAACGGAATCGTCTAGCCTTTGCTGTAATTGTGTGTGTTCGTGTAATAAACCCGATAAGTTGCTCATAATTTTTATTGAGAGGCGGCAGATGTTCGGCGTATGAATGCCTTCATAGCCGCTCATACTCACTCTACCGCCGCTCGACATCCGCCGCCCTGATGAAGAGATAAATGTTAGACGACGAAACTAAAATTTGATGACGAACCGGCGCAACCTCGTGGAAAGTTGCGCCGGATGCGTCCGACAATAGCCAACGGTATAAGGAGAATTTTCTTTCCCGACGGCATCTATAAAAAAACTCTCAAACTAAAAAGGTCGAAACAAATTAGCGAGCGTTCAGTTAATAGTTACTATTATCGCATCTCTTAAACCACTTGTAAAGACTTATCTTCAATCGTATCAACTATTTAACTATTGACATTAAGCCCGTTAAACAATGTTTTAGTAAGTAGCTGAAAAAGGAAAATAGCTTATGATAATAGTTCTTATCGAAAGGTATTTTAGATTCAAACCATTATTCAAACTCAGATTCCCGATGCTTCGCTTCGCTCAGAGGAGCGTCGGAGCGCGATACAAGATTTAAGTCTTTGGTCAAAATCCGTGTCTGATAACGAAGATTTGTTAATATCCGAGCGGACAAGCACCACAAACGCAAGATTCGCCGTGAAATCTCGCACCGTCGAGCATACGAAACTTTGCGGTTGGGTATAACGACCGTAATTGCTTGATTCGGAATTGCCGAATGTGAATGAAATTGTTGATTAGTTCGTTTCGATATTTCTCATTTGTTATCAAATTATTAGAAATTCGGTAGAACCAACTCTTTTTTTTCGGTTTAGTCGGCGGCGCGTGTGCCGGATTAGCCGGAGCGAATATCGGAATTGTCGCATTTATTGTCGGTGAATGGACATAGAAAGCACCATTCGACAGTAACGAGATTATTGCACCGGCACGAGGATTGACGATGACGACCGGCTTTGGAGTGGTTTTGACGGCTTTTGAGCGCAAAGGTTTAGCAGTTTCGCGGCACGAACCGAACACTTCAAACATTCGCCAGAACCGCCGGTTTTCAACAATTTCTCTCAAATCCGATAACGGTATTTCTTCCCAAGTTTGGCTTTTGGTTACATATTTACAAAGATATTTGACAGCGTTTTGAGTGCTGATTAAGGTTTTGTGGTCTTCATTAACACGCTGGTCAACGACCCGCTTTAGATAAACATTGAGTAATTTGCTTTTGGTCTTCGGAGTCTGCCAACTCAAACCGAAATGCTTAAATGACGCTTTGACGGCTTTTGTCCAATCTTTTTTGAATTGTTCTTGATTTAAGAATTGACAATAAAGCAGTAAGTTACCGTGATAATGATAAGGATTCGGCGCGGAATCAAAAGTAAATTCTTCGGTCTTTACGCCGCCGGAAACGACTTTCTTAAAATACTTGCTTTTAGTCGAGAAGAGCCGGTAAGCGTGGTAGAAAATTTCTCTTTGATGAAATAACGATAATCCAATTAAAAGGTCATCAGGCATCGTTAGAACGACAAAACGCCATTCATACGGCACTTCATACCGACCACAAAAATAAGTTTCATCCGGTTGATTCTCAATAATGTAATTTGAAATTTTTCGGTTGCGAGTAGAAATACTCGAAACACAAAAACCACACAAACGAGATTTACAATTCCAAAGCAGAACACGACCGTTAAAAGTTGCGCCGGTTTTGCCATTGACCAATCCTTGACCTTCACATAAATTCCAATTCTGATTACAAAGCCGGATGCGGTCAGACAAAGCACACGCTACTTTACTTCCGACTAAATCAAGTCGGTCAGCAATTTTGTTTGATGAATTTTGTTTTAGGAATAAAGTCAAATCATTTCCTTGTGTTGGAAATGCTTGACATTAACGAAGTAATTCGGTTAGGATTTATTCGGAGCAAAACATTACCAAGTGCAAATTGGTATAAGTTTCTGAAATGTCGCAAAGTTGGTTTCTTTGCGGCATTTCCCATTTTTAATTGTCAAAAATTCTCACTCAAGAGTAAAGCGCGGATTAGAACCGTGTCAAGCCTTTCACAAATCTTTTTTTCTCAATAACTTAACAAACAAAAATTTAATCGAATTAAAGGCAAGAATTAAAACCGTAGCTAAGGTGAAGAAATGAAAGCCGGTTACAGTCGCATTTTTTATGTCGAATTTCGACTATCACGGAAAGCAATAAAATCGGATTCTTTGACAAGATTTTTTGTGCCACGCTTCACGAATGGCAATTTACCATTATTATAATTATCTCTTACCGTGCGTTCATTGATGCCAAGTCTTTGGGCAACATCCGCAGTCGAAAGCAAAATTTCGTTATCAGACGAACTATTAACAATTTCCAGTATCGAATTATTAAAAACTTTTCCCGAAATACTTTTTTTCAAATGGTCAAACATTTCAGTAGAAGTTATTGTTTTCAACTCGGAACTATCAACGATTAAAATATCACTATCAACGGTTGATTTATCTTCTACCTTCACCGATTCACCTTTGACTGATTCAGGCACGGCAACCGGCTTGCTACGCTTCGCATTCGACTCATAAACAAGTAATTCACCGACTTCACACATTAGTTTTTCACAAAGCAGTTGCAACGTCTCGACTGAAAAACGGGTTACGTCATCATTCCACAAGTTGACGGCGACCGTTGGCGCGACATTAAGCCGCTTCATCAAACCGTATGAACTTGTTATGCCCTGCTTTTTGGCAAGTTCCCGAACCTTCGATTTAATTTTCGACTGATTTTTTGGTTGGTCTTTACTCATAGATTACAAGATACTAAATTTTTATAAGTAATACAATAAAAAAAGTAAATCAAATTTAGTAGCTCAAAAATAATTCATTATCTATAAAATAATCCTTTACATTGTAGTAGTTTTAATGTAGTATTTATCTTGTAGTAAGGAATTACGAAAGGAGCAAAAAAAATGTTTATCTTAAATAATCTTAGCCAACTCGAAAAAGCCGCCAACAAAGCCCGAACCGTTAAACCGATTGTCCGTATCAAATCATTCGGCGTTTATGCCGTGCAAGGCTCAAAAGGCAATTTTTACACTGTGGAGTGCAAGCGCAACGAACGAGGCGAAAAAGTCGTTATATGCCAATGTAGAGGCGCGGAACGTGGTCTTGTTTGTTTTCATTCGGCAAGCGTTTTAGAGCTTCATTGCACGTTGGCAAAGCATAAGGCGACCGTTTGAGCCTAGAGACGAAAAAAAGCCGTCTGGAACGCTCCAGACGGCAACAAATGATTATCAAAGGAGAATTTACAATGGAAGATTGGAACGAAGAATTTTTGAGCTACGAAGTCGAAAAAGAATTAGCGAAACATAATGCGGAGCGGGAAAAGTGGAATTTAGAACCATCCGCGACCGCGACCGGCAGAAGTTCAGTCTGGAGAATTTTGTTAGGTTTGATAATCGGTTTAACCATTCTGATTATGGTTTGCCTGTTATTGATTAAGTAGCAACTTGCAAAGTCTTAATTCGTTTGTTGCCGGTCGTCAGATGCGCCTTAGCCGCACTTAAAATCTCGTGGAGTGAATCCGGTGATATTTCATCTTTGGAGCGTTCCAACTTCGGTGCAATCCATTCAAACGTCTTCATACACAACCGACCGGATGCGAGGATTTTAGAACATTCGCCACGAACCCAATTATGAATCAAAACGCCGCAACTTAATTCTAAGATTTGATTATCGTAAATTTTCCGTCCAATGACTTCGCCGCACTTTCGGCACTTCAAATCACCTTCCGAAAAGTCTTTTTTATTATTCGCCATTTCGGATTTGTTCTAACAGTGCATTTTCTAAATCAGTAAATTTATTTTTGCCCGAATTTTCTTCACCGCCCGAATCATATAAAGTAAGCGAATCGGAAGCCCTCACAGCCTTTTTTTCATCGCCGACAACAATTGTCGGTTGACGTTTTACACCGTGCCGCATTTCGTTCAATAAATCTTCGTAGCTTTCCAAAACAGGCGCAGGATTCGCCGGAAGACGGTCTATAACATCCATAATCATATCAACCGTTCGTTCGATATTTTTCTTATGATGTTCCGGCGTTATTTCCGGCTCGGATGCCCCCGATAATTCTCGGATTTTATTTATTCTGTGTTTTTTCATTTGGCGATTTCCAGACGCTTTTCCACTTCGGCAACCCGACTTTCCATTTCGAGCAGGTCAACAGCTTCAAACGATTTTGTGAGTATTCCTAAAGCAGAACGAACCTCACTCGGATAGTTGCCGGATGTTAAGTTACGGCGAAGGCACTCCACAGCATCATTTGTGAGCGATTGCAGAGCCGCTATCGAGTGTTCTACTCGAACACGCCTTAAATGACGGTATCGAGCAACGTAAAGGTCTTGTTGCTGCCAACGCCAGAGAGTAACCGGATTTATTTTCAGTTTTTTTGCTACCGCGTCCAGACTTAAACCGGCTATAAGCAACAAAATACTGCGTTCCTGTTTTATTGAAATTTGGCTAGAATCCTTCATTTTGTTACGTTTCCTTGCAAAATCACTGACTAGAATTTTGGATTTTGGATTTTGCGCCGGAGTAAAATTACTCATACAAAATGAGTGTTTTGATAGTAAAAAGGCGCACCGGAGTAGATAAAAAACCAACGATTTGAGTATAAAAACTAGGTAGATTGATAGCCGCCCTGCTTTAATCTATCGGCTTCGACTTTACGTTCTTTGTTTCGTTTGATAACCGAATTTCTTTGCAGAAGATACTTTTTAATCGAATCTTGAACGCCAGCTTTAGCAACCAGTCGTTTAATTGTAAAAAGTGCGTTCTCTGCCTTCTCAGGCGCAAAGAAGTCGGCTTCATCGCCGCCATCGCCGCCGGAAAAGTTCGACTGCTCGAATTGTTCTTTGAGCGTGGCAATCCGTTTTGCTTTGTCCGCCGAATTGGTTGCCGCATTTACAAAATCGAAGTTCTCTTTTAGTGAGTAAAATTGTGTGATAGTCATAATTTTTTATTCTATTTTCCTAAATTTCAAATCGGTTTGCCCCTTTTTGAGTAAATGCAAAAGCGCACTGCCTTGTGCGTGGATTAGACGGAAACAAAGAGCTTCGTTGTCTTCGTCGTCTTCGTCTTCACCTGTAATCCGGTCTATTTTGTTGGCGATTAAATCTAAATCGCCTTGCATATCAACTATTCGTTGTTCGTCTTCACTCATTATTATTTGCTCCGTTTATTTTGTTTGCTATCAATTCCGATAGTTCCGCTTTTTTCTCGTTTGTCGTCAATCGGTTATTGTCAAAACCGAATTTCATAAGCAGTAGCCGCCCGTTTATGTCGGCGTGAGCTTCACGAACTTGCTGTAAAATTCCCGCTTGCCGGTCAACTTCCATAGCGGAGTTGGTCAAATCCAATTCCAACGCCTTTTGCGTCTCGACATCGGCTTGCCTTTGAGCTTGTAGTGCCGAAATTTCGGCTTTCAATGATTGAACCGAATCGAAGTATGCTTTTTCTTCGATGTCGGCTTTTTCGGCGCGTAATAGTTTCAGGTCTTCATAGTTGCCCGACCCGCTCAAGCACTCGGCAATCGCTTCGTTTATTTTGGTCAACTGATAACTCATAATTTTTTATTGACGGCGGCTTGCTCGGTCTTTGAGTTCGTTCAAACCGCCGTTTTTTAGCTTGCTCACTCTGTAATACAAGCCAAAAGTTTTGTCGTTTGATGTTGACAGAACGACAAAAATTAAAATTGTAAAGCGGCACTGGACAATGAAGGTTTTCATTAGACCTATAAAACCAATGCCGCCGGAGAAGACAAACTCTCAACAACAATAAGCTGCTGGATTATCGTCGGAGCGTCCGTCTATTTGATTATCGCATCTATCATTTTAAGAAGCAAGGTAAAATGTTGCGAACAAAGAAGTTACGCCAAATCCTGTTATATGTGTCAATGGTTTTAGTAAGTATTGAAGAAAGGAAAATAACTTATGATAATGATGATTCTCGAAAGGTATTTTAGATTTATAACAGTTACCCGAATCCGTGCCGCGAGGCGGCACGTCCGATAACGAAGATTTGTTAATATCCGAGTGGACACGCACCACAGATGCAGGATTCGCCGTGAAATCTCGCACCGTCGAGCATACGAAACTTTGCGGTTGGGTATAACGACCGTAATTGCTTGATTCGGAATTGCCGAATGTGAATGAAATTGTTGATTAGTTCGTTTCGATATTTCTCATTTGTTATCAAATTATTAGAAATTCGGTAGAACCAACTCTTTTTTTTCGGTTTAGTCGGCGGCGCGTGTGCCGGATTAGCCGGAGCGAATATCGGAATTGTCGCATTTATTGTCGGTGAATGGACATAGAAAGCACCATTCGACAGTAACGAGATTATTGCACCGGCACGAGGATTGACGATGACGACCGGCTTTGGAGTGGTTTTGACGGCTTTTGAGCGCAAAGGTTTAGCAGTTTCGCGGCACGAACCGAACACTTCAAACATTCGCCAGAACCGCCGGTTTTCAACAATTTCTCTCAAATCCGATAACGGTATTTCTTCCCAAGTTTGGCTTTTGGTTACATATTTACAAAGATATTTGACAGCGTTTTGAGTGCTGATTAAGGTTTTGTGGTCTTCATTAACACGCTGGTCAACGACCCGCTTTAGATAAACATTGAGTAATTTGCTTTTGGTCTTCGGAGTCTGCCAACTCAAACCGAAATGCTTAAATGACGCTTTGACGGCTTTTGTCCAATCTTTTTTGAATTGTTCTTGATTTAAGAATTGACAATAAAGCAGTAAGTTACCGTGATAATGATAAGGATTCGGCGCGGAATCAAAAGTAAATTCTTCGGTCTTTACGCCGCCGGAAACGACTTTCTTAAAATACTTGCTTTTAGTCGAGAAGAGCCGGTAAGCGTGGTAGAAAATTTCTCTTTGATGAAATAACGATAATCCAATTAAAAGGTCATCAGGCATCGTTAGAACGACAAAACGCCATTCATACGGCACTTCATACCGACCACAAAAATAAGTTTCATCCGGTTGATTCTCAATAATGTAATTTGAAATTTTTCGGTTGCGAGTAGAAATACTCGAAACACAAAAACCACACAAACGAGATTTACAATTCCAAAGCAGAACACGACCGTTAAAAGTTGCGCCGGTTTTGCCATTGACCAATCCTTGACCTTCACATAAATTCCAATTCTGATTACAAAGCCGGATGCGGTCAGACAAAGCACACGCTACTTTACTTCCGACTAAATCAAGTCGGTCAGCAATTTTGTTTGATGAATTTTGTTTTAAGAGTAGAGTCAAATCATTTTCCTTGTGTTGGAAATGATTGACATTAACGAAGTAATCTGATTAGAATTAAGACGGAGCAAACATTACCAAGTTACGTTTGGTTAAAGTTTTGTAAAGGCATTGAAGAACTGGTAATTCTTCGATGCTTTTCCATTTGGTTTTCAAAAATATCTGAACTAAGAGTAAATCCCACAAACAAAGACTGTCAAGCAAAAAGTAAATCTTTTTTTATCAACACTTTAACAAACAAAATTTAATCGAATTAAAGGCAAGAATTAAAACCGTAGCTAAGGTGAAGAAATGAAAGCCGGTTACAGTCGCATTTTTTATGCTGAAATTCGACTATCACGGAAAGCAATAAAATCCGACTCTCTGACTAAATTCTTTGTGCCACGCTTCACGAAAGGCAATTTACCATTATTGTAATTATCTCTTACCGTGCGTTCATTGATGCCAAGTCTTTGGGCAACATCCGCCGTCGAAATCAAAGTTTCGTTATCAGATGCGACATTATCAAATTCGACTAGCGCACCGTTTGACGGTTTAACGGTCTTTTCCGTTTCAACCTTCACCGACTCACCTTTGACCGATTCAGGCGCGGAAACGGGCTTGCTACGTCTCGCATTCGGCTCATAAACAAGCAATTCGCCGACTTCACACATAAGTTTTTCACAAAGCAGTTGCAACGTCTCGACTGAAAAGCGGGTTACGTCATCATTCCACAGATTGACGGCGACCGTTGGCGCAACGTCCAAATGCTTTTGAAGTCCGTAGCTGCTTTTAATACCCTCTTTTTCGGCAAGTTCCCGAACCCTAGATTTAATTTTCGATTGGTTTTTCGGCGGTGTGTCTCTTTTTTTTGCTTTACTCATAAATTCCAAGATACTAACTTTTTTCAAATAATACAAGAAAAAAAGTAAGTAACAAATAATTCATTCAAAATGTTTGCTAAAAAATAATTCATTACAGATAAAATAATACTTTACATTATACTATTTATAATGTAGTATTTATCTTGTAGTAAGGAATTACACAGGAGCAAAAAAAAATGTTTATCTTAAAAAGTTTGAATCAATTAGAAAAAGCCGCCAACAAAGCCCGAACCGTTAAACCAGTTGTCCGCATCATTTCTTTCGGATTGTATTCCGTCAAAGGAACGAAAGGCGACAGCTACACCGTTGAATGCCGCCGGAACGACCGGAACGAGAAAATCGTTAGCTGTAATTGTAAAGGCGGCGAACGAGGCGTTTGTTATCACGCCGCCAGCGTCATAGAACTCCATTCGACACTCGCAAAGCACAAAGCGACCGTTTGAGCCTAGACACGAAAAAAAGCCGTCTGGAACGCTCCAGACGGCAACAAATGATTATCAAAGGAGAATTTACAATGGACGAATGGAACGAGGAATTTTTAGCAGTCGAAGTTGAGCGGGAAATTGAAAAGCATAATGCGGAGCGGGAAAAGTGGAATTTAGAACCATCCGCGACCGCGACCGGCACAAGTTCAGTCTGGAGAATTTTGTTAGGTTTGTTAATAGGTTTAACCATTCTGATAATGGTTTGCCTATTTCTAATTAAGTAGCAAGTTGCAAAGTTTTAATTCGTTTACTTTTGTCCGTCAGATGAGCTTTAGCGGCACTTAAAATGTCTCGGAGTGTGTCAGGCGATATTTCATTTTTGGAACGCTCCAACTTTGGTGCAATCCATTCAAACGTCTTCATACACGGACGACCCGAAGGCAAAATTTTGTTGCATTCAGCCCTAACCCAATTATGAATCAGCAAACCACAACTTAATTCTAAAATTTGATTATCGTAAATTTTTCGCCCGATTGTTTCGCCGCACCGGACGCACTTTAAGTAACCGTTCGAGAAATCTTTTCTATGATTCGCCATTTTGAATTTTTCTTAAAAGTTCCATTTCAAAATCAGTAAATTTATTTTTGCCCGAATTTTCTTCACCGCCCACGTCATTTTTAGTAAGCGAAATCGGAAGTTGAATCGGTTTTTTTTCATCGCCCGAAATAATTCCAGTATCACTTTCGGAAGTTTGAATGATAGTAGGTTGCCTTTTAACGCCGTGCCGCATTTCATTCAATAAATCTTGGTAGCTTTCCAAAACCGGCGCAGGGTTCGCCGGTAATCGGTCAACAACATCCATTATCATATCAACAACACGCTCGACATTTTTCTTATGATGTTCCGGTGTAATTTCCGGTTCGGATGCGCCCGAAACTTTCCGTATATTGTCTATTCTGTGTTTTTTCATTTGGCGATTTCCAACCGCTTTTCCACTTCTGAAACTCTCGTTTCCATCTCCAGCAAATCCACAGCTTCAAAGGATTTTGTGAGTATTCCTAAAGCACTTCTCACTTCGGACGGAGGCGAGCCGCTCGACAAGTTACGACGAAGGCACTCCACAGCGTCATTTGTCAGCGATTGCAGAGCCGCTATCGAATGTTCAACCCGAACACGCCGCAGATGCCTATAACGAGCAACATATAAGTCTTCCTGTTGCCAACGCCATAAAGTAACCGGCGATATTTTCAGTTTTTTAGCGACCGCATCCAAAGATAAACCGGCAATTAACAGTAAAATACTTTTCTCTTTTTTGAGCGGTAAATCGTTAGAATCCTTCATTTTGTTACGTTTCCTTGCAAAATCACCGATTGATTTTTGGATTTTGGATTTTGTGCCAGAGTAAGAAAACTCCGCAATAATCGGTGTTTTGAGAGCAAAAACCGGCAGGGAAGTAGATAAAACACCGACGATTTGAGTATAAAATTATGTTGATTGCCAACCTCTACGCAGTCGTTCGGCTTCTGCTTTTTTCTTTTTGTTCGCCTCGATTACCGACCGGCGTTGTAAAATAAAACGCTGCGTAGAGTCTCTAACATCGTGCTTGACGATGAGCCGTTTAATATCAAACAAAGCAGTCTCTTGACGTTCCGGCAATAAAAAATCGGCATCAGGATTGCCGTAATCCTCGACATACGAGTTTGCAAACTTGGCAAAGTTCGACTGCTCGAATTTGCGCTTGAGAGAATTTATTCTCAACTGTTTTTCGTTCGCATCCTTCGCCGCATTCACAAATGCGAAATGTTCCGGCTTGCTCATAAATTGAGCGAGTTTCTTAATATCAATCATTATCATTTCCCCCGTAAAGTTTTTGTTTGAGATGTGCCGCGAGTTCGGCTTTAAGTTCGTTTATCGTTTGGCGAGTAACTTCGATAGTATTGTCCAAATGATAAAGACGACTCGAAATAAGATTGTGCTTTTCCTGTTCGTCAAACGCCTTTGAGCGAGCTTCCATCACTTTTTCGGCTTGTGCCTTGAGTTCGGCTTGAAAGTCGTCTCTTAGGTCATTCGCCGCGATGCGCTCAGACTCAAGATTTTTTAACTTTTCCCGATAATCTTTTGTTCGCTCGAAAAAAATTGTTCGCTCAAGTTCCGACTTGGAACGCTCTAATTTTGTATTGGTGTCCAAGTCCGCACTGATAACGGAATCGTCTAACCTTTGCTGTAATTGCGTGTGTTCGTGTAATAAACCCGATAAATTACTCATAATTTTTATTGAGAGGCGGCAGATGTTCGGCGTATGAATGCCTTCATAGCCGCTCATACTCACTCTACCGCCGCTCGACATCCGCCGCCCTGATGAAGAGATAAATGTTAGACGACGAAACTAAAATTTGATGACGAACCGGCGCAACCTCGTGGAAAGTTGCGCCGGATGCGTCCGACAATAGCCAACGGTATAAGGAGAATTTTCTTTCCCGACGGCATCTATAAAAAAACTCTCAAACTAAAAAGGTCGAAACAAATTAGCGAGCGTTCAGTTAATAGTTACTATTATCGCATCTCTTAAACCACTTGTAAAGACTTATCTTCAATCGTATCAACTATTTAACTATTGACATTAAGCCCGTTAAACAATGTTTTAGTAACTGAATCGGAAGGAAAATTAAGGTTACACATTTTGTATGAATGTGTAACCATTGCCGATTAAAACCTAAATTTAGATTGAGTTTCCCGATTCCTCGAAGACTCGGAGAAGAAGCGTCGGAGCGCGATACAAGATTTAGATTGTCGGTTGAAATTAAAACCACGTCCGATAACGAAGATTTGTTAATATCCGAGCGGACAAGCACCACAGATGCAATCGTTTCCGTGAAATCTTGCACCGTCAAGCAGACGGAACTTTGCCAACGGATAAAGTGCCTTTAATTGCTTTATTCGGTAGCCTCTAATCAAAATAAATTTATTGATTATCTCGTTTTTGTAACTTTCGACGCTGGTTATTCCGGTTGAAACTCGGTAAAACCAACTCTTTTTTCTCTGTTTCGGCGGAGCGTTGGAAGGATTAGCCAAAGCAAAAGGCAAACTTTTCACATTTATGTTCGGTGTATGAACATAGAAGCATCCGTTTGAGAGTTGAGAGATAATTTCACCGGCTCGATAATTGACGATGACCGGAGCGGAAGCAGGACGCGCAACGGCTTTAGGTCTAATCGGTAAAGCAGTTTTACGGCACGACCCGAACACTTCAAACATTCGCCAGAATCGGCGGTTATGAACTATTTCCCGCAAGTCGTCGGTGGGAATTTCTTCCCAAGTCTGCGGTTTAGTTGCATATTTGGTTATGTATTTGACAGCATTTTTAACACTAATTTGAGTCGGATGGTCTTCGTTGACTTCGTAATTTACGACCCGCTTCAAATACACATTCGCCAGTCCGCACACTTGCGCCCTGAGACAAACGAGCTTGAACAAATCCATTGACGGTTTCGAGTATAGAAAACAATACAACGACAGAATAAATTTTTTATAACCCGTCCGACATTGCCACTCGACACCATTCTTTTTGCAGGAAGTCTTTAACGCTTGTGTCCAACCCTGCTTAAACTTGAGATGGTCTAGGTATTGACAATAAAGCAGTAAATTTCCGTGATAATGATACGGATTCGGCGAATCATCTCGAAACTCATCGTAAGTATGTTCTTCGGTTTTGATGCCGCCGGAAACGACTTCGTTAAACCATTTCGACTTGCTAGAGAATAGCCGCCAAGCGTCATAGAAGACTTGTCTTTGACGATATAAAGATAAACCAACTAAAGCGTCGTCGGGCATCGTCGGCACGACGTAACGCCATTCATACGGCACGACCCGCCGACCAAAAACGTATGTTTCCGGCGGTTGATTCTCGACAATAAAATCAGAAATTTTTCGGTTGCGGCGTGAGACTTTCGCCACGCAGAAACAACACAGACGACAGTTACAATTCCAAAGCAAACCTTGACCATTGAAAGACTTGCCGGACGGCGCAACCATCCCTTGACCTTCAAAGACGTTCCAATCCTGATTACAAAGGCGAATCCGTGCCGCGAGTGCAGACGCAACTTTACTACCGACTAAATCTAATCGGTTAGCGATTTTACTCGACGTATCTTGTTTTGTGGATAATGTAACTGTCAAATCATTTCACCTTTTGAGCGTGGTAAAATGGTTGACTTTAACGAATTAAATCGGTAGGATTTTAGACGGAGCAAACAATTTACCGCCTAGAACGGTATAAGGTTTTGTGTAAGGCGTTGAAAATTGTCGAGATTTTCAGCGTCTTTCCTTTTGGTTTTCAAAAATAACAGATTCCAGAGTAAAACGCGGATTAGAACCGTGTCAACACAATTAAATCTTTTTCTTTCAATAGTTTAGAAAAATAAAGACAAAAAACAGCGTATAAAGTGAAGAATTGAAAGCAGTTACAGCCGCATTTTTTCACCCGAAATTATTTCTTACCACGCCGCGCTATAAAGTCGTTCAAGTCCGATTCACTCACAAATCTTTTAGTTCCAACCTTCACAGACACCAATTTAACACCGCCGCTTTTCCCGACATAATAATCACTGACTGTTCGCTCACTTACACCGCCAAGCCTTTCGGCACATTCGGCAGTTGATAACAATTTTTCGTTATCAGATGCGACATTATCAAATTCGACTAGCGCACCGTTTGACGCTTTGACGGTCTTTTCCGTCGTTTCCTTAACCGACTCACCTTTGACCGATTCAGGCGCGGAAACGGGCTTGCTACGTCTCGCATTCGGCTCATAAACAAGCAATTCGCCGACTTCACACATAAGTTTTTCACAAAGCAGTTGCAACGTCTCGACTG
>MWWG01000062.1_pt1 | contig 15373 bp, 18 predicted proteins | sample 1047331 | NCBI WGS metagenome assembly MWWG01 (sample SAMN06349968, study PRJNA376086) | soil metagenome | isolation source: MG6-4 sample Antarctic (ecotone) soil | place: Antarctica | collected 2015-01-13 | reverse complement strand
CGAGAGTTTGCTATCGAAGTTCGGCAGCTTCTCTATGGTAAACGGCGCAACGTCTATCGCGTCTTATTTAGCGTCACATACGATAACGAAGCAGATGAGAACGTGGTACGCATCTACCGAATACGGGACGCCGCACAACGCCGTCTTAAGGACTTAGAATTATTAGGAGAAAATGCAGAAGAAGATGGATAGCCAGAAAACCATATTTCTGGTTTACCAGAATACCAGATGATAAGGTGAGATGATGGCACTTAGAAGATTAGATAAGACCGGGCTTTTGTTGCCTGATACGCTTGCCGCCTTTATTGAGGAGCTTGTAGCTAAAGGCGAGTATGCCACAGAGAGTGAGGTAATTATTTCGGCTCTTTGGGAAATGCGCCAGCGCAGCATCCCATATGAGCAGATAAGGGAAGAGTTAAGAGAAGATATTTTGAAAGGGCTAGAAGATGTGAAGACCGGAAGAACGAAATCATTAGAAGAAGTGCTTTGTTCTTTGCCTGTAAAGCCCTCTATCGAGTAATAAGACACATGAATAGAAAGAGGTTTGCTGAATTAACAGAATCACTCCACCAAGCTCTTGAATACGAGCGCGGAAATCGTACTGACCTACGGACGACGCGGACTATGAAGTACAAAGGATATAAAGCGATTGTCGCCTTTGATGAGAATGCAAAATTATTTCATGGCGAGGTTATCAATATCCGAGACGTGATCACGTTTCAGGGAAAGGCAGTAGAGGAACTTAAGCGAGCATTTGCGGACTCTGTAGAGAATTATCTAGCCTTCTGTAAAGAGAGGGAAGAAGAATCAGCAAAGCTGCTTTGACCAGAAAACCAGAAATATGGTTTTCTGGTTTTTGCTATTACGCTTCACACTTTGAGTTACGCATTTATTACTGTTTTGAGTCATAAGAGGTAGTGAGAAAGAGGAGACGATCTGGTGAGATTGGGGAGACAAAGCGGTGAGATTGGGGAGACGAGCCGGTGAGAAAGAGGAGACGATCTGGTGAGATTGGGGAGACGATTTCATAGCTAAGCTATTGAATTTATAAGCGTTATCGGACGGATACTTATTTACTTTGTTAAGACTATAATGACAACAACAGACAAACCGCGCTAAAAGCTTGTTGTTGTTTTTGATTTTTTCGAGACGGAGCTTTTTTAAGTGACGGAGCATAGCCTAGAATTTATTCCCAAAGATTTGATCCGGACGGAAACTGTACTTTCACGGTTTCCGGTTCATCGCCTGTCTAAGAAGGGAAATGTTTTAATCGAAATAAAAAAACTGACCTCGACCGGAGAATTAAAAACTAAATGGGAAGTCACCTATAACAGCAAATACGGGCAGCCCGGCCCGCTCGCTTACAAGCTCGATACACTTATCCTTAATCGAAAAATTGAAGAAGCAGGGAAGCCAGTTCCGAAGCTAATAAAACTAGGAAGCCTTAACGAGATCGCCCAAGAGTTAGGGAGCAACAAGGCTGAGATTAAAAAAGCACTTCAGCAAAACGCCTTTGCTGCAATCACAGCGAAATTCACTTACAAAAGCGTCAACGGGACAGAGCAGTTTGCAGACATAGCAGATACTCGATACGGAATTATCTTCACAGGTGAAAAATTACCAAACGGCGAAAAGGCCGATGCGGTTTATATCATCCTTCACGACATTTACCGCGAGATTCTAAACAACGCTCCGACCCGGCCACTTGATTATGAATACATGCGGGGACTAGCCCCGGCAGTACAACGCTTTTACGAGCTATTAAGCTATCAAATGTATGCGGCGTTAAAGCGAAAATCAGTCGCCAAGCTACTTTATTCTGAGTTCTGTTTTTATGCCCCGCAGACTCGTTATGAAGATTGGGAACACATCAAAAAGCAGATGTACAAGCTTCACAAGCCCCACCTTGAGAGCGGCTACATTGAGAAAATATCTTTTGAGGAAACTTGGAAAGACGACGGCTCGCGCGATTGGATAATGATTTATGTTCCCGGCGCAAAAGCGAAGGGAGAACATACCGCAGCCCTCAGAGGTAAGCCATTCCCGCGCGTGAAAGTGTTTTACCCAAACCGGCAGCAGCTAACTTTTGATCTGCCCGACTCCGCGCCGAAACATTTACCGAATGAAAATCTTTCTTTTTCTGAGAACGAAGAAAATCTAGTTACCAAGCTTAAAAGCTTCGGTGTGTCTGAGAAGAAGGCCAGAGAGCTTGTTAAAACGCGCAGGGAAGCCACAGAAGCGCAAGTAACGGCTTTTCCTTACCGCGAGGCCAAGCCGCCAAAAAACGCGGCTGGATGGCTAATAGCAGCCATTGAGGGCAATTATACTTTGCCTGTTACTTACCTTGAGGAGCAGGAGAAGAAGCAGAAGGCAGTAGCTACGAACGATAAAGCGGCGACGATTGCAGCTTGCGAGCTTTGCGACAAGCGCGGATTTCGGCTCATCAAATCAGAACGCTATCCTAATGGTGCGGTGAAGCCGTGCACGCATGACCCTAACATCGAGAGCAAATTTCAAGACGCCTTTTAGTAGTTCTCACCTCGATTAAGTCACCGACAAAGCAGAGAGCATCTACCCACGTTCAAGCGATAATAGGGTTTTCCACACCTGACGCACCAAATTGCTAACAAGATCATAGTTTTAAGGCAGTTAAAGTTAATCATTCTAATAAGTTGATTTTGCTTGCAAATTGCAAACAAAAAGACCTATAAAGCACTGGTCTTAGTGATTTTACAAGGCGGTTTTTGTTAGCAGTGAAAAAACACGCGAAAAAGCAGAGTTACACCGTCGGCTTTCGGCTCGACGAGTATCACTTAGCCGAGCTTGAGAAACGAGCGGCCAAAGACAAAACGAGCATTCACGAACAGGCTAGGCGCATTGTGATCGCTGCCTTAAACGACACCGAGCGCGGAGCAGTCAAAGAGGAAGTTTCAGCCACGAGGCACGACGTTCAAGACTTACGGCTTGCGCTTGCCGCTGGTATCGAAGCGTTACTAATAACCGCCGGAAACCACCCGCAGGACAAAGCGCGGGAGTGGACGAACGACAACATTCGGAAGAGGTAAAGCCGTGCTTTCGATTGGTCAAGCGCAGGGCAGTTACTACGCTTCACTCGCCACTGAAGATTATTACCACGCTGGCGGCGAGCCGCCCGGAGTGTGGCACGGGAAGGGAAGCGAGTTCTTTGGTTTGTCGGGCGAGGTTGAGAAGGAAGAGTTTCTTACATTGTGCGACGGCTTTTCACCAGACGGCGAAGCCCTCACGCAGAACGCAGGAAAAGAGGATCACCGGGCAGGTTGGGATTTAACTTTTTCAGCACCCAAGAGCGTTTCGGTTTTATGGAGTCAGGCAGACCCAGAGATGCGGCAGGAGCTACAAACGGCGCAGCTTGAAGCGGTCAAGAAAGCTCTCAATTACTTGGAGAGGGAAGCCGCCTTTACGCGACGAGGCAAGGGCGGAATTGATTTCGAGCGGTGCAAACTTATCTTTGCTACGTTCGAGCATGGCACATCAAGAGCGCAAGACCCGCAGCTACACACGCACTCAGTTCTTTTGAATGTTGGAATCAGAGACGACGGCACGACGGGCGGTTTAGAAACAAAACCGATTTTCCGGCACAAGATGACAGCCGGTGCATTGTACAGAGCCGAGTTAGCCCACCAGCTAACGGAGCTTGGTTTTGCCGTTGAAAAAACGAAAGACGCTTTCGAGCTTAAAGGCGTCGGGCGCGGGATCATCGAAGAGTTTTCCAAACGGCGCGAAGAGATAGAAGCCGCGATGAAAACGGCAGACGCACACGGCGCAGCGCGGGCAGCTCACTTCACGCGCTCGACCAGAGAAAAGAAAGAACACGTCGCCCGCGAGGTTCTATTTTCCGAGTGGCAGAAGGTAGGGAAAGCGCACGATTTTTCTTACTCTCAGGTTAGAGACCAAGAGCGGAAGCCCGTAGATCGGGAAGTTGCCAAACAAACCGCCGTTATAAGTGCAGTAGAGAAACTAACGCAGGGGCAAGCATATTTTTCCGAGAAAGATTTACTCAGGAGAACAGCAGAGGAAGCGGTAGGAAAACTTAACGCCGGAGATGTGGAAAAGACAGTTTCCACTTACTTGACCCATGAAGCGATCAGCTTAGGGCGCGGTCGAGACGGAGAGCGGTACTACACGACACAAGAAATAGACGCGCTCGAAAAACGGATGCTCGCACAGGTCGAAGCCGCGAAAGCGAAAACTTTTCCGCCGCCAGATTCACGAGCGGTTAAAGTCAGTCAGAAATTAAACGCCGAGCAGAAAGCAGCCCTCTATCACATCACAGATGAGCAGGGAGCTATCAAAGCAGTTTCCGGCATGGCAGGCACAGGGAAGACCACGCTTTTAAGTTCGGCGCGTGAAGTTTGGGAAGCGCAAGGCTTTGAAGTGAAGGGTGCAGCACTAGCCGCCGTCGCCGCGAAGGGCTTACAAGATGGCGCAGGTATAAAGAGCGACACAATACATCAAGACTCTTTTCGATATTGAAAAGGGAAGGCTTACGCTCACGAGCAGAACGGTTTTAGTGATAGATGAAGCGGGCATGGTCGGCACGCGCCAGATGAGCGGGCTTATTGATGCCACGACGAAAGCGGGCGCGCGACTTGTCTTAGTTGGCGACGAGAAGCAGTTACAGCCCATCGAACACGGAAACCCGTTCAAAGCCATAGGTGAAAGAACCGGGCGCAGCGAACTCACGGACATTAAACGCCAGCGCGAGAGTTGGGCGCGTGATGCCGTCAAAGATTTTGCGCGAGGAGAAGCCGGGCGCGGGCTAAGAGCCTACGCTGAAAGAGAACTGCTTTTCGTTGGCGACACGCGGAAAGAGGCGACCGCGCAGCTTATCGCGGATTGGAATAGCGAACGCAGTAGAGAGCTAAAAGATTCGCTCATCCTTGCCGGTACACGGGCAACAGTTTCGCGGCTTAATCATTTGGCTCAAGCCGAACGCCGGAGCAGGGGAGAGCTAAACGAAGCGCGAGGCATAGAGGTTAATAAAGAAACCATCTTTGAAGGCGACCGCGTTTTATTCACGCGGAATAAAAAGCCGTTAGGAGTGAGAAACGGCGACCTCGGCACAGTCAAAGAGGTTGACCCGTTCCGGCAAGTCTTAACGGTCGCGCTCGATAGCGGCGAGCGCGTCAAAGTTCCGCTTTCAAGTTACGAGCATATACAGCTTGGCTATGCCGTCACGACGCACAAAGCGCAGGGCGCGACCGTTGAGCGAGCTTACATCTTAGCAGGCGGTTCAATGCAAGACCGAGAGCTTTCTTATGTGCAGATGAGTCGCAGCAAAGGGCAAACGAAGATTTATACCGAGCGGGCGGAAGTGGGCGACACGATAGCCGAGCTATCAAAGACGATGAACAGATCACGGCAGAAAGAACTTGCTCAAGATTTAGTCGCAGAGCAGCAAAATCAGGGAAGAGAGACAGAAAGGACGGCTATGAGGTAGTGGGATTCTTTCGCGGCAAAACTGTTTTCACCGATACGCCGGAGGCGGAGCGACCGAAGGAGAGGCAACTAAGAGGGCGAAGAAAACTAACGCCGGAAGTCGCCGCCGCCGAAGCTCAAAAGTCTATTCCCGAAGGTGATGAGGGAATTTACTGGGGCGGTATCACACTGCCCACAGAAGCAGCGACGCAGAACTTTCTTTTTGTCGGGCAGATAAAGAGCGGAAAGACCGTCAGCCTAAAGCATCTCATGGCGCAAGTGCTTCCAAACGTCGGGCGGGAGGCGAACGACTTGCGCGCCCTTGTTTATGATGCAAAGGGTGACATGGTTTCTTTTCTCTACGCGCTCTTATCGGCGAGCGGCCATCCTTCACCAGAAAAAGCCATTAAGATACTTAATCCATTCGATGCGCGTTGTGTTGCTTGGGATATTGCGCGAGACGTGACCGAACCCGCGCACGTTCAAACCGTCGCTTCGATTATTATCCCTCAAGACTCAGGGCAAAATAGATTCTTCTCCGATGCCGCACGCCAACTCTTAGAAGGCGTGATAATGGCATTCATTCTTATTTCGAGAAGAGAGAAACAAGGTCAATTACTCTGGACGCTCCGCGATGTGTGTTTAGCTTTGCGTGAAGAGAAAACGCTAAAGACGCTACTCAGTAAGTATGACGAGACGCGACATCTAACCGCATATTTAGACAGAACGAACAATGAAGTTTTAGCAACGGTCAAAGCTTATATTTCGCCGTTTGAGATTGTGGCCGCAGCTTGGGACGGGAGAGAGAAAGAGGGTTTCAGCTTGCGCGAGTGGCGCGACGATCCACAAGGAACAATCATTGTGTTGGGACGAGACCCCGAAGCGAAAGCATCAGTAGAAGGAATCAACCGAGTTATCTTTGAACGTCTCACGCAGGTAATTCTAAAAGGCACAGAGACCAGCAAACCGCGAACATGGCTTTTTCTTGATGAGTTTTCCAAAATGGGTTTGCTCACAGGCTTTGACGATCTGATTACTAACGGACGCTCTAAGGGGGCGGCTATCGCCTTAGCTTTCCAAAACATTCAGGGCGTTAAAGCAGTTTACGGCGAAGAGATTGCAGACGAGATAATTAGCGAGTGCGGTTCAAAAGTCTTTCTCAAATGTGACGGCGCGGTAGCGCGTTGGGCTTCTGAAGAGATCGGTAAAGAAGTAAAAACGCGCACGGAATCAAGCACCCAAGCGGGAAGCGGCGGAGCTTCTAACGCTCAATTTAGCAGGCAGGAAACCGAGCGACAGGAAGAAGGACAGATTTGTTTTCCGAGCGACTTTGCTGCGCTTCCAATCGCCGGACAAAGAAACGGCGTAGAGGGTTACTATTACACTTCATGGCTAGACGGCGTTTGGAAACACAGGCAGGGATGGAACGAAAACCGCTTCGGTGAAATCGCGGCTTTCAAGTCTAAAGAGCCGGATTTTAAGGAACGCACTACAAAAGAAGACCCGAGCAAGAAGGATGAAAATTATCAGTTTTTGAGGGCATGGCGACAAAAAGAGGGGCAGGCATTCGGGGTTACTGTCGAACTTCCACCACCGTCAGGAGAGTATCTTAATTCTCAGGGAAAGTGAGCGATTGTGACAGATGCCGGAATACACCTATCACGGTCAAACGTATGAAAATGGCGATGGCAGTTATACGCTTTTTGATTTACAGATTGTAGAAAGCCCAGACAGTAAAGAGCGTCTTTTTGTTATTCGCAAATCGCCATTCAATGAAGGGCGACCAATTAGTGATGGCTTAGTTGTAGACCGGGCGCGGAAACTAGCCGATTACTACGAGCTAAAGCCAGAGCAAGTACGCCTCTATGCTGAGATGCCACACCCGGCACGCCTTAATGATGAGACGCCAGACGCGGAGTTTATCTCTTGCCGCTTTCGTGAGTATTCAACGGGCTATAACTTAATCCTTGAATTTTCAGCCGGTGAAGCAAAATTCCCTGCCTCTAAAGAGGATGTTGACCAACACATTGATAGGATATTGAGTGGACATAAAAGAGCAGGTACGCTTATAACCACCGAAGACTTAGAAAATAGTTCCTTACCATCGCTAGAAAACATTCTCAAAAAAGATTCCGGCGGCGGCAATAACAATAAGCGTTGAGCTTAGAACTCTATACAACGGCGATAGCGATAGCCGTCTTAATGGCATCACTAAACAGTTTTGCATCAAGAAGAAAATAAGGCTCGCTTTTATGAGAAATGAGAATTACAGAATCCTCTTCTAGCTTGTCGCTCCATTGCATAGTCATTTCAAGCGGGCATTTTTCTATTGCCATTGCAGGACATTTAATTTGTCGCAGTTTTGGGAGTCGTCCTAGCGCAAGTTTGACAGCCGAACTCACCGCTTTTTGAGCAGGATCATCTTCAGCAGAAGGCAAGATGAGATTGTAGGCTTTAGGAGTGGCGAGGACTTTTACATTTTCCATATTTCTAGGGGTAGCACGAAGCCAAAACCTAATCAATTAAATTTCGGAAGCGAGGCATCTATGAGTGCTTTTGACGAGCGAGTGGCAACATATAGAGAAAGGTTATTGTCTGACGGGCAGGACGAGAGAGCCGTCAAAAAGCGATTAAATGAGCTACTTCAAGAGATCAAGTTAGAAGAAGACAAAATGAAAGAGGCGTCGCCCTTCAGCGATGAAGAGTTCACACAGCTTTTATTACAGGAAGCGAAGGAGAAAAAACACGCGCTTGCTTTCGCTTATAAATCGGTAATCGAAGTAGAGAATACGCAGCTTCCGTTAATGAAGCGGGATACACGAGTTTCTTTGCTTGGGTGGTTGCTCAGAGTCCCATCGGGAATAATTCTCGTTCATCCGTTCGTGACTTTTGTTGCGGTGTGCATCGTGGCAGCATTCTTCAAGCGGCTTTTCGGGCTTTCGTGGACTGGCTACATAGTTATTGCTGTTATCACTTTCCTAGTGGTTGCTGTTATGAATGCCGCCGGAAAAAGTATGATCGAGGAAGTAGAAAAGAGGCACAAATAGCCTTGCGTGATGTTTAAGCTTTCTCTATTTCTTTCTCGAATCTTCTTTCGACAACAAGCGCGGCTAAATACGCCTTACTTACTGCGCCTATAAAGACCACAGCAAAGAAAATAAAAGCAGCCAGAGTAATTTTCACGCTTAAGGGTGCAGCCGAAACTAAATGCGTTAATGACTCGATTAGATTGTTAGTCTCAGCGAAGACCGAAAGAAGGCTATCAATTCCGAGTAGATGCGCCGATACAATGTAAGTTGCCACCCCCGCGATTGCTGCGAACGTAAGAACACGAACGAGAAGACTTTTTTCGTACCGTAAATTAGAAACGCGCAGAGTAACGTTTAGGCATAGGGCGACGGAACAAATGCCAGCGACGAATAACGTCATACCAGCCGGGAAAAGCTGTAGGCGTTTTAGTATCGCTGTCCAAATAAGTGAGAAAACCAAAATCTCGACAAGAGGCACAATCCATTTTAAGAGCAAATATAGCCTGTCACTTTTGTTAATTGCTTTCTTAGGTGAAGCGATGAATCGCATACTTAGGCAATACCCCCTTCAATTTTGGGCGCGAATTATGTCATAGATAATCATTGCTGCGCTAAAGGGTAACGTGCTAAAGCCTCACTGTATGAGCAGACACTACCGACGACGCGACGAAGGCTTTAGTAAGAAGGTTGATATTTCGCACCTGTACCGGATCGGGAAAGCGACCGTACAGCTTCGCAAACTTTGCGAGCAGATGCAGAGCGAGCCGATGCTAAGAGAGGTTGAAGAAATTGAGTGCGCCCTTGCCGTGATAGATCAAAAGATAGTGGACTTTAACCTTAAACAATACGAAATGCCGCCCGACCAGCCGGAAGGATACCGAGGGGCAGCAGCACTCGCGAAAAACCGTTTATAGGGTAGATACGGAAGTCAAAAATTCCGCGTTGCAAATGATAGAGGAGAGCAGGAAAACCAAGCAAGTAACGACTTCTATGATTCTATTACAACCACTTTCGAGTTTCAAAAACAAATTTTTCTAGTTGATCGCGCACCGGAAGTGTAGGGTGGTTAAGAACCCTTTCTGAATCCCATCGTTCGAGATTAAACTTTAAGTCACTAATTAACGCTGCTTGGAATGTTGATAGGTTAGTCTCTCCATCGAGGGCTTTTTCTCGTAGGAGGACGATACTTTGATAAAACGCTTCGCTAGCAGGATCAATAACATTTTTAATATGATCGTATTCTTCCGAAGACGAGCGCGGCGGAGCGGCATCAATAGCTGTTATAAATTGTCGCGCCTTGTCTAAGGCATCCCTATGTAATTCGTTCTTATCCCCAGAAATATACTTAACTGCATCGTGAGCCAAATTTTTCAAACTTTCAATCAGAGCCATACATTACCAAATACAAAAGCCTTTTAGTACGGTTATGATATGGTTCAATAAAAAGAACTCCGAAATACGAAAATAACCTAAGACAGAGCCAAGCCCGCCAGCGAAAGATCGTTTATAGGTCAATTACGCAGCCAATTTCAAAGCCCCCTATCGGTGAAATCTTATATAACATAACGTCCTTTATGTGCTATAAGGCAAGCACGGTAGAAAAGGGAATAGCGAGGCAAGGCGCGACCCCTTAAACGAGCTTCTAGGGCAAATATGACGCAAGAAATTATCCTATACGACGGCGTAAGCGAGCTTCCCGCAGTCATCACACGCGAAGGGCAAAAGACGACGCGCCGCTTTTTAGAGTTCTTCACGGCCAACATCAGGAACAAGAACACACGGCTTTCATACGCGAGAGCCGTAGGTTCATTTCTCGCATGGTGCGACGAGCGCGGGCAGACGCTACAAAGCATCGAGCCGATGATTGTAGCGGCCTACATCGAGGAGCTGACCAAGAGCCACGCCCCACAGACGGTAAAGCAACGCCTCGCGGCGATCCGGATGCTTTTTGATTGGCTTGTTATTGGTCAGATAATGCCCTTTAACCCCGCCGCGAGCGTCAGAGGCCCGCGCTACTCGATTAAGAAAGGAAAGACGCCGGTGCTGTCGGCTGAAGACGCGCGGCGGCTCTTAGACTCGATTGATACAAGCCATGTTGTCGGACTCCGCGACCGCGCTTTGATCGGTGTAATGGTTTATAGCTTTGCGCGCGTGTCCGCAGTAGTGCAGATGAAAATTAAAGACTACTACGCGAACGGCAAACGCTACTGGCTCAGGCTTCACGAGAAGGGCGGAAAATTTCATGAAGTGCCAACACACCACACAGCCGAAAAATATCTTGATGAGTATATCGAAGCTGCCGGCATCGCCGGCGAGAAGAATAAGCCCCTATTCCGCACAACGCGCGGCCAGAGCCGCACGCTTACAGCTACTCAGCTTTCACGGTTCGACGCTTACCAGATGATAAAGCGACGGGCGCGCGATGCGGGAGTATCACCGGAGATCGTCTGTCATACATTCAGAGCGACAGGTATAACCGAATACTTAAGGAACGGCGGAACGGTCGAGAAGGCAGCGCAGATAGCAGCGCACGAGTCCACACGAACGACTCAGCTTTATAACCGGCTAGATGATGAATTGACCTTAGATGAAATTGAGCGGATCGTGATTTAGGTTTACGTCTGATAAGTAGAGTTCCAAGCAATAATATCTAGCAGCAAAAGCCCCTTACTTGGCAGGAGACAAGTTACACGCTTAGTATGGATGTGCTTCGCTTATCTAAGGATCGGAGATGTCTCATAAACAATGCTTTCAGCCGAAATAATGTCAAAGTTAAAGAATACTACTGAACAAAAAACAGTCGTTGGCCCACTAATAGCCCATTTGATAAAGAGTGGTTGGAAGTTAGAGCAAATTATTTTTGGTAAATCAGAATGGCGAGTACCGAAAAGCCCCTCTGAAGCGACTAAACGCGAAAAGAAACAATCATTCTCCGGCTTCCCTGTAGATGTTGCTGTGTTTGACGATCCTACAACGGTCGGCGATCCCAGACATTTACTTTTCATCATTGAATGCAAACAAGAGACAGAGACGGCGGGAGTTTCTCAACTTGAGTCGTACTTTGTCGGGGAACCTTATGTGCAACTCGGAGCTTGGATCAACAACGCTACGCCGAGTGCTCAGGCTGTTTTCCTCTATCGAAAGTCTGACGGTAGGATTCTTCTTAAACGTCAAAAGACCGGCGACCTACCACGAGCAGGCGAGGCTATTAAGCCTGAAACACAGCGGCTTACTTTTAATGACCTCATCGCGCCTACTGAAGTAATACTCAAAAAAACGATGGAGGACTTGCTTGATAAAATTGTTATCGGTGATAGCAATGTAACCCGCAGAGAAGAACAGCTAGACCAACTATGTAATGTTCTTCTCTTAAAACTTGAAAGCGATAAGCAAGGAAAATCCGATGTCTCGATGCCTGTTTTTTTCCGGCCTTTAGAGTCACTAGCTAAAACAGCATCAGCGATTCGTGATCGGTATGAAAGCTTCGTAGAGCTTTACCCCGAGGTATTTTTAACTGAGCAAGACAAGACCTTGCGGTTTAGTAATGCAACTATAGCTTCTTGTGTTGAGGTTCTATCTGGCCTGAAGTTGATTGATCTCGGTGTTTCTACTATCTCACTAGCTTTTCAGGTACTCCGCAGCGAGGCTCTCAAACAAGGCGAAGGGCAATACTTCACACCACAAGCCGTAATCACAGCAGGCGTCCGTCTTATGAAAATTCAGTTTCAAGACATAGTGCTTGATCCTGCTTGTGGAACCGGAGGGTTTTTAGTCGAAGCTATGCTAGAGATGCAACGGACACACTCAACGATGTCGGCTCAAGAGCTTTCGCGTTGGGCGCAAACTCATATATTCGGCATTGAAAAGGATGCGATAGGCGTAAAGCTCACAAAGGCAATTATGCAGATTGCCGGAGACGGGTCGGCTCATTGCGTCCGAGGCGATTCTATTCGTAAGCACGACTGGTCACGCGACTTTCCGCATTTGAATCACGGCAGTTTCAAGAACGGGCGATTTTCTGTCATCGTTACCAATCCGCCCTTTGGTCAAAACTTAAAAGTGTCTGCTGAGGATAGCCGTCTTTCAATACTTGAAATTGCTAAAAGAGGTGATGAAAATTATTCTGACTTAGAGATAGGGCTACTGTTTTTAGATCGCTCATATCAATGGCTCAAAGTAGGCGGTAGATTAGGCATTGTATTACCTGAGACATACTTTTTTTCTTCTAACTATTTATTCCTTTTTGAATGGATGAAGACGAGATTCAAACCTCTTGTTGTAGCCAACATTCCGATGGAAGCTTTTCAAGGGTTTTGTAGAGCTAAGACTAATTTTTATGTCTTCGAGAAGATTGGTTAGTGAAAGGTAACTTACTATGACTGTCACATTCTTAAATCCAAGAACCTGCGGAATCTATAAGGATGGCGGGACGCGCTACAAAACTGATCCGAAGACAGGCAGAAGAACCACAGAAATTGACAATCAACTCATAGAACATGTTGACGCTTATTTATCCGGGGAAATGGCAACCGGGACAGCTCAGGTTGATTTGGAAGCAGTTTTTAATAAACAAGTCCTTGCTCCAACTTATTACGATGAGCGATATAATAGCGGCATTGAAAGTCTTCTTCGAGATGAAAAGCTTGAAGGAGTTACATTAGGAGAGTTACTCGAGAAGAGGATTATTAGCGGGCGTGGAGGACACGGTAGCCCCGGTAACGATCAACGCTCTGGACACATCCCTTACGTTAAAGTGTCTGATATTCGCGGTCTTCGCATTAACACAAATCCTACCAATCTCGTTACGGAAAGCGTTGCAAGAAGATTTTGGAGAGGAGCATCGAGCGGTCTTCAAGCTTGGGATTTAATTACACCCAATAGAGCGAGCAGCAATATTGGCGAGTTTGCTTTATTGCTTCCCGGTGAGGAGCAGATTGTACTAACTAAGGAAGTTTTCGTCTTTCGCGTTATAGATACAAAACTCTTCGATCAATTTTATTTACTCTGGGCATTGTCATTAAAAGTCGTGCGGGATCAGTGGCGGCGAATTGCTTTGATGCAAACGAACCGAGAGGATTGTGGGGCGAGATACCGAGAAATTATTATTCCTAAGCCCAAGAATAAAGGGTGGGGAGAAAAGACCTCAAATCCGTTTCGGGAATATTTTTCGACAATCGCAAACGCTAAAGCAGAATTTATATCGAGCGTGAACAGCGATAAATACGAATATGTTGCTAATGTAGTATCTGCTATGTCTCCGAGTTCGGAAGCCGAAGTGATAGATGAAAGTTCACCCGAATCCCCCATCGCAATAGAATAACAGAAAACCAGATTTCTGGTTTTCTGTTATTCTGGTTCCCCGAATCTTTTACTTAAAGCCTCAGTAATAGCGGCAGTAAGTGTTACGCCTTGTCTCTTCGCCTCAGCCGCCCAGTGCCGCCGACGAGTTGCCGCGACCTTAATGCTCAAATTTACGTCCGGCTCCGAAACAGTCCCCTGCCCTGTTTCTGGTTTTCTGGTTTTCTGGCTATCTTGCTTTCTGGCTTCTTTGATTAACGCCCCGTATTTACTCATTTTAGTAGTTTCCTAATCTCATCACCGAGAGCCTTGTAGTCTTCCCATGCTGCCCGTGTGCGCGTGTCTTCAATGTCGCGGATCGGGCGGCCAGCGAGCGCGGCTTTTGCAAAGCCAACCGTGCGGCGAATCATCGTTTCAAAAACGGGAATCCCCTCTTGTCTCAGATCGTCCCGCATCAACTCCCCTTCCCTGCTAGGATGTGGCGGAACAAGTGTTATTAACGCTCGATACTTTGCGTTTTCTAAATCACGCGCCGTTTCAAGCATTGGCTCTAAGCTCACAACATCCGGCGAGGTTGGAAGGATAAGTAACTCACATCCTTTTGCGAGTTCTTTCAAATCATCAGAGTTAGGGCGCGCAGGAGTATCAATAATCAGATATTCAGCCTCAGATGCGAGGCGCATAGCTTGCCTTTGATCAACGACTGTAAAGGGTAGCGGCTCAGAGCTTCGCCCCGCCCACTTAACGGCAGTACGATTTGGATCACCGTCCACAAGAACTGTTTTCCCTATGTCACTAAAATAAGTGGCGATGTGGAAAGCTGTTGTGCTCTTCCCTATTCCGCCTTTATAGCCCGTAATCGTGATTATAGTCATGTCTGGTTTTCTTGCTTTCTGGTTTACCAGAATACCAGAAGAACGTCAAAAGAAAAAGTTGCAAAGCAGACGGTATTCTATTAGCATCTTATTATGTGCTATGAAAGGGAGATAGAAAGATGATCGACTTACAAGATATTGAATCGCTTACAGCTTTTAAGCGAAACACGAACCAATATGTAAAGCGTCTTAAAAAGTCGCGTAGCCCGTTGATTCTAACCGTCAACGGGAAAGCCGAGTTAGTCGTAGTTGATGCGAAGTCTTTTCAAGCTATTCTTGCAAAGATTGAGTACGTCGAAACCGTAGAGGCCATAAAAGAGGGGATTGAGAGCTTTGAAAATGGTGAGGGGAAGCCAGCACGCGAAGCGTTAGCAGCGTTACGGAAGAAGCATGGCATATCGCGTTGATATTTCCCGCCCCGCCATAGAAGACGCTGAGACAGCGTATTTGTGGATGCGGGAACACTCGCCAAAGAAAGCGGCGAACTGGTTTGCAGGTCTTATGGACGCTATCTTTTCGCTTGAGAAGATGCCTGACCGTTGCCCTATTGCCCCTGAGAGCCGAGAGTTTGCTATCGAAGTTCGGCAGCTTCTCTATGGTAAACGGCGCAACGTCTATCGCGTCTTATTTAGCGTCACATACGATAACGAAGCAGATGAGAACGTGGTACGCATCTACCGAATACGGCACGCCGCACAACGCCGTCTTAAGGAC
>MWWG01000061.1_pt1 | contig 15386 bp, 18 predicted proteins | sample 1047331 | NCBI WGS metagenome assembly MWWG01 (sample SAMN06349968, study PRJNA376086) | soil metagenome | isolation source: MG6-4 sample Antarctic (ecotone) soil | place: Antarctica | collected 2015-01-13 | reverse complement strand
AGTATTAATGCCGAACATTGCCAAAAAACTTAAACTGAACCGTATAGGCAGCGAAATCGTAGACACCGCCAGAGGCGAAGTAAAAGCAAAGAGCGGCAGCATTGAAATCGATGTTGATGGGCATAAGGCAGCCGTCAATGTTTTAGTTTCGGACTTTGCAACACTTCATGGAGTTGAAGCAATACTTGGAACGGACTTTTTAGAACAATTTAATTTTTTATTTGATTCAGCGGCGAACACAATTATTTTTAACAGCCCGATGCCGAGCGAAGCCCCGACTACGAACGGACTAGCAAACGATGGACGTTTTCAAATCGTTGTTAAAATAAACGGAGTTTCAAAATTATTTTTAATTGATACCGGCGCAGCCGAGCTTACAGTTTTTGAAAAACAAGGCGCAACACTGGTGAACGCTAATTTTAATAACTTTCAAAACGACGTTTCAAAACAGGTAAAAATAGAAATTGCCCAAACCAAACAAACGCTTAATGCCGTTTTCTTACCGCCGAGCGGAGCGCAAACCAGCGGCTTGATACCGGCGAAACTGTTTAGAAAATTGTATTTTGATAAAACTAAAAATAGATTTTATCTGTATATGTAAACTACTTTTCAAAATTTAAGCAGAGAAAAAGCCGGAATAAAAAACCGGCTTTTCTCTTTTCCGTTGAAACGGGTTGGTTAGTTTCTAGGAATACAATACGAAGTTGCTCCCGACGACGAACTGCTGCCATCGTAGCAGCCGCCAGTGCCGTCATTGATTCGATATTGAACCGACTCATTAAAAATTACCTGCACGTTGCCGAGAGCAGCAGCCGAATAAAAACTAATATTTTGACCGTTGCCGGAATAAACTAAATTATTGTTTACGTCGAAAATTTTAACGCCGGAGAGCGTATAGCTGTGGTTTTCATAGTCGCAGTCTTGACCCATGGTACCGCCAGTGGCAATGACGCGATTTGACCAATATCTATAAAAATCCACGTTGCCGGAATAGTTGCCGCCACCGGAATTTTGAAGATTGAAACTTGCCGAGCCGGTCGAAGGGTTTGTACTTCCGTTGTCAAAATAATTTTCACCGCCCGTATAGCCTGTTGAAGTTTCAACCGTGTTGCAGTTTGGATCCGGCGTTGGTGCTGGTGTTGGAGAAACTGTTGGCGTTGGAGAAACTGTAGGCGTAGGAGTAGGCGTAGGAGAAGGCGCGGGCGAACCTGTTACTGTAACCGTAACCGAACCGCTCGAACCCGCGCAGCCGGACTCAACCGCCGAGTAAACCAGAATTGTATAATTTGACGTTGCCGCGGGCGCAACACTAACCGAATAGCTTTGCGGCGAACGGCGGTCGATTGTTGCAAGCTGCCAAATTCTATTTGAATTTTCAAGTAATTCTAATTTTGATGTGTTCCAATATTCACCGCCGAGCGTTGCAGTTTGACCCGCCGATATCGTTACATCTTGGCGCAGCGTTGCCTCCGCTGTACAGGAAAACCACGCCGCGGAAAGGAAAACTTGACCTTGTTTGTTTTCCCCAGCCTCGCCCGCCGAAGTAGAAACTAGATAATTTACCAGATAGGACTTTTCAGTTTTACCCGTTTCAGCCCTGCCACCATCCTCCAGCACCGCGCCGACCGTCGCCTTTTCCTCAGCCTTAATCTGGTCGCGTCCAAACTTCTCGATTGCCGGAATTTTAGAATCCAACCACGTTTGAAAATCACCAAGCAGCGAAACAGAACAAGCCGCGCCGGTCGTATTTTCCGGGTTAAAGGCGGGCAGGTTGACGTTACCGCAAGTCGCCTTTGCCGCGGCTAGTTCACGTTGAAAAACCTTCGGCAGTTTTTCCGTGATCCAGCCCGTCGAGTAAGCCGAAAGTTCCCTCGCCCGCCACGTTTCGTCCGCCTTAGTTGAAGTCGCGTCAGTGTTTTTAGCCGACGTGGTAGAGTAGCGAATTGCCGCCATTGTTATAACAAAAAGTATAACGATAAACGCTATTGCAATTACTAAAGATGAACCTGTTTGAGTGTGGAATTTACCGCCGTTTTTACCTGCTGATATGTGGTAGTTGTCAGCGTTATTTTGAACACTTTTAGCAGAACATTCAGCGTAATCTTGAACCGCTTTAGCCAACCTTTTAGCAGCACTTTTGCTGTCCAAATTGCTTTCCATATTTAGAACACTTGCACCCCTTACAGAGCCGGAAGTTAAAGTGTCACCGCAAACCAAAAGTCGTGCTTTTGAATTTTCTTTTGAATTTTCTTTCATAATTTTTACTCCCTAAAATTTAATTTTCTAACCGTATCGTATATAAAACAGTGTTTTATAAGCGATACCTAAGCATAGCTCAAAAGTTCACATTTAACAATGTAAAACGTCGCTCGACAATGTTTAATTTTGACGGTAGAGTATTCATGGCTTGAGGAGCTAGGAACATTAAGTAGGACTACCCGAAGCGGGCAGCCAACTTAATCGACCGCCAAAGCGCGGTCGCCTAGTTTTTGCTGAAGCAAAAAGAAGCCCAAAAGAAGCCCAAAAGAAGCGCAAAAGAAGCCCTAAAGAAATAAAGATGGAGAAGCTAACCAATGACGAAATATAAAACTTTGAACACGGCGACGATTAAATTTATTGAATGGTTGGAAGCTGAAATCTTCGCAAGGAGCGAAAAGTTGATAGTTGTTAATGCTCCGCGCAGGGCAAAAACAACCGGCGAAAAGAGCAGCGATATTGCAAAGAATTTTGCAAAAGTCGAACGTGAAAATCTAAAAAAGAAGATTAAAAAAACGGCTGCAAAAGTTAAAAAACTTAAAAAAGTTAATGAGAATGAACGTAAATTTTGGGAATAAATTTACAAAAAAAGGCATGGGTTTTTAATAAATTGCTGTTCATTTGTTCAAATTTGTCGTTAAAAATTTACATATTTTCTTATAAAAGTTTGGGCATAAAGTAAAAATTTTGTTCAAATTCAGCTAAAAATATGCACGTTTTAGGGTTAAAAATTAAAAAATATGAATGAAATAAATGAAATAAATGAAATAAATGAAATAAATTCAGGTGAAATTTTGCATAACTTCGATATAAAAAACATTGAAAATATGTTTGCCGAAGCAAAGGAATATTGTAAAAACAGGCGCGTTGCTACCCTTGCCGACGCAGAGGAAATGTTTAGGTTGCAGGAGGTTATAACCAACGATTTGAACCGCGCTCGGCATTACTTTTCCATACCCCGCCCGCAGCGCGACCGGCTCGAACTGGTGGAACGTGAAACGGAAATAAAATTAAATATTCAAAAATTTAGAAACCTTCATACACAATTATGCCAAGCAATTTAGCCAGCGTTAAAACTTACGTTACCAGCGAGGAGAAGCGGCGAATACAAAAGAACGCGGCTAGTCACAGTATGAGCGTTTCAAGTTTTTTAAGCTTTGCGGGCAGCCGCGACGCTTTGCCGCCAACCGAAGCGGAGCGGAAAGCCTATCTGGATTTAATTTTTGAAGTAAAAAAAGCGGGCAACAACTTAAACCAGATGGCGCGAGCTTTGAATGCAGCAGCTAAAACCGGCAGCCCGCCGGAAGCCGGAACAGTTGCGGCAATTGTTGAAGAATGCAAAGCGGTAGTTATAACCGCGGTAAGAACACTCACGGAGAAACTATAAAAATTATGGCAATTGCTAAATTAGACAGGGCAAGACCGCCGGAACTATGCGGGCAAAATGTTGTTTATATTACACGCGAAGGGGCAACAGATTCGATAGATTTTCATAATCTACCGGATTTGAATGTGGGCGACATAGAGGAACGCCGAGCAGCTGCAATAGCTTATGCGGAAATGCGGGAAATCGACGCAGCAGCCAGCCAGCGAATAAAAAATAGTACGCCCAAAATTGATCCCTTAACCGGCTTGGAGAAACCAACAAGGCAGGACAGAAACCACAGCACCCTTATTCTTTCATGGGATAGAAGCGAATCCACTGACAAGGTGCGGGAAATGACAAGGGAATTTTTAGAAAAGGAATTTAAGAATGCGCGTTGTATTTTTACAGTTCACACGGACAAAGCCGGACAAAGTCATGCCCATGTGTTTATTGACAATAAACTGGAGAACGGCAAGAAGTTGCAAATTTCGCAAAAGCAGTTTTACAGCCTTGATGAACGTTGGACGCAGCGGTACGACCGCGAATATGGAACGGACTATGCTCCCAGATTCAAAGCCTTGAAAGAAGAAACGCTCGAATGGAAACGCGAATATGCTATTACCAAAGAGCGCGGCGAAGAATTTACAACCCCGAAGCCGTTACGGTACGGCGATTATATAAAAGCAAATCTAAAAGAAATTATGCGGGCGCGGGAGCTTCGGAACGCAGGAGTAAAAGAATATGAACAAACAAACCTTGATAGAGATAAACGGTACATTACAGTCGAACATTCAGCAATTGAAGGAGGAGAATGGGAAATGGAAAGCTATAGCCAACAAATTGAACGAAGTGAACAAACGCTTGGAGAGCGAAGCGAAGCAGGAAACGCAACATTTTCTGAAACTCAAGGAGTACTCACTACAATTGAAAGAACAGAACACACGCTTGAACGAGCGGATGGCACAGCTGACCGCACAGTACAAGCAATTGACGAATGTATCGAACGGAGTAATCGACTTCCTACGCAAGCGCGAACAAGAAGCGTAGTAGAACTCGACCGCGATGACGACAGAGGCAGATAAACCGCATTAAAAATATTTGATGCCTTAAAGCCTTTTAGAAATGGGCGCATTAAAAATATTTGATCCTTTCCATACTATAAAATTATGCAAAATACTTCACAGCAGCAGCGGAAGAAACAAAAACAAAAACCGCAACAAAAAAATAAAAAAGCGATAACCGGCGAAGCCAGCCAACCGAAACAGGTTATTATGCCCGCCCCGCCGCCAGTGCGAACAACCACCGCGCCGAGCGGAATAGACGCAGTCCAAAATTCGTTTACAAAAAATAGCGATTATTTTTTAATCGGTGGCTTTTTGCTGTTCGTTTTAATTGTTATCTTGCAGAAAGTTTTTAGTAAAAGCCGCACAGGAAGTGGAAACGGCGACCAGCACGGAACGGCAAGCTGGGCGAAGTACGGCGATATGAAAGAACTTGTTACCGATTACCAAGCCGGACAAATTGAGGTTGCAAAAGTAAAAGACTTTGGAATCTTTCCCCGCCTTGTAACCTTGCCGCCGCCGCTGGCTTTGCGGCATGTGCTGATTGCCGCCCCAACAGGAGTCGGGAAATCCAGAAGCTACTTTTTACCAAATGTTTACAACGCGGGTGCGACTTCATTCATTGCAACGGATCCGAAATCGGAGCTTTGGGAGCTAACCGCTTTTAACCAAGTTCGCCCGATCCGGTTTGCACCCGCCGAGCCGGACGAGTCCGCATCGTTTAATTTTATAACCTATTGCAAAGATGTGGAGGGTGCGGAGAATTGCGCCGAAGCTATCGTCCACAGCAAAGGGCAGGGTAAAGGAGATTTCGCCCACTGGACGAACACGGAAGTAAAAATACTAATCGCCGTGTTTTTATACGTTGCCCACAGCGACGCGCCAACCCCGCTCCACGCCTACAAACTGATTGCCGCGGGCATACAAACCCTTTGCGATACGTTGTTAAGTTCGACCAATGCGGATGTGGTCGAACTTGCAACTTCTTATGCTGATGAAGACCCGAAATTTCAAGGAAGTATTTTAAGCGGCTTAACCGGAAAACTTAAATTTCTGCAAAACCCGAAGATACAAAGATTTACTTCAAGCAGCGCGGAGCAGTTCGATTTTACGCAGTTAAGGGATCGCCCGACGCAATTGTTTTGGTGTATGGCTGAAGCCGATGTCGACAAGCTCCAACCTTTGACGGCTATCTTCTTCGCCGTTGCCATGCGGCAGTTGGTAGAAGCGGAAAGCCGGAAAATTCCGGTGAACCTATTTTTTGACGAATTCGCAAATATCGGTAAAATTAAGAATTTTGAAAACAAAATATCTATATTCCGCGGGCAGGGAATAGCGTTAAGCGCGGCTTTGCAGTCGATTTCACAGCTTGAAACCACGTACGGACCAACAGCGGCAGCAACAATTTTAGAAAATTTTACAACTATGTTAATTCTGGACAGCCTGAAAGCTAAGACCGCCGAAGAATTTAGTAAGGCGTTAGGCGAGTACACATATACAGAGGAAACGGAAAGCAAAAGCAAAAGCGGTGGTTTATTAAATAAAAAAGTCAGTGATAGCAGTTCGATAAAACACCATGCCCGGCGGTTAATGACCGCGGACGAAGTCAGAAGATTACACAAAAAGAAAATTATTATTTTAACCGGAAACTTAAAACCAATAATGGCAACGCGGTTATTCTTTAAGAATCCGCCAGCTGAGAAATTAGCTATAAAAGTGAAAACACTGCGTTGTCCCGCCGAACTTATACCGTTGCCGCATTACGAGCGCACCGAACTAAAAGCCAAAGGTAAGGGAAAGGAACAGGAAAACACACCCGCGACTCTCGCCGCTTGTATCGTCGCCTCGACAGGCGCACGAGCTGAACGGGTTGACGCGATGCTGCAAGGAAAGCCGCAGCCCAAGCCGGCAGCGAAACCGACAGTAGAAGCCGAACAGCAAACCGTAATAAAAGCAAAAAGCGGTAAATTGATTTATAAAGTTGAACCGTTGGTCGAGCCTGATTTTACGGTTGAAGATTTACACGAATCTGAAATGGAAGTGCCTGACTACGATTCAATCCATGCGGAAATAGAAAAGGCGGCATAAAACAGCCACCTAACCGAATAGCGGAAGCGATAACAATATTATTTCTTATTTTTAATAAGTATAGGTTTCGTAGATTGCTGATATACACCAACAACAGCGTTATAAGTAAACTCGACGGCAGAGCGTTCAAGTGCTGATTCGTGTCGATTCGTACGAATAGTTTTATAGTTGCCGCCAGCAGCCGGAGCGGTAGAAACATAAAACACGCCGTCAGTTTCGAGCAATTCTCTTAGACTGTTATCTTCTATTGAATAAACAACAGTTTGATAATTAGCGGAGATTGATAGTTTGGAATTACTTACGAACAATTCAGACCGCCCGTCGCCATTCAAATCCATTATTTGAAATTCAAACGCATTATGCTTTTCAGCAGCCGCCGCATTTTCCGGGTCTTCAATAAATTCATAATATCGATTTAGAAAATACTCGTCGTTAGAAAGTTTGTAAAAGAACTTTTCAGCGGCAGCCTTGACCACAGCTGGAGAAATTGAACTATCGACCGGCGAGAGTTCTACAAACTTTTCCTGCACAGGCAGCGCGGAAGTTAGAAAAGTTGAAAGTAGAAAGGCAATGGCGAAAATGAAAAGTTTCAATGTGTTCATACTTTATTATACGATGAAACACCGCAGGAGTTCAAAGAAACTTATAAAATAAACGAACGTATAAAACTATGGTTACCATATACAAAATAACACTGGCTATTTTATAATTTCCATTATAAAATAAACACAACAAGAGAGGTATTTATTTAATTATGCAAAAAACAACCAAAACAGCCGCCGAAACAACCGGCGCAGAAGCCAAACCGAAAACTATCGGTTATTTACGCGTCAGCACCGCCAGCCAAGAACTTGAAAAGAACAAAGCCGATATTCTGCAATTAGCTAATAATAAAGATTTAGGAAAAGTCACGTTCGTTGAAGAAATTATCAGCGGGAAAGTCTCGTGGCGAGATAGGAAGCTTGCAGCCGTTCTAAACGAATTGAAAGCGGGCGATTCAATAGTAGTCAGCGAGCTTTCCAGACTTGGACGTTCAATGCTCGAATGTATGGAAATCTTGTCAATAGCCACCAGCAAGCAAATTAAAATCTTTGCAGTTAAAGGGAACTGGAACTTGGACGGCAGCCTGCAGAGTAAAGTAATGGCAATGGCATTTTCAATGGCAGCCGAAATAGAAAGGGATTTAATATCTTCGAGAACAACCGAAGCTTTAAGACACCGCAAAGCCAGCGGATTGCCGATGGGTCGACCGCTCGGCAGCGGCAGCAGCAAACTTGATAAGTACCGCCCCGAAATCGAAGCTTTATTAAACAACGGAAGTACGCAGCGTTTTATAGCAACGCGCTACGACACCACGCCCGAAAATTTAAGTGTGTGGTTGCGGAAGCACAAAATAAAACGGCAGCCAGCAGCAGCAACAGCGGGTTTTCAATAAAAGTGATACCTAATTAAAATAAGCCCTAAACAATTGTATTATGCTGTATTTTGCTTGTTTTTAGTTAGAGAGCAGTAAAATCGAAGCGCGACGTTGCCTTGTGTGGCGTTTTTATTTTCTGAGGCTAACTTTGTATTGCTGGAAACAGAGAAGAAGCGGAGTGGAGAGGAGCGGCGACGGTTTGCAGCCAACTACCGTCCCGCACCGTGATGCAATAAAAACAAAGCTGCGCCCGCACTATAACAGAAACATATCCGTATTCAAAACAAGAACCGGAGCGCATAAAAAAGGACGCTTGCCGCAAAGCAAACGCCCCTTTCATTTTAGGAAGTCAACAAACTAAAGAAAATAAAAAACTAACTACCAGACATGACAATAACTCGATTGTTCGCAGGAGTCTAGCAGAATTTTACCACTATAAGCAGAACGCGAAAATAAATGTTTGAAAACGCCTATTAAGTCTTTGTTTGGTTCTTGCATATCTTTTAGGATACGATTATAAATGAGTCAGGAAAATATAACGAAAGTTTTTATTTTCCTTTAAACGGCGAAATGCCGAAAGCGACTAACTTTCGGCATTCCTAGAACTATTAACCTAAACGCTTACCAGGGCGAATCTAGGCTTGAATTGAATATACAGTTTTCTGTATTCATTTTCAAGCCTAAAAGAAATTTTTTGTTTGATTATGAGTACAAACCCGAAAATTGTTAAAATACCCGCCGCCGCGCCGACCGCCGACCAATGGACTTTGTCCGTTGTTAAAGCAGCAGCCGCCAAAGCAGCCCGCACCGCAAAGAAGCTTTACAACCACATTGATCGCGCCTACTACCAGCGCGAGAAAGGCGAAACCGTTGCCGATGTTTTGCATGCCGCGGCGATAGCAAACCCCGCCGATCCTAATTACGAAGAAAATTTAGCCCACGCCCTCCGTATCAAAAACTGTTCGGCAAAAGATAATTACTACACCGCCGAAGATTTGCCCAACGAGCAGACCGGCGAATGTTACGATGGTTTCGGGCATTTAGCAGCCTGCTGTTCAAAGCTTTGTATTGCCTGCAATGCGAACGCCTCGCGGCGAAATAAAAAGACCGCAGCCGCCGCCGTTGCCGGAACAAAACTAGTCCGCAAAATATATAAAGATTATGAAGACGAAAACAAAATTAAAATTCAGCAAGAGCGGTTAAGGTTGGTAACTTTAACTTTGCCGCCGCTGCAAGAAGCTTGTTTAGATTCGCTCGAAATTTTAGCCGAAGTTTTTCAGAAATTTCGTAAAACCGATGTTTTTAAAAACTATATTTCCGGTTTTGTTCGCGGTTCTGAATTTACGACCCGCAAAAATGGAACGATTCACCCGCACGCTCATTTATTGTGCGCCTCCGTTTTTATAGCCGACGGCGCATTTAAGGCGCAATTTACAAAATGTGTTGAAAACGTGTACCAGCGGCGCGGCATACAATTCGACGTGGAAACGGCAAGCGGTTTTTGCGTTGTAAATTATACATACGTTTCCGATATTGACAGCGCATTAAAGGAAATTTGCAAATATATCACGAAGAGCGACAGCTGGAGCGAAGTGCCAGCCGCGCAGCTGTTAGAGGTTGCCGCCGTGAAACGCTTTCCAAAAATGTTTAGTCTTGGCGGTAAGTTCGCCGCCACAAGCGAGCGATTGAAACGGGAAGCCGCCGCGGTTAAAACAACAAATGTAGCGGTTAAAACAACAAATGTAATAGACGCGGAGCGTGAAAGCTATCTTGATACAAAAAGCGTATCCGGCAGTTTTTCAAAAGAAGAACTTTTGGAAATTACGGAAGTCGAAGCAAAAGCGGCACTTTTGAAACGAACGAAGAAGCCTAATTGGAGAACGCTCGTGCGTTTGAAGGGGTATGAACAGTATAAAGTAATTTTTGAAGCGCAGTTTGACAAGCAAAAACGGTATAGAAAACGGCAGCTGGCAGAGAAATATCCGCTTACTACGTTTACCGACGGCAATGGCGTGGTTTTTGCTTCGCCGAAACTGGGTTTTGTTGAGGAATTCAATGTTACAACAGGCGAAACGCTTGTATGGAACGCACCGAAGCCGCAGCCGGTTGAAGTTTTAGACTTTGACGAAGAACGGGCGCGGGCAGAATATCCCGAATACCATGAAGAATTTGAAGAATTTGAATATATACCGGACTATATACCGGAAGTACCAGACTATTTTGAACTGGAATTTTCAACCGTGCGGGAAATGGAACACGCCGCGGAAGCTGTAGCGGTTGCAGTTGTACAGGAATATAATGAGCTTGACGAGTTCGGCTGGTAGATAGCTATAGTTGAATACGTTATCCGACGCGCTATTTTTATTCAGGCTTGCCGAATTTCTGTTCGAGCGATTCAACAATAATTGATTTCATTGATACGCCAGCCGCCGCCGCTTTGCTGTTCCAATAGTTTCGGTGGGCAGCGGGAATCTTCACGCCCAAGTTTACTAACTTTTCATTTTCCTGACGATTAGACGCTTTGACGATTTCCAGATTTGACGATTTGACGCTTTCAGTACCGGCGCGGTCTACAGCTGCAAAAACATCTTTAAGCCTTGCTTGTTCGTTTTGTTTGTTCATAATTATTCACCTAAACTTTGAAGTACTTCCTTACCAAATTCTTTATAGCTTGCCGCCGCAGCCGCCGCCAGCGCGGTTTTAATTTCGCCAACCGTAACACCTAACAATGCCGCCCGTTGAAACGAAGTGGAGCGATTAATGACCGTATTGAAAACGGGTATATTTTGCGCCTTTAATTCGTTTTGCATAATTTCGCCTTGCCGATTTGGATGCGGCGGTACGATTGTCAGCAAGGCTTTATAGTTGACACCAGCACCAAACGCCGCGCAAGTTTCCAATAATGCCTCCAGCCCCAAAACGTCCGGCGCGGAAGGTAAAATAAGCAGATTGCAGTTATTAGCAATTTCTTTCAAATCTTCGCTGTTCGGACGTGCTGGAGTATCGATAATTATATATTCAGAACCCGCGATATATTTTAACGATTCCTTTTCACTAACCACTTGAAAAGGCAAATTGCCGCGCTTTGACCATTTCAAAGCTGTGCGATTCGGGTCGGCGTCTATTAGCAGTACGTTGTCATTGAACGCGAGAAAAGCGGCTAGGTGAATAGCCGTTGTGGTTTTTGCTACCCCGCCCTTAAAGCCGGTTATTGAAATTATCTTCATAATGACGCTTTGACGCTTTGACATTTTCCAGAAATAACGATTTCCAGATTATTATAAAAAGGAAGTAGATACAAGTGGAAGCGCAGATAGCGATAAATAAAAAAACCGATAACAGCGAAGCCAGCCACCGCCGAAACAATTGTATTATGCTGGTTTTGAAGCGGAGAGCGGTCAAATCGACGCGCACAGTTGCCCGACAAGCGCGTTTTATTTTGCAGGGCTTGGCTTTGTATTACTGAAAAGATAAAAAAAGGGCGAAGCCGAAGCCGCGCCCAATCTTATTCTTAAGAAGCCCGTGCTTAGTTGTTCATAGGTACAGTAACGCCCGTTAAAGCACCGCCCGTAGATACAGCGACCGTTGAAGCCGGTGCGCTGAAAATTACGCCTTCGGTAGCAATACCGAATGATCTTGTTCCGGTAGCCGTAATACCGCCAGCCGTAACCGGGTTGGCACTGACCGCGAACAAAGCCGGGTTGCCTAAATCCGAGGCTTTGACCGTTGCGCTAAATTTATAGCCTGATTTAATGGAGACTCCGCCCGGTTGGGGACCTAAATTTTTATCAACGATGTTGGCGTCTGCCAGCTCCGTCAATGTTCCGTAATTACCCGCGCCGGTAGTTGCTTGATACGTCATTTCGCCGCCGTGAACGGTGCGAAGCGATGAAATTGCAGAACCTTCATTTGCTGAACGGCGTGCTGCAAGTAAGTTAGGAATAGCAATAGCGGCAATAATACCGATAATAACTACAACGATAAGAAGTTCGATAAGCGAGAATCCTTTTTGGTTTTTCATAATTTTAATATCTCCGAAGAATTTTGAATTTTGTTGTTTGTTTTGCCAGCGCATACTATATGCGTGTGCGTTTATTACTAAAACAACTGCCGTGCCGCAAATTAAACAATGTTTAATTTTCTGTAAAAGGCTTTATAAATAAGGGTTTAACTTGATGTGTATCTAAAAAAGCTCGTGGCGGGCAGGAAATAAAGTTACAAAAAATGTTACTTACCTAAAAAGTGTCAGTAAGTAAGTATCAAAAATTGTCACTTCCGCGCAGCAGGACAGGCAAAGAGGCATTAAGAAAGTTTTGGTTGGTTGGTTAAAAGGTTGTCACTTTTTTTCTTTTTCTGGTTGGTTGGTTGGTTGCGTACCGCCGTGCGGCTGGAGGCAGGTAAATAAAAAAGGAGCGGCGACGGCTACAGCTACCGTCCCGCCCCGCGATGCCAAACATTAAACAGCCAGCCGAAGCCAGCGGTAAAATTGCTGCGTGGGCATAATAACACGCTGCAAGTGTCGACACCAAACAAGAAAAAATACGGGAAACCTAAAACAGTTTATAGGTAAAGATTTTTATAGTTCTGTTATTTCGTCGCCAAATAACCCGCCGATGTCAGGTTTTGTCGGTTCAGCAACAGCCACTTTTTTAACCACCGCTTTTTTTTTGGTTTTAGGCTCGCCGTATTTTTCGCGCAGCAGTTCCACGATAACGTACGCAAGACTTTTCTTTTCAACCCGTGCCGCGATAACGAAATGATGCCGGAGGCTTTCGGGCATTTTGACTTGAATGCGGGAGGTTGCCGGTTCGCTAAACTGCGAGTATTTGAAAATGCGACCCGCCGCGATATTCGCCGCTTTTGTTTGTTTATCCACTGGTTTTTTTACTGCTTTTTTTTCTGTTAATTTCTTCATAATTTTAATGTTTTTATACGTTTGGGACTTGTGTTTGTTGGAGTTTGATAGTACAATTAAAAATAAAAGGTGATTACTATATAACCCTTTTAATTAGTATATACGAACGAAGTAGAAAAAACAAGGAAGTAAAAAATTATGATTTCATACCAACAATTTAGACAGAACAAAACAGCTTTTACAAAGGCGCAAACCGAACAGCCCGTCGTGCTGCGAACCGCTAACGGCTATGTGGTGTTAGGAGCAACCGGAATTTACACCGTAACGGTCGCCGCTGATTATTCAGTTGCTTGTACCTGCACAGCCGGAAAGCACGGCAAAATGTGCTACCACGCCTCCGCCGCGCTCCTTGCACAGCTGGAAGCGGAAGCGGAAGCCCAAGCCGTTGCCGCCAAGTTTGACGAAGCGGAAGTCGACCACGAGTTAAGGGAAACTGTGGAGTTATATTGCGCAACCGGGCATGGCTACAGCGACGCGGATTACCAAACTATCTAATTGAAATTCTAACCGCCCGCCGGAGCGCATACCGGCAATAAATTTTAGGAGAAACAAAAAAATGTTAACAACAAATTCACCAATAGGAACAATAACCGCGCCGCAGGATATGGAGATAGCTATTAAAAATATGAGCGACGCTGAAATTATTAATAAATTCGACAGCGAACACCACGTCGACCCGTTCATTTTTCAGGAATTGCGCAACAGGGGATTATACAGCCAGACAGCGGATGCGGAACGCAGACGCGCGCAGCCAAAACGCGGACTCTGCGAAACGCTTGCAAAATTGTGCGAAGAATTCGAAGCGCAGGAAGCTATAAGTAAAAATTAAGTAGTCTTAAATGCCCGCCGGAGCGATATCCGGCTTTTAATTTTATTTTAGGAGAAACAATTATGGCAATAGTATTTATAGAAATGATCCAGCACAAAGAAGCGTATAAAATAGTTGTTAAAATAACTTGCAAAATAGCGTATTGAGTTTGTGTTTATTAACTTTTAAGCGTATTATTAAATATAAGGTCATTACCTTTTATTTAGGAGAAATTATTATGGGCGCAAGCAGCGAATGGGCAATTCAATTACACAACGAACGAATCGAAACAGACAAAGAGTTTGCCGAGCGTTACGAAGCCGAGCAACGGCAAGAAGAAGCAGAGTACGCAGCAAACGAAGCCGCCAAACGGGAAGCCGATGCCGCCGAATACTATGCGGTTAGGGTCGATGATGAAGCCGCCGACGCAGCCGCCGAAAACGAATATTACGCAGCGTTGCAAGAAGAACGCGACCAAGACGATGCCGCCGAAGCCCAAGAGCGGCAGGACATGCGAGACGCTACAGCTGACTACAACAGCAGCGAGGATTATGATTATGATTGCTAAATTTTTATACACGACTTTTTTACTTGGCTTTGTTTTTATGTTCGCCAGCACAACACAGCTGCCAAGATTGGTCTACCAAAACTTTATAGCACCAGCCGCCAGCCAACAGCCCGCGACCGCTCCAGCCAACCAGCAGCAACAAAAAATAAAAAGAGCAGCCAACAGCGAAGCAAACGGGCAAAAAGTTAATATTATGCCGCCCGCCCAAGTGTCGACACCTAAACCGCCGCAGAGCGCAGCGCAATTAGGTTTTTTGTTTGCGATATCTTTATTAAATTTCTTTATTTGCTATAAATTGTTTCGTTGGATATACCGAATATTTCTAAAAACACCGCTTTATTTAATAGGTAGAGTATTCAGTTTTTTAATTGTAAAACCTTATAAATATTTATTCACGCCGCAAATTATAGCGCGATACGAATTTATGCGACCCGTACCAACCAGCAGCACCGCCGGAAGCGTAATCGTTCAATAGTTTTTACTTCCGCATTCTAACTTTTCCTACCATTTTACCAAACTAAATACTTTAGCAGATAGCCGGAAACAAAACGCCTTAAACCCATGTTTTATATGGGTTTGACCGGTTTTTTTGCTCGACTCCAGCAGGGAAATAGTGTAGTGTCATGTCTATAAGAAAAGGTGATTACCAACAACCCTTTTTCTTTAAGGAAAATACACTATGAAACACATACTTTTAACCGCCCTTTTAATTTTGATTGCAGCAACGAGCGCAGCCGCCCAAAATCTTTTTAATAGTTCAATTACTCAATTGAGTAATTATAAAAACTTTCGGACCGTTGCCGGAAACATTAACCAGCAGCCGATTAAATTCGTATTTGACACAGGCGCAAACCGCACAGTATTAAGCCCGCGCATTGCCAAAAAACTTAAACTGAACCTTACAGGC